>SXGS01182926.1_pt1 | contig 10695 bp, 8 predicted proteins | sample 3174681 | NCBI WGS metagenome assembly SXGS01 (sample SAMN11356861, study PRJNA531348) | freshwater metagenome | isolation source: freshwater sample F1-80 | place: China: Fuxian Lake, Yuxi | collected 2017-12-25
GCCGCGGCAAGCAGCTGGCAGTGGTGCCAGCCATTGGCGCGCGCGCCAGAACATTTTTACGGCACCGTTGAAATTGCCGCGCTCAATTTGCAGGCAGGCAACTGCAATCTGCAGCAGGCCGCGGTACATACTTTCTACATGATCGGGTCGGCGGCCGGGCCGCATCCCTACCCGATGTTGGTCCGCGATCTGCAGTGCGTGATCGGACGCGAAGCCCGCCGTCAGATCCTAGCTGCTACAGGCCGCCTGCCCGACGCCTTGATCGCGTGCGTGGGCGGCGGTTCGAATGCCATCGGGCTCTTTCATCCCTTCCTCGGCGACGCCGGCGTGCGCATGATTGGTGTCGAAGCCGCGGGTTTCGGTCTTGCGACCGGCCGGCACGCGGCGACTCTGACCGCGGGCAAGCCGGGCATCCTGCACGGCGCACGTTCGTTCCTCTTGCAGACCGATTCGGGTCAGGTGAGCGAGGCGCACTCGATCTCCGCCGGTCTGGACTACCCCGGCGTTGGCCCGGAGCATGCCTGGCTTCGCCAGGCGGGGCTGGCAGAGTACGTCACGGCGACCGACGACGAGGCGATGGCGGCGCTCGAGCGTCTGGCGCGCAGCGAGGGGATCATCGCCGCGCTCGAGACCTCGCATGCCGTCGCACACGCGATCCGGTTGGCACCGACGCTGTCCGCCGACGCGATCCTGATCGTCAATGTCTCGGGCCGGGGCGACAAGGACATGGAGACGATCTCGCGGCGCAGCAGTGTCGGGAACGGAGAGCCCTCATGAGCGAGACCGGCCGGTCGCGCCTGGCGCGTTGCTTCCGTGCCCTGAAGGCGCGGAATGAGGCGGCCTTCGTGCCCTTCCTGATGGCAGGTGACGGCGGGATCGAGGCTACCCTGGAGCTTGCCCTCGGCATGGTCGAGGCCGGTGCCGACATTCTCGAGATCGGCGTACCTTTCTCGGATCCAATGGCCGATGGCCCGGTGCTGCAACGGGCCGCCGAGCGCGCGCTTGCCGCCGGCACGACGCTGCCACTGGTGCTCGATCTGGTCGGCCGCTTGCGCCGTCATACCGAGATTCCGATCGTGCTCTTCGGCTATGCGAATCCCTTCTTTCACTTCGGGGTGGAGCCTCTGGCCAAAGCGATGCGGGCGGCGGGTGCGGATGCGTTGCTGTGCGTGGACGTACCCCCCGACGAAGCGGACGAGATCCGCCTGCCGCTCGCTCGCGAGGGGCTCCCGATGATCTTCCTGCTGGCGCCGACGAGTACGCCCGAGCGCATCGGGCGCGTGCTCCGTTCCGCAGGTGGATTCGTGTACTTCGTCTCCGTGGCCGGGGTGACGGGTCAGAAGAAGGTCGATCCCGGCGCGATCGCCGATTTGGTCGGCCACATCCGCGTGCAGACCGAGGTTCCGGTCGGGATCGGGTTCGGCATTTCCTCGGCCGGCGAGGTCGCGCGTGTCGCCGGGATCTCGGACGCCGTGATTGTCGGCAGCCGCTTTTCGGCGCTCATCGAGGATGCCGGCACCGTTCGCGCCGCGGTGCCCACGGTGTTGGCTCTCGCCCGGGAGATGAAGGATGCCACACGACGTGCGACCGCCGGTGGAACACCGGGCTGAAGCGTCGCCGGTCGTTTGGCGGGCGATGACCGACTGGCTCTTCGCGCTCGAGGCCCGGCGTGGCTGGGATCTCGCGCTCGAACGTATGCGGGTAGCGCTCGGGCGTCTCGGACATCCCGAGAAGAGCTGCCCCAGCGTGCTGATCGCAGGCACCAACGGCAAGGGATCGACCTCGGCGCTGACCGCGGCGGCGCTCGGGCATTCGGGCTTGAAGGTCGGACTCTACACCTCGCCCCACCTCATCGATCTGACCGAGAGGATCCGGATCGACGGTCGGGCCGTGCCACGCAAAGTATTACTTGATCGACTCGCGCAATTGCGGGCCGATCTCGACGTGGAAGGGCTCGGACTCACGTTCTTCGAGGTGACGACGCTGGCTGCCTTCGCGATCTTTGCCGCGGCGTCGGTCGACATCGCAGTGCTCGAGGTCGGCCTTGGCGGTCGGCTCGATGCGACCAACGTGGCCGACCCGGTGGTTGCGGCGATTACCTCGATCGGTTTCGACCACGAGGCATATCTCGGCTCGACACAGGCGGCGATCGCGGGCGAGAAGGCCGGAGTGATGCGAACGGGGCGACCGGTTGTTCTCGGCCCGGGCCTCTTGGCCGAGGCGCGTGCGGCGCTCGGGGCTCGCGCCCGGGAGATTGGCGCGACCGTCGTCGAGGCTTCTGCCGACGAAGGTGTACCCCCGACGCGCCTTGCCGGTCGCCATATGCGCGAGAATGCAGCGACGGCGTTCGCGATTCTCGGCGTCTTGCGGGAGACGGGCCTCGACCTGCCCGCCACCGCCGTGGTCGAGGGCTTCCGCACGGTGCGCTGGCCGGGGCGCTTCGAGACGATCAGCGAGCAGCCGACCATCATCTGCGACGGCGCACACAACCGGGAGGGCGCCGCAGCGCTTGCCGAATTGCTCACGGAGAGGGCTGCCGGAACGTGGCGGCTCCTGCTCTCCGCAGTAGCGGACAAACCATGGCCTGACGTCTTCCGCAAGCTCGCGCCCTTCGCCTCGACGATCGCTGTGGCTCCGACGGGAGGACGACGCGGCGTGCCGCTTGCGGACCTCGAACGCGTGGCCGCTTCCCTGCGGCCGAGCCGCACCTTCCTCTCGGCTGCGGCGGCGCTCGACACGCTCGCTGGCGACACGCGGGACGGCGCTCCGATCCTCGTGGCGGGTTCGCTGTACCTCGTTGGCGATGCCTATGCCTGGCTCGCCGAGCGACAAGGAGTGGAGCGGCTCGACGACCTGCGCCTGCCCGGGGACGCGCCGTGAGGATCGGCCGCCCCTGTGTCGCGGCCGCTGCGGCCATATTATGCCTGACCATGGCGGTGCGGGTTCGCGCCGAGTCTGGCGATCTCGCCGTCGCCGTCGACGCCGATCGGGTTCATTATGACCGGGAGGCCGAGCGGGTCGTGGCGGAAGGGAATGTGGTCGTCACGCGCGGCGCCACGCTGCTCGGAGCGGATCGCATCGATCTCGAAGGTGCCGGCCGGAGTGGCAAGGCCGCGGGCCTGGTCGTCATCGAGGATCCGCGTGCCCGCCTGGCCGGCGATCGCATGTGGGCCGATGTCGACGACGAGGCCGGCTACCTCGACTCCGTCCGGCTCTTTCTTCCCGAGAGCCGTTTTCGTCTCACCGGGCGTCGTCTCGAGACGGGCGCGGGCCCGCGCTACCGCATCTGGGATGGCAGCCTGACGACCTGCCTGTGCGAGGACGGCCCGCCGGACTGGAGCTTCGACAGCGCTCTCCTCGACCTCGAACTTGACGCGTGGGGCGAGGCTCGCGATCTCGTTTTCCGCATCAAGGGGACGCCGGTGCTCTGGCTGCCGTGGGCGCGTTTCCCCGTCGAAGGCGATCGGGAGACCGGCGTCCTGTTCCCGACCTTCGGCATCTCGAGCTCGCGTGGCTTCCAGATGGTGCAGCCCTTCTTCTGGGCGATCGACAAGAGTCGTGACCTGACGGTTTCGCTGGATGTCGAGACGGAGGCGCGGATCGGCACGCTCGCCGAATATCGCTACTTGCTCTCACCGACCGAGGGCGGTGCCTTCGAGTTCACCTATTTCAACGAGAGCATTGGTGGAGACCGGTCTGACGAGGTCGTCGACCCCGGTGAACTCGCGAATCCGACCGTGCCCGAGAATCGCGGCAGCGTGATCGGCCGGCACGACCAGACACTGCCGGATGGCACCCGCTTCTGGGCGCGGCCTTTCCTCGTCAGCGACAACCTCTTCCTGCGCGACATGAACACGCTGACCTGGCAGCCGGGGCCGATGCTCGACCTCACGACGCTGCGCTACACGACCTCGCAGATCGGTCTGCTGCATCAGGTTCCCGGCGGCACCGCCACGCTGGAGGCGAAGTGGTTCCAGGATCTCATCCAGAAGCAGAGCCGCGTGCCGCAGCCCCTGCCTCATGGTCGCTTGAGCTTGCGCTCACTCGTTCTGGACCGCGTGCGGCTCGGCTTCACGGGCGACGGCGTCTACTACTACCGGGCGCCGCTCTCGTCGGGCGGCCGGGTCTATCTCGCGCCAGAGGTGAGCGTGCCCTGGCGAACCGGGCCCTGGGCGTATGGCAGTGTCGGGATGACCCTCAGCGAGACGCTCTACGGCCTGGTCCGCAAGGACGTCCCGGTCTTCCCGCAGAATCCCGACGGCACGCTGCCGACCCGCGAGGTGCCTGGCTTCCAGCACCGCGAGACGCTGCTCGTGAACGGCAGCGCCGCCACCGAGGTCTCGCGGATCTTCCACATCGACGCCATGGGGCTGCGCCGCCTCAAGCATACTATCGAGCCTTTTCTGCGCTATGCCTTCGTCCCCGAGGTGGATCAGAACGACCAGCCGTTGTGGGATTGGCTCGACCGCATCAATCACCGTAATATGGTGACTTACGGTGTCGCGTCGCGGCTCCTCGGCAAGTTCGGCGCGCCGCCGGCGCTGCCGATGGAGACCGATGCGACTGTGGGCGCGGTGGCCGCAGCCGCGGGTGTGCCGGGAGTGGCGGCGGGCGAGATCCGCGAACTGGCCCGTGGTTGGATCCAGCAGACGACCTCGCTCGGGCCGCCCATCGTCCTCGATCTGCAGGGCAACACGGCCCAGGTTTCGGGCGTTGACTTGGGCCTCCGCGTCACGCCGACCGGCTGGCTCGGCGCGCAGGGCCGTACGGTGGTGACGGTCGATGACCCCGGGCTGGCCTTCGCGGAGGTGGGCTTTCAGCTCACCGATCCGCGTCCTGTTGTCGGTGACTCCGACGTCTTTCTTCCCGGGCTTAGGCCGGTGAACAGTGCTTCGGCCTACTACCAGTTCACCTCCGGCGGTGAGGTCAACAACCTCAACCTCGCGACCACTTTCCGGGTGACCGACCACGTCGCCCTGTCCTGGCTCGGGCGCCTCGATCTCCAGGTGTCGAAGTTTCTCGAGAACTGGATCGGCATCCGTCTCATCTCGGGCTGCGACTGCTGGGTCGTCGACCTGGCGCTGGTCGACCAGGTCAACCCCGATGAACTCGAGTTGCGCGTGCAGTTCTCGCTGGTCGGCCTCGGGAGCTTCGGCCAGCAGCCTTTTGGGACGGGGCCGGGCTTCTTCCCGCCGCCCGACGCCGGTGCCCCGGATCCGAGCACGCTCTTCCGCTGAACCGCGCGAGCGGCTTGCCCAACGCCTCCGAGGCGCGTACCAAGACCCGTCATGGCGCGTCACGTCGCGAAGCCTTGGGGGCACGAGCTGATCTGGGCCGAGACCGAGCGCTACGTCGGCAAGATCCTGCATGTCGAGGCGGGCCAGGCGCTCTCGCTGCAGTACCACGAACGCAAGGACGAGACGATCTATCTGCTCGACGGTGTCCTCCGCTTCGAATTCGGCCCGGCCGGCGACGACCCGCTCGAAGTGCGGGAAATGCACAAGGGCGATCACTTCCACATCGTCCCGGGGCTGCGCCACCGCATGATCGCCGTCACCACGTGCGACATCCTCGAGGCCTCGACGCCGGAACTCGACGACGTGGTCCGGCTCGAGGATCGCTACGGCCGGATCCCGTCGGCGCGCGGCTGAGATCGACGATGGCGCGACCGACGGCCCTCATCACCGGGATCACCGGGCAGGACGGTTCTTACCTCGCGGACTTCCTGCTCGAGAAGGACTACCGCGTAGTCGGCGTCGTGCGACGTTCGAGCACGGAGAACTTCTCGCGCATCGAACATATCCGTGACCGCATCGAGCTCGAACAGGCCGATCTCCTCGATCAGTACTCGCTGATCGAGATTGTCGGGCGCACGCGCCCGAGCGAGGTCTACAACCTCGCCGCGATGTCGTTCGTGCCGACGTCATGGACGCAGCCGGTGCTCACGGCCGAGTTCGACGCGGTCGGTGTGGTGCGCGTGCTCGAGGCGATCCGCCTCGCCGATCCGACCATCCGGTTCTATCAGGCTTCGTCCAGCGAGATGTTCGGCAAGGTACGCGAGGTCCCGCAGCGCGAGTCCACGCCCTTCCACCCGCGCAGCCCCTACGGTGTGGCCAAGGTTTACGGCCACTGCATCACGGTCAACTACAGGGAGAGCTACGACCTCTACGCCTGCTCGGGGATTCTGTTCAACCACGAGTCGCCCCGGCGTGGGAAGGAGTTCGTCACCCGCAAGGTCACGCACGCCGTGGCGCGCATCAAGCTGGGTCTCGCCAGCGAGCTTCGACTGGGGAATCTCGACGCACGCCGTGATTGGGGCTTCGCCGGGGACTACGTCCGGGCCATGTGGCTCATGCTGCAACAGAAGGAGCCCGACGATTATGTCGTGGCCACGGGGGAGCAGCACACCGTGCGTGAACTGGTCGAGTTGGCCTTCGAGCATGCCGGTCTCGACTGGCGAGAGTACGTCGTGCAGGACCCGGCGTTGATGCGTCCCGCAGAGGTCGACACGCTGCTGGGCGACCCCTCGTACGCCCGCCAGCGCCTCGGCTGGAGCCCCGAGGTCAGCTTCCCCGAGCTGGTTCGGATGATGGTGGACAGCGATTTGCAGCAGCTCCGTCGTAGCGGAGCCTCCTGAGCGACAGTGCGCGTTCTGGTCGTCGGAGCCTCGGGCTTTGCAGGTCGCCACGTCGGACGCGCCCTTGCGGCGCGCGGGCACGAGGTGGTGCGCGCCGGCCGGACGCCGCACGGTGCAGAACCCACCGGTGCGGGGGAGGAACTCCGTTGTGACGTCACCGTCACGGACTCTGTGGCCGAGGCCCTTGCCGCCGCCCGCGCCGATGCCGTGTTGTTGCTCGCGGGGATGGCTTCGCCGCCGGCCGCGGTCGCCGATCCGGCGAGTGCCTTCGCCGTGCATGTGCTCGGCGCCGTCAACCTCCTGACCGAAGTCGCGCGTGCCGGTCGGGCCGAGCGCGTCGTCTGGGTCGGTTCGAGTGAGATGTACGGCGCGCTGCTGCCCGAGGACAATCCGGTGCGCGAAGATCTGCGCTTCCGCCCCGCCACGGTCTACGCCGCGAGCAAGGCGGCGGCGGACCTCGCGGTCCGGGCGGTGGCTGCGAGTCGGGGACTCGATGTGGTTCGGGTGCGGCCCTTCAATCACACCGGACCGGGCCAGCGCGCCGATTTCGTCTGCCCCGACTTTGCCTCGCAGGTGGTCGAGATCGCCGCTGGGCGGCGGCCCGCGGTGATCGAGGTCGGCAACGTCGAAGTGCAGCGCGACTTCTCGGATGTGCGCGACATCGTCCGCGGTTACGTGGCCGCTCTCGAACGGGGCAAGGCCGGTCAAGCCTACAACCTGTGCTCCGGACGGGCCCGCTCGATCCGTGAGATTCTCGGCGAACTTTGCGCGCGCGTCGGGATCGCGCCCGAGATCCGCGTCGCGCCGGCCCGCTGGCGACCGGCCGAGGTGCCGGCGTACTGGGGATCCGGCGAGAAAGCCCGGGTGGGACTCGCCTGGCAGCCGGAGATTCCGTGGGCGACGACCCTCGACGATCTCATCGCCTGGGTGCGGGCGGGCAGGCCGGCCGATGCCGTCTGAAGCGATCCTCACGCGTCAACTCGGCAAGCGCTACCCCGGCCGCCACCGTCTGCGATCCCTGTGGTGGGGGACGCTGCCCGACGATCCGGTGGCGCTCGACGATGTGTCGATCGAAGTGCCACGCGGGAGCGGCTTCGGGGTCGTGGGCCGGAACGGGGCCGGCAAGAGTACGTTGCTGCGGCTCGTCGCCGGCCTCGCCAGGCCGAGCACGGGCGAGGTGGTGACTGCGGGGCGGGTGGCGGCTCTGCTGGAACTCGGGAGCGGGCTCATCGACGAGTGGAGTGGCGAGGCCAACGTCCGCGCGAGCCTCCGCTTGCGCGGGATCGCGGGCCAGCCGGCCGACGCGGCGCTTGCCTTCGTCGAGGCGTTCTCGGAACTCGGTGCGCGACTCACCTGGCCGGTGCGGAGCTACTCCGCCGGCATGCGGCTGCGTCTCGCCTACGCATTGGCGGTCTCGGCCGACCCGGAGGTCCTCGTCGTCGACGAGATCCTGGCCGTGGGGGATGAGTCCTTTCAGCGGAAATGTTCGCTGCACGTGGAGGAGTTCCTCGCCGGCGGCGGGACACTGCTGCTCGCGGCGCACAATCTCTACCTGGTGGAGAAACTGTGCGCGCAGGCGGTGTGGCTCGAAGCAGGTCGTGTCAAGCGCGCCGGCGGGAGCCGCGACGTGACCGCAGCCTACCGGCATGCACTCGAGACCGACACCAGCGGGACACTTGCCGGGACGCGGCTTCGCCCGCGAGCGGGCATCGAGTTGCGCGCCGGCACCGGCACCGACGCGCTTCCCCAGACTTCTGCCGCGGGCGACATCCCGTTCGGCAGCTCCTGGTGGGTCGAGGTCGCGGGACTCGGTACGAACGAGTCGGCACACCTCGCCATCGAGCGCGCCGATGGCAGCCGCGTCGCCGGGATCGTCGTGTGTCGCGCCGGCCGATTCGAAGTGGCCACGCCACGGCTCTTGCCCGGTACCTTTGTGGTGCGGCTTGCGGCCGACGCGCGCCCCGGCGCGGTCGTGTTGGCCGAGCAGACGATCGTCGTCACGGGCGACCGGCGCGAGCTCGGCTCGATGCATCTGCAGCACCAGTGGCTCTGAGCGCCGGCCTTGACCCGCCGGGAACCGTGGGCCATGCGCTGGCCATGGCGCTCGCTCGACGACTGGTCGCACACCGCCGGCTCGTCCTCGAGCTGGTCCGCCGCGACATCCGCGCGCGCTTCGCTGGCGCCCGGCTCGGTCTCGCCTGGTCGCTGCTCAATCCGGTGATCCAGCTCATCGCTTACTCGGTCGTCTTCGGAATGCTCTACCCGAGCGTCCATCCACTCGGCCGGCGCGGCCTCGTGGCGGGCCTGTTCTGTGGGCTGTGGCCGTGGTGGTCGTTCAACGATGGCGTGCAGCGCGGCATGAGTGCGCTGGTCGATCAGGCCGGTCTGTTGCGGCGCTTGCCGATCCCGGGCGACGTCTGTGTCGTGGCTTCGACGCTGGCGGCCTTCGCTCTGCAGATGGCTGGATTCGTGCTTTTTCTCGCCGTGTTCTCGGCGTCAGGTTTGCTCACGCCGCACCTTGGCTGGCTCCTCTTGCCAGTTGCCGCGATCGTTCTCTTCGCTCTCACGGCGGGTCTCGGATTGTTGTTGGCACCCTTCCATCTCGCGATTCGCGATACCGCTCATTTCACGTCGGCGGCGCTGACGGTCGGGTTCTTCGTCTCGCCCGTGCTCTATGGTGTCGAGATGATCCCCGAGCCGGTGCGAGCGCTGATCGAGGCCAACCCGATGACGGCGGTGATCGGAACCTTTCGCGCGCTCGTCCTCGGCACGCCCTGGCCGCCGACGACCGCGCTGGTGGCGCTGGCCGCGACGCTGCCGCTACTGCTCGTCGCAGCGGGCAGCGTCTTCAAGCGGATCGAGGGGCGACTCGATGAGTACGCTTGAGGGCGGGCCTGGCGTTGGCGTGAGTCCCGCGATGACGGCAGCTGGTCTGCGGTGACCGGCCTCGGTGCGAGCCAAGTTGGAATCGGGCGCGCGTCCGCTCTGTCGTGGTCGGCCTCGGGACGAGGGCCGGCGTCGGGAGCGGTGCTGGGCGCTGCGCCGGTGGCCGCCGCTCGCACTGTGGCCGGCCTCGCATGGCCGTGATAGCCCGAGGGCATGGGCATGGCGTCCGGCCGGAGTCTCGAGGATCTGCTGATCGGGCGGGGGCGCGTCAGTCCCGAGGATCTGCGCAAGGTGCGCCGCCTGCAGCAGGAGCGGGGCGAGCGTCTCGAACGCCTGCTGCTCGACCTGGGTTTCGTCTCCGAGGAGGAATTCCTGCCGGTGCTGAGCGAGTACCTCGGCGTGCCGATGATCGCGCGCGGCGATCTGCCCCGCGAGGCGCCCGAGATCCCGGGGATCAACTCGCGCTTTCTCCGTCACGCGCGTGTCCTGCCGGTTTCCATGACCGACGGCGTCCTGCGCGCGGCGATGGCCGATCCGGGCGATGTCGACGTGGTGCAGGGACTCGCCGTCGCCACCGGCTGCCGCGTCGAGCCGCTGCTGGCGCGCGAGAAGGACATCACCGAGGCGCTGGACACCCTCTTCGGCGACGCGGCGGCCGCGTCGGGCGGCGATACCGAGGGATTCGTCGAGTATCTTAGTGATGACGAGGAAGACGTCGATCATCTGCGCGATCTCGCCAGCGAGGCACCGGTCATCCGCTTTGTCAATGTCCTTATCGGCCGTGCCGTCGAATCGCGGGCGTCGGATATCCACATCGAGCCCTTCGAGAACGAACTCAAGGTGCGCTACCGCATCGACGGCGTCCTGCACGACGTCGAGACACCGCAGCGACGGTTGCAGGCGGCCATCGTCTCGCGCATCAAGATCATGGCGAAGCTCAACATCGCCGAGCGACGCCTGCCGCAGGACGGGCGCATCAAGCTCCGCATGATGGGCAAGGAGATCGACCTCCGCGTCTCGACTCTGCCGACGCTCTACGGTGAGAGCGTCGTGCTGCGTATCCTCGACCGCGACTCGATCGTGCTCGATCTGGAAGCGCTCGGCTTTCCCTCCGACACGCTCTCTGTGTGGGACGACCTGATCGTCAAGCCTTACGGCATGATTCTCGTCAC
>SXGS01278565.1_pt1 | contig 10694 bp, 4 predicted proteins | sample 3174681 | NCBI WGS metagenome assembly SXGS01 (sample SAMN11356861, study PRJNA531348) | freshwater metagenome | isolation source: freshwater sample F1-80 | place: China: Fuxian Lake, Yuxi | collected 2017-12-25
CCCAAGCCACCTCTTCTCGGAAATTTAAGGGATTTGGACTTGCTCGCCTTTTTCCCCTCCAGGGGTCGGTTTACTGAGGTCTGAACTTTACTCCCCAGCGCGACGATGAAACCAGCAAGCCCGCAAGAATTCTTCCGCGCGCTGAACCTGGGCCAATGAACTCCGAGACTTGACCTCCGAGAAAGGCTGAGCCTGAAAACGGCAGTTGAACCTCGTGGAGGTTTGCGAAAGGCTGGATGAGAAAGGCTTGACGAAGAGGGAGGCATATCCCTCGTGGATCTCGTGAATGATTCGGAAAAACTTTATCGCCTGGATCTTGCGAAGATTCGCCTTGGGCAACTGCCGTTATCAGGTTGAGGCGCGCGAAATTGCCGATCGGAATATCCGGCGCTGCTCGAACCGGTTAAACACCGATCTGCAGCTCAACGCTCGATCACACGATAAAACCGGGCCGCGGCCATCGGGGTGGTGTCTCCAAGATAAAACCCGCCCGTCATCGCCGTGTTCGTCCCGACGGGCCGCCAGCGCAGCAGATCCGGGGAGGATTCAACCACACACTCATGACCGCGCCGGCCGTGGACACGCAGCAACGTCCAATCCGGAGCCGCGCTGAGCAAGTCAAGCCGGGGCAGCGAATCGAGCGGAAGCAGAAAGTTCGCGCTGACATAATCACCGACAAGCCGGCCAGTGCGTTTGCCTTCGACATTGTCGAATCGGAAGTGGATGCCTCCGTAAATGCGACTCATTCCAATCTCGTCGGCACAAGCGGCGAGACTGTCAAAGGTGCGGATCACACCGGGAAGCGCATCGGAACGGGCGCCGAAACGGATCGCATCGCGGCCGAGGAAATGGGTGAGCACACGGCTGGCCGCCTGGCTAAAGGTGCTGTGGCCGCTCGTGTAGCTGGGAAACGGCGGAGCCGCAAGAAAATGATCCCAATTAGGATCGCCGATCGTCGCCGGATTTCCATCCTCATCCGCACGCTGGATCGCGGTGATGGGGCGCCACAGATGGTATCGATACTTGGCCTCCCAACAGAGAATCGCCGCATCCGCCTGAGCCAGGCTCAGCAAGGCAAACAGCCTGGCCGTCCCCGCCAGCGGAAGCTGAACATCACGGGCGATGTCGGCTGCGATCTCCAACCAGTGGCCGGGAGGCGTCGCTGTGTAGGAGAAATCCGACCAGAACCGGGCGATTTCAGTCTGCTCCGCGGTGCGGCGCGCGCTGACAGCACCGCCCAGGCTTCTCACTTCGTCCAGTGACGCGGCGTATTCCGCGCTGCCGAGCGCCGGCGGCGGCTTCAACTCAATGATCTCGACATCGGGAAGGCAGAACGGGATGACATAGCGCCAGTACGGCGTCAGCGGAGGACGAAAGAACGGCGCGGTCCGGCGCCATTGACCGGGTCGCTCGTCGGGAATGTACGGACGCTCCGTGGACGATCCGTCGGCTGCCCGAGCATCCAGGATCTGCGCCGCCACGCGACGACCCAGTTCGAGATCGGAATCCGGCGCTCGAGTCAGACCGCCAGGACCGACCTGGGCAAGAAAAAGCGCCTCGAAGCGGGCGCGAAACGACGGGAATAAATTGCTGGCAACCTCAAACCCAGCCGCGCCGACCGAGCGCTCGACCTCCACTTGCGGCGGGGGATCGAGCACCACCCGATAGGGTTGGTGCGTGCGGTGGATCGAATTGACGGTGTCGTAGATCGCGGCGTGGAGAATGGCCAAGTTGCGGCTGGCCAGCGGCGGGCTGGTGCTCTCGGCTCGGATCGCATCAAGCACTACGGCATTCCAGTCGAGGACTACATTTCCCCGCAAGGCGGAGACAGTGCAGCAAAAGATAGACAGCCCCAGCAAAAACTCCACCCGGAGTCGGATGGGCAGAGACGCCGACCGCGATGTGAGGGGCGCGTGGGCCAGACTGCCGTCGCTACTTGGAAAAAACATGAACGGTCGTTTGCTCGTTCACCGGGAGCACGACATCGACAGTCGCAGTGGCTGGGTTGGCGGCCGCATTGTTGATCTTGCTCGTGTAACTCAACGGAGCACCGTGGTCTGGAGTGAGCACCACGGTGATCGGAACCTCGGCGTTGAAGTCTCGGGCCTGGACCTTGATGGTTCGGTTTGGACTCGACCCGAATGGCAATTGAAGCACCACGGGGCCGGATCCTTCCGCGATGGCAGAACCGGCCGCCTCAATGATGTCCAGACGCGGACGAGGGCTTGGAAACACAAGCATGAGCGATCCGACCGACGTGACGTTGGCATCCAAGAAGTTGAATGCGAGCCCGCTTCGGTCGATGGCGTCGATGCGAATCCGGCCAAAACCGCCGCCGGAGGGCGGGCGCACGTCGATGGCCCCGTTGCCGGCAATGACTGGAGCCACAAGACGGACGGCACCAGCCGAACCACCATTCGCACCCGCACCGGTGCGATCGCCACCGACCGCATTGATTCGGCCAATCATGTCAATCCGCGTGCTGGAGGCGATCAGGATCGCGCCGCCGCCGCCGCCGCCGCCCCCCCCTGGAGTGCCGATCGACCCGCCACCACCGGACCCCCCAACCAATGGAACGAGCAGAGCGTTGCCATAGGTCGCGCCTCGATTGCTGCTCGATCCGACCGTGGAGACCGTGGCGAAGGATCCGCCTCCGGCTCCATCCGCAGCCGTGCCGTTGGCGCCGGGTCTTCCCGCTCCGGGTCCCTGCCCTGCACCCGGGGGAACACCTACAGATCCGGGGCTGCCGCCGTCGAACCCACCAGGTCCACCCAGCCCCCCAGTAACCGAGTTCCCGGGGCTGCCCGAGACATCAATGGTGCCGGAGATGGTCACATTCCCGGACGCCAGGATATGGACGGGTGTGTTCGCGGCGTTACGCCTGAACCGGAGTGTAAAGCCAGCGGCGACGTTGACGGTGGTGTAGTGGAACACAGCTTCGGGAGGCACATCGAGCGTCGTGTTCGCCGTGACGTTGAGCGCCCCAGACGAGCCGTTGCTGCCCGAGTTGAAGGTCTGGCCGTGGGCGGGATCGGCGAGACAAAGGAGGGCACAGCCTAGGACGAGGGGAGTGAGCTTGGATTTCATGGAAGTGCTTTTTGAGAAGGGTTCAGGCAAGGGCATCCGTGGAATTAGGTCAGGGCTTCAAATTGATCTTGAGAGGAGGCTGGGCCACGCTCAAACCCAAGTCCGCGCCGGCTCGTTGCAACCCGGTGATCCCGAGCGTGACGCGCGGCAGGCCGAGCACCAGCCCGGCGGAGAAATCGGAGCCATGACTCGGCAACCCGATTGCAACCCGGGGCTGGCCGACAAACAGGCCGGCGTTCGGACCATGCTCGAGGCTTGGAAGTCCGATGGTGACTCGAGGCTGGCCGACATAGGTTCCGGCCAACCCCGTGGACCGCAGCTGAGCCACCGCAATCTTCAGGCTGGGCGCAGCCGTGAGCAGCATCGCCGGCCGTATGCCCGGATCAACCGGATTGCTGCCTGCGGTCACTTCCGATTCATCGTTCCAACCATCGACGTCCGTGTCTGCCACATTCGGCAAAGTGCCGGCGGCAAATTCCCGCGCGTTGATCAGGCCGTCGCCGTCCTGGTCTTCAGCGCCGTCGAGGATGCCGTCACCGTCCGTGTCGCGATGGTTCGGATCAGTTTCGGCGAGAACTTCCCCGGCGTTGGGCAGGCCGTCGTTGTCCTTGTCCTCCAGTCCATCAAGGATGCCGTCGCCATCGGTGTCGGCCTTGGTCGAAACGTATCCGAGGGCAGCCTCAATCTCATCGGGCATGCCATCCTGGTCTTCATCCGTGAAGCTGAAGACGCGAAACTGCGCGGTTGCAGGGCCGGCGAGCGCATTGCCCGCGAGATCAGCCAGCGGCGGACTGAGGGTGAAACGATAATTGCCCGGCGCGAGGCGATCCGGGGGTTGCACGAACACGCCGTTGACCGCTTCTCGATACTCCAACACGCCCGTGGGTGTCACGTCGTCCGCTGTGCCAAACAGTCCGTCCGCTCCGGCACTCAAGAGGCGCACGGTCGCGGCGTTCACGCTGACTGCATTCAACGGCTCGCTGAAGTAGGCGGAGACGCTGCGGACCGCGCCGACCAAAGCGCCGTTGAAAGGCACCATGCGCGTGACGCGCGGCGGGGTGGCGTCCGGCACGAGGCGCAGGGTCAACTCATCGCTCCAAGCCGCGTTGCCACCGGTATCCGAGGCGCGCGCGCGAGTGGTGAACGAAGTCTTGCCTGCGGCAATCAAGGGTGTCAGCAGCCGGTGCTCGAAAGGAAAATTGCCGTCCGTCGCGACTTTGATTCCGTCCACGTAAAACTCCACGTTGCGCACCTGGACGTCATCCGTGACGGAAGCCATGAGCCGCATCAACTTGCCTTCCTCCGCGGCGGCGGTAGTGAAACTGGTGCGCAGAGCGATCGAGGGCGGCACGCCGAGGGCGTCGTACGCGAGGTAGTTGACCACCTGGAGCCCCGCCGCGCTATCCGCCACATACGCGAGGCCGTTGTAAATGGAAACCGCTGCCGCGAGGCCCGGCGTTTCCAGCGTCGTCCGAAACTCATTGGCCGTCCCGTCCGCGCCGGCGTTGTAGAGCGAAATGTCATGCCGCCCGTCGTCCGTGCTGTTCGGTCCCACCGCCGCCAGGCCAAGGCCGGAGCCGTTGCCGACGATTTGCTTCCAGCCAAACTGCGTCGTGGTGACCGTGCGGACGAAGCTGGGGCGATCTCCGCTTGAGATGTTGAAAATATTGTAGCCTGACAAGTAGGTGGCGTAGAGCACGCTGTCCCCGGCGAACAACCGCAGGCGGCGGCGGCCCGCGCCCAGCCCGCCCGGTGAATCGACCGAGCTGCTGATGCGCAACCCGCCCTCATCAAGCGACAGGGCGTAAAGTTTGCCCACCACAAGGGCGTAAAGCGTATCCCCTCCCACGGTGACATCCTGCACGGCTCCGCTTTTGAGAGCCAAACGATCCAGCACTGCGCCGGTGGCGATATCGATCATCACGAGGTTTCCGTCCAACAGTCCGGCGTAGGCGATCGGCCCGGCCACCGTCACCGCCAGGACGCTGCTGCCCAGATTCAGTTGATGAACGATCTGGGAAGCGGGCGGATCAGCGATGTTGATGATCGCCAGACCGGCGGTGCTGTCCGCGACGACGATCCAGTTACCCGAGCACGCCACGGCCAGTGCATCCCCCGGGGTGTCCACTCGTGCGATGAGCGTGGGGTTCATGCCGCCGAAGACGTTGAACACCGAGACGCCGCCCTGGCGATCCGCCACCACGGCCAGATCATTCACCGCGCAAATATCGAACGCCTCACCCGGAGTGTCCGCCGTGCCGATGATGCCCGTGCGCACCGCGCGACCGCTGAGGGGATCGTTGCCCTGGCGGACTTCCGCGCCATCCCGGATGCCGTCGCCGTCGGTGTCGGGTTTGAGCGGATCCGTGCCGAGAATGAATTCGCCCAGATCGGACAACTGGTCCCCATCCGTGTCGTGCGAGCTGGCCTGGCGAAAATTAAAATCTGGGAGCGTCAGCCGTTGTCCAGGGTTGGCGGTGGCGATTTCCACCTCGGCGACGCGCAAGGTGGCCGCCTCCAGCAGCCAGATGCGGTAGCGCGTGTTCGAACCAAGGATCAGGCGGTCAAACGCCACGCCCGCGCTCCCGGCGGTCCCGCGCTGCTCGACGCGATCCGCGTCCTGGTTTTCAACGGAGTAGTAAATCAAGCCAGTCACCGGCGCGGCCGTTGCTGCATGGATGAATAAAGTCAAGGCTTGCAGGCACCCGATCGCAATGGCGAGAAACCAGAGACGACGCCATGGTAATCGGCACGGGAGAATCCGGCCCGAACGCCCCCGCGAAATCAAGAGCTGGAAGAGAGTAGACCTACCCGCATTCATATGCGACTCGGAGAAGCGCTGACTTTCTGGGGTGCTGAGCCTTAATCCGTTCTCATTATGCAAGCGATTCTTGGCCTGATCCTTGCCTAAGTGACAAGCGTATCCCTTCTGGATCTGTGAGCAGCGAACAAAAAAGTCTTGGCCAAAAAGAACTGCGGCCCTGCGGGTTGCGCCCCCTCTGGCTAGCGGACGCGTTGCGCGTCGGTCACAGCCCCTTGTCGGCGGATTCTCCCCCTTCGCGCCTTGCCACAAGCCGAAGTGGACGCAACAGAATGTAAAGAACTTTGAGGTCAGCACACTAGTCGTCCTCTTCCTCTCCCGACCAAAACTTGTAAGCATTGGTGGGGTCCTCCAAGGTTTCCACGGTGTTCTCGACATCCGGATCCAGTTTCAAAAGGAACGTCTTAATTTCGCCAAGACGATCGACCCCTTCCGCGAACATGGGATCAAGGAAGAGCTTTTGCGGGTTCACATAATCCCCAACGATTTGGCACTGCGCCAGCATGGTACGGTCGTCGATCCTGCCGGAAATGCGATGACCGATTGCCTCCAACGCATTCGCTTCGGCATTCAACGCGTTCGCTTGAGAATCGAGCATGCCTGTAAAGGCCGTGGTGGGAGCCGGAGAGGGAAGCTCGAGCTTCATTCTCTCGGCCATGGCGGACACGATCGTCTGCCGTTCGGCGCGGCTCAGCGGTTCGCCGCTGGTCAGTTTGGTCGCGATCTGCTGGACTTTTCTGGCCGTGGACGCGTTCACCCGGTCCTGAATGAACGCCAGTTGCAGCATGGCGCGATCCTTCAGGTCATTGAAGTACTGCTGCCGCGCATCGTGCTGTCTCACGGACTCGCGCATGTCCTTCACTGCCGCGTCCATCGCCGCGATTTGCTGGTTGTACTCCTCCGCTTTGCACGCGTCGGCTCGCGCGGCGGCTCTCAGGGCGCGGATCCCTTGGTCGTAGGCATGGAGGATGCTCTTGTGCGCTTGGTTGATTGCGTACATCACGGCGCCCCGTTCGCGCGGCGACATCTCCTCCCACGATTTTTGGCCCAGCGGATCTAATCCGCTGACAGGGCTGTTCCCCGCAAACGTGTATTGATTGCCGTGGTTTGCCGGATCCGACACAGGATCGCGTTGAAGAAAACGTCCGGTCGCGGGATCATAATAGCGCGCACGAAAATAGTAGAGCCCGGTTTCAGGATCAAACCGCTGTCCTTGAAAACCCAACGCGTGGCCCACGTCGCTGCCAACCATCGGCTGTTTTGCCTCATCGAATCCACGACCAAAGTCGTCGTAGAAACGTTTTTCGACGAGGTTCCCGCTCGCGTCCGAAATGGCGATGACGTCATAGCGCGCATTCTGGTGCAGATAGAAACTGCCCGAGCCCAAGGGATGATTGGCGGTGCGCTCGAATTGGACCAGGCAATCGATATATTTCGGCGAATACACGAAAGTCGTCTCGGTCGCCCCGGCGGCATTCTGCTCCTCGCATACTCGCCATCGGTCGTAGAAATATAGCGTCTGCGCTTCGACGCGATTCCGCGCGGCGGGGCTGAAAACGATCTTCTGCCGTCGGCGATTGGCCGCGTCATAGAGATAGTGCGCAATCGGCGCTCCATCGCTTTTCCACGTGACGGACACGAGGCGGTTCCGGTAGTCATACGCGTAGAGCCGCTGGCCGTCATCGGTGAGATTCCCATTGCTCGAATGCGCGCGCAAAGCCGCGCCAATCGTCGTGTATTCGTTCACATCGTTGACGGCCACAGGCGTGCCCCGTACTCCGAGGCTCGCGTCGGTGGTGGTCCACTGGCGGCGATTACCCGTCCCGTCCAGGGCGTATTCGATCTTCGAGAGACTGCGCGGGAACGCGCTCTGGCCGCCCGATTGATCCAAGTCCGTGCGGACGACCCGGTAGAGCGAGTCGTACGCGTATTGGTCCGTCGATCCAGCGTCATCATGGCGTTTCTCGGAAGTCCGCCGGTTGGCGCGATTGTAAGCGTACTCCCGGTCGATCAATACGTTTGCCATGCGGCCAAGCACCCGCTGCCGGACGGGTCGCCGCACAGTGTCGTAACCCATGCCCGCGTTTCCCGCGTTGTCGAGAAAGCTGTTCACGGTTCCATTGCCGTTGAGGCGCGCCAGTTCGCGGTAGCCCTGTCCAATCCATCGGAACTCCGCGATCGTGCCTCGGCCATCGGACTGGGTGTGAATTCGATCAATGGCATCGAAGACATTCTCGATGCGGCGGCCGCCGGGATATGTGTCGGCCAGGCGTTGGCCATCGCCTGAAAAGACGGTGCTCACCACGCGACCGTTTTGCCGTTCCTCAATCACGCGCGATAACGAATCGTACACCCGCTCAAAGTCCTGCGTTCGAACGCTGTCGCCGTTGTCGTCCGTCGCGCGGGTCAATCGGGATAAGCCGTCGTACTCGTACGTTTCGATCTTTGTTCCAACCACACCCGTGCCGAACGCGGTGACTTCGCTTCGCCGGACTCGGCCCAACTCATCGACACTTCGCCGGACAACCGTTCCATTTGGATCGGTCACTTGCGTGAGCGCGTCGTCACGGTTGAAATCAAAACGGTGCATGGTGCCATCCGCGTGAATTTGAAGGATCCGGCGATCCAGCGCGTCGTACGCGTAGGACGTGCGCTTGCCGTTGTCGTCGATCGTTGCCCGCAGGCGCGAATTGCCGTCGAACTCGTTACCCACCGTCACCTGGCCATCCGCGTTGAAAGGATTCGACCGATCCAGCGCCCCGCCGCCGCTGCCTACTTGACGCAAGTCCGTCACCGTCCGAATCAGGCGGTTCAGGCCGTCATACACAAAGGTGGTGGTGTTCCCCGGCGCGTTGACCTTGAGGCCGGCCGGGAGCAAGCCCAGAGGGTCGGGAACGGGCGCGCCTTCCGGATCAGAGCGAGAGATCACGTTGTCGCGGGAATCGTAAACCACGTGCGTAGTTTGCCCCGCGTTGTCCGAAACGCGCACCAGCCGATTCAGTTGGTCATACACATAGGTCGTCGCAAATGTCTCCGGCCGAACCATTCCTTCCGGCGAAACCTCCGTGCTGGAAATGCGAATCGGATTGGAGTTTTGATCGTATTGGAACGACGTCTTGTTTCCGACGGCGTCGCTGACTTCAACAACTCGGTTCGCTCCATCGTAACGGGTCTGTTTCAATTCCTGCCCATCGTCGAACGCGAACGTGGGCCGCGACAGCGCGTCGTATTCCTGGATCACCGTGACAAAGCCGTCCGCGTTTCCATCGATCAATTGCGTCGGGCGCATCGGCGCAAATCCATCCGCCACAAACAAGGCCTCGTCCGTCTGAAAAACGCGATTCGCCTCGTCCGGGTGCGCAATCCTGTCCGAGAGCAGCACATTGGGCGAGCCCGGTCGTCCGGCCGGATGGCCGAAGAAGCGCGTGCGAACCGGATTGGACGCCGGGTCGTAGACGGTGACCCGCTTCTGGCCGAGCGCATCGACCACTTGAATCTGCCGGTCAAATCCATCGTAGGCATGGAGGGTCGTTCCCCGCTTGCCGTCACCGTCATCATCGTCCGCATCAATCATCCGCAGCCGATTGGCGTTGGCGTCATAATCAATCTGAACCGTGGACGCTTCCGCCGAGCCAAATCCACGCGTCACCTGGAACGGCAGATTCCTCCCGTCGTAAAGCGTCCGTGTCACGTTCCCTTCGGGCTGGACCGTACGCGTCAGCAATTCATTCGGATCGTACTGGTATTCGGTGATCAAACTCCGCGTCACGTCCAATTCCTGTTTCCGCACCAGCAAGTTGTCGAGAATGTCATAGGTGAAGGTGTGCTCCACAAACTCGCCGACGCTGGAGGCATTCCCGTCCCGATCCTCGATTTCCACCCGGATGACGCGGCCGTTGAAATCATAATGGCGGCGTGTCCGATAATGATAAGCGGCTTCGCCCGTGACCAGCTGGCGCGCAGCCACCGCGACGCGCACGTCGGCTCCGCGCGTGGTAGAAACGATTTCATTCAGCTGATTGACTTCCATCTGCGTCAGCACACCGCGTGGATCCATCACGCCAATGATGTTTCCGACCGTGTCGTAATGGTAGTTGATCCGTACCGCCAGCGGCGCAGGCTCGTCGCCACTGCGGCGGGGTGACATGCGGCTATCCGTGATCACTGATTTCAAGTAGCCAATGGGTGTCAAACCCAGCGCGACATACGGTGCAAAGGTCTCCACGCCATCCCCGTTGGGATCGTTTTCGGGATGGTAGAGATAATCCGTAACGTTTCCCTCGGCATCGATCCGCGCCGTCATCTGACCGCGATCGTTCCATTGCGTTTGGCTGATCAGGGGCTGGGACGTGGTTTCGCGTCGCGTGGCTTCCATGGACCCCGCCCTGAGCAGCACGGGAGGATCGTAGACGCGCACGAGCTGGCCGGTCATTTGATCCGTACGTCCGTCCCCGTTCACGTCTCCGAGGCCACGCGGCACATTCGACACATCGATGCCGAACAACGCCGCCATCGGAACCACCGCCGTGGACTCCTGGTAATCGTAGAAGAACCGTTTGGTGTACCGCGCCGCGCTTTGGCTTCCGATCGGAGGCACATACGAGGGATCGTTGCCGCGCGGATCCGTGATGGTGAGAACCTGATTGAACCATGCCTATCCGGTTCATTGCCAAACAACTGAAGCTGACATCAGCTTTACTGCGCGGGCTGCAAAGACATCATCACGCCGGGTGGACCCACTCGCCGTTGTAGAGCGTTGCGTAGGTGGGTGGCACGGCGTGCGCCG
>SXGS01670548.1_pt1 | contig 10694 bp, 9 predicted proteins | sample 3174681 | NCBI WGS metagenome assembly SXGS01 (sample SAMN11356861, study PRJNA531348) | freshwater metagenome | isolation source: freshwater sample F1-80 | place: China: Fuxian Lake, Yuxi | collected 2017-12-25
CGGCTGGCTCCTGAATCGCTCCGACACCGCCCTCCGCCAGCGCATCTCCCAACTCACGCGCGCGCTCGACAAGGCCCCCGCCCCGGACGCGGCCCCCACCGGCCCCCTCGCCTTCGGCCGCATCCGTCGGGCTCTGCTCGGGCCCGCCCGCCGCGAGAACGCCTTTCTCGCCAGCCATGACCCTGACGGTCATCCTTTCGTGGTCAGCGGCTCACACTTCCACGCCCCGCGGCAACAGAGAGCCGGGTAAGGACAAAGGAGACCCCCATGCTCGGCAAATACGCAATCGGCAACATCGTCTATTACGTGTCAGACGTTGACCGCACCGAAGCCTTCTACCGCGACACGCTCGGTCTCGCCGTCGACCGCGTCCCCGGCGACGGTCCAGAACACGGCGGCGACTTCCTCATCGCCCACACGGCGGGCGGCATCGACCTGATCTTCTTCGCTAACCCCGGAGCAATGCCGGGCCAGTCGCCCGTCATCGTCTTCACCCTGGCGGAAGGAGGCATCGACGGGATCGTTGAAGGCCTCGCAAAAAAGGGCGCGACCATCGTCACGCCTCTCAGCGAGGCGCCCGGCGGTTGGTCCGCCGACCTCGGCGACCCTGACGGCCACGTCTTCTCCGTCTACCAGTCGGAAGAAATCCCGCGCTGACGTGAGCAGGGCGGGCGCGCCGCAGCGCCCGCCTACAGGTCCAGGTCCCAGAACTCGCTGGTCGCCTTGCCGCCCCAGTCGTCATGGCTTTCCTGGCCCGTTTTGCGGAATCCAAGCTTCGCATAAATCGCCCGGGCCGCCGTCAGCTCCGCATGCGTCCACAGCGTCACGCGCCGGTATCCCTTGGCCCGCGCGAAGGCGACGCATTCTTCCGCGAGCCTCCGCCCCAACCCCATCCCCCGCGCCTTGGGATCAAGCAGCAGCAGCCTGATCCGCGCGACGTCCGCCTTCCTTGCTTTCGGATCGTCCTTCACCAGCATGACACAGCCGACGGGCTCGCCACACATCACCGCAATCCAGCACTTCTCCAGCTTCGCGTCGAAATTGGCGACGAAATCCGAAACGATCCTGGCGCACATCCCTTCGAACGGCCCGCTCCAGCCATACTCCTCGAAGTAAAGCTCACCATGCCGCTTCACCATCCAGCCAAGATCGCCCGGCGCCGGATCACGCAAAGTGCAACTGTCGCCCGCAACCTCCCCAGCCACCAGCGCCTCGATCGCCTGCATCGCGCCAACCAGCCGATTGCGCTCCGCGCCGCCCAGTCTCGCAAGCATCGTGGTTGTCTGCTCCAGCTGCCGCGCATTCGCCGCCGCAAAACGCGTGCTCCCCTTGGTGGACAATCCGAGATAGCTGACCCGCCCGTCCGCGTCAGATCGCGTGCGCGTCACCAGCCCGTCCTTCTCGAAGCGCGCCAGCATGCGGCTGAGATAGGCCGCGTCGAAATCAAGCGCCTTCGCGATATCGCTCGCCGTCACCTCCGCGCCATTGGCGATCTCAAACAGTACGCGCATTTCACCAAGCGACCATGGCGTGTCGAGAAAGTTCTTCCGCAGCGCCCCGACCTCCCGGGTGTAGAAGCGGTTGAACCGGCGAACAGATGCGATCTGCGACTTGGTTGGCCTCGACATGGAGGCACATTCGGCACGATAGTTGACTTAGTCAAGTATCTTGACGAGGCCGCCTGCAGGACTTGAATCCGAAAGACGCTGCATGCAGGCCCTGATCTCGTCCTGCGCGTCGGGATACGTAGCGAATACGGTGGTGGCGGGGGCAAAGGGCGTGATCCCGCGCTCCGTGAACCCGATCTCGCCCATGGCGGTCCACTCCGGCGGCAAGTCGCCCTCGAACCATCCCGGATAGACCATCGCCAGGCCGACATTCTTGTCCGTCGCCAGCTTCGCCATCCAGCCCGGCTCGCCCGCCGAGCGCGCTTTGCGCGCCTCTTCGCTCCCAAGTCCCCACAGGTCCAGCACATATGCGTCATTGCGGAAACTGACCCAGCCAAGGTCGTTCACTGCCACGGGCTGGCGCCAGCACTCCGTGACGAGGCGATGCATCTGGTGCTGCTGCCGATCGATGTTTCGGGCGCCGAGGGGCGTCGTGGCGAAGACGTAGACGCCCAGCGATCCGCCAAGCAGCGCCACGCCCATGCCCAGCACCACCGATCTCACCAGCGACTGCGCAAGCACATGCAACTCCGGCTGCAACAGGTGCACCAGGCCCATCGCGATCACGCAAAACACATAGACTTCGTACCGTGCATAACTGTCCATCCGGCCCAGCATCATCGCCAGCACCAACACCGCGACCAGTCCCAGCGCGAGCACCCGATCGCGGCCACTCCGCTTCCATGCCCCATATGCGAGCCCCAGCGCCATCACGCCGAGTAACGGGCCTGCTGGCGACTGTGCGTTGTTCAGGAACGTGGCCAGCAATCCGCCGGCAACCCCGCCGCCGCCATCAACGACGACGCCTGCCGCGGCCGACTTGCTGAGCACCGAACTCGGCAATGCCGGCAGTCCCAGCGATGTAAGCCACCATCCATACAGCGCCACCGGCGCCATTGCCGCCGGAACCGCCAGCCCGGCAAACATCCAGCGCCGATCGACCAGCGCCGCGCCAACACCGAACGCCAGCACGATGGCGCCTTCGAACCGCACCAGCGGCCCGAGCATCAGGACAAGCAGGGTCCACCGGTCATACTTCGCATCGATCAGCCGCGTCACCGCAACGACAGAAAGAAGCACGTGCAGGCTGTGCTCCATGCCCGTGAAGATCACCCCGAACACGTTGAAAGCCAGCAGCGCCAGCCCCAGCACGATCAACGCATTCCTTGCGGCCCGCGCGTCACCCGCCATCCGCTTCAGGCTGAATGCCAGGATCACCCGAACCGTGGCGACAAAGCACGTGATGTTCACCAGCAGCGGCGCATACAGCATCACGCCAAGCTTCTCGAAGGCCGCGAGCAACCACGGCCACGCAATCGACGAGGACGGGTTGGCGTACTCCCCCGGGTTCACGCCGAAATGCCCGCGCGCGATGTTCTCCGCCAGGGCCATGTGAATGTAGGGATCGTCCAGCGTGTAGAATGACGCGGGCGAGGCCACGAAGATCAAGAGCGCCGCATAGGCAAGCGACAGGGCGACGGCGCCCAGCGTCACCCAGCGCACGATCAACCGCATTTCATCCGGATTGGCGGACCCGGCATCCGTCATGGCGCCCCCTCCAAGGGTCATGCGCCACCCAACACCAGAAAACTTTCACCATGGTTACACTAGGCCGGCCGGCGCAGCATCCAACGCAGCCTAAGCCGCATCCGCTGCGCAAAGTCCATGCGATAGGTCTGCACCACATCGCGTGCGAACGGCGTCCGCTTAAGGCTGTCCCAGTACGCCCACGCCCACGGATGCCAGACATTGCGCATCCAAGGCTTCTCCGTACCGATGAAATGGATCAGCCGCGGCCGCCTGTGGCCCCACCGCCTGTCCGGCGCCGTCTCCGAGGCGATCTCCTCCGGCTTCAGGAAGCGCTGCACATTCCACGTCGGCTCGATCACGGCGGTGTTCATCCAGAACGCATAGTTGAGCCCGTCCTGGTCGCCGAACAAAAGCCGTTCGCCATTCCGAGCGACAAAGTCTATCGCCTTGCTGAACAACTTCGCCCCTCTCACCTTTGGAAGGTCGATCACCAGCACGCCGGAATTGAAATACCGCCCGCCCTTCGGCAGCGACCATGCCTCGGCGAATTCATCCGCGTCCTGGTAGCAGTCCGTCACGGCGCCCAGCGCATACCCCTTGAGGTCGACATCCACCAGCTCGCGAATGTCCCCGAGCACAACCGTATCGCTGTCCACATAGATCACCCGCCCGCAGTCCTGCGGGGCCAGCGCCTCCAGCCCCAGCCGGAACAGCACCGTGCGATTGAGATGCCCATGCGTGAACGCTGGCAAGTCCTCATCGCGCACGTCGATCCACACGAAGTCCGCGCCGCGCGCCGTCCGCTCGGTGCGCCGCCTGATCTCCTCGCTCACGCCCGACTGCAGCAGGATAAGGCGCAGCTTCGCCCCCGGCGCATGGCGTATGATCGACGCCATCACATTGGCCGCATGCGGCGCATAGCGGCCGTCGAACCCCATCGCGATGTCAATGCGATCGCTCATGCTCGGCCTTCCCTGTGGCGATGTGGAAGGATCGACCGCAACGCCGCCCCACGCAGCCGCGGCTTCAGAACAAGATGAAACAACGTGCGCGCCGGAAACACGCGGAATGCGCCACCGATCGCCGCCAGCGCCTGCTTCCGCTCGCCCGCAAGCGCACGCGCCACCGCCGCGTCCACGAAATAGTCGAAATACTGCCGGATCGAGAGCGTGTACCCGCGCACGATGCCCAGCGGATGCCCGAACACGCGCCAGCTTGGCAGCGCATGGCGCAGGAACACTTTCCGTGCAAAGCCCAGCCGCCGCATGCGCAGCTTGTCGAACGAGCCCGGCGGGCGCTGGCGGAACAGCACGCCCGGCGTCGGCGTGAACCCCACCTTGCGTCGCCGTGCGATCCTCAGCTGCCAGTCCCAGTCCTGGTCTCCCAGCAACGACTCGTCGAACAGCCCGACCTCGCGCGCCACACTGGCCCGCACCACTGTTGCTCCCAGCTGCGGATAATACGACGACAGCATCGCCTTCACGAGCGCGTCGCCGCTGCCTGGATTGTCCGGCCACGGATCGCTCTCGGGCCGCAAGGTCTGATCCGTCGAGATCACCTGCCCGAACACCGCCTCCAGATCGGGCTGCGCGCGCAGCATTCTCAGCTGCTCGGCAATGTTCGCCGGCAACCACACATCATCATCGTCGAGAAACGCGATGAACTCACCCCTGGCCATCTTCAGCCCGGCATTGCGCGCCGCCCCCGCGCCAGCCTTCTGCACCGTCATGTAGAATGCGCCGAATGCCTCAGCCGCCAGCTTGTTCTCGGCGGCCAGCCCATTGTCGCCGACCAGAATCTCGAACCGGAGCGTCTCCGTCTCGATCGCACGAATGCTCGCCAGCGCCTCGCGCAGCAGCGCAGGACGATCACGCGTCGGCACGATCACGGACACAAGAAACGGGGCTGGCGCGATGCTCACACCCACTCCTCCCAGCGATCGAACTTGCCCTTGAGCAATGCGTTGAAAATCCGGTCGCCGTCGAACTTGGTCACGAATGTGCGCGCAACCGTGCCCTCCGGGCGGGTCGCTTCAGCCTGCGCGTATACAATTTCGTAGCCCGCGTCGTTCGCCGCCTTCATGGCCTCGGCCTTCCAGTTCGCCGACTGGCCGAGCGGAATCGCAAACGTCGTCGGCGCATGCCCTAGCCGGCGTGCGAACAGGTCACGCGAGCCCGCCAGCTCATCCAGAACCTGCTGCCCGCTGATGCATCCAAAGTCCGGATGCGTCGCTGAATGGCTGCCCATGTCCGCCCCCGCCGCAAGCATCGCCTCGACATCCCGCCAGCCCATCACAAGCGGATTGGCCCACGCGACATTGCCCTCGGTCCACTCCGACACGGGGAAGAACGTCCACGGAAGATCGTATTCCTTCATGATCGGCGCAGCATTCGTCGCAACGCTCTTCAGCCCGTCATCAAACGTGATCGCCAGGTCCTTCGGCCCGCCGCCCGTACGCGCAATCTCGGACGCCGGCACGAAGCGATAGCCCGCATTTAGCGCCAGCTCGATATGGCGACGCAGCTGCGCAGGCGTGACGTCATTCGTCCCCCACTCTTCCTGCCCGACCGTGTGATAGCAGAGGATGCGGCCGATATAGCGACGACGCGCCCACCCCACGCGCGCCAGCACGTGCCGCTCGCAGCACATCCGGGCGGACGCGAACCGCTTGCGGTCGACGCCGACCGCGCCGGCAATCCTGCTCAGAGCTTTTCTCACGACGCGCTTCACCTGGCCCGCCGGGAAGGGGGCGCGGACCGGATCCCGTTCACCTCGAGGCGAGCAAGCGCCATGCCACTCGGCGTTCAGCGATTAACCCTGTTCGCGCACAGTCTCGAATGACTTGGCCCGCTTCGCGCGACCAGAGAGCCAGCGCCGCACCGGCCGATCATACTGTCTGTTCGCGACCCAGGCGGCGATCCCCGCCGACACTGCAAGGGCCATCGCCAGCAACGGCCCCTCTCCCAGTTCCAGCCCGGTCACTGCCGCCGCCGTCCTGATCACGCCCAGTAGCGGCACGTGCAGGACATAAACGCCATAAGACAGCAGGCCGGATATGGCGCACAGCCGCGCCACCACGCCCGTCACCACGCTCCCACTCGCCAGCGCAAGCAGCACCGGCATCAGCACCACCGCCGCCGCGATGTCATACGCCACGCGCCACCCGCCCTGAGGCGCTGCCGCAATCACAGCAAGGAACGCTACCGCCGCCGCCCACCACGGCAGCGCGGGCAACTTCAGGACCTCGCGCAACCGATAGATCGCAACGCCCGCGAAGAAATCGAACATCACGCGCGCAAGACCCGCATCGACATGCACCCACATCCATCCGGGTCCGCGAACTTCGCCATGCCGCGTGATGGTAAACGCCACAGCCACAGCGCCTACGCCAAGGATCGCCCCGAGCACGCGCCACGAAAGCACGCGGGCAATCAGTGCATAAACCACATTCGCGATCAGCTCGAAGAACATGGACCACGCCGGCGCATTGGCCGGATAAAGTTCACCATTGCCGAACGAGGCCGTCTGCGGCGCCGGCAGGAAGAACAGCCCGAACGCCGCCACGGTGAGAATGTCACCCCACCCCGGCCCGATCCATCCGCGCGCCGCGCCAAGCACAGCAAGCGACAGCGCAATCGCCACCCCCAGCAGGTACATCGGATAAAGCCGGATCACTCGCGCCTTCATGAAATCCAGCGCCGATCCGCCCGCCTCCAGTCCGCGCCCATAGGCATGCGCCAGCACGAACCCGCTCAGCACGAAGAAGAAATCGACCGCGAGATAACGTCCCGGAATCAGCTCGCCCAGCCACCCGCCCGGCACATGATCCAGGATCACCGCAAACGCAGCGACACCCCGGAGCCCATCAAGCAACAGGAAGCGCTCACGTGAAGGCGCGCCGGCATCACGGATGCGGGTTGGTGAATCGCTCATCAAGCGAACAACGTGCATACGCCGGGCCATCGCAGCGCCCCTTTGTCGCTCCGGCACTTGCCCCCACTCGCAACTCGGCTATTCCTCCCCTTGCGACAGGTGCCCCGAGAGGGGCTCAAAAGGGAACCGGGACCACCAAGCCCGGACTGCCCCCGCACCTGTGAGCGGCGAGCCGCGCATCAATGGCCCCGGGAGACGCTCTTTCGAGCCGATCCGGGAAGGCGATGCGCAACGGTGTTGACCCGCAAGTCAGGAGACCTGCCTGCCGCAGTCGCTTTCGAGCGGTCCGGGGGTGGGCCGAGCGAACGGAGCTATTCCGCCTGGCGACGTCCTGGACCGTGCACCCGTGCGGCGATGACGCCGCGCGTGTGGACGGTCTCCAGCATTGGAGACGTCAACGTGAAACTGTATCTGAACTGTTCCCGAATTACGTTCGCCGCGAGCCTTGCGCTCATTGGCGCGCCTGCCCTCGCACAGACCGGTCCCAACGACGACACAGTGATCGTCACCGGTACACTCACACCCCTACCCGCCGAGAAACTCGGCCAGACCATCACCGTCATCTCGGGCGATCTGATCGAAGACCAGGGCTACAATCACCTGCCCGACGTGCTGCGCCAGGTTCCGAGCGTTGCGGTCAGCCAGCCCGGCGCACCCGGCGCCCTCACCCAGGTCCGCATCCGCGGCGCCGAGGCCAACCACAGCCTCGTCCTCATCGACGGCATCGACATCTCCAGCCCCGATCAGGGCGAGACCGACTTCTCGACGCTGCTCACGGGCGATGTCGACCGCATCGAAATCCTGCGCGGACCGCAAAGCGGTCTCTACGGCTCCAACGCCCTCGCCGGCGTCGTGAACCTCGTCTCGCGCACCGACATCGACAAGGGCTACGCCGCAGCCTCCATCGAAGGAGGCTCGTTCGACACCTACGAGATCGAAGCCAGCGCCGGCATCGGCAATGGTGCCGATTACGCCGCTATCTCGGTAAACCACCTCGCTTCAGAAGGCTACGACATCTCGCCGGACCAGACCGCCAATGGCGCGCCCGCTGTCGGAGTCGGCGGCCAGCCCGGAGACAAGGAGGGCAACGCCATCACTGCACTCAACCTCCGCGGCGGCCTGCGCCTCGACGAGAACGTGCGCATCACCGGCATCGCGCGCTACGTCACGAAGGAATCCGATGTCGACGGCCAGGCTTTCGGTTTCCCCATCTCCGGCCAGACCTATGACGACGCCAGCGAGACCAGCCACGAACAGCTCACCATCGGCGCCTCCGCGGTCCTCGACCCCTGGGATGGCTCTTGGGAAACCACCCTCTCCGCGAGCCATGTCGACGAAAGCCGCCGCAGCCGGCTCACCGATTTCCCCTTCCTCGTCGGCCCGCCCGCGCCATCGCCCGCCGACCTTCTCGCAATTCCGCTCTACCAGACCGGCTCGGACTCCACGCGCTTCCGCCTTGGCATCGTCTCCACCGTCAGCTTCGGCGACGACAATCTCGCTCACTTCGTCACCGGCTTTGCCGAGCATGAGGAAGAGACCTACATGGACCCGCTGATCAGCCGCGATGAATCGCGCACAGTCGGCGCCATCGGCCTGCAATACCGCAACGAAATCGCCCAGCAGCTCTATCTCTCCGCCACCATCCGCCACGACGAGAATGATCAGTTCCGGGACGCCGACACATACAGCCTCTCCGCCGCCTGGCAGATCCCCAACACTGGCACGCGCCTTCACACGTCCTACGGCACCGGCGTCACCGCGCCGACCTTCATTGAACAGTTTGGCTTCATCCCGGCGACCTTCATCGGCAACGCAGACCTCGTGCCGGAAGAATCCGTCGGCTGGGATTTCGGCGTCGAACAGTCCTTCTTCGAGGACGCGCTGGTTCTCGACATGACCTATTTCGAGGCGGACCTCGAGAACGAGATCTTCACCGACTTCCTTCCCAACTTCCAGACCACGCCGCGCAACAGCACCAGCGACTCGGGCCGCTCAGGCTGGGAGCTCTCGGTCTCTGCGACGCCAATGGAAGGCCTGTCAGTCTACGGCGCCTACAGCCAGCTCGACGCCACCGAACCTGCCGGCATCGAGATCCGCCGCCCGAAGGAGCAAGCCTCGCTTGACGCAAGCTGGGATGTTCTCGGCGGCCCGTTCCAGATCAATCTCGGCGTCACCCATGTCGGCGAGAATATCGACACCGACTTCGCCACCTTCCTGCGCGCGGAACTCGATCCCTACACGCTGATCCGCCTTGGCGCGTCGTGGGAGGTCAACGATGAGTTCGAACTCTACACCCGCATCGAAAACCTCACGGACGAGTCCTACCAGGAAGTCATCGGCTACAACGCCGCCCCGCAGGCCCTCTACATCGGCCTCCGCTTCCGCGACGAGGCAAGCAAGTGAGCATCCAGCGGCGCAGAGGGACATCGATCGCTGGGGCGCTCGCCCTCGCGCTGGCTCTCTGCGCCGCGATTCTACCTGCCCACGCCCAGCCCCAGCGCATCGTCTCGATGAACCTCTGCACAGACGAACTGCTCATGCGCATCGTCGATCCCGCCCGCATCGCCGCGATTACCCACCTGTCGCAGCAGCCGGTCAACGCGCCCCTCGGCCTCGACGCCATCGCCTCGAAGCTCGCGATCAATCACGGCCTCGCCGAGGAGGTCATCGCCCTCAAGCCAGACCTCATCCTCGCCGGCAGCTTCACCACCTCGACTGCAACCGCACTGCTCCGCCGCCTCGGCTACACCGTCCTCATCTTCGAGCCCGAGAACTCGTTCGACGACATGCGCGCCAACATCCGCAAGCTGGCCGCCGCCACCGGCGACACCGCGAAAGCCGAACAGATCATCGCTGATTTTGATACGCGTCTCGCCGCCCTGCAGGCCCGCATCCCGGACGACAGGCGCCCCATCTTCGCCGACATCGGCGTCAACAACTACATCACCGGCGACAACACGCTTTATGCTGAAGTGGTGAACGGCGCAGGCTACCGCACGCTCGGCCAGGCGCTTGGCTTCTCGGGCTACCGCACGGTGGCGCTCGAGCAGATCCTCACCGTCCGGCCCGCCCTGATGTCCACCGCCACGCCGTGGACCAGCCCGCCCTCGCTCTCCACCATGGCGCTCGGCCACCCTGCGCTGCGCGCCATGACCGCCAGCACGCCGCACGTCGAAATCCCGGAGCGCTACACCACCTGCGGCGCGCCCAGCCTTCTCGGCGCCATCGAAATCCTGGTCGAGGCTCGCGAAAAAATGGGCCGCGCCCGATGAAGCCGCCCATCCCCTATCCCCTGCTGATCGCCGGCCTCGCCCTGCTGTCGCTCGCGCTCGCAGCCCTCTCCATGCTGATCGGCGCCAGCGGCGGACTTGGCGAACTCCTCGCCATGATCGCCAGCGGCAATGCCGACACCGCCACAATGATCATGATGGAAGTCCGCCTGCCGCGCACGCTCCTTGCGCTGATGATCGGCGCAACCCTGGGCCTCGCCGGCGCATCCCTGCAGGGCTATCTCCGCAATCCGCTCGCCGACCCCGGCGTCGTCGGCGTCACCTCAGCGGCCTC
>SXGS01148723.1_pt1 | contig 10693 bp, 6 predicted proteins | sample 3174681 | NCBI WGS metagenome assembly SXGS01 (sample SAMN11356861, study PRJNA531348) | freshwater metagenome | isolation source: freshwater sample F1-80 | place: China: Fuxian Lake, Yuxi | collected 2017-12-25
CCTCCATCTTCGAGAACTCGAGCACATCGTTGAGCAGGCCGAGCAGAACATCGCTGGCGTCGACCAGCATGTCGACCTGCTCCGCCTGGGCGCGGCTCAGCCGGCTGTCGCGCAGGAGACCGGCGGCGGTCACCACCGCGTTCATCGGCGTGCGGATCTCGGGGCTGATGACGGCGAGGACTTCAGACTTGGCGGCGCTGGCGCGCTCGGCCTGGGCCGCCGCCTCGCGGCTGACGCTCTCGGCCTGGCGGAGGGCCTGGTCGCGGTCGGAGGCCTGTCGCACCGAGACGCCGAGGTGGGCCAGATAGAGCACGCCCGCGACAACGACGACCATCATGGCAGGCTCGCCACGCACCACCACGTCGTACAGCGGCATGCCGAGCATATAGGCGCCATGGGCGGAAAGGGCTCCGCCCAGCAGGACGCGCGCATTATGCATATGCATGCTGACATGCAGGAGGCCGCCGGCGAACTGCATCAGGGCGAACAGTCGCCCCGCGTCGCCGCCGTAGAACCACATGTAGGCCCCGATGCCGGAGTAGACGATCGCCGCCAGAAAGGCGCTGCCGACCGCCAGGGCGCGGAAGGTCGGGGTCGGCTGCCAGCCAGCGCCTGACCGCAGCGCCGAGCGGGCCAGAGCGAAATCAAGCGCCTGGGTCGCCAGCACGGCCACGAACCAGAGGGCGGGGGCCCAGCCGGGTGCGAGGAAGAGCGCGATCGCCGCGAGGATCGTCGCCATCCAGATGCGGGTCTTCAGCTCTCGCCGGCGGGTATGAAAAACGACGCAGTAGCCGGACTCGGTCATGGCCTTGCCCCTCCCGTCCCTTAAGCTACAGGAAGAAGAGGAAAGGATTGGTTGCCGCGCCTCGGCCCGCCGGAACGGCGGCGACCCCGGGGCGTTGAGCAGCGATCATTCGGCGGAGGATAGCAGCAGATGGAATACGTTGGGCGGGGCGGCCGCAGGCTGGCTTCCATCACTGTCGGCCTGGCGCTGGCGCTCGGGCTGGCGGCCTGTGACGGGCCCCGGGATTCAAGCGACGTCTACGAAGATGAAGCGCCGTCGGCGGAGGCCGCCGAGGAGGTTGCCGTCGACGCCGCCGCCGAGGTGGCGCCGGAGGCTCCGGAGGTCGAGGACGACGCCCAGGCCGCGCCACCGCCGGCCGATGCGGACGCTGCCGACAGCGTTCAGCCTGAAAGCGAAACCCTGTTCTACTAAGGCCCGCTGCGCCTCCGACCGGCCATGATGTCATGGTCATCGCCCCGACGACCTGCCGGCCGCTCGCCCGGCCCAGCCTGTGGACCCGACCGCCCCTTGATCCGACCCCTGAGAGCGCTGATCGCGGCGGCCGCCCTGGCCCCGCTGGCCTGCGCCTCGGCCGCGAGCGCGGCTGACCCGCGCGCGCGCATTCTCGGGGACCTGACCGCGGAGCTGCGCGCCCAGATCGAGCGCGCCGTCGGCACGGCCGCGGAACCTGCCGGCAATCGCTTCGAAGCGCGGCGTCGCGCCCGCGGCGCCGCCGAATCCGCCGAGGCCCTGCTGCGCTCCGAAGGCTACTACCAGCCGACGATCACGCCTGACGTCGAGGGCGAAACCCGGCCCGAGCCGGTGGTGCGGATTGAACCGGGCCCGCGGTTCGTTCTCGCAGATCCCGTGGTCGAATGGATCGACGCACCACCGGCCCCGGAGAGCGCCGGCGTCGTACTGACCGATATCGGGCTGGCGGCCGGCGCGTCCGCCCGCGCCGCCGACGTCCTCGCCGCCGAGGGGCGGGTGATCGCCGGGCTGGCCCGGGAAGGCTATCCGGACGCCGCCGCGGCCCCACGCCGCGTGGTCGTCGACCATGAGACGCGCACCATGACCCCGACGTTCCGGGTCGACGCCGGCGACCTGGTCACGCTCGGCGGCGTGCGCGTCGAGACCCGCGGCGTCACCAACCCGGCCTGGGTGGAGCGTCTCGCGCCCTGGAATCCGGGCGCCCGCTACCGCCCGGAAGCCGTGGCCGAGCTCGAGCGCCGCCTGACCGAGACCGGTGTTTATGACGGGGTGGCCGTCGCCCTCGCGCCGCGCGACCAGACCCTCGCGGACGGCAATCGCCCGGTCATCGTCACCCTGACCGACAGCCCCCGCCGGGTGCAGGAAGCCGGTCTGAGCTACTCGACCGCGGAAGGCGCCGGCGTGGACGGCGTCTGGACCATCCGTAATCGCTTCCGGCGCGCTGACACCCTGCGTTTCGGGCTACGCCTCGCGACCATCGACAGCCGCATCGGCGCTGTGCTGAGCCTGCCCCACTGGCGCAGCCCGGGCCGGACCCTCAGGCTGGAATCCGCCGTGGTCGCCGAGGACACCGACGCCTACCGCCGTCAGGCGCTGGTGCTGGCCGCCGACGTCACCCAGCGGCTGGGTCGCACCTCCTGGTTCAGCTACGGCCTCGGGCTCGACGCCGGGCGCTATGAGGAGAGTCGCTTCGACACCTCGGTGACCCCGCCGCAGCTGGTGCGGTTCGACCGCGACCTGGCGATCCTGACCGGGCGCAGCAGCGCCTACATCGACCGGTCCAACGATCCGCTGGACCCGACCCGCGGCTGGCGCGTGTCGGTCTCGGCCCAGCCGACGGCCGTGGCCGGCGAGGACACGGTGCTGTTCCTGCGCACCGAGGCGACCGGCTCGGTCTACGTTCCTCTCGATACTGACGCCCGGACCGTGGTCGCGGGCAGGGCGCGCTTCGGGTCGGTTGTCGGCGGGTCAGAGCTGACTGTCCCGTCAGACCGACTGTTCTACTCCGGCGGCGGCGGCTCGGTCCGCGGCTACAGCTTCCAGGGCGTCAACCCGCGCCTGCCCGACGACACGCCGCGCGGCGGCCTTTCGCTGGTCGAGGCCTCGATCGAGCTGCGGCGGCAGTTGCCGCGCAACTTCGCCGGCGTGGTGTTCCTGGAAGCTGGCTCGGTCGGCTTCAGCGAGACGCCGGCCTTCAACGAGGTGCGCTACGCCGCCGGCATCGGCGTCCGCTACAATCTCGGCTTCGGCCCGATCCGGGCCGACCTCGCCGTGCCCTTGAGCAAGCGCGACTCCGACGCCGACTTCCAGGTCTATGTCAGCATCGGGCAGGCGTTTTGAGCGAGCTGCCCCCGGACATCGAGACAGAGGTGGAAGCGGCGCCGGCCACTCCGCGGCCGGGGCGGTCGCGCCGTCGCCTCGCGGCCCTCATCGCCGGCGGCGTGCTCGGGGGTCTGCTGGCGCTGGTGATCGTGCTGATGGTCGCCGGCCGCATGTATCTGGTGACCGGTCCAGGACGCGAGCTCGTCACCAGCTTCGTGTCCGGGCAGAGCCTTGGCCGCTTCGGCCGTATCAACGTCGAGGGGCTGAGCGGCGACCTGTTCGACGATTTCGGCCTCGAGCGCGTCACGGTGGAGGATGACCAGGGCGTCTGGCTTGAACTGCGCGACGTGCGGGTCGACTGGTCCTCCTGGGCCCTCCTGACCCGGCGCTTCCATGCCGACCGCGTCGAGGCCAGGCTGATCCGCGTCATCCGCCGCCCCAACCTCCCGCCCTCGGAGGGCCCTTCGGGGGGACAACCCCTGGCGGTGGACATCGACCACTTCGCCGCCGAGGTGGAGCTGCTGGAGGGCTTCAGCCGCACCTATGGCCGGTGGCGCCTGTCCGGCGAGGCCGCCCTGCCCCGCCGCGGCGAGCGACAAGTGCGGCTGGAGGCCGACAGCCTGTCCCGCGACGGCGACTTCCTCCGTCTGACCGCCCGTCTGGGCGATGAGCCCGAAGACCTGAGGCTCGACCTCACCGCCGAGGAGTCGCAAGGCGGCCCGATCGCCGGGGCCCTCGGCTACCCGACCGATCAGCCCTTCCTCGCCCGCGCCCTGGTGAACGGCCGCGACATCCTCGCCCGGGTTCGCACCGGCGGCTTCACGCCGCTGGCAGTGCAGGGCGCCTACGGGCCCGAAGGGGCCCGGGTGTCGGGCTTCGCCGACTTCAGCGGCTCGGACCTGCTGGCCCCGTTTGTCGATCGGATCGGCCGCACGGCGCGGTTCGGCTTCGCCGCCGTGCCCGTTCGCGACAGCGACGAACAGGGCGTGGCCTGGCGGCTTCTGGCGGACAATGTCCAGTCCACCGCGCGCGGGGTGGTTCGCATGTCCGATCGCAGCGTCCCCGACGGACTGGAGATCACCCTGGCCTCGCCGTCGTTGTCGCGGGTGGTCGGTCGACCGCTGGCCGGCGCCACGCGGTACACAGGAACCTTCCGCGGCGACGCGGACCGCTGGGAGATCGAGGGCGACGTCGAGGTCGCTGCAGTCGATGCTGCAGGCTGGCGGGCCCGCGGGCTCTCGGGGCCGCTGGGGCTGTCGGCGGACGACGGCCGTCTCGAGTTGACCGGCGAGCTTCAGGCCGCCGGCGGGGCGGACGGGCCAGTGGGCGGTCTTCTGGGGCCAACGCCGCGCCTCGACTTCACCGTCTGGCGCAGCCGCGAGGGCGCCATCGCCCTCGACCGGGTCGAGCTGGCCAGCCGTAGCCTGCAGATCGACGGCCGCGGCGGGCGGGCCCTGACCGGCGGCCTGACCTTCGAGGGCGACATCACCCTGACCCGGCTTGCGGACCTTCGCCCGGGCGCAGCCGGCGAGTTTCGCGGTCGGCTGCGGGCCACCGCGCCGCGTCCCGGCGCAGCCTGGCAGGTCGGCTTCGAGGGCCGTGGCCGGACGCTCCGCACCGGCTTCGCCGAGCTGGATCGTCTGCTGGGCGAGCAGCCGGAGCTACAACTGGCCGGCCGCATGGGGACCGGTCCGATCACCGTCGACAGGCTGGCCCTGACCGGAGAGAACGTGACCGGCGGGGCGCGCGGTCTGATCCGCGAGGCCGGTGAGCTGGCCCTCGCGCTCGACTGGGAGGCCGAAGGGCCGTTCGGCATAGGCCCGCTGGAAATCGAGGGCGAGGCCGCCGGCGAGGGCGCCCTGACCGGCCCGCTGGCTCAGCCGCGGCTGGACCTGACGGCCGACTTCGCCCGGGTCGCCGCCGGGCCGCTGACCCTGACCAACGCCGACGTGACCCTCAGTTTCCGCAGGGGCCCCGACGCCTCGGACGGCCGGATCGCTGTGGTCAGCGGGTCGAACTACGGCCCGGCGCGCGCCTCGGGCGCCTTCCGCCTCGCGCAGGGCGGCGTGCAGCTATCCGAGGTGGTCCTCGACGCCGGGGGCGTGCAGGCGCAGGGGGCGATCGCCCTGAGCGGGACCACGCCGGCTTCGGCGGACCTGACCTTCACGGCCGGGCCGGGAGCCTTCCTCACCGCCGGCCGCGCCGAGGGCCGTGTCCGCCTGACCGAGACGGCTGCGGCGGGCGCCGCCGTCCTCGACGTGTCCGCCCGCAACGTGCGCTTCGCCGGGTCGAGCTACACCATCCAGTCGCTCGAGCTCGACGGCCAGGGCAGCCTGGAGCGGCTGCCCTTCACGATCGACGCCCGCGTCGGCGGCCCGACGCCGGTGGCGCTCTACGGGTCGGGGGTCTACGCCCGCACGGCGGCGGCCCAGACGCTGACCCTCTCGGGCGGCGGCCAGGTGCGGGAGGTGCCCTTCACCACGCGGACGCCCGCCGTGCTGGCGCTGAGCGGCGACGGCCGCGTCGCCCGCCTCGACCTGACCGTCGGGGGCGGCATCCTCATGGGCGAGCTGCGCACCGACGCCAACGCCACCCTGCTGCAGGCCGACCTGACCAGCGTCGAGCTGGCGTCGCTGTTCGAGGACCTTGCCGGGCGCGTAAGCGGCCGCGTCACCCTGCGCGGGGCGCGGGACGACCTGACCGGCGCCGCCAACGTCACCCTCAGCCAGGTGCGCAGCGTCGACGGCGGGGTCTCGGTCAACGGCCGGCTCGACGGCCAGCTGCTGGACGACCGTCTGATGCTCGAGGCGTCGGTCGTCGATGAGGGCGTGGTGCGGGCCGGCGTCGACCTGACCCTGCCGGTCGAGGCCTCCGCGGCGCCGCTGAGGCTGGCGGTGGCGCGTACCCGGCCCATGACCGGCGAGGTGTTCGCCCGCGGCCAGATCCAGCCACTGTGGGATCTGTTCATCGGCGGCGGCCGCACGCTGGCCGGAAGCGTCAACGGTCGGGCCACCGTTGCCGGGACCCTCGCCGATCCTCGCCTCAACGGGGTCCTGACGCTGGCCGACGGCAGCTTCCGCGACAGCGCCTCGGGCCTGGTGTTGCGGCAGCTGACGCTCGACAGCCGCTTCGATGACGAGGCGGCGGTGATCCAGAGCTTCAGCGCCCGCGACGAGGGCGACGGCCGGGTCGAGGGCTCGGGGCGGCTGAACCTGCGGCAAGGCGGGGGCTCGACCTTCACCCTCAATCTCGACGGCTTCACCATCATCGACAACGAGCTGGCCACGGCCCAGGCGTCCGGGCCCGTGACCGCGACGCGCGGGGCGGACGGCAACATCGCCCTCGTCGGCCGGATCGAGATCGACGATGCGATCGTGCGGCCCAACCTGCCCGGTTCCAGCGGGATCGTTCCGCTGGAGGTGGTCGAGATCAACCGGCCGGGCGGCGACCCGCCCGAGGACGCCGTGCGCGGCCCGCGCGGCCCGACCATCGGCCTCGACGTGACAGTGCGCGCGCCCGGACCTGCGGTTCAGGTCACCGGCCGCGGCCTGAACGTCTTCCTGAGCCTGAATGCCCGGGTCACGGGCGCCCTGACCGCTCCCAACCTGAGCGGCACGGCGCGGGTGGTGCGCGGCGACTACGAGTTCGGCGGCAAGCGCTTCGTGTTCGACGACACCGGCTCGGTCACCCTGTCGACCAACCCGGAGAACATCCGGCTGAACCTGTCGGCGGTGCGCGAGGACCCGGCCCTGACGGCGACCATCCGGGTCACCGGCACGGCGGCGCGGCCGGACATCGCCCTCACCTCCTCCCCGGCCCTGCCGCAGGACGAGGTGCTGGCCCAGGTGCTGTTCGGACGGTCGGCCTCGCAGCTCTCGGCCTTCGAGGCGGCGCAACTGGCGTCCGGGGTGGCGTCGCTGGCCGGTGGCGGGGGCTTCGACATCATCGGCAACCTGCGCGAGCTCGCAGGCCTGGACCGGCTGTCGTTCGGCGGCGAGGCCTCGGCCCTGACCGTGGCCGGCGGGCGCTACATCTCGGACGACGTCTATCTGGAGATCATCGGCGGCGGCGAGGGCGGCGCCGGGGTCAATGTCGAGTGGCAGGTGCGCCGCAATCTGGCGGTGACCTCCAGCCTCGGCGGTCAGGGCCAGGCCAGTCTGTCGATCCGCTGGCGGCGGGAGTCGCGCCCGCCCGGGGCCGATCGCTCGGACCGGCGCCCGAACCGGCGCGACTGAGGCTCACGTCGACGACTCTCAGGCGGCGGCGCGACGGAACTTCGACAGGGCCGAGGCCCCGCGGATGCCCGAGATGTGCAGCAGCAGCTGGATGACGAGGACGGCCAGCGAACCGTAGGTGAGCCAGGGCGCCAGCTCCGGCTGCGGGCCCATCACCGCCGCCATCTGGTCGGCCATGACCAGACCCAGGACGCTGCTCAGCAGGCCGTAGACCACCAGCAGCAGGAACAGGATCGGCACGATCATATTCGGCTTGAACCACTGTATGGCGGCGAAGATCAGCTGCAGGCCGACGAGAAAGGCAGTCACACCGATCATGGCCCCCATCGCCCCCTCCACCATGGCCGCCGTCTCCGGCGTGGCGGCCGCCGACATGGCTTGATGCATCATCGCCGCGCCTTCGGGGCTGGTCATCCAGGCGAGGTTGACCCCGCCCCAGATGACCCCCAGCAGGATCGACACGGCGCTGGCGCGCGCCGACGCCTTCGCCTCGCCTTCATTGGTGATTTTCGCGGCGGGGCTAAGCCCCGCGATCAGACCGGACATGTCATCAACCTCCCTGAGAATGACAAACGTCCTTTACATGACAAGGAACCCTTACACAAGCCCCCCGCGAGGCGATCCCGCGGCCCTCCGGGGTTCACCTTCGCCGCGCGGGCGGGTACAAGCGTGGCATGCGGATTCTTGAACAGGATCATGCCGCCCTCGACCTGGTCGGGCGGGGGGCGGAGGTCCTCATCGACCGCGCCGTGCGCTGGTCGAACGTCAACTCCGGCAGCGACCATGTGGAAGGCCTTGAGGCCACCCTCGCCCTGCTGGAGACCGAGGCGTCGCGTCTGCCGGCCGAGGTTGAACGCGTCCCGACGCAGGGCTTTTCCACCGTCGCCGATGACGGCAGCCTGATCGCCCGCCGCAGCCCGGACGCGCTGAAGATCTCGGTGCGTCCCGACGCGCCGCTGCAGGTCGTCCTGACCGGCCACTACGACACCGTCTATCCGGCCGGCAGCGCCTTCCAGACGGTCGTGTCGCGGCCTGACGGGGCGCTGAACGGCCCCGGCATCGCCGACATGAAGGGCGGCATCTCCGTCCTGCTGGGGGCCCTCGAAGCCTTCGAGACCCACCCCGACCGCGAACGCGTGGGCTGGACTGTCTTGCTGTCCCCCGACGAGGAGATCGGCTCGCCGGCCTCGGCCCCGCTGCTGGCGGAGCTGGGCGCCCGCGGCCATCTGGGCCTGACCTATGAACCCGCGCTGGCCGACGGCCGGCTGGCCGGGGCGCGCAAGGGCAGCGGCAACTTCCACATTGTGGTCGGCGGCAGGGCCGCCCACGCCGGCCGCGCCTTCGCCGAGGGCCGCAACGCCGTGGCCGGGGCGGCCCTGATCGCCGCCGCCCTGCACGGCCTGAATGGCCAGCGCGAGGAGGTCACGGTCAATGTCGCCCGCATCTCGGGCGGCGGCGCCCTGAACGTGGTCGCCGACAACGCCGTGGTGCGCTTCAATGTGCGCGTGCCCGACCGCGCCGCGGCCGACTGGATCTCCGCGGCCATCGCCGAGGTCGTCGCTACGCCGCCGTTCGAAGGCCTGACTGTCGCCCTGCACGGCGGCTTCACCCGCCCGCCCAAACCGATGGACGCGGCCCAGTCCGCCCTGTTCGAGGCGGTGCGCGAGACCGGCGCCCTGCTGGGCCAGACCATCGCCTGGTCTCCTTCGGGCGGGGTCTGCGAAGGCAACAACCTGCACGCCGCCGGCCTGCCCAACATCGACACCCTCGGCGTCCGCGGCGGCCTGATCCACTCGGAGCAGGAGTTCGCCTGGCCCGAAAGCTTCGTCGAGCGGGCCCAGCTGTCGACGCTGATCCTGTGCAAGGTGGCCTCGGGCGAGATCGACGCCGCGAAGCTCAAGCAGCTACGGCTGGAGAGCCTCTGATGCTGGTGGTGCGCCCGGCCGGGCCTGACGATCTCGACTCCCTGCTGGAGCTGGCCATCCTGTCCGGCCCCGGTTTCACCAGCCTGCCGGAAGACCCGGACCAGCTGATCCAGCGGCTCGACCTCAGCCGCGACAGCTTCCGGGGGGCGATCGATCCGACCGCCCGCTGGTACACCCTGATGCTCGAGGAGAGCGACACGGGCGACGTTGACGGCGTCGGAGGGGTCAAGGCGGCGGTCGGGCTGGACCGGCCGTTCTTCTCGTTCCGGGTGGTCAACACCACCCAGCTTTCTCCCTCGCTGAACCTGTGGCTGGACCACCAGACCCTCGTGCTGGTGAACGAGTGCACCGGCTGGAGCGAGGTCGGCTCCCTGTTCCTCAAGGCCGACCGACGCAAGGGCGGTGCAGGGCGCCTGCTCAGCCAGTCGCGCTACATGCTGATCGGCGCCGAGCCGGACCTGTTCGGCGAGACCGTCCTGGCCGAGCTCCGCGGCGTGTTCACGCCCGATGGCGCCTGCCCCTTCTGGGATCATGTGGCGCACAAGTTCTTCCCCATGCCGTTCGACGATGCCGACCGGATGACCGGCTCGACGGACAAGCAGTTCATCCTCGACCTGGCCCCGCGCCACCCGATCTATGTTCAGCTGCTGCCCGAGCCGGCGCGGGCGGTGATCGGCAAGGTCCATCCCCAGGGCGTGCCGGCCATGGCACTGCTGGAGAGCGAGGGTTTTCGGCCCAACGGCCTGGTCGACATCTTCGATGCCGGACCGACGGTGTCCTGCGAACGCGACAACATCCGCACCGTGCGCGACGCCCGCGTCCTGACCGTCGAGATCCACGATTCGGTCGAGGCCGAACTGCCGTCACTGATCTCGACCGCCACTGTGGCCGGCTTCCGCGCCGTGCGCCAGAAGGCCGAGCTGACCGACACCACCGCCATCCTGACCCGCGAGACCGCCGAGGCGCTCAAGGTGCGCGCCGGCGATCGGGTGCGGGTGAAATCCTGAAGCCCGGAGGGGCGCAACCATGCAACTGACCTCTACCAACCCCGCCACCGGCGAGACCGTCTGGACCGGCCCTGAAGCCACGCCATCCGAGGTCGCCGCCGCCGTCGCCGCCGCCCGCGCAGCCTTCCCCGACTGGGCGGACCGGCCGCGGCAGGACCGCATCGAGGCGGTGAAGCGATACCAGGCGGTGCTCAAGGCCCGCGCCGACCGTCTGGCCGAGACCATCGCCAACGAGACCGGCAAGCCCCTGTGGGAGACGAAGACCGAGGTCGCCGCCATGGTGGGCAAGGTCGACATCTCGATCCGCGCCTATGACGAGCGCACCGGCGAGCGCACATCCGAGACCGGCTTCGGCCGCGCGGTGCTGCGCCATCGGCCGCACGGCGTCGCCGCGGTGCTCGGCCCGTTCAACTTCCCCGGTCACCTGCC
>SXGS01773921.1_pt1 | contig 10693 bp, 14 predicted proteins | sample 3174681 | NCBI WGS metagenome assembly SXGS01 (sample SAMN11356861, study PRJNA531348) | freshwater metagenome | isolation source: freshwater sample F1-80 | place: China: Fuxian Lake, Yuxi | collected 2017-12-25
CGGCGTGGCCAGGACGAGCTGGACCCAGGCCGACGCCTTTGCAGAGATGAGGTCATGGATCGCGGGGACCAGATCGGCGCCCATGCCCAGCAGGACGACCGGGATCGACAGGGCCACGCCCACCCAGAACCGGCGGGTCATGTCCGCCAGCTCGGGGCTCGGCCCGCTGTCCGCGGTCACCGTGACCGGTTCCAGCGCCATCCCGCAGATCGGGCACGAGCCCGGTCCCGGACGCCGGATCGCCGGGTGCATCGGGCAGGTCCACTCGGTGGCCTCACCTGCCGCGACAGATGTACTCGCCCCGCCATCGGCCCCGTGATCGGTCTGGTGGTCGCCATGGCCGTGCCCGCCGTGATCGTGCTGACCGGGCTGGTCGGCGTGCGGGGTCAGGTAGGTCTCTGGGCTGGCCTCGAACTTCGCTTGGCAGCGCTCCGAGCAGAAGTGGTAGGTCTGCCCGTCGCGCTCGGAGCTGTACGGGCTCGTGGCCGGGTCCACGTCCATCCCGCAGACGGGGTCCTTCACGAGCGGCGTCGTGGTCGATGCGTCGCGCTGGAGGGAGTCGCTCATACTTCCAACATACCCCCCTTGGGTATGCAGTCAAGGGGCATTAGTCCTCTGCTCGCGGAGTCACCTCTAGCGAACGACGCCCTAAAGGACCGAGCGATGGGGCATCGGAGCCATCCACCGGAGACGAGTGCGGGGGTCACGACATGCGCAACACGATTACCTGGTCGGGCTCGAGGCGGAGGTCCCTGGGGTCGCCTGCGACGGGACCTGCGTTGCTGGTGACGTCCACCTTCTGGCCATCTGCCGCGGTCACCCCACCGATCTGCGTGGGCGTCAGCGTGACTCCCCATTGGGTGAACAGCTGACCCAAGGTGAAGGTCTCCCCCGCGGTGTCGGCCTCGATGTGGATGGTCCCGTCGGTCTCGTGGGTGTGGACCGCCGACATGGCGCCGGTGGTGGGGTCGACGCCGATGTTGGCCGGTATCGGTACGTCCGTGCCGTCGATGATGATCCGCAGCTTTGGGTGGTAGTGCTCGGCGGTTCCCATCGGTCCTAGGTCCAGGCCGGCGCTGGCGACCCGTGCGGGTACGTCGGTCGGGGCTGGCCACGGGGGCATCGAGGTCCGGTCCCGCTCGACCGATCCGCCTGAGTTGTCACCCTGCCCGGTGGTGGCGTCGTTCGCTGGGTCGCTGCCGCAGCCCAGCAGCAGGCCGAGCAGGAGAGCGCCGATCAGCGGGCCGGCGGACTTCCGGCGAAGTGTTGATCTGTTCCGTGCATGAGCCAGAGACATGCGGGTTTCCTTCGGACGGAGAGGAATGGCGATGAGGGGCCCGATGGGGCGGCCGTCGGTTGCTGGTGGTGCCGAGCCGGCGTGGCCCGCACGTGATCTGCGGGCCACGCCAGCGTGGATGTCAGCGGCGTTCAGGACCCGAGGAGGTCCTCCATCTGGGCGATCTCGGCGGTCTGATCGGCCTCGATCTTCTCGGCCAGCGCGATCGCGTCGGGGTTCTCGCCGTCCTGCTGCTCGGTCTTGGCCATCTCGATGGCACCCGTGTGGTGCTCGATCATCATGGTCAGGAACATCTGGTCGAACTCGGCCCCGGTAGCGGCACCCATACTCTCCATCTCGGCATCGCTCATCATTCCGGACATGTCGCTGCCGGAGTGATCCATCCCACCCATGGAGTCGGACGGAGCCTCCTGGCCCCAGTCCTCGAGCCATCCGGTCATGGTGTCGATCTCGGGGCCCTGAGCGGCCTCGATCTTGGCGGCGAGCTGCTTCACCTCGGGGCTTGAGGCTCGCTCCTGGGCCATCGTGGCCATCTCCACGGCCTGTTCGTGGTGCGGGATCATCTGCTGGGCGAAGGTCACGTCGGCCTCGTTGAACTGCGCGCCGCCGCTACCGGTGGAATCGTTGGAATCGGTGTCGCTGCCGCAGCCGGCAACGGTCAGTGCTGCCACGACGGCAAATGTGATGGACATGAGTGTTCTCTTCATGGTGTATCTCCTGAGTGGTCTGTGGATTGAAGGCATGCGGAACCAGCGGAGCCACCGCAGGGGTGCTCCGCAGCTGCTCAGCAGCGCTGAATCGACAGCTTGATCAGGGACGGGGGGTCGGGATCGCGACCACGCGGCACAATCGCCCTGGCAGGACGGGGCAACGTCCACACCACTGGTGCGACCCGTGCGCGTTGCAGGAGCCGCAGAAGTGCCAGCAGCGCGGCGCCCAGGATGGCCAGGCACATGGCGCCCATCGCCATGCCACCGCTGTCGGTACCGTGACCGGATCCGGTGGCAGCCTCGAGCAGATCCTCAGCCTGATTGCCGGCCAACAGCCCAGCGTCCGACACGATGCCCGTGGAGATCGCGGCGACGTCGGAAGCGTCCATGCTCATCGCGGACGCCATGAGTGCCTGCGAATCCGTTGTTTGCATGTTCATGCCGGCCGCGCCATAACTCCCGCTCAGGCCACTGCTCTGCCCACTGAGTCCGTGCATACCGAACAGGCCTGCGAGCACCACGATCAGTCCAGCCAATCGCAGCACGTGCTGCGCTGAGGTCGGGACTGGCACGGGCGGGGTCACGCCCCGATCGTATCGACCAGGTGCTCGACGCCAGGCGTGGCGGTTCTTGGTATCAGGCGACACGACCCGGGGCCGGATGGCCTGGCTCATCGATCTCATTGCTTCTCGATGTGGGTGGACGGCGAGTTTGTGGTGGTCAGGAGCGGACGAGGCGGGCGATCGCGTCAGAGGCTTCCTTGAGCTTGATCTCGGCCTCGTGCCCGCCCTCGCGCGCGGCGTCGACCACGCAGTGGGCCATGTGCTCATCGAGCAGGCCGAGTGCCACCGACTGCAGCGCCTTCGTCATCGCCGAGACCTGAGTGAGGAGGTCGATGCAGTACTGCTCCTCCTCCACCATCCGCTGGAGCCCCCGCGCCTGGCCCTCGATGCGGCGCAGCCGTTTGAGGTAGTCGCCCTTGGTGTCGTTGGCGATGTAACTGTGCTGGTGCCGCGCCTGATCTGCTGGCTGCTGCCCGGCGCCCGGTTGGATTTCGGTCATCGCGATTGCCTTCCAGGCTTCCGGTCGAGACTTCACCTCAGGGTACCCCCCTCCCGTACCTCGGACCCAGGTTCTCGTCCCTCGCCTGCGGGACGATGCTCCCCGGTGACGTCGCCTCCGCAGGAGCATCCCTAGTACGGTGACACCGTCCTCGGAACCGGCCTACTGCTCCCCCACGTCGGAGCCGTGGTTGGCCGGCAGACGACTACTTGGGGATCGGAGGCGCGGATGGCTTACCTGGCCCTTGGCGCATTCATCGTCTTGGTGGTCGGCTTGACGTGGCTGTCGTCTCGGCGGCAGCAGCGGTCGGCCGGGTGTTGCGCACCGGCCGATCCCAGAGATGACCTGCGGATGCGCGCCGCGCTCGACGAGGACATGGACGGCCGCCAACCCGACCCCCCGAGGCAATGAGCCGCAGCGACCATGGCAGCACACGTTAGGCAAGAACACGTGCCTGTTCGCGCATCCACGCGTCAAGTGCGAGAAGGCGCTCGTCGGCTTGGCGAAAGGGGCTGGCGATGCTGGAGAGCGCTGACTTCCGACACCTACCTGTTCCTCTGGTAAGTGTCGTACATCCCCCACGAGTGCAGGGCGACGCCTGCGATCAGGACGACCCAAGCTATGGAGTCGAAGAGCTCGTTGAGCCAGACGCCGAGCGCGACGGCGACGAAGCAGGCTCCGAAGAGTGAAGCCAGCCATTCGCTGTACTTGGCCTGAGTGAGTGGTCCCTCGTTCTGGGTGTGCATGACTAACCTCCAATCACCTTGATGGTTGCGAGGACGATCAGAGCCGCCAAGATGACCCAGCAGGCGAAGTAGAAGGCTTTCTGATAGGTCGGGTGCGTGTCGTTCATGACGTGCCTCCCGTCATCCCGACTCAGCGAGCCGCGAGGGCGGCGCTACTTGATGAGACTGCCCCGCGCTGGGGTTCGTGGCGGCGGCGTGCCTTGTCGCGCTGGGTCAATTGCACGCCGCCTGATGCGGGCCTCAGGGCTGGTCGATGCGCTCGTGGGAGCCGTCAAGCTTGGATGACTTCGACTGTGGCTGGCTGTCGTGACCACCGTGCATGCCGGGCATCATGGCCATCATCGCCAGCATCATCAGCGGGCAGGCCAGCACCAGCAGGTAGACAGCCGGGAGCCCGGCCAGCAGGGCCAGCCCGGCGATGCCGACGACGCCCAGGCACATAGCCCAATGCTTGCCATTCATGGATCTCTCCGATCGCTTGTTCCCTATCCGTAGAACCAGTCTGTCTGTCGACTAGGTCATCGCCGCAGGGGCAAACGTCCTGAAACTGGCGCGGAAGGTCACTCGGTGTTGCGGTGCTCGTCGAACTCGGCATCGGAACTTGGCGGCTCGCGGCACATGGCCTTGCCGATCGGACTATTCGGGCTGGTCCCGGTCACGGTTCCACTGCGCCGTGGCCGAGCTCTTGTGATGCACCCCGAAAAGTCTGGCGGGGAACCACCACTTGACGGCCCGGCCAACCGCAGTGCGGCGGCACCAGCAGTCGACATCGCAGCCGCACTCGCGGTTCCGCGGGTTGTGGACGCGCTCGATCAGAGTCCGGGTCACAGCGTCGAGTCTAGGTCGCTGGCCGGCTGGCAGCGGAACCCCTCGTCCCGAAGTGGCCGCAGAAGCCTGCACCGGACGCTGCGTTGGCTCGAGTCGGCGAGGCGGGCTGGTCTTCCTTCGACAACGAGCAGCCGGTCGATCGCCAGCGGGGTTCGGCTGGGGCGGGAGCGCGTCCTGGCGAAGCGAGACGTCAGCGGTCATCTCGGCTGGACTTCGGGAGATCGGATTCGCGGACCTGTGTGGGGTCGCAACAGTCCGCGGGCCTCGGGGGCCTTGGCGGTAGTCGGCCGACGGTCCAGATGCCAGCGCCGCCGAGCAGCGCCACCGCGGCGACGATCACCCACGGGTTGCCCAGCCAACCTCCGATGACACCGAGGGCACCGGCTGCGATCAGCACCGGCCGGGCACAGCAAACCACCGCGACCAGGGCAAGCCCGGATCCGAAGCAGCCCGGACGGTCCGGAATCGTCGGGTCGGCCCGGCGATTCGTGCCCGTCGTTGTTCGTCAGCTCAATCCTCTTAGGAATGCGCAGATGGACGGCGCGTGGAGCCGGCGGCGGTCAGCAGCAATGCCATTTCGCCAGGGCGTCCATCGTGGGTGCGACTCCGGAGTCGACCTGGTCGAGCATGGTGGCGGCGAGGTCTTTCGCCAGCCGGTAGGCATCCGCCACCGGGAGAACCTCGCCTCCCGGGTGGGCCTCCAGCCACGGCTGGGCGTCCTCGGGCGAGGTGAAGTAGTGCACCTGGTTGCAGAACGACGAGCGGATCGAGCTCAGGTCCTCCGGGTTGACCAGTGACACCACCGCAGTGGCTGGTTCGGCTACCGTCACGCCGGCCGGGGTAGCGGTCACCCGGACCGTGCCGCCGCCCGTCGGGGAGATCGACTCGATGACCGCGGCACTGTCGATGACGACGGGGAACATCAGCGTGTCCAAGGCACACCAGGTGTAGAGCTCCTCACCGTTCACGGTGAACCGGTGCCGGGTCGGCCGCAGCGTCAGGCCATGGCCGACAATGCGGTCCTCCTCGTCGTACTCGGTCTCCGGCGTCGCGGCCAACGCAGCCCGGGTGGCCTGCTCGCTGCGCCCGGCCGCCCGGGCGAGCTCGGTCACCGGGACCGGTTCGCCTTTGGCGAGCAGGCGAAGCAGTGGCACGAGCAGCGCCGGGTCGAACCCGGATTCGTTCGGGGAGAGCAGGCAGTCGTTGAGGCCTTCGCTGAGAGAGCTCACGGGAGGCTCCTTGGTGAGATCGGGTCGTCAGGCGCAGCAGGACAGCTGGGAAACGTCGCTGGTGAACGATTGGCAGGCGATCCTGATGCCCTCGGCCATGGTCAGATAGGGCGCCCACAGGCGGGCGACCTGGTCGACGGTCATGCCCGCTTCGAGGATGTAGACCCCGGCCGCGGCCAGTTCGCCGGCGTCCTTGGCGACAGCGGTCAGGCCGAGGATCTGTCCGGTGGCGGCGTCGGCGACGACCTTGATGAAGCCGCGGGTGTCGCGGTTGACCAGTGCGCGCGGCACGTACTCCAGGGGCAGCACCCGGCAGTCACACGCGATGCCGGCGGCCAGTACCTCGGCCTCGGTCATCCCCACGGAGCCGAGCGCGGGACTGGTGAACGTGACCCGGGGTAGGTGCCGGTAGTCGACCCGGCGGTCGGCACCGGCGAAGGCGTTGTCGACCACCATCGAGCCGTGCGCTGCGGCGACATAGACGAACTCGCGGTGACCCGTGACATCGCCCGCCGCCCAGATCCGCGGGTTGGAGCTGGCCAGCCGGTCATCGACCACGATCTCGCCCAGGTCTCCGGTCTTCACGTCGACCGCCTCCAGATTCAAGGCGTCGGTGACCGGGCGCCGGCCCAGCGCGACCAACAGCCGGGAAGCCCGGAACTCCTGGGCACCGCCCGAGACCGTGGCGGAGGCGACCACGTCACCGGTGCCCTCGTCGCGATGGACCGCGGTGACCGAGGCCCGGCGGACCACCCGGATGCCCTCATCGGCGAACACCCCGATCAGTGCCTTCGACGCCTCCGGTTCCTCCCGGGAGGCCAGCCGGGACCGCACCAGCATGGTCACCTTCGAGCCGAGCCGCGCGAACAGCTGCGCCTGCTCCAGCGCCACGTACCCGCCGCCGAGCACCAGCAGCGACTCGGGCACCTCCTCGAGTTCCATCGCCGTGGTGGACGTCAGGTACTCCACACCGCCCGGGTCGTCCGGAACGGCCAGACCGGCGATCGACGGAGTCCAGGGCCGCGACCCGGTGGCGATCAGGTAGTGCTCGGCGTGCACGGTCTCGGTGGTGCCATCTGCCCGCACTACCTCCAGGACGGGGGCGCCGCTGGTGCCGGCGAAGGTCGCGTCACCCTGCACGATCGGCCAGCCATAGGACGCCGCCACATCGGCGTACTTCTCCGAGCGCATCGATTCGACCAGCACCTGTTTGCCGGCGATCAGGGCCGACATGTCCACGGGTGCCACCGTGGCGGCGACACCCGGGAACCGGCCGGCGTCGAGCGCGACATGCCGCGCCTCGGCAGCTGCGATCAACGCCTTGGACGGCACACAGCCGGTGTTCACGCACGTGCCACCCAGGGTTGCCCGCTCGATCATCACCACGGACTTGCCCAGCTTCGTGGCGTGGATCGCGGCGGCGAACGCGGCGCCGCCGGACCCCACGATCGCGAGATCGACCTGTGCGTGGGACATCTCGACGCCTCCCGGGGGATTGGTTCGAACGCGGTACGCCGCCATACTGGACCTTCCAGTCCAGGGGAAGGTCAAGTCGGATGAGGAACCCACATCCATGAGGATCGGCGAACTCGCTGAAGCGTCCGGCACGACCACCAAGGCGCTGCGGTTCTACGAGGACCAAGGGCTGCTCCCTGCTGCCCACCGAACCTCGTCGGGCTACCGCGACTACACCCCCGACATGCTGGGCAGGCTCGACTTCATACACCGCGGGCAGGCCGCGGGCCTGACACTTGCCCAGATCAGGCAGATCCTCGGCATCCGAGACGGTGGCACGCCACCGTGCGGGCACGTCAGCAACCTGCTCGCCGAGCGCCTCGGCGACCTCGATGCCCAGATCGCTGGGTTAGTCGAACTCCGTCGCACCATCGCCGAACTCCACGACAACGCCTCAGCGGCCGACCCGGCCACCTGCCCGCCCGACCAGGTGTGCCGCTACCTGTAAGCCGGCACGAGCGACTCCGCACCACGGTCAGTGTCGACCAGCGCGGTCGCACCCTCGCGCCCATCCCGTTCGGAATCGGCGGCGTCAGCAAGTCTGAGCTCGAGGCCGGCGAGCACGGAAGCGCATCACGTGGTTCCGGTACGACGGGCGCACCATCACGTCCTCGAACCCGGCCGCTTCCAGCCCGCGTCGCAGTTCGTCGGCCGCCAGCATCCGGTGGGGCGATCTGTCGGCTCGATGGATCAGCCGCGCGAACGCGGTGTTGGTCAGGTCGTAGCCGAGGAGGACGCCGTCGTGCCGGAGGACTCGTGCTGCCTCCACGAGCGCGGTCGGCCAGTCGATGACGTGGTGGAGCATCAGGTAGCTGGTGACGGCATCGAACGAGCGGTCGTCGAACGGCAGAGAAGTGACGTCAGCCTGCTTCACCGCGACGCCGGGCAGACCGGACAGTCGGTGGCTCGCGGCTCGCACCATCGCCGGGTCGAGGTCGGTGACCGTCAGCCTGACCTGTGGATGGGTCCGCGCGACACCTTCGGCCATGGCACCGCTGCCGGCACCCAACTCAAGTACGTCGCCGGCCAGCGGCGTACCGGAGGTTGCCCACGGCAGGATGGTGCGACGGGCAAAGGCGCGCCAGGGTGTGCTCCGGCAGAACATCTGCTCGATCGCGGACATCACAGGCATCGACGTCATCCTCTCGCTCGACCTGCCCAAAGAGCTGGTCTGAAGCCTTTTAGATCTCGGGGCTCTGCCATTCCACGACGAGGCGATCTCGTCGACCGAAGCGGATGAGGTCTCGGGCGAGGACGTCCTGGATGCGGCGCAGGCTCTCCTCGTCGGTGGCGTCGATCCGCAGCGTCAGCACCGTGCCCTCCGCGGCGAGTGAGCAGGATCCTCCGGGCGTGAACGTGAGCGCCCAGCGGGCGTCTGACCACTCGGCATGCACGTCCAGCTCGTGGCTCGACTGCTGGTCGCCGCCGTGCATTCGTTCTCGATGGCCTCCGCCGCCCATGGCGGCAGCGTGCTTGCAGATCTGCACGAGGTAGCGCTCAGGGCGCTCGGTCTCGATGCGTGCTTCGGCGGTGATCACCAGTTCTTCTCTCACTTTTGTCTCGATGGAACCGGTTGTGGCCAAGGCTCAGTGGCCGTGGCCTGGTGGTGATGGGCAGGCGCGTCCTGGTGAGGCCATACCCCCTGGGGGTAGCAACGACGATAGTCGATGCGGATCGATGGAACAACCTCGTTCGGGTGCTCAGCCGTGGTGGCCGCTGTGGCCCGCCGGGGCGTTCCGGGGGTGCCGGCGAATCGGAGGACCCGCTTCCGCTGATCGCTGGACCGATGACGAAGGCGGACAGCGAGAACATCGCGGCGAACACAACGACCGCCACGGCCGGCGCCTTCGGTTCGACCGCTTCTACCACGTCGACCGCGCCCGTGATCGCGCCCACGGCGGCTCAGGTATCGGCCTCAGCATCGCCAAGGCGCTGGTCGAGGCACACGGCGGACAGATCTCAGCAACGAGTCCAGGGCAAGGCTCAGGCGCGACGTTCGCGGTCCGGCTCCCGGCTGTCTGACCAAGGTCACAGGCCGAGATCACGGCTTGACGTCGTGGCAAGCGCCTCGAATGGGCGGATGTAGCGGTTGACCAGGACGGTGAGGTCCTTGTGCCGGGTCTGGGCCGCGATCCGGTCGAGCGGGACACCAGCGATAGCTGCCGCGGTGGCGTGGCCGGCCCGCAACGAGTGCGCGGTGATGCGGGTGCCGTCGAGTCCGGCAGCTTCGGCACGGGCACGGAGCATCCGGGCGACGACGTGCCCGGAGAGTGGTTCCAGGCTGATCGAGCTGGACCAGATGCGGGTGAAGAGCGCGCCGGGGGTCTCGCCTCGTAGTGCTCGCCACGCATTGATCGCAGCCACCGGGTCGGTGAGTGCGTGCTGGCCGTGAGCGACGGCGACCTGTTGGCCATGTCCTTCTTGGTCCATCTTCGACCTGCGGATGGTGAGCAGGAGTCCGGCGGGCTTGTGCTCAACGTCTGCGAGCTCCAGCCCCACGATCTCGGCGCGGCGCATCGCGGAGGCGTAGCCGAAGAGGATGATCGCGGCGTCGCGGATGCCGATCGGGGTGCTCCGGTCGATGCCGCCGACGATCTGGCGGATGTCGTCGACGGTAAGCGGGCGGGCCAGGCGGCGTGGCGCGGCGCCGTAGGTGCGCATGAGTCCGCGGCGTACCTGCCGAACGGTCTCGGAGGCGACGGGGTCCTCGGCGCCGGTCATGCGGTGGACGTGTCGGATGGCGGTGCAGGCCATGTCGAGGGTGCCGGTCGCCTTGCCGGCCTCGGCACGTTCGGTGAGGTAGGCGCACAGGGCGAGCGGATCCCCGGGCAGGGCGGGAATCCCCCGTGACCCACACCAGCGTTCCCACTGGTTCCAGACCAGGGCGTAGACGTGTCGGGTCGACTCGGTGCGCGCGGCCGCGATCGCCCCGGTGATGCGCGCGGCATCGGCCTCGGTCAACCCCGCCGGCAGATCGGCAGTGGGCTCGACACGGGGGAGGACATTGATGGTGGCGGTGGCCGGGAGGACGGCGTTCATGAAGGTGGTCATGGCCGGGTTGTAGCGGCGGCGACCTCGGGCGGCGAGCCAAAAGTGAAGCCTCACGGGGTTCACCGTTCGCGCCGAGTGTCAGAGCGCGACGTCACATAAGGCTGACTTTGTGATGACCGAGTCAAGTTAGAAAGCTTTCAGGCTCGGTTCCCCAGAGGGAACCGAGCCTGAATTTTGTAGCGGGGGGATAGATCGAGCCCGCGAACCTTGGCTTGGACTTCATGTCATCTCACGCTCACACCCCTGATCGGACCC
>SXGS01019585.1_pt1 | contig 10692 bp, 7 predicted proteins | sample 3174681 | NCBI WGS metagenome assembly SXGS01 (sample SAMN11356861, study PRJNA531348) | freshwater metagenome | isolation source: freshwater sample F1-80 | place: China: Fuxian Lake, Yuxi | collected 2017-12-25
AGAATTAACCGCCAGCAAAGGAGATGTGGAATGCCTTGCTTCACCTGCAAGATTCACTAACCCGTGTGCGCGTTGTCGAACGTTTATTACGCAACAAAGAGCAACACCCGCGAATGGGATTTCCTATACGCAGGTGTTGAGTTGCTAAGTATACCGCGGCCGGACCCAAGTCCAACTCACTGCAGTACGATCTGTTCAACTTCGGCGACGATGCGTTGCTTGTCTAGCTGGCACTTGTTCAGCGAAGATTTTTCAATTTTAATGCGAGAGTGTCCAATTTGTGCCATCGGTGGGTTGATTAACAACACTGCGTTTCCTCGAATTCGAAGAAGCTCTCCAATCTGAGTTGGCGTCATTCCCAATCCACGCTGCGACAAACTCGATGACCATACAGATTCGCGAAATTGATCTGAAATCGATCGAGTCTTTCCGAGAACTCTTTCGCCGCCAAATGAACTGCCAGATTGTTCACGATTCCATTCATACTCGTTTGGGATGGACCAAAGAGTTTCAGATCATCGCTGACTGGGAGACAGCCGGTTACGGATCGCTGGCCGTTGCCGGTCCATGGAGTGACTTGCCGACGATCTACGAGTTTTACATCAGTCCGGAGTTTCGAAACCGAACCTTCGAACTGTTCGAAGCGTTTCTCAATGTTTGCGGTTCGCAGCGCATCGAAACGCAGAGCAATGATGCGCTGCTAACGAATATGATGTTTACTTTCTTTAAGAATTTTTTCAGCGAGGCAATCCTCTTCGAAGACCATGGTGGTCAGCTCGCATGTCCAGCTAGCTGTATCTTCCGATCAGTCAATTCAAACGACTCAAATGCGTTGAGGAAAAACGAACTAGATCCTGAAGCTCAGTGGTTGTTGGAATATGAGCAAACAGTCGTGGCTGCTGGTGGCATCTTGTATCACTACAACCGTCCCTACGGTGACATTTATATGCAAGTCTCCCAGCCCTACCGAAGGCGTGGCTACGGTGCATATCTTGTACAAGAACTCAAGAGGATCTGTCGCGAACGTGGCAGCATCCCTGCGGCGCGCTGCAATGTAGAAAACGTCGCTAGCCGAAAAACTCTTCAGAAAGCCGGGTTTGTCCCCTGCGGCCACATTGTCATCGGCACTCGAACGTAAATTACCTCGTAATTGCTCAACCACGTTCGGCAATCATTGAAGAAAAAATGATTGGGTTCGCGCGTTCGATATTCACAACATAGGAAGAGTCCTTACTCGCGGAATCCATCCAGTTCAGTCAAGATGCTGGATGTGGCGCTGGATTTGTTTAGCACATAGAAGTGTATTCCCGGCGCTCCAGCGCGCAGCAGTTCTTGTACCTGGGTACGAGCGAAATCCACGCCGACTTCATATTGCCAACTCTCGCCGTCGCGTTCGGCGAGTTTTTCCACAAATGGCTGCGGCAGCTTGGCTTTGCACATTCTGCTGATGCGTTGAATCTGTGCGAGGTTCGTCACCGGCAAGATGCCCGGCACGATCGGCACGCGAATTCCCGCAGCGACACAGCGATCTCGGAACCGAAAAAAATCATGGTTATCGTAGAACAATTGCGTTACGACGATATCGGCCCCCGCGTCCACCTTGCGACGTAAGTTGGTGAGGTCCGTAGCGGCATCGAGCGCTTCCTGATGGACTTCGGGATAACCAGCCACGGCAATGCCAAAGCCTGGAAATTCCTCGCGGATTAGCGCCACCAATTCATTGGCGTAGCTCAAACCGCCTTCAATTGCGCGGAACGCGAGTTCTCCTTGCGGAGGATCGCCGCGAAGCGCAACAATATACTCGATGCCTTCGTCCCCTGCCGCTTTCAAATAAGCACGCAATTGATCGCGCGTCGAACCGACGCACGTCAAGTGGGACGCCACGGGAATTCCCAATCTCTGTCGCACCGATTTGGCCACTTGCATCGTGCGATCGCGCGTCGAACCACCAGCTCCATAAGTGCATGTAAAAAAATCAGGCTTGAACTTTGCTAAATCGGCGACCGTCTTCAGCAACTGATCGACACCCGCATCAGTCTTGGGTGGAAACAATTCAAAGGACAATCCGCGACGAGGAAGTTTGAAATAGTCACCTAGCTTCATATTGGAGAACAATTCCGATTGCTAGAAATGGATGTCGAGATGGGTTAAGCGCTACGTCTGCACAACTTCGAGCACAATTTATGGCCAATCGAATTGTTCATTCGGACTCGGAGTATTTCAATTGAATCGTTGCTGCAGGCAAGTCCTTCAGCAACTCGTCCACTCCATGCTGAGTGACCGATGTCCGCGTGACCTTCAAGTCCTTTAAGGCTCTTAGCGGCTTCAGCTTAGGCATGCCGGCGTCCGAAACTCCTGTTGAACCAAGGTGCAAGAAGGTCAGTTTCGTCATGCCTTGAAATGCATCCAAGCCACCATCGGTAAGCTGAGTATTGTCGACATTCAACCACTCCATGTTCGTCAACTTGACAAGCTGCTTGACGCCATCATCCGATATGGCATCGCGCCATAGATTCAGTCGTTTGAGAGTGACGATTTTGCCCAGCGCCGCCAACCCAGCATCGGTGATTTGACTGCACTCACTCAAATCGAGGTCTTCCAGCAACTTAAATTCCGGAACTCTGGCTAACCCGGTGTCTCCGATCTGTGTGCGCGCCAGTCGCAATTTTTTCAACTGCGATAACTTCACCAATACGTCGATGGATTGGTCGTCGACCAGAGTGTTCGCCAGGTAGAGTTCTGTAAGCGAATTCAGCGCCGCCAATTTGGTCAACCCTGCGTTAGCTACCCACAGGTAGTCCAGCGCCAGAACTCGCAACTGAGTACATTTGGCCACCGCGTCCAAACCGGTGTCGTCAACCGTCGTGGCTCCCGATTTACTGGCCAGCCGCAATACTCGCAAACCTGACAAGGGACCAACGGCCATGGCTAGTTCTTCGTTCGACAGCGAACACTCGCGAAGATCGAGCTGGCGAAGCGTTGTCGCTGAACCGATCTGGTTCCAGCCATCGTGCGTCAACTCCGCCGTGTCCAGTGCTAACGATTGTAGCGCAGGTAACCTGGACAGCCCCAGCAACAGTTCGTCCTTAACCACGATCCCTCGTAAATCGATGTCGCTAATGTTCCCTTGATCATTGCGATTCAATTTGGCGCTGGCAGCTTGCAGTCGGTTCGTGACCTCCGTGTCATCCGCGATTTTTGCTGGAGATGGCATTTCGGGCTGAGCAGCCGATTTTGCGGGTTGCTGCGAACTTGGGTTGTTACAGCCAAAACAACCAACCATTAATCCAGTAACACACAGTCCTATTAGAAAATTCTTCACGGTGAACTCATCTCATTATCGTTAGGGCGCCAGGTTGAATCGCGGCTGCCGGCTGCGAATCAATTCGCTTTCGTACGCTTTGCGCATCCGCAGCTCTTCGCCGGGCGACCCTGGACCAAAAATATGTAACTCGATTACTACCTTGGAATCGTTGCGAGTTAGAGTAGGAACTTCCAAATAGGCTGCTAAAGCACGTCGATCCGATTGATCTAAGTGCTTTCTAAGCCGGATCTGGAGATCTTGAGCCTGACCAATATACAAGTACCCCGACTTGTCGCGGAATAGGTAAACTCCGGGTCGGGATGGAATGCCACCGAAATCAGCTCGCAATTGCTCGATGGAGTACTCGCGAATCTCTCGTCGCCATTCGGTGACTCGACTAACCAGCTCTGGTTCCAAGCGCCGAGCCTTGCGCAGGTTGATCGCGGTCTTGCGCAACACGTAAAGGTCCGCATTGTCCAGCATCTGTTTGCAGTAGTTGTCGAAGGATCGTCGCACGATTGGATCGACTAGCAGTCGATCGGTGTGAACATCGAGCTCATCTTGAACTCGTCGCGCAGCAATCTCCGCAATCGCGTCCAAGTCGACACTCCTCCGAGTGTCGCGCGCGGTGGCAGGCGGCAATTTACCACCCCGCTTGCGCACGCGCAGCAGTGCCTCGCAGAACATCGTCTCGGAACCCTGCGGATATTCAAGCAAACACTCTTTCAAAAATCGCTCGCGTCGATGGTCGTCCAATAATACTTCGTCACAGCTCCAGCCGGAAGAAGTTCTCTCGAATGCTGCGATGACTGCCTGCTCGGCAGGTCGAGTCGACGTGTCATCGGCGGTCACGCCGAATTTCGCTGTTCCGATCAAGAACATCACGAAGACCATCAGCCTCAGGTTTTTGTCCGACTCCAGTGCATTCACATCCGGGGCCTCTTCAAAAGAACAATGCTGAACGACTAGGCAGCTTGGACACATCGCGGAAGATACTACAATAGAGCAACTTAAGACACAACTTAATTGGGGTACGGCCAGTGTTGGAAACAAGACTTATCAAGATCGAACGGAACATTCTAATTCAAATCGTCTGGCTGATTTGTGGATGTGCCTGGAGTTTTCAGCTCGCCGCACAGGAAACCGATTTTACCAACTTAATAGAAAACGCTCGCCAGAATCTAGCGTCGAGTACTCTGCCGCAACTCGGCGTGGAGAAAAACAAGCTCCAAGAGGCGATGCGTACATTGGAGCATTACCTTAATCCACAAGGTACCGAGAATGGCAAAAAATGGATGGAGACTTTGAAATGGAGCTTGCTGCAGCAAGAACTGGCCGGTGAGCAGCCCGACGGAAATCGATTGCTAGACGTGCACGCTGCGTTTCAGCAGAATTACCTCGGTTTGGAATATGGTCCTTTCGTTCGCGTTCGCGATGCACTCGCCGGATACATCAATTCGCTACGGTATGGTGCGAATCCAGATGGAGCAATCAAGAACCTCGACGATTTATTGACCAGCTTGGGCAGCGTGTTGCGCAAATCCTCCCAAGGCGCCGATACCGAGCGCATTCGGCAAATCGGTACGGCGCTGTGGAGGCTGCATGGTAGTCGTCAAGCGCCAAAGTTAGTAAGTGCCATTCGATCAGTGTATGCACAACCCAATTTCTTGATCCATGTAGATGAGTCGTTTGTCAACCAACTCTTAGGACGATCGGTGGCCGAACCAAGCCCCGTTAACGAATGCGTGCTCGGTACCCATGTGACCGGTACCGCCTGCCTCAGCGGTCAAGTAACCGGGGATCTAGTTCCCAATGGCAATGGCGTTTCGTTGGTCATCAATTTAGGTGCGAATTTCTCCAGCAACAACGTAGGCTACAACCGTGGCGTCTTGGTTCGTAGCACAGGCGCTGCTCACGTGAACGCATCGAAGTTAATCGTATTTTCACCTTTCGGATTTTCGGCCAATCCGGTGATTACTTCCCAGCCCACGTCAGTTGTTGCACCTCTGAGTTCCAATATCTTTTCCATCGAACATCGCATGCGATTGATCAGACGGATCGCCAGCAAGAAAGCCGCCCAAATGCAACCTGCGGCAAATGCAATCGGGCAGGGACGCCTGGAGAACCGTATTGCCCAGCAATTCGATGAAACCATAGGCCAGCAATTAGCGAGCGCCAATGGCCGGCTGAGTTCTGTCAACCAACATCCTCCCGAGTTGCGACGATTGGGAATTCCACAGCCAAGTTGGTCTGTCTATTCCACTGCAAACTCGGTCGAGGCCAGCCTAATCGAGAGAGCCGACCATCAATTGGCGGCATCCGGTTCCTGTCCATTACCGCGACCTCTTTCAGGAATCGTTTGCGAAGTGCACCAGTCGGTGGTAACCAACGTTACCGATTTAGTTCTCGGTGGCCGAATTATTCGCAACGAAGATCTCGACGATTTGGCCCAGCAATTTCTAGGGCGCGTCCCAGACGAGCTGTGGAGTGAAGTCGAGGCCGACGAAACTTGGTCGATTACGCTAGCTCAATATCGGCCCTTTGAACTCGAGTTTGATGACGGATACATCAAATTCGCCATGCGCGCGGTAGACTTCAAGAAAGGTGATCGTGGGCTGAATCAACCAACCACGATTACCGCGCGGTTTCTACCGGTCCGTGTCGGCAATACGATTCATCTCCAGAGACAAGGCGACGTCGATATCCAGTTGGCGCAAGAACGAGGGCTCGGAGTAGTGACGATGCGTGCCTTTATGAAATCGAAATTCGACAAACTCTTTCCCGAAAAAACCAAGGATCACTCTTTCGATGCTACGCGCATCGCACCCAACTTACCTTTCGTTAGTCTGGAACACCTCGCTCTCGATGATGGCTGGTTGCAATTGGGCCTGCGCTGAACTGCTGGACCAGCAACGTTGCTAACCTATTCGGTAACGTAGGTGTTTATTCTGTTCGTCGACTTTCGGTTTCTCGGTGCATCGTCGGAGATCGCGCGATGGAGCAGTTCTCTCAGTCAATGCAATGGGCCCTGGCTGGCGTTTTGGTCGCCTACATGTCTGTGATGTACGTGGTCGGATACCTAGCGCAGCGGCAAATCAACGATGTAGAAGATTATTTGGTAGCCGGCCGCAATCTCTCTGGGACATTGGCATGCGTCACGATTGTGGCGACTTGGTTCGGGGCGGAATCTCTGATGACTGCAACGGATGAAGTAAGCCAACTTGGTATTCGCCGCGCGATGATGGATCCTGTCGGTATCTCAGTTTGCCTGTTGATTGCCGGTTTGTGCGTGGCTCGGCCGTTGTGGCGAATGAATTTGTTAACTGTACCTGACTTTTTCTTGAAGCGGTACGGCAAGTCAGCCGAGATTTTGGCGTCCTTGATTCTCGTGCCAAGCTACTTTGGTTGGGTAGCAGCACAATTCGTCGCGTTGGCGACGATACTATGCCAATGTACGCCCATCGACTTTGAATTTGCGGTGATCGCAATCGCAATTCTGGGCACCGGTTATGCAATCATGGGTGGCATGTGGTCGATTACATGGACGGATGTCATTCAAATGGTTTTTATTGTCGCTGGTTTGATCGTGCTGGGTTACGAAATCATCGACTATCTCGGACGAGGTGATTTGTTGGCTGGAATTCACACGCTGCGCAGTGGCCCCAGCGAATCCCATTGGCAAATTGCCAGTGCGCCTAATTTCTCACGAGACATCATGCTGGCGCTGTCGGCACTCGCGATCGGCGCTCTTGGTAACTTGCCCGTGCAAGACTTGTTGCAACGCATCCAATCGGCCAAGTCGGAACGCGTGGCCCAGCGAGCCTGTTTGGCGGCTGCGGTAGTGTATTTCACGATGGGGCTGATGCCAGTCGGAGCTGGATTGGCTGCCGCGCTAATATTGCCCACCGTGCCAGAGGCAGGGGTCGTCACTGCGCTGGCTCAGCAACTGCTCAGCCCAGCGTTGCTGCTGCTGTTCATGCTCGCCATCGTATCTACGGTGCTGTCGACAATCGTCAGCGCGGTCATGGCGCCCGCTGCGATCGTCGCGCACAACTTAATTGAACCGGCAGTCAACAGATTTTTTGGGGCGTTGTTGCGTCATCAGCAATTAACGCTACAGCGCTGCTGCGTCGTGGGAATCACCGTCGCTTCCACTTTGCTCGCATTGAGCGGAGCTAGGGCTTATGAACTGGTTCAAGCTTCGTACGCGATGAGCCTGGTAGGCCTATGCGTGCCTTTCCTGTTTGGTTTGTATTACGCGACTCCTAACCCCATGGCGGCGATCGCTGCCATTCTGGCTGGCACTGTCTCGTGGGCGTTGCATGTGCTATTGAGTTGGGATGACTTTCTACAGCCCTACGTGGCCGATCCATTTCGCGTTCCGCATGCATTGGTAGATACACTTTTTTCAGCCGCCGCGTTTGCGCTGCTGAACAGTTTTGGCGGACGCGAATCGGCAGACTCATCCACAACGCAATCGGCCACGGGCTGAGCCACAAACATGAACCGCATCTCGTACGATCGATTCATCGCTTTCTGTCGCAGCAGTCCGTCAATTGTTGCTTGTGGAGCGCTGGTCGGCGGAATTTTGCTTGGCCGCTGGCTCGCTCCGGGCGCCGCGATGCCGAGCGCGCTGACCGGTCTGTGCTTGATGATCGCCGCAGCGGTGCTGCATTGGCTCGACCGACGTCACGTTGCATGCTGGTGCGCATTGGCAGCGGTCGGTGCGATCGGGACAGCTCATCAGTTAGTGCAAACGCCTCCTACTCACGATGCGCTGTCGTTACGCCTGTCGGGAGAGCGTTGGCAACCATTGGTCTTCCGCGCAACGATCGAATCGGCGCCTGTCTGGCGGCCGAATGCGTTTCATCGTCCAGAGAACCCTGACAGCCAAAGTTGGCGCACGCAATGGGATGTATTGTGTGAAGAGATTCGCGATGGGCGTCACTGGAAACCTATTCGGGCACTGTGTTCATTGAGCGTAGATGGCCGAGTGAATCGATTTCTTCCTGGCGACAAGGTCGAGGTATATGGCTCGGCCAGTTGCATTCGCGCTCCGTCGAATCCCGGTGAACAAGATCTGCGCGAGTATTATCGCCAGCGGCGTCAGTTTGTTGTGCTGCGCTGCGAGCAAGAATCGCAAATCCGGTTAATGGAAACTGGCTCGGGGTATTCGCTGTATCGTGCCCTGGCTCACATCAGCGGTTTTGTCGATCGAGTTGTCCACCGCTGGGTCACACTCGATCAAGCACCCTTGGCCGCTGCGTTAGTCTTCGGCCAACGACAACAAGTTGATTGGGAGGATCAACAGCAGTTACTTGCTACCGGTACGTTGCATATGTTGTCCATCAGTGGTATGCATGTTGAAATGGTGGCGCTAGCCATCGTGATCTTGTGTCTGCTGTTGAGATTTCCAATTCGGGTGACGTTGGTCATCGTCAGCGCCCTGATCGTCTTCTATGCGTTTGTTACGGGCAGCAATCCGCCGGTGATCCGCGCCACGCTGCTGGTTCTGTGCGCGTGCCTGGCAAGGTGGCTTGGCCGGCGCACCAAGTTGTCCAATCTCCTGGCGTTCGCGGCTATCGCCGTATTGGCGATCCGAGCTGCTTGGCTACCGAATGTCGGGGTCCAGCTTTCGTTTCTAGCGGTTGCAGCGATTGCGCTGTTTGCTCCAAATCGGAACCGAAAATCACAACGACGAGGTGGCTTGCGAGCCGCGATTGAAGAAGGTTTGCCACGTTACCGCCAATGGCTAAATCGATCGCGACGCTGGCTGATGGAAATGGGCATGATCAGTTTGTGGGTGTGGTTGATCACGGCACCGTTGATTTGGAGCAACTTTCATGTTGTCTCTCCCATCGCGGTGCCATTAAACGTCGCGCTGTGGCCACTGCTCATGATCGGCTTGCTGAGTGGATTGGTCTTGTGCGTGGTGGCATGGTTGCCACCGGCCGCTTGGTTAGCCGGCTGGGTCTGTGGCATAAGTTTGTGGTTGATCACGGAAATCGTCCGCATCGCGGAGACGATTCCGCTGGCATACATTTGGGCACCGACGCCTCCGGTCTGGTGGATGGTTATTTTTTATTCCATCATTGTCGCCTGGTTCACCGTGCGCGGACTAAATTCCAGACGCATTGGGATTCTCGTGTCTGTCTTACTGGCTTGGTTGATGATCGGTATGACTCCTTGGATCATCGGTAATCGAGGGCAAGGGCCCAATTGGCTACGAAGTCCACGGTTGGGTCTGGCGAGCGAACACTCGCAAGAATTGGTTTGCACATTCATCGACGTGGGGCACGGCACGAGTGTTGTTTTGGAATTGCCCAACGGCGAAGTGTGGTTGTATGACGCTGGACATCTCGGAGCCGGTGATCAAAGCCACCAAGATATCGCGGCGGTTCTGTGGCATCTAAAAACCGCAAGAATACATCGGTTGTTTATCTCGCACGCCGATGCCGATCATTACAACGCAATTCCGGGATTGCTAAAACGGTTTGCTGTGGGGCAAGTCGTCGCCCCGGAGCATGTATGGAGCCATAGCAGCCCCGAGGTGGCGCAGTTGCGTTCGGCCATAGAAGTCGCCATGGTCCCTGGTCTCAGTGCAGCCAGCGGCGACATATTTCGTGTCGGCAACTCTACGATCGAAGTGCTGCATCCGGCCGCCAATTGGCGCGGTGAAACTGATAACGCGGCCAGTCTGTGCTTGTTGCTCGCGTATGCTGGACGCTTGGTACTGCTGACCGGGGACATCGAACGCGACGGTATTGAGTTACTTGCAGGACGGCCTCCGATATCCTGCGATGTGCTCATGGCTCCTCATCACGGCAGTTTAAGCCACGACCCGGAACCGCTCCTGGCCTGGTGTCGTCCACAGAACATTATTATTAGTGGTGCGCAGCGTTCGGTTCGGCAAGAAGTCATCGACAAATTCGCGCGTCCTGGCAGCGACCTGGCGATAACTTTTCGCGATGGCGCCATTCAGTTTCGAATCTCTGAAAATGGCAACATCGAAAAATATCATTGGCATCCGACCGGCTGGCGCATGTTTGATCGATGAATTCTCTAATTCGTGTTCGAGCATGGGAATAAATTTCTCGCGAAACCAATCTCTCTAAATGGTGTGTCGAGCGGGTTATGGGTCGCGCGTTCAAAATTCCATTGAATTCGTCTTTTCTGGAGGCAAGTCATCATGCGACATCTCGCGGTTCATTGCCTGGGTAGTATCGCTCGAGAAATAAGTGTCAGGTACGAATGGCACTGTAGCAGATTTTTAATAAATTGGCGCAGCGTCGAAGACCGCAGGGCTGCTACGATGTATTTTACAAAATTTTTGCCGGAGCAAGGATACTGGGATTGTGGCGAAACCTTCCCTGTTGTTATGCCCTGCC
>SXGS01353569.1_pt1 | contig 10690 bp, 8 predicted proteins | sample 3174681 | NCBI WGS metagenome assembly SXGS01 (sample SAMN11356861, study PRJNA531348) | freshwater metagenome | isolation source: freshwater sample F1-80 | place: China: Fuxian Lake, Yuxi | collected 2017-12-25
CCCAGGCGTCGGACCTGCCATCGCATCCGGGCGCCATACATAGCGCGGAATCTGCGCCGACGTCCCTGTTGCGCCGATGACGAGGCACAAGCACGCAAGCGTTACCGGGCCTGTCCATCCAAGCTCCGGTACTGCGGGCGCAAGGCTCACGAGCTGCGCGAAGTTCACTGTTCCGAAAGTAAAGAACAGCATGAAGATCCCGAGCAAGAAGCCCGCGTCACCAATACGGTTTGTGACGAACGCCTTCATGCCGGCTGCTGCTTTTTCTTTATCCGAGAACCAGAAGCCGATGAGGAGGTACGAGCAAAGACCCACGCCTTCCCAGCCGACGAACATGATCAAGAGGTTGTCGCCCAAGATGAGCAGCAACATGTTGAACAAGAAGAAGTTCAGGTAAGCGAAGTACTTCGACGGCCGCTCATCGTGCGACATATAGCCGACGGAGAAGAGGTGAATCAAAGTTCCAACACCGGTGACGACGAGAACCATGATCGCGCTTAAGTGATCGATGACGAAAGTCGCCGAAACGTTAAAGGCCGCAACCGTGATCCAGTCGAAGAACTTAGCCGATACAGAAGCCGGAGCTCCTTGGCCGAAGAGTTGTGAAACCAAAAGAAGCGAGCACACGAACGAGATGCCCGTCGCGAGCGTCGCGATGGATCCGGCCACGAGGTAATTCTTACTCTTCCAACGGAAGCCGTTGAAGAGGAAGCCGACCAGCGGAGCCAAGAGCAAGATGGCGAATAATACTGTGTTGTTCATGTCGGATGACCCCTTAGCCCTTGAGATGCTCGAAGTAGCGGATGTTTACTTCGCGGAACTTTTTGAAGATCGTCACGGCGAGCGCAAGACCAACTGCCGCTTCAGCAGCGGCGATCGTCATCACGAAGAACACCATGATCTGACCGTTCACGTTCTCAGAGTAGCGGCTGAACGCGATGAACGTGATGTTGACCGCGTTCAACATCAGCTCGATCGACATCAACATGACGATGACGTTGCGACGAAGGAGAACGCCAAGCATTCCGAGCGTGAAGATGATCGCCGAAAGGTAAAGGTAGTGATTCAAACCTACCTTCAGTGCGGTATCAAGAATCGGCATGCGTGCCTCCTTGGATGCGCGAGAGCGTGACGGCGCCGACAGCGATGATCAGAAGCAAGGCTCCGATGGCTTCGAACGCGAAGAGATACTTTGTAAAGAGCGCGATCGAGAGTTCTTTCGTCGCGTCCATGGTCTTTGCGGGATCGATCGGAACTGGCTTGAAGCCAGGATCCGCCGAGAAGGAGTACCAAATATAGATGAGCAACATGCCCAAGAGGACTCCGGCCGAACCAAGCTTGAAGATATTCGAGACGAGTCCTTTGGAGAACGTCTTCATCTCGTGCTTCAAGTCGAAGAGCATGAGAACCATAACGAAGAGAACCATCACGGCACCCGCATACACGATCAACTGCACGCCGGCGATGAAGGCCGCGTTGAGCGTCACGAAGATGCCGGCGATCGCGACCATCGTGAGCGCGAGCGAAAACGCCGAGTAAATCGGGTTCTGCGCGACGATGACGCCGACTCCGCTGAAGAACGTGATGAGCGCCAAGATATAAAAGAGGTAGTCGTTTGCGGCTAACATTTGCTTTCCCTTTCTCGCGTTCTTACCGGTAACTCGCCACGAGCCAAATTGCCGTGAGGACCGTGTTTGCGAGAGCCCACGGCAACATCGTCTTCCAACCGAGACTCATCAATTGGTCGTAGCGGAAGCGAGGAAGCGTCCAACGAACCCAGATGAAGACCCAGAGGAAAAACAGCAATTTCACCAAAAGACCAAGATGGAAGATCAGCGCCGTCAACAGAGATGCGGCGTTGGGTCCAAAACCATTCGCTACGAGCGAAGCCGTAACATCGGCCGGAATAAGTCCGGGGATGTTGTAGCCACCGAAGTAGAACGTCGCGAGAAGCGCGCTCGACACGAGCATGTGACCGTACTCGCCGATGAAGAACATCAGCATCTTGAAGCCGCCGTATTCCGTGTGGAATCCGGCAACGAGCTCACCTTCAGCTTCAGGCAAGTCGAAGGGCAGGCGGTTCGATTCGGCAAAGGTCGATGCAAAGAAGATCACGGCACCGAGGGGTTGATAGAAAATCCCCCAATTCGGAAGCCAGTTGATGACCGTCTGTTTGCCAAAGGCGTTGAACGTAAGCGGACCCTGCTGAGCCGTAATGATGTCGGCAAAGTGGAACGTACCGTAAACCATCAAGATGCCGACAAGCGAGAGGCCGAGAGCAAGTTCGTAGCTGATCATCTGCGCGCAGGCGCGAAGCGCTCCGAGAAGTGAATACTTGTTGGATGATCCCCAGCCCGCCATGAGGAGCGAGTAAGCCCCGAGCGAAGAGACGCCAAGTACGAAGACGATTCCCACGCCGAAGTCATAACCCTGCACGAGGAAAGTATAAGGACCATACGTCTGACCGAACATTTCGAACGGCTGCAGATTGATCGGTACCGAAAGTGGAATCGATGCGAGCGCAAGGGCCGCAGGAATGAGAGCCGCGACAGGCGCGCCGTAGTACATGAACGCTACCGCTTTTTGCGGCAGGAACTCCTCTTTGAACAAGAACTTCACGGCGTCTGCCAAAAGCTGAAGAAGGCCCAAAGGACCTACGCGGTTCGGACCCAAGCGGTTTTGGATGAATGCCGAACCCCGGCGCTCAACCCAAACCAAGATGGGTACCAGCTGAACCATCAGCAGGAAGATCGCGAACATTTTGACGATGTTGACGGTTATTTCGAAAGCGTCTTTTCCCATTTGCTCAGTTCCAATCCAGTGCTTTTGATTTCACTTCCCAGACGAGGCCGACAACGAAGAGGAGAATGAACACTCCCATTCCGCCGAGAATGTACGGACCCTGACCTTGCTTCACGAAATCCATGAAGCTAACCGCCCAGGGGTACATGAAAATGATCTCGATATCGAAAATGATGAACAGGATCGCGGTCAGGTAGAACTTGACCGAAACTTTTGAGTCATTGGTTTCCTGACCAGGAATACCGCACTCGTAGGGCATCATCTTAGCCGCTGTGATCTTGCGTTTCGGGCCAAGGTTGCCGGAAACAACAAGTAGAAAAATACCGAACAAAAGAATGATCATTGCGAGCAGTAGCACGGCAAGCAAGCTGGACATCGATCCTCCGGGAGCCAATCAAGTTGAACAACAGTGAAGCATGTCTGAATGGAAGAGACGAATCCTGCGAGAGCGCGCGGACCGATTTTCTTTCGGAGGTGATCCGAACTCAGTCGACGGCACTAACGAGAAGGGCGCTTTTTCTTCAGAATGCTTTCTAATGATGCAACTTTTAAAACGTGACTGGCCAGCACGGTTTGGGACCGTTCGCCTATAGCTGACCTGTCCTTTTTTAAGCTTTCCCACTTATACCGACGCGTTTCAGATATTCCAAGCGATATGAACAGTTTCGGGCATGAGGGTACCGCCAATGTTGGCGCGTTGCTGCGCTGCGGTTTCACTCGAACAATGCTGTGTCTCGCGACCTCGAAACACGAGCGCTGATCGCGGTGGCCATGTCTTCCGACTCTGTCGAAAAAGTGTGATAGTGTCGGTCCACTTATGAAGTTCGAACCTCTTTCCCTTCGCTTTGAAAAAGTCCTCGAACGAGCCCTCGCCCGAGGGCAAAACGAGATTGACGTCATCGGAACCGACTCAACTTTGGCGCTTGCGCTTTTCTTGAGCCAGTCTAACTCGGGTGAACTGTCGAGGTCTCCGCAGGTCATCGTTGTTCCAACTTCAAAAGAGGCATCGGACCTCGAAACGCACCTTCGGTTCTTTGATCCCGAGGTTCGGATCTCGATTCTTCCGGCTTTCGATGTCTCCCCTTATTCCGGACTTTATCCGAATGCCCGCTTAATAAGCGCAAGGGTGCGCTGGATCTACGAAGCCCAGAATCCTGGGCATCGACACTTCTTCATTGCGCCAATTGAAGCCTTACTGCAGCGGACACTCCCGCCTAAAGTTCTTAGGTCGCATTCTTTCACGTATCGCAAAGGTGCCGACTTGCCCTCCGATCTTGCGCGGGTCCTCGGAAGACTCGGTTACCAGTCGGTCCCCGTGGTTGAGGACGAAGGAACCTTCGCCATCCGGGGGGGTATCGTCGACATTTTCTCGCCGGCCCATCAGCTTCCCGTCCGCGTGGAACTTTTCGGTGACACGATCGAGTCCATCCGACTCTTCAATCCCGAAACTCAACGTTCCGAAGCGATCATCGATTCATTCAGTGTGATTCCTCCGCGGGAGATTATGTATGACGATGAAAATCGCATGCGCGCGGCTTCTCTTTTTCGGAAGAACACGGAAAGTCGCGAAGTTGATGAATCGGATCGCGATTCGATTTTGCAATCACTGGCGCAAGGGCAGCTGTTCCCAGGTCTCGACTTTCTCGTGGGAGACTTTTACGAAGAATGTCCTGTGCCGCTCGATCACTTCTCTTCAACCGGTGTCACGCTTTGGCGCGTGAATCCGATTGAGATCGAACGCGAGGCCGATCATCTTTTTGAGACTCTCAAAAAAGAATTCAACGAATCGACGGAACTCGCAATTCGACCGACCGTCGGTGATTTATATTCGACCTACGAGAAGCTGCCGAAAGAAAAGATCCAACGCACGATTTCTCTCTCGAAGATCGAAGTTCAAGAGCATCCTTTCGAGGAGAACCGCACCGACAATCAAATCCCGGTTCCAACCGCTGAGTTGAAATTTGCTCCTCCCGCCGGAGGAGCTGCGGGCGACACGCTAACGGCGATGCTCGAACGTGTTCACGGCTGGCGCGACTCCGGTTACACCGTAATCGTTGCGGCCGGCACGCAGGCGCAGAGCCAACGGTTGATGGCGTTTTTTGAAAAGAGTCGGTTTCAAACGAGGCTCGTGAAAGACGCCGATTACGACATCGGCCGGTGGAGTGAAGAACAACGAACTGACGAAGCGGCTCTCCACGTCGTCCCTCGAGGGATAGGCCAAAGTCTTCGCTTTACGGAAGAGCAGCTGATTTTTCTTCGCGACGAAGATTTCTTCGGCAAAAAACAGCAGCGTCGTAAAGAGCACAAAACTTCCGGCACTCTCGAACAGCGCGCAAACGCGTTGGCGTTTTCGGATTTGAAGCCTGGTGATGCGATCGTTCACGTTCTTCATGGGATCGGCGTTTACGAAGGACTCAAAGTCATGCCGATCGGTGGCGTCGACGCCGAGTTCATCACGCTCGCTTACAAAGATGGCGATAAACTTTATTTACCGATTTACCGAATCGCGCAGATTCAGAAATATTCGGGTCCTCGCGGCGACCATCTCATCGATAAGCTGGGAGGAACTCAGTGGCAGAAAACCAAGATCCGCGTTCGCAATCACCTGCGCGAACTTGCGGCCGATCTGCTTCAGCTTTACGCAAAGCGGAGTCAGGTTCATCGTGCTCCCTTCCCGCCTAACGATGATGACTTTTCGAAGTTCGAAGGTGCATTTCCCTATGACGAGACCGAGGACCAACTTAAGGCGGTCGATGATATCGTTGGCGACATGACTTCGGACCGTCCGATGGATCGCCTCGTCTGCGGCGATGTCGGCTTCGGAAAAACAGAAGTCGCCATGCGCGCAGCTTTCAAAGCTGTTGAAGGGCACAAACAAATCGCTGTCCTCGCGCCGACGACGGTTCTTAGCTTTCAACATTTGGAGACGTTCCAAAAACGCTTCAAGAATTGGCCCGTCACGATTCGCGCACTCAATCGCTTCGTTCCGAACTCGGAGATTCGCACGACACTGCAAGAAATCCGCGAAGGCAAAGTCGATATCGTCATCGGCACGCATCGGATTCTGAGCAAAGACGTCGTCTTCAAAGATCTAGGTCTTCTCATCATCGATGAGGAACAACGCTTCGGCGTGACTCACAAGGAAAAGGTGAAAAAGCTCAAGACGGCTGTCGATACTTTGACTCTTTCTGCGACGCCGATTCCTCGAACTCTCAATATGAGCTTGGTCGGAATGCGTGATCTCAGCATCATCAACACGCCTCCGGTGGATCGTCTCCCGACTCGCACGTTTGTAACGAAGTCAGATCAAGACACGATTCGGAAAGCGATTACTGCGGAAATCCAGCGCGGTGGTCAGGTCTTCTTCCTACATAATCGCGTTCAAAGTATCTACGCGGTTGCCGATGAGCTTCGTCAGATTGTACCTGAAGCTCGCATCCGCGTAGGCCACGGACAGATGGAGGAAGAAGAACTCGAACAAGTCATGGTGGCATTCTACAACCACCAAATCGACGTTCTTTTGTGCACGACGATCATCGAATCTGGCATCGACAACCCTCGTGCGAACACAATGTTTATCGATAACGCTCATCAATTTGGCTTGAGTCAGTTGTACCAACTCCGTGGACGCGTGGGCCGAAGCAAAGAACGCGCATACTGCTATCTTTTAATTCCGCCTAACAAACGCCTCGAAGGTGATGCGCAAGAACGGCTGAAGATCATCCAAGAGAATACTGCGCTTGGTAGCGGTATCCGCATCGCGCATCACGATCTCGAGCTTCGCGGATCCGGAAACATCTTGAGTGAAGATCAATCCGGTCACATCGATGCCGTCGGTTACGAGATGTATCTCGAGCTCCTCCAAGAAGCGATCGCGAACGTTAAAGGCGAAGAAGTCGTCGAGCAGATCGAACCTGAAATCAATGTTCGTATCCCTGCGCTTATTCCGGATGCGTTCATTCCCGATATTCGCATTCGTCTTGCGTACTACAAGGCTCTTTCTGAGATTACTTCGCCCGAAGATATGGAGAAGATCGAAGAAGAACTCTCCGATCAGTTCGGCAAAGTACCCGATCAAGTGTTGAACTTGATGGGCCTCATGCTGATTCGCCACCACTGCCGCGAATTGGGTGTTCGGGATCTCAGCTCTGGTCCGAAGTCGATCTCGCTCGCGTTTACGGAGCGAACTCCGCTGCCTCCGACCGAGGTCGTGAAGCTCGCTCAGCGCGAGAACAAGAAGTACTCGATGACGCCGGATATGCGCTTGATCGTGCGCCTCCAGGCGATCAACTGGCCGAATATCTACGACGAGCTTCTCTACCTCAAAAAGCTTTGTCCCGTAGCTCCTGCGGTCATCAGCCGTTCGTCGCAGACGCCGCCCGCAAGACCTTTAGGGCCGGGTCCTTCGCGCCGATAAGTCGAGAGGTCGGTTTGGAAGCCGACTTCTCGAGGAGTCATGAAGACAACGCTTGCGGCGCTAGCTCTAATCATTCTGAGTTTATCTTCAGCTCAAGCTGAGGAAGACGCTGCTTTCGACGGACCCGCAACTTCCGTTGTTCAAATCGTTGAAGCTCCCGAAGAGTACGTAACTGTCAGCTCCCCGCTTCCTATCGTGATGCCCCCACTTTCTTCCGATGACGAGGCCTTCCTCAAAAAGATGCCTCTTCGCAAACGCATCGGGCAGATGTTTATGATTGGCTTCCAAGGTCAGACGCTCACCGATGAAGGCCTCGGTGAAACGATCAAAGCCGTCGCACCTGGCGGAATCATTCTCTTTGGACGGAACATCAAATCGTCGAATCAGCTCGTCGATCTCCTCCGCGGAGCCCAAGCAACTGCGATGAATGTCTCGCGGCTCCCACTCCTGACCGGCATCGATCAGGAAGGCGGAAACGTGATTCGTCTAAAGACACCCGTGCCTCTTCCCAGCGCGCTCGCTCTTGGAAAAAGCCTCAATCCGGCTCTCGCTGAATCAGCAGGTCTTGCAACTGGTCAGCTCTTAAAAGCCTTTGGTTTCAACACGAACTTTGCGCCTGTCTTAGATGTCGCTGATCCAACCCAGCCCTCGTTCATCGGGACAAGAACGTTCGGAAGCGATCCCGAAACCGTCGCGAAGATGGGAACAAGCTTCTCGCGCGGCCTTGCCTCTGCCGGCGTTTTCCCGGTGGTAAAACACTTCCCTGGCCACGGCGGCGTGAGCGAGGACTCTCACGAAGGCACGCCAAAAAAGAACGTCTCGCTCAACGACCTTCGACGCCTCGATCTCGTGCCGTTTGCACGCATGCAACAGAACTTTCATTCGCGCTACGGCGTCATGCTCGCCCACATCGCTTATCCAAAAATTGATCCCTCGGGTTCGCCAGCCACACTTTCGCGTCGAATCGTTGAAGGCGTCTTGCGCCAAGAAATGCGTTACGACGGACTTGTCATCACCGATGACATCGAGATGGCTGGAGCGTACCAAGTTCGCGACGTCCGTGAGCGTGTCCTACGCACGATCGAAGCTGGCACGGACATGGTCATGGTGGCGTGGAACAAAAAGCTGCAACGCGAACTGATCGGGACAGTCGAAAAAGCCGTTAAATCAGGTCGGATCTCCCCGGATCGGATTGAGCTCAGTGTCCGCCGCGTGATTCTCGCGAAGAGGGCTTATGCGCAACCGACGAAACAACCCCCAACAACTAAGCAGCTCGCCGCCGCGATTCAGAATCCTCAGTTTGCTGCCATTGGGGAGGAGCTTCTCAACTCAAGGTTTTCAAAAGCTCCCGACGCTCAAGAGCGTGAGTTCAAACGTTACGCCACAGACAAGCCAGTGCTCGTCTTCAGCGCAAATGTTCGCTTCGCCGAGATGTTCAAATCCGTCTTGAAAGACCGCAAAGTCCGAACCTTCGGCATGGACGTTGAGCGCTCTTTTGACGTGAACAAGGTCATGCTTTCGAACCCTCAAGCGATCGGGGTCTTTTACGTTTCGGGCTACCAAGCTGCGCGGATCGCGGGTCAGATAAGCGAGGATGTTGCCCGCCGCATGCTCCTTGTCACCGTTGAGATTCCTTCGGCAGTGAAGAATGCCGCATCCTTCCGCTACATGGTTGACGCTTACTATCGTCATCCTCAGCTCGGAAAGATGATCGCTAAGCAGTACTTCCAGAAAGCTCAGCCTCCGAACACGCCAGTGAAAAAGCCGGAGTTCCGCCAGCCAGCATCATCGAAGCGACCAAAGGTTGTTAGTTCGGTGACCGCTCGTGATGAGTGAGCTTCAGCTTCACCTGCCCGATCACAGGTGCCTTTGCACTGATCGCTTCGATCACCCGTTTTTCTGAATTGATGTGTACATAGAAGATCGGGTCGGCTGACCAGTAACTGTCTTCCCAGTCAGTATCGGACAACGACGCAGTCCTTACACGCGCGGCAAGTCGACAGAGTTTCGCATCTTGGCCATCCTCAATTAGGCGAATGGCGTGAACACCCTTTGCAGCCACAAAGTATCCACGGAGTTCGTCGCATGTGGCTGACCATGAGTAGGCAATCGCAAAAGGAAGTTGAATAGAGCTGAGAATCGCCGCTTTTTGAGTACTCAGCTGCTCAAGATCAAAGCTTCTTCCACCCTCGCGGATCAGTTCGGCATCGTGCGACTTCCATGAGTTCGTCCGATGACTACTCAAATCTCGCTCGAGATATTGTTCGAATCGAATTTGGGTATTCAAATCGCCTGATGACTCGGCTTCAAATTGCCAGCGCTTCCCGAGTGCTAAAGAGGCTTGAGCTTTGGCGTGGATATTCGTGATGCTTGAGGAGTTCGTAGATAGATCTAAAACACAAGAGGCCGCATAAAGCGGCCCCTTGATGGAGTATTCTAATTTCTCGCTAGCAAGCTGAGAGTACGGAGGGAGACGAAGCCACGAAACCGATTTTGTTTCTGGCTTCATCACCATCGCCTTTAATCTCGGCCGCCAGTGTGCGTAGCAACTTCGCGACGAACGCGAGCTCGTGCGATTTTGTTTTGCATCTTATCGAGCGACAGCATGTCCATCGACTCACCGACGATGCGGCGTTCAGCTTCTGACTGTGCCGTTTCGACGCGCTTCAAGTCGATCTCTTCCGGGCGCTCCGCCGTCTCAGCAAGAATGTTCACTCCGTTCGGATTCACCTGGCAGTATCCCCAGCTGACCGCAACGTAGTTCAACTTGCTCTCACCTTTCAGACGGTACTTGAGTACGCCTGTGTTCAAGGTGGTGAGAAGAGGCGCGTGTCCCGGAAGAATATTCAGCTCGCCACGGTAAGCGGGAACGAAGACTTCTTCGATTTCCGCGCCCGCGACGATCTTTTTCTCCGGAGTCACGAGAGTGAGCGTGAACATTACAACCTCTTAGCTTTCTCCAGAACGTCTTCGATCGTACCGACGAGGTAGAACGCCTGTTCAGGAACGTCGTCATGTTTACCATCGAGGATTTCACGGAAGCCGCGAACTGTTTCTTTAATGTCGACGTAACGACCCTGCATGCCTGTGAACTGTTCCGCGACGAAGAACGGCTGGCTGAGGAAGCGCTGAACTTTACGAGCGCGCGCAACCACGAGCTTATCGTCTTCCGACAATTCGTCCATACCAAGGATCGCGATGAGGTCTTGGAGTTCTTTGTAACGCTGGAGGAGAGCCTGGACGTCACGTGCTGTGCGGTAGTGCTCTTCGCCAACGATCGAAGCGTCGAGGATACGCGAAGTCGAGTTCAACGGGTGAACCGCAGGGTAGATACCGAGCGCCGCGATATCACGGTCGAGGTTCGTTGTCGCATCCAAGTGAGCAAACGTTGTTGCTGGTGCTGGATCCGTGTAATCATCCGCAGGAACGTAAACCGCCTGAACCGACGTGATTGATCCTTTTTTCGTCGAC
>SXGS01452706.1_pt1 | contig 10690 bp, 6 predicted proteins | sample 3174681 | NCBI WGS metagenome assembly SXGS01 (sample SAMN11356861, study PRJNA531348) | freshwater metagenome | isolation source: freshwater sample F1-80 | place: China: Fuxian Lake, Yuxi | collected 2017-12-25
AACCGGCAGAAAGCCGTCAATCCCGAGACGATAGGTGATCGACACCATGACGATGCCGTCGCGGGCAAAGGCGGTGCCGTCCTGCACGGCGGCGGCGCTCGACCCCAGCACAAAGGCCCCGCCATGGATGAAGACCATGATGGGTCGACCGGTCCGGCCATCATCCGGCAGCCAGATGTCGGCATTGAGATAGTCGTCGCCCTCGACCCAGCCGGTGCCGATCAGGGGCTCGATGTCCAGCCCGGGAAACGGCTTGACGATGTGCGGCGCATTCGGGCCAGGAGCAGTGGCGTCGCGCACACCGGAACGGGTCGAGGCGGCGGCCGACGGGATCGAGGGCGCGATCGGCGTGGTGCACGACGTGGCCGACGTCGCGGGCGCGGTGGGCGTGGTCGCGCGCGTGGAGCAGGTGCTCGGCCCGGTCGACATCCTCGTGGCGAACACGGGTGGACCGCCCCAGCACGAGTCGGCCGCCGGCATCGAACACACGGAGTGGCAGTCGGCCTACGAGTCGCTCGTCCTCGGCCCCATGGCGCTCGTGGATGCCGTGCTGCCGGGCATGCGTGCACGCGGCTGGGGTCGCATCGTGTCGGTCAGCTCGTCCTCGGTCGTCGAGCCGATCGACCGGCTCGTGCTCTCGACGTCGCACCGCTCGGCGCTGCTCGCGACGTTCAAGCAGCTCGCCCGCGAGGTGGCGGCCGACGGCATCACGGTGAACTCGGTGCTGCCCGGACGGTTCGGCACCGAACGCATCATCGCCAACTACGGAACGCTCGAGGCTGCCCAGGAGCTCGCCGCGCGCGAGGTGCCGATCGGGCGGCTCGGCACCGTCGAGGAGTTCGCCGACGTCGTCGCGTTCCTGTGCTCCGCGCGGGCGAGCTACGTCACCGGCACCGCGCAGCTCGTCGACGGCGGCCTGACGCGCTCGATCTGAGCGTCAGCTCGCCTCGCCGAAGATCATGCGGTCGGTCATCCACTCGACCGGCGCGCGGTCGTCGGTGAGCACGCGGTCGGGGTCGGGGTCGACCTCGACCATGCCGGCGGCGAAGTCGGCGGTCAGCTGGGCGAGCAGCGAGCTCGACGCGTCGCCGGTCGCGCCACCGAGCAGCGGGCTGGACGTCGCGGCCGCCACGTCGTCGAGGCGCTCGCGCAGCTCGTCGAGCGTCACGTCGGGATCGTCGACGGCGACGATGACCTCGTTGTAGTGCTCGGCGCGATACCGCGCGACGAACGGGAACACGTCGCGCATCGTCGCGGCCACCGCCTCGTTGATGCGCGGATCGTCCGGCGTCGATCCCACGTTGATCGAGAACACGCCACCATCGGCGAGGCGCTCGTCCGCCAACTCGAAGAACTCTCGCGTCGTCAGGTAGAACGGGATGTACGGCTGGCGGTAGGCGTCGACGTGGATGACGTCCCACTGCTCGTCGGTGCGGTCGAGGAACGGACGACCGTCAGCCGCCTCGACGTCACCCTCGAGCTCGAAGTACTCGCGGCCGACCTCGGTGACGTCGGTGTCGAGCTCGACGCTCGTCATGTCGACGTTCGGGCGGAGCTCCCGGTACGCCCGCTTCGCCGTGCCGGCGGCGGAACCGATCACGAGCATTCGCGGCTCCAGAGGCGTGCCACTCGGCCGCAACGCCGCGGGTGGTGCTGGCTTCGTCGTGGCCGTGAAGCCCGTGCCTCCATCGGGAGGACCGAGCAGGTCAGGCAGCACGAGGAAGTGGTCCCAGATGCCACCGGTGAACACCGTATCGGGGTCGTAGATGGAGTGGATCGCCCATCCCTCGTTGAGCTGGAGGAGACGGCGACCCGACTCCTCCTCCACCACCTGGATGAACTGGTACCGGCTCTCGCGCTCCTCGAGCACCTCGGAGTCGTCGAGCGGCTTCACGAGGCCGGTCGGGAGGAAGGCGAGCACGGCGACGAGCGCGAGGGCGATCGGTGCGAGCCACGCGGCTCGACGGGCGGGACCGGGCACATGCCGCAGCAGGACGATCGTCGCGAGCACGGCGAGCGCCCCCGCGAACAGGAGCATCGTCCGCCGCGTGCCGATCGCCGGGATGAGCCAGAGCACGCTCGCGAACGTGCCGATGAGCGCGCCCGCGGTCGACAGGGCGTACAGGCGACCGGCCGTCCGCCCTGCCCGCGCCACGTGCGGCACGGCCAGGCGCAGCACGAACGGCGGCACCATGCCGAGCAGCGTGACGGGCACGACGAGCAACGCCATGGTCGCGAGGAACGCGCCGACGACCGTCCCAACCGCGACCTCGTCGATGCCGCCGGTCGAGAGGCGCATCACGGGGCTCGCGACGAACGGCAACAGCGCGACGGCGGCAGCGGCGATCGCGAGCAGCGTGACGAGCGCACCGAGCGTCGGGCGGCGATCGGCGACGCGCCCGCCCAGCCGCGACCCGAGCGCGATGCTGCCCATGACCGTGGCGATGATCACGGCCCAGACGGCGTGGCTCGCGCCGAAGAACGGCGCCACGAGCCGCGCGATCGACATCTCGGTCGCCATCATCGCCATGCCCTCGACGAGCACGACCGTGCCGGCCAGTGCGACGGGGATGGCGCCGAATCTCGGCACGGCGACGCTCGCGGGCGACCCGGTCGAGGCCGCGACCTCCGCACCCGAGGTCGGCACGGCGTGCACGGCGCGCACGCGACGAGCGAGCAACCCGGCCATTACCAACGTGACGGCGATGCCGACGAGCGTCGCCCGCGTGCCGATCCACTGCACGAGCACGAGCGCGGTGAGCAGCGTGCCGATGATCGAGCCGATGGTCGAGAGCGCGTAGAGCCGCCCCGCCGTGCGCCCGGCATCGTCGACTGCCGGGATCGCCATGCGGATCGCGTAGGGCGGCGTCACGCCAAGCAGCAGCGCTGGCGCCAGGAACAGCACGGCGTACCCCACTGCGCTGCCGAGCAGGTCGGCCCACGCAGGCGCGGTCACCCCGAGCGTCGCGTGCGGCAGCAGCAATGGCGCCACGAGCGGGATCGCCGCCACGAGCACGCCAGCGGCGAGCAGCGTGCGCGCGAGCGTCGCACCGTCGCCGCGCTGGTCGGCCAGCCGCCCGCCCAGCACGTAGCCGAGCGACATCGCGAGCAGCGACAGGCCGATGATCGTGGCCCACACGATCGACGACGCGCCCACGTACGGGGCGAGCAGGCGCACGGCACACATCTGCAGGGCCATCGTCGCCGTGCCGCTCAGCAGCACCACTGCCAGCAGCGGCCCGCGCGACGGCACCCCAGCGCCGGGCGCGGGATCGGGGTCCGGCGCGACGTCCGTTCGTGGAGCCACCGTGGAGGTCATGCCACCACGCTATCGGACCCGGCCCCGACATGCCCCTCCCCCGTTTCACCGCGGTCGCCCCGGGAACCCCGGACTTCTCGACACGGAGCGCGCACATGGAGCCTCGAACGCTGTTCGAACGCATCGACCGGGATGTCCCGGGCTACGACCTCGACGCATGGAAGGAAGAGGAGCGCCAGCGCCGCATCGCGCGGCACGAGGCGTTCCACCGCATCGCCAATGAGCGCGCGTGGCAGGCGACCGAGGGCCTCCAGACCGAGGACGTGCGCGTGTTCTGCGAGTGCGGCCACGTGAAATGCACGCGCATGTTGCTGCTGCCGCGCGCCGAGGTGGCGCGGATCCACGAACGCGGCGACGTGTTCATCATCACGCACGGGCACGAGCTGCCCGACCTCGAGCGCGTGATCGAGAGCACGCTCGACTACGTGGTCGTCGAGAAGGTCGGGCTCGGCCAGCTCGTCGCACTCGAGGCGATCGGCGATCGCCCGATCTACGACTGACGCACGATCAGGCAGGCGGCGGTGGGGACGGCCACGCGTCGAGCTTCGTGAGCTCGAGCACGTCGACCCCCGCGCCGCGGAACGGGTCCTCGGCGAGCACGCGCGTGCCGTCGTGGCCGAACTCGGCGTGCGCGGCGAGCGTCGCCTCGTCGTACGCGCGCAGCAGCTCGTCCTCGCGCGCGGGCGTGCGCATCGCCGCAGCGATCGTCTCCGCGGCGCGCTCGCCATCGAGCAGGGCCAGCTGCGTGCCGCGCATCTGCTTGGGGTGGGCGCGGCCGGCCGCGTCGCCAATCGCGAGCACGCGACCCATCCGCGCGTGCTCGACGCTCGCGCTCTCGGCACGGATGAGGCGCGGCTGGTCGAGCACCTCGGTCGCCCCGTGCGCGCGTGCGGGCGCGAGGATCCGATCAGCGAGCTCGCGCGGCGTGAGCAACCCGAAGTCGCGCGAGTTGATCGCCTGGAAGACCGACAGGCCGTCCTGCTCATTCTGCCAGCCGTACCACTGCGTGCTGCGCCACCGCTCGACCTCCGCCGGCAGTTCGAGCCGGTCGAAGCTCGGGCGCAGCTCGCCGAAGCGGTCCGGCTTGTCGTTGCGGACCATCCCGAGCAGCCCGCCGGCGCGCGTGCCGGATTCGAGGCCGGGTGCCGCCGAGGTGCGGGCGGCGCCGAACCAGGTCCAGTCGCCGTGGAAGCGCAGGCCCATGCCGAGCGCGTCCTCGATGCCGGAGCGACCACCGGTGGCGTTCACGACGAAGCGACCACTCGCGACGCGCCCGTCGGTGAGCTGGACGAGCTGTGCGCCGTCGGCCGCCTGTGCGAGCCCGGCGACGCGCGCGCCGTAGTGGACGGGCACGGCGCGCGTCGCGAGCTCCGACCGACCCGCCTGCTCGAGCACGCGCAGCGCGATCGCCGCTCCCGCATCGCCGCGCGAGCTCGTCCCCATCCGTCGCTCGAACGCCGCTCCGAGCCCGGCGCGACGTGCCGATGCCACCGCCTCCGCACTCAGGTCGACGACGTTCGGCCGCGTCGCGACGACATCGCGCGCCTCGAGCACCGCTGCGCGCACGCCGATCTGCTCGAGGTGGAGCGCCGTGGACACGCCACCGGGGCCCGCGCCGAGCACGAGCACGTCCGCGACGATTGATGGTGGCGCCACGCGCAACTGCAGTCCGTCCGTCCCCGGCGGTCGCCCGCCGTCCCACGCGCGCGGGAGTCCCGTCCAGCGCGCCTCTCCCGCATGTCGACCCCCTGACAGGATCCGTTTCCGCGGCGCAAGATCTCGGTTCGTGCGATGCAAGCGCACGAACACGGATCTGGCGCTCGTGGCCGCATGCCGGGATCTCGATTCGTGCGATGCAAGCGCACGAACATGGATTCGCGCGTCGTGCGCCGCCCGCGATCGCGGAACCCGTGCGGCGTGCGCGACGCTGCGGTCCAGTGCGCGAGCGGCGACCCGCTCAGTGCGGCACGTGACGAACGACGACGATGGCGACGTCGTCGTTGAGGCCGTGCTCGGCGTAGGCGTGGCAGTCCTCGTAGATCGAGTACGCGATCTGCCCGGCGCCGCCGCCGCTCTCCTCGGTGATGCGGCGCTCGAGGCGGAACTGGCCGTACAGGCGGCCCTCGCGGCGGGCCTCGACCACGCCGTCGGTGTAGACCACGAGCGCCGCGCCGGGCGGGAAGGGATATTCCTTCTCCTCGTAGTCCTGGTCGGTGAGGATGCCGAGCGCGAGGCCCTCCATGCCGATGCTCGTGATGTGCGGCTCGAACTCCGGCACGACGTGCCCGTCCTCGAGCACGGTGCCGCCCGGGAACAGCAGCTTCGGCTCGGGGTGGCCGGCGAGCCCGCACGTGAAGGTGTGGTTCACCGGGTCGATCACGGCGTAGAAGAGCGTCACGAACTTGCCGCTCGAGATCTCGTCGCACACGACGTCGTTGGCGTAGCGCAGGAAGTTCGACGGGTTCGGGTGCTCGCGCGCGAGCGAGCGGAACACGTACTTCGTCATCGCCGTGTCGGCCGCTGCCTGCACGCCCTTGCCGGTGACGTCTCCGAGCGCCATCGCGAGGCGGCCGTCCTCCAGCTCGAGGAAGTCGTAGAAGTCGCCGCCGATCTGCGGCGCGTCGCCGCCGACGTTGGCGCTGCGGTAGAGCACGCCGTAGTCGATCTCGGGCACGTCGGGCAGGCGGCGCGGGAGCAGACTCTCCTGGATGATCTCGGCGAAGCTCTTCTGCTGCTGGTACAGGCGCGCGTTGTCGAGCGCGAGCGCGGCCTGATCGGTGACGCTCGTGGCGACGTCGACCTTGTCGTAGGTGAGCGCGTGCTCGGGATCGATGGCGAGCATCACGAGCGTGCCCATCACGTCCTCGGTGGACGATCCGGGGCGCATCATCGGGAGCACGGCGATCGTCGAGCCGCGCTGCAGGAACGGCTTGAGGCGGCGGATCAGCTCGCTGCGCTGCCACTGCTCCTCGTCGGGATCGGTGATGAGCACGGCGCGGCGCGACTGCACGACCTCGACGGTGATCGGGTCCTCGCGCGGCTCGGGCGCGGCGACCATACGCTCGAGCGCGCCGGCGAGTTCGGGGTACGAGGCGTGGAACGCGCGCAGCTCCATGTGGTCGCCGCGATCGTCGAGCGTGCGGATCCACACGGCGTCGACGTCGAGGCGCTCGGCCATCGCCTCGGCGGCGGCGTCGAGCGTCTCCTCGAACGAGAGCGAGTTGGCGAAGGCACGCGAGACCTCGTGGAGCGCGCGCACCTGGCGGGCGTTCTCGCGCTCGACCTCGAGCAGGCGCTGCGTCTGCTCGCGGCGGTTGCGCTCGCGATCGAAGCTGCGCGCGTTGAGTAGCGCCGACCCGATCTGTCGGCCGAACGAGCTGAGCATGCCGGCGCGTCCGGCGGTCGCCTCGTCGGCGAACTCCTCGGGCAGCTCGGAGGCGAAGGTGAGCAGCACGAGCCCGAGCGTCTGCTCGCGGCCCGTGAGTGGCACGAGCGCCGCGGCGTGGTCGCCGAGTCCCTCGGCGGTGGCGATCTCACGCAACCGCTCACCGATGCGCTCGTCGCTGCCTGCGCGCTGCACGGCGACCACGGCGGCGCGCTCGTCGCCGGTCGCTTCCGGCACCCAGCCGCGCGTGCCCTCGAGCCCGGCGACGACCGCGTGCGGCAGGTCCACCGCTCCACGGCACTCGAGCGAGCCCTCGTCGTCGACGACGAACACGGCCGCACCGCGCGCGCCGTAGAGGTCGGGCAGCTGGTCGAGCAGCGTGTCGACGATGTGCTGCTCGCTCAGGCGCTCATGGCTGGCGGCGACGATCTCCTGCAGGGCGCGCACGCGGTCGAGCTGCACCTGCTGTGCGGCGGCCTGGCCGGCGCTGTAGAGCGCCTCCTGGATGCGGGCCGCCACGTCGACGGCGAGGCGCTGCTCCTCCACCCCGAGCGTGCGCTCGTCGGTGAGCTGCAGCTCGATGCCGACGCGCGTGTCGCCGTACGCGTCGAATGCGATCGCCGCGACGTGCGGTCGGCGGCGCGTGTCGAGCTCGAGCCGCAGCGGGCGGTCGAACGCACCGAGCAGCGCGTCGGATGCCCCGCCACCCTCCTCCGCGTCGTAGCTGCCGGCGGCGGCGACGAGCGTGACGACGTCGGCGCGGTCGCGGCGCCACGCGCGCACGCCCTGGCCGGCGAACATCTCGTGGAACAGGCGCGGGAGGAAGCGCATCGTGCGCTCGACGCGCACGCCGGCGACGAGCGCCTCGCCGAGCAGGCGCACCGCGCTGCGGGCGGCATCGATCGCGCGCGCGGTCTGCTGCTGCGACACGTGCCGGTCGATCACGTGCTGTGCGTGCGCCGTGACGATGCGGATGCACGCGCGGTCGACGTCGTCGAACGGGCGCGCGGTGGTGCGCATCACGTAGAGGACGCTCTGGCGCCCGTAGCGCGAGTCGATCGGATACGAGGCGACGGTGCGCGCCGCGAGCTCGCGCAGGATGCGCTGGCCGGCGGGCGACCACGAGTCGGGTGCGTCGTCGATGCCGACGAGCTCGTGCTCGCCGACGCCGATCTCCGCGTGGTCGAGGTCGGCGCGGAGGTGGACGAGCGGCTGCTGGCGCGCGCCGGAGTTCGCGAGGTCGAGGTCGGGTCGGGTGCCGGCCTCACGCAGGCGGCGCCCCACCGCATCGCGCGACGTGCCGCCGGAGGCACCGCTGCCGTCCTCCGTGAGCCTGGTGCGGGTGCCGATCGCGTCGGCGACCGCGGTGCCGTGCGTCGACACCACGGCGCGCGTCTCAAGGTAGCGACCGGCGGCGTCGCGCACGCGCACCACGGCGCAGTCGCTGTCGGTGGCGCGGGCCACGATGCGGGCAAGCGCCTCGAGCTGCGCGGTGACGTCGGTGTCGTCGGCGTGTGCGACGTCGGCAAGCTCCGGGAGCGTGCCGAGGGCGGCGCGGCTGCGGCGCATCGCGGCAGCGGTGCCGAGCTCGCCGGCCACGACGCCGGCGAGGCGGCGGATCGATTCGACCGCGGCGACGTCGAGCTCGCGCTGGCGGTCGTCGAGCGCGAGCAGCATGCCGACTGGGCGCCCGATCGCGTCGCGCATCGGCACGGCGACGAGCGTGCGGGCAGCGATGTCGGCGGGGAGCGCGTCGATCGAGTCGCGCTGCGACACGAACACGGGGCGCTCGCCGGCGACGACGTCGGCGAACAGGCCGCGGTCGACGCGCACCGCCGGCGGCGTGTCGAAGCGGCGGCTCACCGCGCCGGGCGTGGTGGCGGACGTGCTCTGGTCGGCGCCGGCCTGGCTCGAGCTGTCGCGCGAGGCGCGCACCATGCGTGCGTGCTCGGCGCCGGGCACGTAGACGGCGGCGATCGGCATCCCGCTCAGCTGCACGAGGGCGTCGGCCGCGCGGCGGCAGGCATCCTCGAAGCCTTCGGATTCCGCGATCTCGGTGACGGCTGCGGCGAAGCGCTCGTAGGCGGCCTCGCCCTCGAGCTGGCGACGCGACACGGCGCGCAGCACGGCGCCCTGCACCGCGGCGATGCGCGCGGCGCGCTCGAGCGGCAGGGCATCCTCGTCATCGGTGCTCGAGCGGCGCGAGTCGTCGGCGTCGACGAGCACGCGGGTGGCGCGACGCACCATCGCGGTGATGCGCTCGATCCCATCCGGGTCGGCGGCGAAGGCGTCGGCGGCCGCGTCGAGCGCGCGCTGGGCGACGGTGCCGCCCGTCAGTGCGGTGGCGACGATGCGAACCGAGGCCGCATCGACGATGCGACCGGGATCGAGGGGTTCGTGGACGGCCTCGCGACCGGCCGTGGCGACGACGCGCACGACGGCGTCGGGAACGGTCGACGCAGGGGCCTGCTGCGCGCTCTCGCGCACACCTTGATCCTGTGGCATGTCCCCGGTGACGGCGGCCTCCCCTCGCGTACGCGCGAGCCTACCAGTGTGGGCGCCCCGTCCGACGTCGTGGATCCACGATACGCGCAGGCTCGCCTCGCGTCACCGGGCATCCGCACGCGACGGATGCGACCGGACCGGGTATAGTCGAAGGCAGCAGCGCGAGCGGCACCCGCGGGGTCCGCCGCCGGGCGATGGGACGCACCGGCCGGCGCTGCAGACGAGGCCACGCAGGGGGGCTGGCCCGACCCCCTCGATACGTAAAGGCGGCTCGACATGAGCAACGGCGGTGGAAACAAGCGCAATCGCGGCGGTGGTGGCGGCGGCGGCGGGAACCAGCAGCGCCGTCGACGCAGCGGTGGCGGCGGTGGCGGCAATCGCCCGCAGGCCCCCAACGGGCCCGCGATGACCGCGCTCGGCGAGAGCACCTACGAGGCGGTGTTCGACCACGGCGGCAGCGGCTACGGCGTGTGGTTCGACGGCGTCGTGCGCGACGACCCGATGTACAAGCAGTTCTGGAAGGGCACGGGCACGCGCCCGCTCTACGTGCGCATCGAGGAGGACCGCATCGTCCTGCTCAAGGAGCTCGATCGCGACCTGCCCCCCATGGAGAGCGACGCCGGTGGCGGCGAGGCCGCGCCAGAGGGCATGGACGACGCAGCGGTCGACCAGGCGATCGAGGATGCCGTCGCCGAGGCGATGGCGGCTGCGGAGGCCGCGGCGGGCGACGGCGCCGAGGACAAGACCTACACGCCCGAGGAGGCGGCTGCGCTCTTCGCGGCCGGCGGCGAGGGTGGCGACCAGGCCGTCGCGAAGGCCGAGGCCGACGCCGAGGCCGAGCCCGAGGCGGAGGCCAAGCCCAAGAAGCGCGCCACCACCCGCAAGAAGGCTGCCCCCAAGAAGGCGGCCGAGAGCGACGACGAGTAGTCACGCTCGCGCAGCCGCTCGCTCCCGGGCGACGGCACCACGGTTCGACGCAGGGCCCCGCTTCGGCGGGGCCCTCGTCGTTGCACGGCTCGTGGCCCTGGATCCGATCCGGACCACGTGCCCGTTTCCGCAGCTGGTCGCCGCACACTCCGCGCACGACGGCCCCCTGCACGCCGAAGGCCCGCCGGAGCGGGCCTTCGGGAATCTCCGTGCTCACGTTGCCGACCGGCGGGGCACGTCGCGCATTGCTCGGACTTCGTCCTCGCGCTGAGCTCCTCGCTCGGGCATTCGAGCACGCTCGATGCCCCTCGCTCCGTCGCTCAGTCGGCGGCGATGAGCGCCTTCGCCTGGGCGACGAGCTTGAGCGGGTCGAACGGCTTGCGCAGGTAGCCCTGTGCGCCGCGGTCGGGCGCGTGACCGAGCTCGTCCTCCGCGATCTTGCCGGAGAAGATCACGACCGGGAGCTCCTTGACGTCGAGCTTCTCGCGCACGCGGCGGAGCATCTCCCAGCCGTCGATGCCCGGCATCGAGACGTCGAGCATCATCAGGTCGGG
>SXGS01016299.1_pt1 | contig 10688 bp, 10 predicted proteins | sample 3174681 | NCBI WGS metagenome assembly SXGS01 (sample SAMN11356861, study PRJNA531348) | freshwater metagenome | isolation source: freshwater sample F1-80 | place: China: Fuxian Lake, Yuxi | collected 2017-12-25
ACGAACAGATGTCCCTGGTAGATCGTCCGCCCCGTCGCGGGAAAGGCCGGGCAGAAGATCACCCGGTCCGCGTTCAGCGCATCCGCCAGGGCCTCGGCCACGGGGCCGATATTGCCTTGGGGAGTGGAGTCGAAGGTCGAGCAGTACTTGAACAGGAACTGCCGGCAGCCCTGACACTGGAGCCAGTCGAGTGCCGCAACCGATTGGGCCACGGCCTCGGCAGCCGGGACGGTGCGCGACTTGAGCGCCACCACCAGGGCATCTGTTGCGGGCAGCTCCACTGCATCCCCGGCCCCCCTGCCCTCCGGGATGCCTATGGTCTGCAGGGTCCGCATGCCGCCTCTGGTGAGCATATTGGCCAGATCGGTGGCGCCGGTAAAATCATCCGCAATGCAGCCGAGCAGCATGGGGCTCACCTGAGGGGAGAGGCCGTATCAGCAGACCGGGGTGGTCATGTAGGGGGTAAAAACACCCATTCGGCCGGGCATGTCAAGGGAATCGCCGGGGGCAGGCGCCCGATTGGTCGACGGCTACCGTCTGTGGGCGCAGACCCGGGGAGTGCCGGGCGGGGATGCCGAAGAGCGCACCTACGACCACGGCGGCGGCGGGACCGAGGTGAAGGTGTGGACCGCGGTGCCCCGCGCCTGCATCCGGGAATGGTGCTCTCGGGATGAGGTCGAGGTGCGCCTGGCCCGGGGCGGGACTACGGGTTATGGCGAGTGGCTGCCCGAGGCGGCGGCTTTGGTCCAGGAGTGCGAAGCGTTGCTGGCCGATCCCCAGGTGGACCCGCCGTTGCGGGTCCAGGCTGGCCTGTATCTGAGGGAGACCGGACGTCTCTACGCCGAGGGGGAAGCGCAGAGGTGGTGGCGCGTCGCCCTGCTCCAGGTGTTGGCCACGCCTGACGCGCTGGCGGACGATGTGCTGGCCACCTGCACCTGCCTGCTCACCGGGTTTGGCCTCTCCTGGCTGGAGGAGTTGCCGCATGAGGCCGAGCTGGAGCTGGAACGCCTGGCCCGGATCGCCGCCTTTGCCAGCGCCAGCCACCGCGAGGAGCAGTTGCGCGCCTTTGGGGAGCGTTGTGCTCTGGGGTCAGAGATCGGGCTGCTGGGAGGAGCGCTGTGCCGCCTGATCGCCGCCGAGGGTCGGGACGGGGAATCCCTTTCGCTATTGGCCGCTACCGGCGCCCTGGGTGCCGGAGCAATTGGGGCTTTGCTGCTGGGGAATGTGCGGTCCAATCCACTGGGCGTGGCGCTGATCCAGGTGCTGGAGGAGATGCCACCTCCGGTGGGCAACTCTGCCCTGCTGGGGCTGCTGCGCCAACGGCGCGATCTGCCCACCAAGGCCCGCCAGGCCCTGACCCAGGTCCTCGCCAGGCGGGTGGCGCAGCTCGAACCCCAACTGCGCGAAGTGGCCCAGCGCGGCCGGTACTACGCCCGCCTGGTGGCTCAGCAGATCCTGGAAAGGCGGCGGTCAGCGATAACTAAATAAATCCAAGCCATGATATGGAATGTTTCGAGAATGGTGGCGAATTTGCTAGCACACTCAAGTCGCCGAACGCTCGCGCTCACCGGCGCCCGGTGCTGCGCGTTGTCATACAGTTTGTTAGGAATGAAAGGCCACCGTACCTGACTGGAGCCATGCCGCTGTCGAGCAGTCGCGAGTTTGCGGGGTGCAGCCATATGGCATATATTGAAATGCAGAATGGCATTCGTCCAGAGATATCCAGACGGAGAGCGTGCCACTGACGGAGCATGAGGATCCTATGAGCACGGTGGAAGTCGAGGCAGGTGCCTTCCTGCAGTGGACGCCGGGTGGCATGCGACATGGCCAGCGCCCCACGGTCGGCCTGGTTGAGGAACATCGGCCTGCGTATGGCGGCTCGATAGGCCTAGGCAATTGCAGCGCGCAGGTGGTGGTGAACACGCTGCGCGAGGGGTTGCCGGTTGCCGCCTTTGAGCACTTGCGCGACGCGCTCGAGGTCTCCACCCGTGCGCTGGCAGAGACCACCAACATCGCGGTCCGAACCTTGGCGCGCAGGAAAGGGGAGGGACGCTTGCGCAAGGACGAGTCGGAGCGGGTCCTCCGTATTGGGGCATTGCTTGACCGCGCTACCGAGGTGCTGGAGGGTCGCGATGCGGCACGTCAGTGGCTGAAATCGCCCAAACGTGCCCTGGGCGGACGTACCCCCCTTGAGTATGCCGATACCGAGCCCGGAGCGCGTGAGGTAGAAGACCTGTTGACGCGGGTGGAGTACGGCGTCTTCTCGTGAGCACGACCATCGCCTGGCGCATCGTCAAGGCGGCACGCCTGTCCGATGCCTTTACGGGAGAGGGCGCCCGTCGAGCCGGTGGCCGATGGAACTACCCCGGCACGGCGATGGTGTACACGGCTGGCAGCTTGGCGTTGGCGGCGCTGGAGGTTCTGGTCCATCTCGACGGTCCTCAGCTGCTTCAGTCCTATGCCCAAATTCCCGTAGAATTCAGTGCGGATCTCTGCCGGCGCCTTGATCTAGACTATCTGCCCGAGGACTGGTCGAGCAACCCTGCACCTGAATCGACCAAGAGCGTCGGTACTGAATGGATCGCCGCGCATGAGTCCGTCGTGCTTGCCGTCCCCAGCGCAGTCGTCCCCGACGAGTTCGTCTACATGATTAACCCGCGCCACAGCCAGTTCTCCGCTCTCCGAATAGGTCAGCCGGCCAGCTTCCGGTTCGACCCTCGACTCGTCAAAAACCTTCCATAATTGAGCAGATCCTGATTCTTCTGTATAACGCTCCGGTTCAGCGGCGGGCCGCGCAGCGGGCCGTCTGCTGAACCGGAGCGTTATGCCTCTTTTTTGGTCAAGTGTCGTAGTAACACGCCTGACTCCAATCGGTTCTCACGTTACGATTGGGCCTTCAGCCACTGCGCGAACGGCGTGTAGGGTCCAATCGCGACATCCGCTCCACGCTTGATGTTGGCGTCAGCATCCGGCCCCATGTACGTGTGCGCTTCAAAGTACGCCAGCATCTCAGCGATCTCCTTGGCGCCTTCAAAAAAGCCGGCAAAGATGTCAGCTGGAACCTGCGTATAACTGAACTTCTGCCCTTGGGCAGCGTAATCGGCCAGGATTTCGTTAAAGCTCTTCAGTTCCGCAGAAAACGCGTAGGGACCGTCAGAATTTGAGACCGTGTTCGATTTCAGTAAGCCGACAACTACCTTTCCCAGCTCCGAAATATCACCCATGTGAATGACTTTCTTCGCGGGATCCAGCGGCAGTGTCCAGCCCACTGATCCGTCCTCCTTGGGCTGGGGTCCGAGCATCCCGGTGAAGTTCTGGAAGTAGAAGGGTGGCTGAACGACGCCACCGAACTGGAACCCGCCGTTCCGCACCAACGGGTCCACCTTAGCCTTTCCAGTGAAGTGCGGGACGTCAAAGGCACCGCCACTGATCTCTTCGACATTGGGAAGCGACGACCAGATAAATCGATTGACACCGGCGGGTATGGCCACGAAGGTGAGGGTGGTTTCGGGCGGGTAGGTCGGGGCCAGCGGCGGTACGGCAGAACACGACAGGACGAGGAAACAGCTGAGGAGGATTCGCATGGGACTCCTGTGCGGCTGCACTACTCCGAATGCATCAATGGGCCACCCGGAACCCCAGGTAGTCGCTGTCGCCCTGGCCGGTGCCGCTGCTCTCGGGGGGCAGGGCCCAGCCGCGATAGGCGCAGCGGACGCTGGTAGGGCCATCATCCCAGCACCCACCCCTGGCAAAGCGGGTTTCGTTCGTGTGATCAAAGGGTTGTGCGCTGCCCGGATAGGATTTCGCCCAGTCCGCAACCCATTCATAGGCATTCCCCACCATATCCATACAGCCATAGGGGCTGGCTCCGGTTGGGTAACTGCCTACGGGAGCGCTCTGGTTTTTCCGGTATCCGCCACCCGCGGCATGGTGATCGTCCGCGTTGTTGCTTTTCTCAGGATCCCAGGCATCGCCCCAAGGCCAGATATTGGCATGCTGGTTCTGCTCATCCCAGCGCGAGGCCTTTTCCCATTCGGCCTCCGTCGGTAACCGGCCGCCGGCCCATTTGCAGTAGGCCTCTGCCTCGTAGTAGGTAACGCCGACGACCGGATGTTGGTCGGTCTGGATAAAGCGGGGGTGGTCGTGCCCGTGGCCGATCCATTCCTGCTCGGCCGCCCAGTGATCCGGTTCACGGCGCTTGGTGCGCTCTTTCCACTTCCACCCTGCCGCGGACCAGTACTTGGGGTTCCCATATCCCCCCGCCTCGATGAACTTCCGATACTCGCCACGGGTGACTTCATATTTGCCGATCTGGTAGGTTGGCAGGGAAACCGTGTGCTGGGGAAACTCCTCCGGGCCTCCGAATCCCTCGTGGCCGCCATTGCCCATCGGAAATGATCCCGCCGGGATGGTTACCATCTCCCCGAGGTGATTGCCGCGTGCATCGGTTTTGCCCGCACCCAGTAAGACTATTGTCGCCAGCAGTAGGGTGATAGTTCCCGGGGTCTTCATCTTTGCCATTGAGCTACCCTGGGGTGCCTACTTCACCAGGAGCAGCTTGCGGGTCGCGCTGAAAGTCCTAGCCTGCAAGCGGTACAGGTACACCCCCGAGCTGGTGGTCGCCCCCGTCTCGCTCCTGCCGTCCCAGACAACCTGATGGTAGCCTGCCCCCTGGACCTGGTCCACCAACACCGCCACCCGTTGGCCGAGCAGATCGTAGACCTCCAGACGAACGGCAACCGCGCCGGGCAGGAGGTAGGGGATGGTCGTCGCCGGGTTGGCGGGATTGGGGAAAGCCGGATCCAGGGCGAAGAGGGTTGGCACGGCCCGCCAGTCGCCGTCGACCGCGGTCGACGGCGTTTCCGCAAGGAAGACGACCTTGCTGGCGTAGTCGGCGACGTCCAACCTGGGGGAACCCTGCAAGGTGGTGACTCCGTAACGGACGACGTTTTCGAAAGTGACCCCCTCCACCGTGTGGAGACTGTCCGGGCCACGCACCAGGATCCGGCCCAGATCCTCGGAACTGTCGCCATAGACGACAAAATTCCTGAAGGACACCTTCCGCACCCTGCCCGGAGTTTTCTTGACCGCCCACTGAGTGAACTGCGGCTGCACCTCGATGAGAAACTTCTGGCCGGCGGTGGCGGTGGCCTCGCCGTTGACCCGGATATCCTCGAAGCGCACGTTCTCCAGGGGCATATCCTCGGCAGGCTGCAAACTCGCCACCACTGGTCCGGTGAAGAACCACGCCCTGACCCAGTGCACCACATCGATGTCTCGCGAGACGATATCACGCATCGCTGCCGCGCGGCTCTCGCAACCTATACGCCAGATATGGGCGCGGTCTGTCCAGAACACGCAGTGGCTAATCTGGATGTCCTCGGTGTTGCGGTTGCCATATCCCATCCCTTTGGGCGCGATGCAGTCGTCATCGGTACGGATGAAGGAGTCGCGGATGAAGACGTGCTGGGAATTGACGATGTCGATGCCGTCATCGCTTTCTACCCTGCTGCCGCAGATCTTGAGGTTCTGGATGGTCACCGAATCGCTGCCGGCCGGCACCACGGTCCAGGCCCACGAGCCACGCACGATGATGCCCTCGACCAGCACGTTTCGTGACTGCTCGATCTGCACCATGTGCCCTTGGGGACCGTTCCACTGCGGCCAATCGGTGCCGTCGAGGATGCCGCGGCCCCGGATGGCGATGTTGGTTCCCTGGACGTTCACGGCCGCCTTGACCACCGCGCCGCCAGCGAGGTACAGGGTCTGATTGCTCCTCAGATTGATCCGATTGGGGCGATAACTGCCAGGGCCGTAGTAAACGACGCCAGGGTCGCCCGGCTGCGGTGCGTCCTCCTCGAGGGGATTGGCGAAGAGGAGCAAGGGACCGATTTTCCGGTCCGGTTCGATGGAGAGTTGGGCTGGTGCCGAGAGAGAGAAGCGCATCGTGTGCCCCGAAACTGCCGGGATTATCCCTTTGGAAAGCGGCTGAATGCGGAGCTGGTCCAGCGGTTTCTCGGTGCTGATCTCAACCTCGACCGTGCCGGAGAAATCGAAGTACGCGAAGGAGTACGGACCGCCGTTGGTCACCATCCCGGGCCTGACCTGGGCCACGTACACGTCGACCGGCTTGCCGTCCACGGTCACCGTGTAATCCGGGGAGCGGGTTTCGCCCTGAGGTGCTGGGTAGGTGACCACCACGGCTTCTGCCGCAGCGGCAAGCCCCGCGCTAAGTGCGAGCCAACACAGCGACTCCAAGGCCCCTGCGACCAATACGCCCCACCTCACGACGGTCCTGGGTGCTCGTGTATTTTTCATGGCTTACGCCTCCTGCTCGGTGACAGCCCCCCCCTCCGGTACCACCGACCAGATGCTTCCATGTGAGGCCCTCGTGGTTGGGGAGGATGATATTGACCACTTGGTCCAGACGCCGCCGGACAAGGCCCCACCTTCCTCCCCCCTACCCTTCCGCCCTGGTCGGAGAGGTCCACAAAGGATAATATTCTCAAGTGCTCTTCCTCCCTCAACCGCTGTATTTACAGTAGGTCAGGCAGCGTGTTTACTCTGGCCACTGCCTGGGGGAGTATCCGGAAACTGAAACCACCTCTAGTGAGTGGGCCGATACCTGCTTGACACCCTCCCGCACTCTCGTCTCCCTGCATACCCAGCTGCCCCTGTGGCACGCCAGTCCCCGCAGCGCCCTGCCGGCCATCGAAGCCGAGGGCATCGCCCTGATGCGCGAGTACGTGTGGTGCAGCCTCCACCCCCTGATGCCCATCCGCCTCTTCCAGAAGTTCACCCCGGACTTTGTCCTCTTTGCCCTCGAACTGCCCCGCGCCGGGGCAGAGGGTTATTTGTGGGCGCAGACCCGGGGGGCGCCGGGCGGGGACGCCGAAGAGCGCACCTACGACCACGGCGGCGGCGGGACTGAGGTCAAGGTGTGGACCGCCCTGCCCCGCGCCTGTATCCGGGAACTGCTCTCCCGCGAGGAGGCCGAGGCGCGGCTGGACCGGGGCGGGACAACGGGGTACGGCGAATGGCTGCCCGACGCGGCGGCTTTTGCGCAGGAGTGCGAAGATCTGCTGGCCGATCTCCGGGTCGATTCCCAACTGCGTATCCAGGCCGGCCTGTACCTGAGAGAGATGGGGCGGCTCCATGCCGCGGACAAGGAGCAGGGACAGCGGCGCGCAACCCTGCTGGAGGTGCTGACCGCGCCCGAGGCCCTGGTGGACGATGCGCTGGCCGCCTGCATCCGCCTGCTCAATGGGTTTGGCCTTCCCTGGCTGGAGGATCTGCCGCTCACCGCTGAATTGGGTTTGGCACGCCTGGCCCGGATCGCCGCCTTTGCCAGCGCCAGCCATCGCGAGGAGCAATTGCGCGCCTTTGGCGAGGGTTGCGCTTCGGGGTCAGAGATCGGGGTGTTGGGAGGAGCGCTGTGCCGCCTGGTCGCTGCCGAGGGCAGGGACCAGGAAGCGATCTCAGTGCTGGCCAGGACCGGAGTCCTGGGCGCCGGGGCCATCGGGGCTTTGCTGCTGGGGAGCGTGCAGACCAACCCGCTGGGTGTGGCTTTGATCCGCGCGCTGGAGGAGATGCCGCCTGCGGTGGGCAATCCCATCCTGCTGGCCCTGCTGCGCCGGCGCCGCGACCTGCCCACCAAGGCGCGCCGGACCCTGACCCAGGTACTCGGCAGACGAGGGTCCCAACTCGAATCCCCGTTGCGCGAGGTGGCCGAAGGTGGCCGGTACCACGCCCGCCTGGTGGCCCGGCAGATCCTGGAAGGGCGGGCGGGGACGCCCTGATCAGGGCAGGTGCAGCCGGCAGGAGTGGCTGGCCGGATCGAAGATGCCCAGGGCCTCGTACAGGCAGAAGGCAAAGGCGCGGTGGCCGCACTCGTTGGGGTGGAAGGGGTCGCTCATCCAGTAGAAGTGGCTGGCGGCGCGGGCGCGCCAGAAACGCTCGTGGTCGATCAGGGGCAACTCCTTGGCGGCGGCCACTTCGCGGATGGCGTCCATGTACGACGGGAAATAGGGGGTGCGTTCGGGGGACTGGCCGGGCAGGATGGGGCAGGTGGTCTGCAGCACGGGGATGGCCCCCAGGGCGCGAATCTTTTCCGCCAGTTGGCCGAGGTTGGTGCGGAACTCGTCGAGCGAGAGGGCGCGGCCCTCGGCGCAGTCGTTCATGCCGATCATGATCAGGACTGCGTCCGGGCGGAACTGGCCGATGCGCCAGTCGAAGCCGGCCAGGAGTTCGCGGGTGGTGTGGCCGCTGATGGCGCTGTTGATGATCAGGTCCATGCCCCGCCCTAGTTCGAAACGCACTCGTTCGGCGAAGAGTTCGACGTAGTCGCGCCAGCCAAAGGTGTGCAGGGCGCCGTGGGTGATGCTGTCGCCGGTGAAGAGCCATTTGACGGGATCGGAGGTCTTGAGCAGGGGGCGGACCTCCTCGAGGCGCTGGAAGGTGTCTTGGTGGGTCTGGGTCATGGTTTGCCTTTCGCGGTGACGATGATGGCGGGTCGGGGATGACCCATTCCGGTCTTTTCCCAGACGCGTCCCGCCGCACCCCAACGTATGGGGTGCGGCGTCGCCTGCACGGGGCAGCTCGATAGCCCGGCCCCCGCAACACCATCTATATGGTGTTGCGTCCCCTCGCTCGCTTCGCTCCGCTGCCCGGCCCCCTCCACGCGGACTTCCCCGCTCCACATCCCCCCGGGAGACACCTCCAGGACACCCCCAGCGCGCTTTGCCAGAAAAGGTATTCCCCGGACAGGGTCATTCCCCACCGCTGCCAGGTATTCCGTGTGCAGCGGGCTCGACCCCCAGACTCACTGCGGTCTCGACGAGAGCACTGAGTGTCTGCCGGCTCAGGGGGATGCCGGCGCGGCCATACTCCTGGCGGCGCACGTGCTCCAGTTCCCCGGGCGCGTAGACCCGGTCCACGCCCGGCGCCGGCTTGCAGGCGCGGATCTGCTCGATGGCGCCGGCGACGCGGCTGCGGAACACCGCCGGGTCTTCGAAGGCGGCCACCTGGATGGCGCCAACGAGTTGCGAATCCTGCCCGGCATGGACGTGGCTGCCTGCCGCGCCCAATTCGGTGCCGTAGCTGGCGCCCGAGAGCATCGCGGCCAGCATGCCCATGATCATTCCCAGGGCCGCCCCCTTGGGGCCGCCCACGGGGGCCAGCAGACCGTTCAGGGCGGTGGTCGGATCGGTGGTCGGCCTGCCCTCGGCGTCAAAGGCCCAGCCCTCGGGAAGGGGTTCACCCCGCTGCTCGTAGAGCTTGACCTTGCCGTAGGCAGAAACACTGAAAGCCCCGTCGAAGATCAGGTCCGGCGGCGCGGTACTCGGCAGGGCGATGGCCAGGGGATTGTTGCCGATGAGGCGCTCGGCGCCACCGAAGGGCGGCATGATCGGCAGGGAATGGGTGGTGGCCAGGCCGATCTGGTCGGCCTCCAGGGCCATCGCCGGGTAGTAGGCCATGGCACCGCAGTGGTTGCTGCCGCGCACGGCGGCGACGGCCACACCGGTGGTGCGGGCTCGCGCGATGACCTGGTCCATGGCGAAGCGCACCCCCACCTGGCCCATCGAGTTGCCGCCGTCCACGAGCAGACAGCCGCCGAACTCGCGCGCGATCCGCGGGCGGCCCCGGGGATCAACGCCCCCTTTGGTGATCCGGCGGACATACTCCGGGACCCGCAGCATACCGTGGGAGTGTACCCCCGCCAGGTCGGCGGCGACCAGGGTATCCGCCATCAGCGTGGCGTCGGTATCGTCCATGCCGCAGGCGGCGAACAGGGCCCGGGTCAGCGAGTGCAGGTTGGTGCGGTCGACGCGCATCGATGAGTCGTTCACTTTTCAGCTCCAGGGTCGGCGCAGGTCCCCGGCGAGGCCCCGGGTGGCAGGTGGTAGGCCAGGGGCCGCGCAATCTGAGGGAAGGTCACACCGGCAGCTGCCTGCGGGTGTACTCGCGGCCTACACGCGCAGTTTCCTCGCGACCGCCGGCGATGACGCGGGCGCCAGTGCCGATCTTCGCCACCACATCCTCGGGGGTCGCCACACTCAGGAAGGCGACCCCGTGGGCCTGGCACGCCTTCCTGACGCGCATCTCGGTTTCCACCATCAGGTCCGGCCAGGGGTTGGGCGGACGGGTGTATCCCAGCGACATGCTCAAATCTCCGGGCCCCATCTCGGCAAAGCCGATGCCGGGGACCGCGAGAATCTCCTCGAGGTGAGGCAGGGCGGCGCTCGATTCGATCTTCAGCCCCAATAGCAGCTCCCCTTCCGGGTTCAGCGGCCAGGGGTCGGCAGTTCGCAGATATTCGTCGCGATCCACGCCCCAGATCTTGGCGGCGGTCGGTTCGGACCCCACCCCGCGGCGCCCCTCGCCCAGCCCCTCGCCGACCCCGAGGCGCGCCGTGGGGTAGCGGCAGCTTTCCACAAAGGCCCTGACAGCTGCGGCTGACTCCGCCTGACACAGCAGGATGCCGTGGGCGCCACGGGCCAGAAGCTGGCGGAACTGCCAGGCGTTGTAGCGCACGATCTCTTCCGACACGGCTTCCACCGGAGCTTCGACGATCACCGTAGGGGTGCGATGGCCACTGCGGGTCGGACCCGCGTCGACGAGACCTTTCAGGTAGCGGTCGAGACCGGCCATGTCGAAAGCGCCGTGTTCCATGCCGACATTGATGTAGT
>SXGS01381960.1_pt1 | contig 10685 bp, 3 predicted proteins | sample 3174681 | NCBI WGS metagenome assembly SXGS01 (sample SAMN11356861, study PRJNA531348) | freshwater metagenome | isolation source: freshwater sample F1-80 | place: China: Fuxian Lake, Yuxi | collected 2017-12-25
TCGGATGACGTTGCGCAGTGCATCCAGCTCTTCTGCAGCATCTGCGTCAGCAAGGATCGCAGCGCGCGTCTGCAGGCCAAGTGGCCAGCCGTTGCGCAGCAGACGCTGCGTATCGCCTCGGAGCTGCCGTCCGCTGCATCATCGATCTCGTCGTCGGGCGGGGCAGCAATCGCCGCCGCAGCCACGCGCATCGAAAGCATCACACAGAAGATCACCCAGGCGGTGGAGCTCCTGCAGAGCGGCCAGGCCGAGGCCGCCCTTGGAAGGGTTTGCAATCTCTTGTTTGGTCAAGGAACACTTGAGCCGGAGGCAACCGCCTCCGAGGCGGAGCGCGTCGCCGCAGCAGCTGCCAGCCACTGGCAGATGGTCGCCAAGAGCAGTGTTGGCGCAGCCATTTCCGACAGCGTCCGGGAGGTTGCCGAATGGGTCATGACTGCGTCGCAGGTGATTGGCGACGTCGGCCGCTTCATTCCCTTCGTGTCGCTCGCCGTAAGCGTCGTCGCCAAGCTGTGCAGCGTGTTGATCGCCCTGGGCAATGCCATGGATCAGTGCGATCAGGTCGCGGGGCACTGCACGCATCTGCTGAAGCTGCTCGCCGAAGAAAACGTCCAGTGCGCCATCCGCACGAGCAACGCTGCCAAGAAGACAGCCTGCACCATGTACTTTGTCCTGCTCGACACGCTCGCAGCGGTGGAGGACTACATGGGTCGCGGCACCCTTGGGCGACTGTGGCACGCCGGCAGCCTCTCGACGACGCTCACCGACAACTGCAGCCTCCTGACCGTCAAGTTCGATCTACTGCAAGGGGAAACGACGATGGCAGCGGCAGGGCGTATTCTTGTCATCGTCGGTGACGTGCATGAGCGGGCCTGCCACGACGCGAGCCACCGAATGGCAACTGACGAGCGGAACGCTCGCTTGGCGGTGGAGAAGGAGGAGCTGTATCTCTGGATGCTTGTCATTGAGGCTATGAAGGAGCAAGAGGCTGTGGCTTGTAGGGCCAGGGAAGAGGCAGGTCGAAGGGCTCTGCAACGGTCACATCTCGCATCCAAGGAGGAAGACGACAGACGAGCCTTAGAAAAGGAGGAGGATCATTTTATGTGGCTGCTGGACATGAAGGCGAGGGAAGATCTCGAGGCGCGGAAGAAGGAGGAGGCCAGTCGCAAGGCCAAGGAAGAGGCTGACGCTGCAAAGGCCAAAGAGGATGCAGCGAAGGCAGCTGCCCGCGCGGCGGAGCTCGCAAGGGAAGAGGCTGATAGGAAGGAAGAGGCAGGTCGAAGGGCTCAACAGCAGCAAGAAGAATATCATCGCCTTCAACAGGTCCATGTTGCAGCGGGTGAGCAGTCTGCCCGGCAGGCGCTCGAGGCAGAGGAGTGCGCTGCAACGCTGCTGCGGCGCCTTCAGCTGCAGCTGACAGCCTCGTACAGCACCCAGTTCCGCAAGTACATCGCCGCGGTCGAGGGGCAGGCCACTGACGCAGACGTGACCTTCGACATGTCCGCCATCTACACGAGGGTGTTCGTTCTCGGGCTCACTGATGTGAAGCGGCACTTCGATAACGGCGGCACATACGACGGCCTGGCCTTGATGCAGTCGGCGGCACTTGCCGATGTGAACACGCTGTCGGACAAGTGCGCAGCCCTGCAGCGCGTGGTGCTCATCGAGGGCAGGGCAGGCAGCGGGAAGACGACGTTTGCAAAGCAGATGTGCATCAAGCAGCCCTTTAGCGGCAAGCTGCTCTTCTTTGTAAGTCTGCCTGATCTCGACAGAGAGTGGACCGGGCGCACGGATTTCCCGTCGTTCGTCGAGCTGGTCCGCGACGCCGCCAAGGCGGTGCTCAGCGACGCGGACATTCAGGCGGTGCACGCGCTCGGCATCCCTGCGGTGTTTGTGTGCGACGGGCTGGATGAGGTGCAGCGCACGGCCGGTGCCGCGATGCAGAAGTTTCTCAAGAACTTCGTGTCGTCGACGGTGGTAAAGCCATCTGCCTTGTCTGCGTTGACGAAGAACGACGCCGTGCGGCCTGAGGACCAGGTGATTGTCGTCTCGCGCGAGGAACACGATGACAGCGTGTGCGATCTCAAAGCCGCGGATCGGTGGGTCATGAAGCCATGGACAGAAGACGACGTCAAGGACCACGCAGATAAGTTCTTCACCGCAGCCTTCAAGGCAACGAATCGCACGCCAGAGGACGTACACGCCAGCACTCAGATCTGCGCACGCGAGGTACTGCGGAGACTGCGAATGGACGGCATGCGGGGCTTCTCGTCGCTGGCTCTGACCAGCGAGCTGATGTGCACATTGCAGTTCCACGCCTTCTGCGACCCCCACGGTGCCCCCCTGCCGGAGACCATCGATGGCCTGTACAGCTGTGCAATCAAAGAGCTGTGGCAGCGCCCGGCAGCCAGAGCGAAGCTGCTTACCTTGCAGCAAGACGATGTCTTGTTCTACGACGGCATGATGGAAGCAGCGGCAGAAGTCGCCCATGTCGAGCTGATGCGCACCAACGGCAGCGCCAACACCATTCAGCAGGCGAGCTATCCCGGCGTTGCCGTCAGGAACTTCGCCAACGCACAGCAGCATGTTAAAGCGGAGATCGAGCTTGGAGGCAGCAGCTGCGGTCCGAAGGCTGTACTTGATGTTCGCATCGCTCCTCGGTCGCTCGCTGTTATTGCGGACGGCCGGATCATCTTCCATACTGCGCTCTACGGCAGAGTGGATGTCCGCCAGTCTTCGTGGAAGGTCAACAAGGCGTGCATGCCGCCGCGAATCGAGGTAACGCTGCTGAAGGATGCCAGTGTGACGTGGCGCACGCTGGAGCTGAACTGGGCGGAGCTGGGCAAGGCATGCGGGCTGCTCCGGGCTGCGCGGCAGGTACGCGGACGGCCACTTCCCGACTCGCTCGAAGAGAGCGAGACAAGTGACAGCGCCACGCTTCGGGTGCCGCTGAGCACCATTCCGTTCGCAGCGACATCAGGTGTTGTAGTTGACTTCACCGCCAGCTCCATTACCGTTCGCTCGTCGGACCCTGCAGTCGCGGATGTGCCATGCTACGAGCGGCTGGTGGGCGAGATTGATCCGACACAGTCCACGTTTGCAGCAAAGGCGGGCACGCTTGTCATCACACTTTGCAAGAAGATTCCGGGAATGTGGAAAGCTGCACCTGTCCGGGGCCGCTCGCTGCTCTTCCTCCCGCCACTCTCGGAGGAGGTGCTGAGCTGCCCCCACCGCTCCTTCATTGAGTATCTTGCTGCGCGGCACATCTCGACGAACATCGCGCGGCTGTCGGCGGCAGTGGAATTCAGCGATGCGCGGCGCGTGACGTGGATCCTCTTGGCGTCGCAGGCCAGCGCAAGTGGCAGCAGCGATGCAAAAGCTGCTTTCCTGAGCGTCGTGTGCGCGAAGCTGTATGCCTGCTTCGACAGCAAGTGTCGACGCCACAAGTGGAGCGACGACGACCTGCGACAACCATCGCGGTGGTCTGAGTTCCTGGCGCTGGTTCCGCTGTCACTGTTTGTCGAGCTGACGCTCCACTTGCCAGCCCGAGACTGCCTCGACGCCATGAAAAAGGTTCACAACTACCGGATCGGGCAACCCCCAATGTACTGCATCATGGTCGAGTGCTGCGGGTACCACCAGGCCGCTCCACTGCTTGAGTTGCTGGAAGGCTGGCTGGGGAAGAAAATCACTCGCCCGATGTGGCAGCGCTGCCTCATGCGCGCACTCGGCCGCTCCGGCGTTTCACAGCGAGAGGCAAGCAACAGCGGCGCAGCTGACGTATTCACCATCGCCAATCGCCACGGCGCCCGAGCATCACTTCGCCTTGCCGCAACGCTCAACGAGTGGGGAGCTGTCGCTGGTGCCATCAGTGCGAGCTCAGACGCTGACATCATCGAAGCCTTCCGCATAGCCCACACGCAGCGGCATCCCCGCGTTGCCAACCACATTCTTTTCCATGTGCTGCATCGGCTGGCCTTCTTCCGCCCTTCTGCCACTGCGGGCAAGCCGCAAAGATTGCTCCTCCTGCTGCTGAACTCCGACGAAACCGCCTGCTACCCATCGCATCGAAAGCTCCTGGCCTCTGGACCCGACAGCATGGCGATGGCGTCAGTGGCATGGATTGACAGCCCCGGCGGCATGCTTCCACAACACAAGGAGCTCGTAGCTTTTACCCAAGGCAAGGACGACCTCAGGCTGCTGTTTCCAGATGCTCCACTTGAATCTGCGTTTTCCCCTGGCAGCTCTGCCGCGCCCCCTCCGTACGCTCCCATTCACCTTAGACTCTTTCCCAGTTCCGCTCACTCAGCCTCGTCACCTCGGCGCCTCCACATCACACCAGCAACGACCATACTCAGCCTGCACAAATTTTCGGAGTCGGCCCTCGAAGAGATGCTTGCGCCACTGTCAACACCGTCAATGTCGGTGCATCGCAGCCTTTGTGTCCTTGCGATCACCTCGTCCAAACTTGTAAGAATGCAATGGCTCGGTAGGGCTCTCCACTTCATCCGACAGCTCCATACTCTGGACCTTCGGAGCAACAACATCGGTGAAGCTGGAGCCAAGGCGATCGCAGCGGCGCTTAAGGATGTGCCACAGCTGCAGACGCTGAACCTTGAGGGCAACAGCATCGGTGAAGCCGGAGCCAAGGCGATAGCGGAGGAGCGAGAGGCTTTGGCTTGCAAAGGCAGAGAAGCGACGGACTGAAGGGCTCTGCAACGGTGACATCTCGCATCCACGGAGGAAGACGACAGGCGGCAAGCACCGTGTGGAGGACGACGTGAAGGATTTTGACGATTCTGAGATCCGATTTAGCTCTGATTTACAAACTTGGGCGTTCAGACAGCATCGCTGTGTAGCTTGTGTTTAACGGTGACGTGGTGCTTTTAATCATTTCGGCGATATTATTATGTACGAATTAAAATGTGCGAAGTGCAAGAATGATCGGTTAGCAATGTACTTGTGCTGTTAGTGGTCGAGGCCGGAGCCGTGGTCGGGCAGTTACGTGACATTTTTCGTAAAGTAACTTTTCACCACCTCTTTGTTTCTCCTTTGAGAACGGTTAGGCTAGGTTTGGGAACAAAGGAAATTCTACTACGAACGTACGAGAATTCGGAAGGATAAAAATGATGGATGGTTCACTCGAGTGTCCTCAGTCCAAAGAATTTTTTGACTGAGTTCTCTACGTGATACAGTGAAGGTAATGCCACTTGCATCCGATATGTTCTTTTTTGAACAGGGATCAAAATGTAGTTAGTAAAACCCCCCTTTTTGCTCTTTCTGGAAAAAAGACTGTCCGACTCTGTGTTGTTTCTTTTCTCTAAAGCAGTACTTAGGTCCTTATTTCTCTTGGTTCTTCCGAAGATTAAGGAACCAGTGGGTGGTGCGGATTTCCTCCAGAAACTTTGCGCACAGGATCATTTTCTCTCTGCTCGATACTAAACCGCGAGAGCGTTCGTCAGCTGCCATATGGAGACCCGCGACCTGGCAGACCAGCAGCACCGTGTTGGTGTTCTGCAGCAAGTTGGTCATCTCGTCCAGCTTTTCTTGTTGCTCCTCATCGGCTGAGAAGATTCGTCGCTTCATCGCTACCAGCGCAGTCGTGTTGTCCACGCAGAGTCTTATTTCAGAGCCCGGGAAGCGTGTCGCATACTTGACGACACCTGTACGGGCAATATCCGTTTCCTTGAAGTTGATGCTGAGCTCTGCAGAGTACTTCTTCACTGTGATGTCGATTTCCTTGCCGCTTGCATCGAAAAAGACGACGGCGCCGTTGTTCTTCATTGCGTCTGAGGCGAGCAGGATTTGTTTGCGAGGCTGGGCATCTGGCATGTACAGAAACCTCTCCTGGATTCCTTGGTTCTGGATGTCCTTCAGTTTGCTCTGTAGAAGTTCCCAATCGTCAGCTGAGATTTTTGATACAGGTGCCAAGTCATCCCAACTGTTCTGATGCTTGTCATCGCCAAATTCCAGACCGATGACTTTGGAGATCCTGAGGAAGAGGCGGATGGAGGAGCGGTTATCTCCGCTAACTGTCCAGTCCCAGACAATAATGCCGAGAATGCACGACGCTGAGCGCCACGTCAGCGGTGCTTCCTGCGCCGCGAGCCAGTGTGGCTTCTCCATGTGCTGCCAGTAGAGACGTCCTTGTGCCTTTGAAAAGTGGATTCCGATGTAATCCATGCTGTCGATACGCTTTTGAAAGACCGCCGGATTCTCTTTCGAAAACGGCTTCAGTTTAGCGTTGACTGCTCCGCAGATCTGCAAAAAGGCCGAAGACAGCTTCTCTTGCACTGCTGCATTGGTTGCAATGATCAGGAGATTGTCGTACCACACTACAGCAAAGGCGATGACCCGATTTGTTTGATTGCGTATGATCCAAAAAGGCGGGGTGCTCTCACACGCGGGGATCGGAGATTCTGCTGTCCAGTTGAGCTTCTCAACCGCAAGCCGGACCAACAGCATCGAAATCGTCTGTGAGACGAAAGGGGACCAGTTAAACCCCATTGGCCAGGCCAAATACTCTCCGCACCAGGTGGAGCCGCTGGCAACGGTGAAGAGGAAATGGGCTGCTACAGGCAGAGGCAGCTGGTGAAACCAATGCCGAAAATCTGCCGTCACCGTGTGTGCTTGCGGGAAGAACAGCAGCATTGCAAAAATGTCTTCAATGCTTGGAAAAAGTACCTTCGGAGATTTTCCCATGTGTTCGTTGAGTGCCTTGCAGTTGATAATCGCGCGGGCCAGTGGGGCGGTCATCTTTGCCACTTCAAAGTAAGGAAGTGTGATGCGCTTATCCTGATTCAAACCAGTCAGCGGCGCAATGAGGAGATTTTCCAGCTCCATCAGGTGTGGTATGTACTTAGGGTCTGTGGGGATCCACAGGCCTAAACCAGCTCCAGACCAGCCACACCAGTCATTCGCGGTCTGCGCAAAGAAACATTTTCGGAAGGTGCCGACCCACTGGTCGACATACTCGCTGATGAGCGAAGCAAGTTGTGCTGGACGCAGACAGAGAGCCACGTTGGGATCAACAGGGTCCAAAGGTAACAGGTGCTGACGCTTGCTGCGCGGTCGACCGCCGAGACCGCCAAACACTGCCGACGCTTCGTCGATGAGGTAGGGGCAGCTGGGATCAGAGAACATTTTTAATTGAGACTCTTTTGGCTTATTAGGAAATAAGCGAAAAAACACGTGATACGGAAAGATATTTCGAACTCGAGGCTGTAGACACTGTGTAGGTTGGCTCCAAATGAGATTGCGGAAACGTCCATTTAAAAAAATGTCATACAGTCAAGGAACGTGGCATGTTCATTAGTTTTGAAAAATACACGAGGGCGCCATTCATTTCTGCGTCCGGGGAACGCACTCGTTGGCGTGTCGAGGCCGTCGCATCGCTTTCTTGGCCGGCGTGGAGCTTTCCTTTTTTCGCGTTTTCTCACGCAAACGCTGAGCCAGCGAGCGGGAATAGTGCTTCACCATCCGCGGTGACATGTGCATCTTCGTCGCGTGTTCCGACGGGTCGAGCAAGCGTACCGCCGCTCCCGCACCTGCATGTCGCAGGATGTGGCTACCGTCGAACTTTACCTCTGTCGGGAAGTTGAGGTGCTGGCACGTTTCCACCAGTGCTGCTCGGTACTGAGGAACCGTCCATTTTGAGCGAGGAAAAAGGAGATCGCCCGAGGGAGTTGCTGTCTGAAGAGACCACAGTACGTTGAAGGCCGCAACATCCCATATCTCTTTAAAATGGGGGCCAGCTTGCGGTGTCCCGAAAGTCTTGGCGTTCACCCGCTTGTCCTCAACAAGCCAAACTCTTCGAGGATTGAGGAAGACGTGGCCACTCCGGATGGACACCAACTGCGAGACCCTGAGCACACAACCATACTGCACCACCACCCCGTGTACCATGTGGGCGTAGTGCTCTGCGATGTGGTTCCGCAGTGCGACGAACATCTTCAAGGTCAAAGTCCCCCTGGGCAGTGGCTTCGGAGTATTGCCTCCGCGATACTTCGCGCCACGAAGCGCACACTGTACACTTGGCGACTCCGTCCACAACGGCAGACCCAGCGTCTCCTGCTGCTTGCGAAGAGCAGAGTGGACTTGCCCAGGAATCTTCTCGTCCACATCGACGAGAGACAGGAGGAATGAGCAGTAGTCGTCCTCCGTGAGACTTGCCGCCACGGGGGACGTGTCGTCGGGAGCGCGTCGACCAAGAGCAACCAAGAAGGCCTCCAGGAGACGAAGCTGTGAAGCGTATTGCTTCTGTGTCTTATCGACGACAGAAAGAGCGATAAGGCGGGGCTTTGCCACGCCCGGTGGTGATTTTTTCGCCGCCTCCGCTAAGCGTTGTGCGAGCGCGGCACGCTTTGCTTTCCACATATGTGTAAAAAAGGTTTATTGTCTAAACACTCCTAAAATGAAGTAATTGGGAAAGGGAAGATCGAATGTCTCGTATAAAAGCTTGGAGTAGATCAATAGACGGACTACCCGAGTGGGTACTGCGATATATGGGAACTTGGAATTTGATCAACTCACTTACATATGCATTGTCTTTCATTGCAAATGAAAGATCCTCAAGACATCCAAAAAAGACCCAGACCAGAGAGAAAACAAAAAGAGCGGAAGAATATATCAACTCCTAGCACCTCGCCCTTCTCAGCAGGGTAATGAGGGCCTCCTATCCTATTTAACAGTTTCTCTCTCAAAAAACCTTCCACACAAAAAAGGAAAACGCTGCCCTTGGCCATTTTTTACGTGGTGGATCCCACCGTCAGGCCTCACTCAGGCGTGTTCACTCACGCCGCTGACGCTTCACCCGGATGGCGCCGTCGTCTCCGTGACGAGGTCGGGGGGGAATGGTGCCGGCTGCCGCCGCAGCCGGTGGAGGACGTGGCCGGTCCTCTCGGGTTCGCGGTGTCTCGTGCTTGACACCGGTCCTGCCCCGCCCCTCTCGAGTGGTTCTTGTGTGTGGGCACTCGAAGGCCTTGTGACCTGGCAGGTTGCAGTGGAAGCAACGGCCATCCTGTTCCGTCCGCCGCGGAGACAAGGAGCGACGACGAGTTGGGCTCCGTCGTCGTTGGCCATCGCGCTCACGCTTGACGGGGTCCGATGTCACCGCCTTCGTGACGGATACCCTCGCCGTGCGGAACTTGGCGACGCCCGCCATCAGGGCAAGCTTCTGCGTGGTGTGGCGTTGGGTCTCCATTTGGGCGCGGAGATCCGCCGCAAACTGCCGCCGCGTCTCGTGCGACACCGCGGGCTCGCCTGGCTCCGGCCGCAGGCAAAGGTCCGTCGCCACCACGCAGACGAGGTCGGTGAGGAACGACCAGGCCCCCAAGCGCGCCAACTTGACCAGCTGACTTGGCGTCAGCTCAGTTGTCTGGAGGATCTGCGGGACGACTCCGTCACCAGCGGAGAGGAACAAGGAGGTGTACTCCCTGTTGGCGACCGAGGCAGACTTGAGGTCCGCCACCTTCTCGCGCACCCACAGGGTCTCGGCGGCGCCAGACAGTGCCTCCCAGCATGCTCCGGCAACGTGGGGCTTCTCCTGGGTGCCAACCCATTGGCTCACCGCAGCGAGAAGTTGGCGCTCCGCCGTCTTCGTGTTGTCCTCCTGCTGGACAAAGATGGGGGCCACCGAGGGCGGGGCGGCCGAAACTCCAGCGGCGACAACAACCGGTGGTGGCAAACTGAGGAGACGTTGCACGAGCTGTTGGTGCACGGCGTCGCTGATGCGGCCGCTGTGGGCCCACACCGACCAGACGTGGAGCTGCTCATCCTCGGTCAGAGGACCTGAGGTGCGGGTGGGGCCAGGCCCGATCGACAGTTTTTCGTCGTCGTCGTCAGTTTGGTGACGGTCATCCTCGTAGTCGTCGTAGTCGTCATCGTCGTTGTCGTGACGGTTCGCCAAATACTCCTCCTCCTCGTCATCGTAGGCATCATCGTCGGAGGCCTCGAGGGCAGTGCCAGAGTAGACCAGGCGGTCTCCTGGGGGCGCGCTCTTCGTTCGGTGACGGTCATACTCGCGCTGGTACTCGACGACAGATTTCCCGGGCAGGTTCCACGGGGCGCTCTGGGCGGGGGCGGCAGCAGCCAGTGATGCGGAGCCCGAGGCGCGGGCGGCCTTGGCGGCGGGGACGACAGCCCGAGGGCAGTGCCCCGTCTTCGGAACTGTGGCGGCAGCGGATGAGGCGGCGGCCGGGGCCGCGGCAGCGAGGGGAGCGACGAGAGCCGGAGCTGCGAGACCCTTGGTGGGGGCCTTGGCGGGGGCGACGACAGCCGGAGCTGTGGCGGCAGCAGGTGAGGCGGCGACCGGAGGCGCGGCGGCGAGGGGAGCGACGAGAGCCAGGGCTGCGGGACCCATGGTGGGGGCGGCAGCGGGAAGCGCGGCGACACGATCAACGGCGCTCTTGTCGGCGGCGGCAGCAGGAATGGCGGCAACGGCAGCCGGAACTGCGGGAGCCTTGGTGGTGGCCTTGGGGGGCATCTTTGGTACTTGATTAAGTCTCTAAGACTAATTCTGCAAAAAAGAAAAGTCAGAAGGACTGAAACAGTTGCTAAGCTGTAACAAGTCAAAAAATTCTTTGGACTGAGGACACTCGAGTGAACCATCCATCATTTTTATCCTTCCGAATTCTCGTACGTTCGTAGTAGAATTTCCTTTGTTCCCAAACCTAGCCTAACCGTTCTCA
>SXGS01466534.1_pt1 | contig 10685 bp, 7 predicted proteins | sample 3174681 | NCBI WGS metagenome assembly SXGS01 (sample SAMN11356861, study PRJNA531348) | freshwater metagenome | isolation source: freshwater sample F1-80 | place: China: Fuxian Lake, Yuxi | collected 2017-12-25
GGTGGTGCATGCCGGCGCGGCGGCGCCGCCACGCGAGAAGAACACCGCCGCCGAGGCCGCGACGGCGACGAGTCCGGCGGTGGCGCCGATGGCGTGACGGCGACGCGCGCCGATCGCGGTCTCGAGTGCGTCGATGAGCGCGGGCATGTCGGGCCAGCGCGCGCCGGGATCGGGGCGCAGGCCGCGCGTCACCACCTTGTGAACGGCGCCGGGCACGGTGCGGCGCGGCGGCGTCTCGAGCTCGTAGGCCTCGGCGCGGCGGGCCAGCGCCTCCTCGCTACCGACACCGAACGGGTAGATGCCGTGGAGCGCGCGGAACAGCGCCACGCAGAACGCGTACTGATCGGCGCGCGCATCGACGGCGCGGCCGTGCCGCTGCTCGGGCGCCATGTAGAGCGGCGTGCCCATGATGTCGCCGGTGGAGGTGAGGCGCTCGACGGGGGAGCGGGCGAATGCGTCCTTCGACTCGCCTTCAGTCCTGAGCGAGGTCCCGCGAAGCGGGTCGAGTCGAAGGGTCCGTACGACCTGAGGGGTGGCGGCTTCGGAGCTGCTCTCACCGGTCATGGCGGCGAGGCCGAAGTCGGTGACGCGGACCTCGCCGTCCTTGCCGAGCAGCGCGTTGTCGGGCTTGAAGTCGCGGTGAACCAGGCCGGCGGCGTGAGCCGCGGCGAGGCCGCGCGCCGCCTGCATGTAGACCTCGACGATCTCGCGCCACTCGTGCTGCCTGGCCTGCCACTTCGACAGCGTCTCGCCGTCGACCAGCTCCATGGCGATGAAGACCTGACCGCTCGCGGGTCCGTCCTCGATGGCACCGACCTCGTGCACCGTGACCACGTTGCGGTGGGAGAGCCGGGCCGCGGCCTGGGCCTCGCGCAGGAGCCGCGCCCGCATCGCCGCGCTCGGCGCCTGGCCGTGTTTGGCCCGCAGCACCTTGATGGCGACCCGCCGCTCGAGGTCGGAGTCACGGGCGGCGTAGACCACGCCCATGCCGCCGGCGCCGATCTGCTCGATCAGGACGAAGCGGCCGATCCGATCACCGGCATGGAGGGCCGCGCCGCCCCGTCCGATGCCGCCGGCGGTGACCGTGACGCCAAACTGCTCCGTCGCGCCCGATCCCCGGAGCGGGACGGTCTCGTCGCCCGCGTTGTCGTCGCCCGGACCGGAGCCCACGAACCAGCCTACTCCTTGATCCAGCCTCGCGCACGGAAGGCGGCGATGCTCGCTGTGATCGCCTCGGGGAACGGCGTCGGCGCCCAGCCCAGGTCGCGACGGGCGTGGTCGGCCGTCGGGTGCACGTCCTCGAGAAGGAACTGGAGCTGGCCGGCGGGGATGAGCGGCGGCTTGCGAATGATCTTGGCCAGGCCCTCGCCGGTGACACTGACCACCCTGGCCAGCCAGCGCGGCATCACGCCCGGCACCTTGCCCTTGCCGGCGGCGTCGACGACGGCCCGGGCCAGCTCGACCAGCGAGACGAAGCGCTCCGAGAAGATCGCACGCGCCCCGGCCGGCGCGGCCTCGAGCAAGAGGTGCCCGCGGGCGACGTCGGCTGCCATCACCACCGGGATGCCGCCGGGGAGCAGCATCGGCACCTTGCCGTGCAGCAAGCGGATGATGACGTCGTTGAGGCCGGGGTTGAGCGCGGGCGCGTCGCCAAAGACCGCCGCTGGATGGGCGTAGCGCACCGGCAGGCCGCGGCCCGCGAGCGCGACCATGGCGCGATCGGCCTCCTGCTTGGAGCGCTCGTAGTACGAGCCCTTGGGATCGGTGGCCAGCGTCGACTCGTCGAACGGCTCGCCGTGCTTCCAGGCGAAGACGTCGATGGTGCTGGTGTAGACGAAGCGCTCGACCCTGGCGGCCAGGGCCGCCTCGCCGACGTTCACCGAGCCGGTGACGTTGACCTCGGTGAAGCGTTTCGGATCGCGCAGCCACTGCTCGGGCAGCCCGGCGGTATGGAACACCGCCTTGCAGCCGGCCATCGCGCTCGTCACCGACGCCGCGTCGGTCACGTCGCCCTTGACCAGCTCGACCGCGGGCAGGATCGCGCGCGCCCGCTCGACGTCGCGCACCAGGACCCGGACCTCGCGGCCGGCATCGATCAACTCCTTCACCACCGCGCCGCCGACCGTGCCGGTGGCGCCGGTGACCAGTGTCTTCATCCGCGCATACTACTCGCGATCAGAACTCGCGATCAGAAGGCGACCACCACGCCGGTGCCGGCGACGACCGCGGTGTCGGTCTTCTTGCCCAGCATCCCGGTCCCGCGCACCGAGGCGTCGACCACCACGTGCCGGCTCTTGTACAGCTCGAGGCCGGCCTCGGCCTGGATCACGAAGCGCGAGCTGTCGAGGTACGCGTAGCCGAGGCGGCCACCGAGGTACGGATTGAGGACCTGCCGGCGGCCGCCGCCGAGGAAGTCGGAGTACGCCGCGCCGCCGGTGGTGGCGATGACCGCGGCCTTGGCCGCGCCGCCGGCGGCGTCGGGCTCGGCCTGGAACAGGTCGAGCTCGAGGCTGTGGTTGCGCATCACCGTGTGCATCACCAGGCTGCCGCCGACGCGGGTGCGCTGCCGGCCCTCGGGATCGATCAGGGTGAGCGTCGTGAAGCGCACGCCCGGGTAGAACTTGGCGCGTGCGATATGCACCGCGCCGTCGCGCCGGCGCAGCGACACGTCGAGCGTGGCCAGCGACACCCGGTCCGCGAGGAAGCGCTGCGATCCCTTGATCGCCTCGATCTCGCCGCGGATGCGGGTCAGCTCCTTCTCGATGGCGAGGATGTCGTTCATGACCATGCCGGGCTGGGCCAGGAGCGCCTGCAGGCGATCGCTGGTGGCCTGCAGGTTCTCGAGTGCGAGCTCCTGGTCGAAGAGCTGGCGCGACACGTCGGTGGCGTTGATGCGCTTGTCGGTGATGTCGCCGCGCTTGGCCAGCCAGTCCACGACGTGATCGACCTTGTCGGGAGGCAGCCGCAGCTTGAGGGTCGCGCTCCACGAGGTCTCGCCGCCAGAGACCTCCTCGGTGATCACGCGGCCGCCCGCACCCTCGACCTCCTGGCGCAGGCCCGCCACCAGGTCGCCGACCTCGGTCACCTCGACGAACACCGAGCCCTCGATCACGAGCTGCTCCGGAATCTGGACCGACGTCGGCTCGCCCGGCGCCACCATCGACGACGGTGACGCCACCCCCGCCGTGCCCATCTTGGCACCACCCGCCGCACACGACGCCATGGCACCCAGGATCACCAGCGACACGACGCACGATCGACCGAAGCTCATGCCTCGAAGAACGTCCCAGCCCCGGCTCCCTTACACGCTACCCCGGCCCCGACGTCGGCCCGGGCGCGCGACCCGTGGGGTCGGTCAGCGCGGTCAGCACGTGATCACGCCAGGCGCCGTTGATGAACAGGAAGTCGCGCGCGTACCCCACCACCGCGAACCCCGCGCGCCGCAGCACCTTCGCCGAGCGGTCGTTGGTCGGCATGTAGCTGGCCGTGATGCGGTGCAGGCGCAGCTCGTCGAAGGCCCAGGTGCACACCGCCTTCACCGCCTCGACCATGATGCCCTTGCCCTGCTCGCGTTCGTCGAGCCCGTAGCCGAGGTTGGCCCACTGCTGCGGCCCGCGCACGACGTCGGTCAGCGCCACCATGCCCAGCACCGGCCCTCGCTTCTGATCGATCCACGCGATCGCGAAGCGGAAGGCCTTGCCGGCGGTCGCCTCGTCCACGTTCTTCTTGCCCCGCGTCTCCCAGTACGACTCGGTCAGATAGCCCTCGGGGTGGGCCGACGACCAGCGGGCGAGGTGGCCCTCGTTGCGCGCCACGTGCTCGCGCATGACCCCGGCGTGCTCGGGGCCGAACAGGTACAGGTAGAGCCGCGGGGTCGTGATCTCGGGGCGTTGCGCGATCACCCGCCAACTATACGCACAGGAGCCTACCCGACGAAACCCGAGAACATCCCGCGGGGTCGTGCGTTTTGCCCAGATGATGCGCGCGCGAACCTACCTGGCCACCGTCCTCGCCCTGTCGTCAGCCGCCGTCCTCCTCGCTCCCACGACCTCTCATGCCAAGCGCATGATGATCATGGACGAGGATCGCGTGCCACCCAGCTTCGCCCTCGACGGCGTCTCGCTGGGCGCGCCGCGCGTCCCTTCCGGCGCCGACTTCCGCGCCCCCGCGCACCTCGCCGGCGGCAACATCGCCGCGATCTCCGACGGGGCCGTGGTCATCGATCCCGACAGCGGCGATCTGGTTCGCCTCGATCGCAAGGGCGAGCTCGTCGCTCGGCTCGCCATCGGCCCCGAGGCCTCGCAGCTCGTCGTCGACCGGGCCGCGCGCACCGCCTACGTCGCCGACCGCCGCGGCGACTCGGTCGCCGTCGTCGACCTGCGCGGCGCCGAGCCCGTGGTCCGCGCCCGCTGGAAGACCCCGGCCGAGCCCTTCGGCCTGGCCCTGTCGCCCGACAGCACCACGCTCCTGGTCACCACCGTCGCCGACCGCACGCTCGTCGCCTTCGACACCGCCGCCGGCACCGTTCGCTGGCAGCGCCCGCTCCGTCCCGAGCCGCGCGGCGTCGCCATCTCGCCCGACGGCGCCCAGGCCCTGGTCACCTACTTGACCAGCTCCACCGTCGATCGCGTCCGCCTCGCCGATCCCAGCGCCGTCAGCGCCATCGCGCTCGGCACCGCCCGCGTCGACAACGTCGTCACCGCCACCGACGCGATCGACGACAGCACCAGCGGGCGCCGCTTCCCGCGCAACGCCTTCGCCGCCCGCTTCGTCGGCAACGAGCTGGCCATCGTGCCCCACCAGGTGTCGACGCCGCTCCAGGAGACTCGCTTCGGCGAGAACACCGGCTCGTACGGCGGCGGCTTCGAGCCGCCTATCAGCCACGCGCTCACCATCATCGCCGCCGGCGATCGCGACCTGCCCCGTCACGTCGCCGCCCAGATCGCGATCCACCAGCCTCGCGCGCTGGCCTGGGATCCGGCCCGCGATCGCCTGGTCGTCGCCGGCTTCGGCTCCGACTCGCTGCTCTTCGTCGACGCTGCCTCCCAGGCCGGCATCCGCCACGTGGTCGACGTCGCGCTCGGCGATCGCACGTGCGGTCCCCAGGGTGTGGCCTTCGCCGACGACGGCGACGCCCTGGTCTTCTGCGCGGTCTCGCGTAAGACCGCCCGGGTCTCGGTCGACGACAAGCACGTCGCCGCCGTCACCTGGGGCCCCGAGGTCGCGAGCACGCGGATGTCGGGCCAGGAACACCTCGGCTTCGATCTCTTCCGCCGCGGCAACGACTTCCGGATGTCGACCCGCGGCTCCATGGCCTGCTCGAGCTGCCACGCCGAGGCCCGCACCGACGGCCTGTCGTGGCGCATCGAAAGGCACGAGCTGCAGACCCCGGTGCTCAGCGGCCGTGTGCTCGGCACCCACCCGTTCAAGTGGGACGGAGGCGACGCCGACATCACGATCAGCCTGACCGCGACGATGAAGCGCCTCGGCGGCGGCGGCCTTCGCAAGGACGAGACCCGGGCCCTGGCCGCGTTCGTCGAGGGCCTGCCTGCGCCGCGCGCGCCGAACCGGGCCGCACCCCGCGTCGCTCGCGGCAAGGCCCTGTTCAACGCCGAGCTGGGCTGCAACAGCTGCCACAGCGGCGCCCGCCTGACCGATCGCGAGACCCACCCTCTGTCCGGCAACCTGCCAAAGGTCGACACGCCGTCGCTGGTCGGCCTGGCCATGAGCGCGCCCTACTACCACGACGGCTCGGCCGCCACGCTCGAGGCCCTGCTCGCCGATCGCGGCCTGGTCCACGGCATGGCCGACGTCGACGAGCTCACCGCCGCCCAGATCGCCGACCTCGTCGCCTACCTCGAGACGCTCTGAACTGGAGCTTGGCGGCGTGATCGGACCTGGGCCGATCAGCGACTGATGACGAGCGTAGAGCATTCTCTAGCGCCGCAGGGGCCAATCAAGGACTGCTCGAGTCGGCCGACGGCGGAACCGTCCTGCTCGATGAGATCGGTGAGCTGCCTCTCGAGCTCCAGGGACGACTCCTCCGCATCCTCGACTGCAAGTCGAATCGACGCGTCGGCTCGGTGACCGATCGCGTCCTGGACATCAGAGTCGTCGCGGCAACCAACCGCAATCTCCAGGCCGAGGTCGACGCAGGCCGCTTCCGCCAGGACCTGTACGTCCGCTTGGGCGGGTCCGTGCTGACGATCTCGCCGCTTCGGGATCGCCCTGCCGACATCCCGCTGCTGGCGCAAGATCTTCTCGACCTCGCTCGCGCACGTCGTCAGCGAACGTCGATCCCACTCTCGCCGGATGTGATTGCGCCCAGGCGGCAAGCTGACGGCCCATACCTACGCAGACGAGTCATCGGCCGGCGGCGACGCGACGACTGCCACATTCTCCTACGACGACCGCGGCCTGCCCGAAGGAGCCGGATGGAATGCACCGAGCGGCGGCCCCGTGTCCGTCGCTTACCAGACCCGCAACGTGGCGGGCCTGGTGACGCGCCGGGCCGCGGCTCCTCCGCTGAGCGTCTCGCGAGAGCTCACTTCAGACTGGAGCTACGACCCTCTCTCGCGCGTGACGAGCCTGACGATCTCCGATCGTCAGTATTTCCCGACTTCGACCACCGAGCTTGCCGAGCAGGTAATCGACTACCTCGGCCAGGACGACCCATCGGCGCTCAGGCACCGGATCGGAGGCTCGGACTACGTGTTCTCGTTCGACTACGACCGTCGCCACCAGCTAATCAGTGTCGACGAAGCCGACGATCGCTTTGCTGCAAGCTATTCGTTCAGCGTTGGAGGCAAGCTTGAGAGTGTCGTCGTGGCGGGCGCTGCTTCGCCCGCAAACGGCGAGGACGTGATTTCGAGGAACGTCTCCTACGTCTATCCGGCTCAGCCCTGGTCACTCGTCGACCCCGAGGCCGTGGTCGCGCTGGAGCAGTCCGGCGGCGGGAACTTCCGGGAGTATGACTACGACTCCGTTGGCAACATGATCTCGCGAGTTGCGCCCTCGAGCACGAGCGAGACCTTTGCCTACGATGGCGAGGACCAGCTACGTCGAGCCGTCATGACCGGAGCAACCGACGGCAGCGAGGAGTACTTCTACGATCACTCCGGCCAGCGCATCGCCGTCGTGACTCGTGACGACCAGGGCGTCGCAACAAAGGCTCGCGTCTTCCTGGGGGACACGCAGCTCGAGTTCGACACCAATGGCGACCTAGTTCGAAGCGATGCGCACCTCTCTCTCGGGACGCCCGTTGCGCGCATCAAGGACCGCGAAGTCCTCGAATTCCAGTACCACGGGCTCTCCAACAACACCTTGTTGACCCTCGCCGCGGATGGAACCGTGAACACCGGTTTCGTCTACGCCCCCTACGGCGAGGTCATCGAGACACTGGGTCCGAACAAGGGACTTGCAGCGCAGCACCGCCGGTTCAATGACAAGTTCCAGGATGACTTGACCAGCCTCAGCTACTACGGGGCGAGGTACTATGATCGACACCTGCTTGGCTGGACGCAGGCAGATCCGAAGTATCGCTTTGCACCGGACTCGGCATGGGACCAACCGCGACGAGCAGACCTGTATACGTTCAGCAACTCCAATCCCCTCCGATACTACGACCCTGATGGCAGAGACGGCAGGGAGGGCATGGACTGGCTAGATGCCGTGTCGGTGCTTGGTGGACCTGTCACGATCTGGAGCACAGCAAACCTCGTCCGAGATGCTGTCACTGGGAGGCAGAGCGGAGTCGACCTTGCAGTCAACGCCATTCCTGGGCGTCCCGGGGATGTCGCGGCGCTGGGAGCATCCGCGTACTATTTTGCGAAAGGCCAGCCCGAAAAGGGAATGCTCTTCCTTGCGATGGCGGCGATCCCCGGCGCGGCGGACAAGATGCTGCCGCGTGTGGCCTCGGTTCTCGGGAAGGGCGTCAGCAGGGCCGCCGGCCCGTTGAGTCTCACGGAGATCGCGGCGACCATTCGCATGGCGGGAGACAGCTCGCAAGCCGTCAACAGGAAGACCGTGGCAGTCGGCATTGGAGCCGATGGAAAGATGTATGTCACGTTGAGCGCGCCACTGGATGCAAAACAGGCACAAGAGGCGCTTCGCCACGGAGCAACCATCATTCCTGCGGAGAAGACACTGGTCAATGGGCAGCTCAAGAATCAGCACGCTGAGCAGACGTTGTTGAAGAACGTTACTGTCGATGGTAGCATTGGTGTTTCCAAAAGAGCCCCGTGTGGTCCCGATGAGCAAAACTGTCAAGCCGCGATCGAAGCGGCTGGCACGTCGGTAGTCGGAGGAGATCGAGGCACGTATGCTCGGTGAGATGCCATGACTCCAGTGTCGGACAGTCGCAAGCAGTATCTTGACGCCTTCTCCAGGTGTCTTGAGGGTTCGGTCCGCTCGTCCGCAACTGCGCTGGCATGTGTTGCCGAGCGGTGGTCCCTGATCGTACATTCGACAATGCACCTAAATGGCCGGCCCTGGCTCGGAGGGGCGGTCCTGGAGGACGCTAGACACAAGCTTTGGCTCTTGCTTCGCGGCCACTCTGCGGGTTGGTCGCTCGATGCTGAGGCCGTGTTCGAGGCTTGTCCACATGCCGACGACGATGGTGGGCTTTTTTGGCACTTTGCCACCGCAGGAGCGTGGCAGTGTATCGTTGACGCACTGCAGCTGTTGGGCAAGGGACACAGCGACGGATCGACTTGTGGAGCCTTGGCCGTGGACGCAGGGTTTACCGCAATTCGGCTCGCCGCATGCTGGGTCGAGTTCCAGGAGGTCCGCGAGTACAACGAGGACGAGGCGACTCATCAAGCCATACTGCGTAGTCGTTTCTTTCTCGAGGAAATGAGGTTCTTTGAAGAGCTTGCGGGGTTCTTGACTGGCGAGCATGGCGACTCGAGTGCGGCCGCGGCGCAAATGTTCGTCAATAGCCGCAGATGGTCATGTGATGACTTCTTGCTGCCAGGCTTTTGGCGCTGTGATTCGTCAGTCTAGCGTGGACGGCAGGGTCCACGTCGCCTCTATTTAGTCGCTCTGATCGCGCGCCGCGCACGCCGGCGCGAACTTGCGCGCGCACAGGTCGTCCATGAGCGCCTTCTTCCGCGCGGCATCGTTCGTCAGCCGCGCCTCGCCCCAGCAGGCATCGGTCCACAGGCGCGAGCAGCCGCGCGCGTAGAGCTCGAGGGCGCCGGCCTTGTCGCCGGCCTTCTCGGCGAGATGGCCGAGCGTGGTGCACGCGCGCGGGATCCCGGAGCCGCGCTCGGCCGGGCAATACGGCACCAGTGCCGCCTGGGCGTGGGCGACGTTCTTCTTCTTGCCGCCCAGGCCCTTGAGCTCGGCGAGCGCGACACCGACGCAGGCGCTCATGCTGCTCTTGGCGCACAGCGGCTCGAGGGTGGCCAGGGCGGCCTTGGGATCGGCGGGCACACCCTCGCCGAGGAGCTGGGCGGTGGCGATGCGCGCGCACGGCGCCGCATCCTCGCCGGCCCGGCACGACCCCAGATCGATGGCGAACGCCTTGGCCGGATCGTGCTCGACCCCGACGCCGATCAGGTACAGATACGCTAGGCTCTGGCAGGCCTGGTCGACGCCCTGCTTGCACCCACGCTCGTAGGTGGCACGCAGGAACGCCGGATCGAGCGGGCCGTGCTGGCCGAGCTGGTTCATCACCGCGAGCTGCATGCAGGCAGCGAACGTGCCCAGCTGGCAGGAGCGGACCAGGGACTCGATCGCCTTCGCGTCGTCCTTGGTCTGGAGCGCGGCGGCGTAGCACATGCCCGCGTCACCGCGATCGCAGCCCGCCGCGGCCCGCGCCGGATCGCCCTCGCGGACCAGGATCCCGCAGGCGACCTGCTCGCCGGCATCGCAGGCCTTTCCGAGCAGGGTCTTGTCGGCGAGGTCCTTGCCGGCGCCGATGCCGGCCAGCGTGCAGGCCAGGAGCGCGCCCTTGTCGCACAGGGTCTTGGCGCGCGCGACGATCGCCTCGTCGACCTCTGCCTGCATGGCCTTGGCCCAAAGCTCGTCGGCGCAGGCATCGAGATCGCCGGCGCCGACGCCGCCGCGAACGACGCGCCGGCGGCCTCGGGGTCGGGCGCGACCGCGAAGTCGCGCCACGACAGCTGCGCGCCCAGGCGGAGCTGACCGGCGAGCCGGCAGTACCGCTTGTCGCCATCGTCGCAGCGAGCCAGCACCTCGTCGACGCCGATGGCCTCGAAGGCCGGCGCCGGAGCGTCGGGCGCCAGCGGCGCCGTCCGGGTCGGCATCACCGGCGCGCTGCCGCCGCACGACGCAATGAGAACGGCGACGGCGGCCGCGACGCGCATCAGACGAAAAAGTCCGGCATCAGCTGCGCCGTGGGGTCCACGGCGTACTCGCTGAGGTCGGTCTTGCCGGCCGAGGCCATCACCTCGTCGTCGATGAAGAAGGTGCCGGTGCACTCGCGCGCGGGCCGGTTGAAGATCACGTAGGCGGCGTCGCCCATGATGTCGGGCTTGCGCGAGCCGCGGACCATCGCGTCCCCGCCGAGCAGGTTCTTCACCGCCGCGGTGGCGATGGTCGAGCGCGGCCACAAGGCGTTGAACGCGATGCCGTCGCGCTTGAACTCCTCGGCCATGCCGAGGACGCACAGGCTCATGCCGAACTTGGCCATGGTGTAGGCCACGTGCGGCGCGAACCAC
>SXGS01060106.1_pt1 | contig 10683 bp, 9 predicted proteins | sample 3174681 | NCBI WGS metagenome assembly SXGS01 (sample SAMN11356861, study PRJNA531348) | freshwater metagenome | isolation source: freshwater sample F1-80 | place: China: Fuxian Lake, Yuxi | collected 2017-12-25
TGGTCGAAGAACTGGCCAAACAGCGTGAACCACGAGTTGTAGGGTGCCGAGAGCCCTTCGTCCGGCGCCACGTTCTCGATCAGGATGGAGGGGCCGTCGAACTTGATGCTGTATTCGTTCTCAATGTCGGCGGCCACCCGTTTTGTAGCCTCCGCGATCAATACTGCGTCCGTCTTGAAAGGAGCGGTTCCTACCGGCGTTACGGCTTGGAGAGCTGCGGCAAAGTCGGCCCTGATGTCATTGACCGCAGCCATCAGATTGCCGGAGTAGCCGGCCTGCACGAGTGCGGTGTAAATGGCGGCTGGGTTGGACAGCGTCTGATCGACGATCAAATTCGAGATCAGTCGGGGATCTGCATCGGCGACGGCGCCGGTCGGGTTGTAGGCGCCTGCCACAACCGTGCCAGACTGGAGTGTGAAAGTGTCCCCGTCGGTTGCGCGCCATTCGTCGCCAAGCAGGTCGAGGAACGGCTGATCGACGGCGCCCCAATTCTCGCGACCGGCGCCCAGATTGTTGTAGCTTCCGTCGACGGTGCGCAGACCGTAGGGTACGTGTTCGGCGCTGATCGCGAGTGTTGCGCCGGCAGTGCCCGCCGGCACCAAGTTGCCGAGCTCATCGACCCAGATGTTCATCAGGGCCTTCGCATCGGCCCCAGAATGAGCGATCGAGTTTGCTTCGGCGATCTTGATCTGCCGCAGGATGAATTCGAGATCGTGCTGGTTGACCTGGACCATGCTTTTATCGGGGAAGCCCCCGCCTCCGATGTTCGCCCCTGTACGTCCTGTCAGGGTTTTGTCAGGAGAGCAGGGTCTCACAGCCACGCGGAATGGTAAGGGTACTTGGTCTCGCGAAATCATGGATCAAAGTCCAAACTTAGTTCAGACCTTGGTCTGAACTTCTGCAGAACGCAGTCGACAAGAAGAATTAAGCGTGCATCAATTCGAGCCCAAGTGTAGGCAGGGAAACTGCATCACTATACTGGGTGCCTCTGGGAGGCGCGAGGGGAAGGGAAAACCGATGCTGATGCTCTGGGCAGAACTCGGCCCGGTGTGATGAACACCAAGTCGAGGAAGATTGCACATGAAACTGCGCCGCTATCCTTGGTCCAGGGTGCCTGGCCCAGGCTGAAATCCCTGTCGCTGTCGGCACAGTTCCTCATTGCGGCATCCCTGATCGTGTTTGGTCTGATGACCGGCGTGAGCCTGTTTGTCGCCGCACAGGTCGAAAAGGCGGCCCGGAATGCGGCGGGCTCGGCAGGAGCCGTCAGACTGCAGACCCTCGTCGCCCCCCTGTTGGAGCGCGCCGAAGACGGGGAGTTTCGCTTCGATGAGAAATTTCAAGCCAATGTTTCCAGCCTGATCGGGACCGGGCCTCCGGGACAGCGGATCATCAACATCAAGATCTGGTCTGCCGATGGCCGACAGGTCTATCCACCTGCTGCCTCCGGGGAGCCCCTGCTGTTTGACGAGCTCGAACAAGCCCTCGCCGGAAGGACGATCGTCTCCCGGACCACGGTTGCCAAACACGCCTATACGGACGAAGAGGAAGCCCAGTCTCTTCTCGAGGTTTACAGTCCCCTCGTCAGGTCGCCCGAAGGCGAGGTTTTGCTGGCGGGCGAGGTTTACGAAGAGTCCGAAGTGCTCGAACGGCAGATTGCAGAGACCCGGCAAACGTCGATGGCTGGCGTCTTTCTTCTGTCTGTGCCGATGCTGTCACTGCTCTATCTTGTGGTCAGGCGAGGCGCGCAGCTTATCGAACAACAGCGCCGAACTCTGAAGGAAAGCCTCCGCAACGCCATAGAGCTGTCGGTTGAAAACAATCGCCTCCGCCTCCTCGCCGACAATGCGCGGACAGAAGCCGGCAAGCTGAATGAGCGCATCCTGGATCAGATCGGTGCGGACCTGCATGATGGTTCGGTTCAGCTTCTCACGCTCCTGAAGCTGCGTTTGAGCGATCTGGTCACGCCGCGGCCGGATGTCTCCCCAGAGATGCGGGATGCCCTCACCAAGATCCTGGATCTCGTGGGCAGTGTTCTCGATGAGGTGCGAAACCTGTCGGCCGGGTTGGTGCTTCCCGAGCTAGAGCATGCCACCATTGACGAGGCTCTCCAGTTGGCAACCAAGCGTTACCTCGAGATCACGGGACGTGAAACGGTCTTGACTGGGGGCGCAGGCACGGATCTGCGCATTCCTGATCTGTCGATCTGCCTCTACAGGTTTGTTCTCGAAGGGCTGATGAACAGCTACCGTCACGCCCACGGCAATTCTCACATGGTGCGCTGCAGCTTCAAACGCGGACGTCTGTTCGTCGCGGTGGTCGATGTTGGCCAGCGTCCGGTCTTGTCGTCAAAACGTGAGGTGCAGAGGGCTCGATTGGGCAAGGTCAGCCAGAAGCGACGCGTTCGAACATTTGGTGGTCGGGTACGCTATTTCCCTCGCCGAAACGGTTCATTTGTGGTGGCTAGCTTGCCGATTGGAAACGTCGACTGATAGCAAGTGCCGATTCTAAGAAGCGGATTCTATCGGTTTCTATCATCGACACTTGGTATAATCGTCAGCTTGCGATCCGGTCCCGCGGCGACGTCCGGTTCCTCACGGCAATCACGAGTTCGACGCGATTGCGGACGTTGAGTTTGCTCATCAGTGAAGTCATGTAGTGTTTGACCGTCTTCTCGCTGATGTTCAGGCCGACGCCGATTTCCCTGTTCGTCATACCCTTGAGCAGGCCGCTGACGATCTGCTCCTCGCGATGGTGTAGCTGCTCACGCGGCTGTGCCTTGCGCCGCAGCTCCGACGTCTTCATCGACACGATGACTTTGGTTGCAAAGCCGGGTGTGATGTAGGTCTCGCCGCTATGAGCACTGATGATGGCGTGATGCAAATCCGAAGATGATGCGCCCTTGAGAACATAACCGCTAATACCAGCTTCGATGAGTTCGACGGCGGGCTGTATCGCGCTGGAAGCTGTGAAGACGATAACCTTGGTCGCGGGATAAGACGCCAGCATAACGTCGATCGCTGCGAAGGCATCTCCCGGCATGCTCAGATCCATGACGATGACGTCCGGGTGATGGTTTTCCAGGATATTCAGGGCATCCACGCTGTTATGGCCCATCGCCACGACGTCTAGATCAGCCTTGGTCCTGTACAAGCTGACCAAACCCTCCAGCAGTATCGGATGATCGTCTACAAACGCCACACGTACAAGCATTAACCCTACCCCTCTAGGGAAATACTTACCACAGCGAAGAGGCCTCAGGAAGATCTTGTTTAAGTTTCGGTTAATGTTGGCGTGGCCTTTTCTGGTAGAAGCTCGGCCGTCTCGATATGCTCTAGTCGGAAGGACGGGCTTCGATGTGCAACTTCCACCGTCTTGCGAGTTTGGCGTGTAAGGCGCTTTGCCGCCCACAGTTTTATATTTAAAACTTTATATGATGTTTATCTAATGTATTTGTTCTTGCGGGTTGTTGGCAGCTGCTGGTGCTGTAAAACGCTGAGGCACCAGTTTGTTGCAGTATTTCAGCACGCGCTGACGGCCGATTTTGCGGGCACGTCAATGAGCCCTGGAAGGTCAATAGCGCGCCTCCGTGCTGATCAGGCCGCCAGGTTACTCTGCATCGTGCAAGATGGACCGGTTCGGGATTTTTGATGCGAGATGCATTAATAGGCTCCGTAAAATCAGGTCCCCGCAACCAATGAGACTTAAATCTGCTGCCACTCAAGTTGTTTCCTCGAAAGCTCCTCAGCCTAACCCGCGAGGAGCTTTTGGTTTTCGTCCTCCTTGTCGATCTCGACGGATGCCAGGCGCGCCAGCACATCGTGATCAATCATCGCCTTGAACTTTGCCTCGATGATTTGCGCCGTCTCCATGGCGGCCAGGATCGATGCGATGCGCCCATGGACTTCCAGCGCTGGAGGTTGCCGGCCGGGTGTTCTGGCAATGACGACTTTTTGGATGAGCTCGCGAATGATGCCGACCAGCGGCTGCTTGGTCTGTGACCTGAGCCCCATCTCCCTCCAGTTTTCGGGGATTTGAGGATCAGAGCAAGTGAAATTGACGTACGTGTCGGACTCGAAAAGCCCACAACGGGAGGCTGACGACCCGAAACGCAGCCACGGGGTCTTGGAGCTGGTCAAAATCCGTGGAGGATGGCCCTCGAAGGATTAGATTTTCTAAAGCGTTTTTCCTATCTTCTAAATTGAGCTAATCCCAGCTCGGCTCTAGTATTTCCTCATCAGCCACTGTGGGAGGCGGCTGAGAGGCACGATCGCAAGTCGTGTTTGCGGAGGAGATTACTCGTTCAGGTCAAATCGAAGCCGGAGGTTCTTGGTCGAGCCTCCGCTTGAGATTGCTTGTCGTCGATCCAGCCGCTCTCCTTTCGGATTTGCCACTGTCGAGGATGTGAACATGAACCTTTATTCCCTGCTTTCCCTCCGTGCTTCAAATGGCCGCCCCGTTCGTGTCGGGCTGATCGGCGCTGGCAAGTTCGGATCGATGGTGCTGGCTCAGGCGCAACGGATTGCCGGCCTCCATATGGTCGCGATTGCCGATCTCGATGTCGGCAAGGCTAAGGAATCGCTAGCCCGCGTCGGTTGGCAAAAGGAGCGCTACGCCGCATCTAGTTGTGGCGATGCGATCAAGACCGGTGGCACCTTCGTTACCGACAATGTGAAGGCGTTGTTCGAATGCGGCGAGATCGAATGCATCATTGAGGCGACGGGCCATCCGATCGCTGGTACCCGGCATGCCCTCGGCGCCATTGAGCACAACAAACATGTGGTCATGGTCAATGTCGAGGCGGACGTCATGGTCGGCCCGATCCTCGCCGAAAAGGCCCGCGCTAAGGGCCTCATCTATTCGATGGCCTATGGGGATCAGCCGGCGCTGATCTGCGAATTGGTCGACTGGGCCCGCGCCAGCGGCTTTGAAGTCACGTCGGCCGGCAAGGGCATGAACTTCGAGCCGCGCTATCGGTATTCCACCCCAGATACGGTTTGGGGCCTGTTCGGTTGGACCGAAGAGCAGGTCGCTGCGGACAACCTCAACCCGAAGCTCTACAATTCCTTCACCGACGGCACCAAGGCGGCCATCGAAATGGCGGCCGTCGCCAACGGTACGGGCCTCGATTGCCCGGATGATGGACTGGCCTTTCCCCCGGCCGGCCTGCACGATCTCGCCCGCGTGTTCCGCCCGGTCGCCGATGGTGGTCGCATGGCACGCTCAGGCCTCGTTGATATCGCTGCCAGCCAGGAGCCGGATGGCCGCGAGGTGTTCAACAACATTCGCTACGGCGTCTTCGTCACCTTCAAGGCACACAACGAATATGCACGCGCCTGCTTCAAGCAGTACGGTCTGCTGACGGACCCATCGGGCTGGTATGCTTCCATGTGGCGGCCGTTCCATATCATCGGTCTGGAAACCTCGATCAGCGTTCTTTCCGCCGTGCTGCGCAACGAGCCGACTGGTTCGTCCAAGGAGTTCCGTGGCGACGCGGTCGCCACCGCTAAGAAGGATATGCAGCCGGGTGAAATGCTCGACGGCGAGGGCGGTTATGCCGTTTGGGCGAACGCAATTCCGGCCGCACGCAGCCTCGATCGTAAGGCCTTGCCGATCGGTCTTGCCCACAACGTCAAACTGAAGCGGGCCATAAAGAAGGACCAGATCGTTTCCTTCGACGACGTCGAACTCGTCACCGATCTCGATGTTGTGTCGCTGCGCCAGGAGATGGAAGAGCGCTTTCGCCCGGCTCAGATCGCTGCCCAGTGAGGGAGGGGAAGATGGCTGGTCAATCCTTTGTCGTGATTGCCGAGTTTCAGGTGAGGCCTGGCATGATGACGGCCTTTCTTGATGCGGCGCGCGATGATGCGTCTCACTCATTGGCCGACGAGCCCGGCTGCCGACAGTTCGATGTCATCTGCCCCAAGGGTAGCGACGACACGGTTGTCTTCTACGAGGTCTATGACAGCCGTGCAGCTTTCGATGCCCATCTCGAGACGCCACATTTGGCCCGCTTTCGGGAGGTGTTTCCGTCACTCATCGTTGAGGAGCGGCCTGTCCGCTTCGCAGATCGATTGCATCCCACAGGCCACAGGTCATGACAGCAATCTCGCCACGTCAGACGATCGGTTTTCTGGGAACCGGCATCATGGGTGCCCCAATGGCCTTAAACCTGGCGAAGGCCGGGTTCGAGGTCCGCGCCTGGAACCGCAGTTCGGAAAAGGCCGAGGTTTTGCGGGGTAATGGCGTGATCCCTGTCGCGACGGTCAGGGCTGCCGTCCAAGATGCGGATGTTGTTATCTGCATGCTGAGCTCGGGGCCGGTCTGTGAGGCCGTATTGATTGGTGAAGACGGTGCCCTTGCGCACATGCGCGACGGCACCATGCTCGTGATCATGAGTTCCATTCCGGTTGATACCGCGGTTGCCATTGCACATGAGGCGGCAGCACGGGGTATTGCCTGTGTCGATGCGCCTGTTTCCGGTGGGGAACTCGGGGCCAAGGAAGGCCGGCTTGCGATCATGGCGGGCGGGGATGCCGCGGTGGTCGACCAGCTTTCTCCGATTTTTACGCCCCTTGGTCGGGTAACGCATGTGGGGCCATCCGGCTGCGGGGCACTCACCAAGCTCGCCAACCAGCTGATAGTTGCCTCGACGATTTGCGCCGTGGCCGAGGCGCTGACTTTGGCGCAAGCGGGTGGCGCAGATCCAGCCCGTGTTCGTGAAGCGCTGCTCGGCGGATTTGCGGATTCCACCGTCTTTCGCCAACACGGCTTGCGCATGGTGGAAGAGGATTTCAAGCCGGGTGGCCCGGCCAAGTATCAGGTTAAGGACACATCGACTGCACTCCGTTTCGCGCGCAGCCACGGGTTGAAATTGCCGGTCGGCGAGGAGGTCGATCGTCTGTTCCAGGCCATGGTGGATCATGGCGATGGAGACCTCGATCACAGCGGGGTCATTCTTGAGTTGCGGCGCATGAATTCGGGTTGAGCCCGGTTCACGTGCCGGTCGTCATCTAATGTCAAACGGGAGGAAAAGACATGAGACAGTTCACAATGCGCAGCCTTATCGCGGCCGCCACCATGCTGACCGCGAGCCTTGCACAGGCGGAAACGCTGACACTTTCAACGCCGGATCCGGACACGTCGGAGATCACCGTTGCAGCCAACAAGTTCGCCGAGCTCGTTTCCGCCAAGACCAATGGCGAGCTTACGATCAAGGTGTTTCCCAACGGGACGCTCTATGGCGGCGATCCATCTGCTGCCGTGAAGCAGCTTGCCGGCGGATCGCTCGATATGCTGGTTCTGGCAACGTCGCTCTACGCCAACTTCAACCCGAAATTCTCGGCCATTTCGATCCCCTACCTCTTCGATGACGAAGCCCAGCTACGGTCCTATCTCGCCGGTGAGCCTGGCAAGGAACTGATCGCCGACCTCAATGCCATCGGCATCAAGGGCATCAATCTTTGGCCGCGCCCTTTCCGCCAGATGACCAATTCGCAGCGTCCGATTGAAAAGCCGGAAGATCTGCAGGGCCTCAAGTTTCGCGTTCCGAACAATCCCCTCTGGGTCGAGTTCTTCGGCAAGATGGGCGCAGTGCCGACCCCCATGGCGTTTGCGGAAGTCTATAATGCACTCCAGCTCAAGGTCGTCGACGGACAGGAGAACCCCGTCAGCGTGCCGCTGTCTGCCAAATTCTACGAGGTCCAGAAGTATGTCTCGATTACCAACCACATGGGTGATGGCTGGGTGCTCGGCATCAATCCCGCACGGTTTGAAGGTCTGAGCGACGCCCATAGAAAGGCGATCGAGGAGGCTGCTGTCGAGGCTGAAGCCTGGAAGGTCGAAAACGACAACGCGACCGCCGAAAAGACCATCGCCGAACTGCAGGCGCAGGGGATGGAGGTCAATCGCCTTACGCCAGAGCAGCAACAGGCCTTTGTCGCCATTGCAAAGCAGCTCTATCCGGTCTTTGCCGGACTGGTGAAAGATCAGGCCTTCTTCGACAAGACCGTTGCCGCCGTCGGCAAGAACTGATCGATGGACAAGACCGGACCGGCATGGAGGATGTCGGTCCGGTTCATGACGGGAGGATCAACCATGTCTCAAAACAGTTCGATGTTCGGTAGCCTCCTGAAGGCCCTGAGCGACATAGCGGCTGGACTTGCAGCCTTTGGCATTCTTGTCGTCGTCTTGCTTCAGGTCGGCAGTCGCCTGCTCAACATGTCCGTGGCATGGACAGAAGAAGCCACTCGTTACCTCTTTGTCTGGATGATCTTTCTGGGACTTGCAGCAGGGTTTCGTACGGTCGAAACTGCGCGGGTTACCGTCCTCCTCGCCATGTTTCCGCTCGCGATCCGCCGGCTCTCGGTGCCGATCTATGTGTTGAGCTCGGTCGTTTTCTTCGCCCTGATGGCGTGGACGGGCTACAAGCTTGCCTGGCAGCAATTCTCCATGAACGAAACGGCGGCAACGCTTGCCATACCGATGTGGCTCATCGGCACAATCATGCCGCTTAGCGCGATGCTTGCTGTTCTCGGTATCGTTGACAGCCTCAAGCGCCGACGGCATCTCATCGAAATCCTCGAGCCGGATGTTCAGATGCCTGAATTGCGGCATCAAGATCCGGCCTCCAATTCGACGGAGACGCTGTCATGAGCCTCGTCCTTCTAGCGCTTTTCCTGACCATGAGTGTGTTCGGCGTGCCGCTTGCGATCGCACTTGGACTCTCGAGTGTCATCGCCATCGCGATGTTCACCTCGGCCCCGATCGATCTCATGGCGCAGAGCATGTTTTCTGCCATGAATTCGTTCCTGTTGGTTGCCGTTCCGCTGTTCATCCTGGTGGGTGTCCTGATGGAGCGCGGCCGGGTGGCCGAGAAGCTCTTCGACTTCGCTGAAGCAATGGTCGGCTGGTTGCCGGGCGGACTCGGCCATGTGAACGTTGCCTCTTCCGTCATCTTTGGTGGGGTGTCCGGCTCGTCGGTCGCCGATATCGCATCCATCGGTGCAATAGAGATCAAGGCCATGGAACGCCACGGGTTCCCGAAGGGCTATGCCGTTGGCTTGACGCTCTGCACTTCGACGCTCTCCTCGATCGTACCGCCCTCCATACTCATCGTCATCGCTGGTTCGATTGCCAATGCCTCCATCGGCACGCTTCTCGTCGCCGGTTTGATACCCGGCCTCTTCATTGCCTTCGCCTTCATGGTCTTTAACCACATCTATGCGGTGCGTTATGGCTTCAATCCGCCCTCGCCATTCAACCTGCGCCTCGTGCTCAAGACCGGTCTGGCCGCCATTCTGCCAATGCTGACTCCAGTGATCCTCCTGGTCGGGATTGTCGATGGTTATTTTACGCCGACCGAGGCTGCCGGTATCGCGGTTCTCTACACGCTTTTTCTGTCGGTCATTCTCTACCGCACGATCTCGCCGCGGGAACTGCCGGGTATCTTCATTGAAACGGCGAGGACGTCGGGAACGATCCTCTTCATTGCGGCCACAGCCAAGCTTGCAGCTTGGGTCTTCACATATGACGGGCTTCCCGCACAGGTCGCGACCTTCCTCGGTGCCATCTCGACAGGCCCGACCATGGCTCTGGTCCTGATCTTCCTCTTTCTGATCGTAGTTGGCATGTTCATGGATGCAATCGCGGCCATGTTCATCCTGATCCCGGTGCTGCTGCCGCCGGCCGTTTCACTCGGTGTTGATCCCATCCATTTCCTCGTCGTCATGGTGATCACACTTACGCTGGGGCTGGTCACGCCACCGGTCGGTGTCTGCCTGTTTGCAGTCGCTCAGGTGGCCAAAATGTCGATCGAAGATGTGGTCAAGGGATCGCTGGCGCCGATGTCGATCCTGATAGCCGCGATCCTTGCACTTGTGCTCTTTCCAAGCCTGACCCTATGGCCAATCCGTATTCTGGGTCTCTACTGAACGGGCGACGCTTTTACAGAGTCTGGCCGCGGAAGCCTTCGTCTGAACCTTCTCTTGTCAGGGGCTGCTCACGCGCTGTAGCGCCTGCCAAGCGTCACGTTCATCGCGAAGCCATTCGAGAAACTGCCGGACCTTCTTTTGACGCAGGTGGTCGCGGGGACACACGATCCATTGAGTTGTGATCCGCAGGTCCGGCGGATCGCGCACCGGGCAGATCAATTGGCCGTTCTCGAGTTCGTCCTGCATCATCAGGGTACTTTCAAGCGCGATACCCATGCCGCGAACAGCGGCATCGATTGCCATATGGCTTCGGTCGAAAAGCACGCGTCTCCAACGGCTTTCGGATGTCACCTCTGCCAGTTGAAACCATCGTCCCCACTGTGCCTGCGACTTGACCGAATGGATCAGCCGATGGGTTGGTATGTCCTCAGCGTCCAGTGATGCGGGATCGGCGTAGGATGGCGCGCAAACCGGCAGGAAGCGCTCTTCCGCCAGCCCCTCGACGAAGAGCCCAGGCCAGCGCCCGTTGCCATGGCGAAGTTCGAGATCGACCATTTCCTGATTAAAATCTGTTGGTTCATTCGTTCCATCGAGCCGGACTTCAAGGTCGGGATGCCTGTCGAGAAGTCGGCCCAGGCGTGGCAGAAGCCATTTGTTGGACAAGGTCGGCGTTGCTCGAATGGTGAGGGTCGTGACCGAGCGGAAACCTCTGATCGTGGACGTTGCTTCCTCGATGCGCTCGATCTGGTCTGAA
>SXGS01526619.1_pt1 | contig 10680 bp, 7 predicted proteins | sample 3174681 | NCBI WGS metagenome assembly SXGS01 (sample SAMN11356861, study PRJNA531348) | freshwater metagenome | isolation source: freshwater sample F1-80 | place: China: Fuxian Lake, Yuxi | collected 2017-12-25
GGCCTTTTCCTCGGGCGCGTTGTCGATCGAGTCGAAACTGCGGAACTTCACCTTCGGGTTGTGCTTGGCAAGCGTCTTCGTAATCGCGGCGGTGAGGGTGGTTTTGCCGTGATCGATGTGGCCGATCGTTCCTACGTTGACGTGCGGCTTGCTGCGGTCGAACTTTTCCTTCGCCATTTTGGCTACCTCTGAATGCCCTGGGATGTCGCGGTGATTTTTGGGGAATGCGGGACGGGATGGAGCCGATGACCAGGATTGAACTGGTGACCTCGTCCTACCAAGGACGCGCTCTACCAACTGAGCTACATCGGCCCGAAGCTACCATGATAGCCACCCGGCGCCCGCGTTTGCAACCGCGCCCAGCGGGTGGGTGGTGGACAGGGGAGGATTCGAACCTCCGTAGGCCCAAAGGCCGACGGGTTTACAGCCCGTTGCTTTTGACCGCTCAGCCACCTGTCCAGGCAGCGACGTACTCACACGAGGGGGCTCGCGGTTGGAGCTGGCGGAGGGAATCGAACCCCCGACCGTCTGATTACAAATCAGATGCTCTACCAACTGAGCTACGCCAGCTCGTGAAAGCGAACGCCGTCCGCGACCCGCGTCGCGGATTGGGTCTCGAAACAGTGTAGCACAGCCGGGCCGATTTTCCGGCCGGAAAACGCTACCACCGCGATTCCTCGGTGGCATATGTACGAGACCGAGGGTTTCGCCGAATTTTCTCCTAGTGGAACTCGCATGAACTCTCCCCGATTCTCCATCGTCATCCCCACCAAAGAACGGCACGGCACGCTTCCCTACGCCATCCGGAGCGCCATCGATCAGGAGGGGCAGGATTTCGAGGTTGTCGTCCAGGACAACTGCTCCGGACCCGAGACCGCCGCCGTCGTCCGGCAGTTCCGGTCGCCGCGGCTGAAGTACGCGAGATCGCCCTATCCGCTGCCGATGAACGAGAATTGGGAGGCCGCGCTCCGGTTGTGCGAAGGCGAATACGTCTTCTTCATGGGCGACGACGACGCCATGATGCCGGATGGATTGGCGTTGGCCCGCTCGATCCTCGACCGCGCGCGCCTCGAGGTTCTCAGTTGGCGCAAGTACAACTATTGGTGGGACAACGCCGTCGAGCCGACTCTCGCGGGCCGCCTGTTCCTGCATTTGGACACCGCGTTCCAGCAGTTCGATCCGGCGATCCTGCTCGAGGCCTACTACGATTGGCGGGTGGGCTGCGACCTGATGCCTTCCATCTATCAGGCGTTCGTGCATCGCGATCTCATCGCGCGAGTGAAGGCGAAGGCCGGCGCCTACTTCGCCGTGGGAGCGCCCGACAACTTCACCGGCATCGCCAACGCCGCCATGGCGGCCAACATCGGCTGGTTCGAGCGCGGTCTGTCGATTTGCGGAAATTCGGGGGCGAGCACCGGCTGTTCGTATTATTTCCGGAGCAAGGGCGCGGCGCGGCGCGCCGCCTACCACCAGGAGGAAGGGAAGGGAATCGAGGAGATTATCCATCCGGCCCTGATCCCATCGGTGAACCTCGAGATCAATTTCGCGGACATGCAACTTCGAGTCAAGGACATGCTCTTCCCGCAAGACTCGCGGTTCCAGGTCAACATCCGCAAGGTGCTCGAGGCGATGGCCACCAACGTGAATCGCGACCCCGATACGTATGACGAGGTTGTCGCCGAGATTCGGGCGCTGGCGTCCAAACACGCCATCGACTGGTCATCGCTGACCATTCCGCCCAAGGCTCCCCCCGCTCGCCCGGTGATGCAAGGACCGATGGCTGGGCCAGACGCCAAGATCAATCTGCTTGCCGTCAATTGCACGCAGGCAGGCGTTCACGACGCCGCGCAGGCCGCCGTGCTGGCTTCGTCGATTCTGCCCGTGCTCACAATCCAATAGCGGCGGCGATTGGCCTATACTGGGGAAAACCATGACCGCGTTTCGCGTGGCTTTCCTGCTCTGGACCGCTTCCGCCTGGGCGCAGCAGCGTCCCGGCATGCTTCCCAAGGACCATCCGGCGCAGCCCTCGCAGGGCAGGCTGGCCGGCGCGTCGAAGCTGACCGTGTCGGTGGCGGGCCGGGGCGCCGCGCCTTCGGGTCCCATTGCGCGCAGGAACTTCATCGACGAATTCGTCTTCTCGAAGATGGCCAAGGACGGAATTCCGAACGCGCCGCTTTCGGGCGACTGGGAGTTCGCGCGGCGCGTCCATCTGGACCTCACCGGCAGGCTCCCCGATCCTGAGGCGGCGGAGAAGTTCGTCGTGTCCACCGATCCGGACAAACGCGACAAGCTGGTCGACGAACTGCTGAAGTCGCCCGCCTACCTCGCCAAATGGACGTACTGGTTTTCCGATCTGGCGCAGGTGAACTCGAATCGCCTGGGTACCGACGGACGCAATCTGTTCTATCAGTACATCCAGGATTTTCTCCATCTCGACCGGCCCTACGACGAGGTGGTCACCGAGATGCTCACCACGCGCGCCGCGTCGAACTACTACGTCGGACCGGCGAGCTATCTGGTTCGCTGGGTGGTCATCGGCGACAACTGCGAGGACGAGGTCCACGAGGACACCTCCGATGAGATCGCCATCTGGACGGCGAAGCACTTCCTCGGTCTCAACCTCCAGTGCGTTTCCTGCCACGACGGCCGGCGGCATCTCGAAAAGATCAATCTGTGGCTCACCGAGCGTAAGCGCGCCGACCTTTGGAAGCAGGCGGCCTTCTTCGGCAACACGCGAATCCTGCGCCGCACCGAGATCGCCACCACGCGCGACGAGTACTCGATCGACGACAAGGGCAAGGGTTACGATTCCTCGGCCCGTAGCGTGGTGCGCGTTCCCCGCGCGTCAAAGGGGCAGGTCGAGCCCGCGTTTCTGTTGACCGGCGAGAAGCCGCGGCCCGGCCAACCGCTCCGCGAGGAGTTCGCCAGGATGCTCACGACGCATCCGCAATTCGCGCGCGCCACGGTCAACATGTTCTGGGCGGAGATGATGGGAGCGGGGATCGTCGATCCTGTCGACGACTTCGACTTTACACGGCTGGACGGCAAGCTTCCCGAAGGTTGGACGGCTCAGGCCACGCATCCCGAACTGCTCGATGCGCTCGCCAAGGATTTCCGCGAGAACGGCCACTCGATGCGGCGGCTGTTCGGGCTGATCGCCAAGTCGAGCGCATATCAACTGTCGTCGCGGTTTCCCGGCGAATGGAAGGATTCCTACGCGCGCTACTGGGCTCGCAAGTTGGTTCGCCGCTTGACCGCCGAAGAGATGCACGACGCGATAGTCAAGACCACCGGTGTCTACCACAACATTCCCGTGCCCAATCGTGGATTGACGGTGAAGTTTGCCACCGAGGCTCGTTCGCCCGAGGATTTCCGGCGGCTGGGCGATGTCAACTTTTTCCTCGAGGCGTTCGGCCAGCCCAACCGCGACTATTCGCAACGAACCAACGACGGCGCCATCACTCAGGCGGTGCTGCTCATGAACAGCCCGATGGTGAAGGAGAAGATCAAGGCGTCCCCCGGAAGCTTCGTCGAGAGTCTGCTGGAGGCGCGGCCCGAGATCGGCGCCGGCGAACTGGCGCGCCGGTTGTTCGTGCGGTTCCTGGTCCGCCCGCCGGACGAGACCGAATCGGCGATGGCCGCCAAACTGCTGGCGTCGAACCGGCGCCAGGGCGCCGAGGATCTGCAGTGGCTGCTCGTGAACAAACTGGAATTCGTTTTCAACTACTAGGAGAGGCTCCCCGATGGCCATTTTCGATTCGTTCTTGACCCGCCGGGAAGCGTTCCGCCTCGGCCGCGCCGCCGCCAGCGGCTACTTCTTCCTCCCCTTGGTCTCGCCCCGCTTCGTTCGCGCCGCCGCGAAGACGGAGCCGCGGGCCACGGCCCGGTTTTGCCTGTTCTTCATGCTCGACGGTGGACAAAGCCACGTCGACGGCTGGGATCTCAAGGAAGGTCCCTGGACGCCCGCGAACTTCGACGTGCGCACCCTTTCCTCGGGCATCCGTTGGCCGATGGCGCTGTATCCGAAGCTCGCCGCGCGGCTCGACAAGGTGTCGCTGATTCGATCGGCGGCCGCCTGGGATGCCGTGCATGGCCGGGCCCAGTACTACGTTCAGTCGGGACATCCGCTGAATCTGGCGCTCAAGAAGGAGATCCCTCCGATCGGATCGGTGGTGGCGCACGAACTCGGCGCCCGGCGCCGGGACAGCGATTCGTTCCCGCCCTACGTCGCGATCAACGTTCTGCAGAGCCAGGCAGGGCTGCTCTCGTCGGGATTCCTGCCCGCATCGAACTCGCCGTTCCACCTCAACACCAGCACCGACCTCACGGCGTTCTCGCCCGATCCGGAATCGAAACGCGACCTCGACCGGCGCTGGAAGATGCTGCTCGAGTTCGACGGCCCCCTACGAACGAGCAAGAGCCTTGCCGCCAAGGCGTATCGCGACTACCACGATCACTACCAGGGCGCCACCCGGTTGATGTCGGATCCGCGCGCCGCGTCGATCTTCGCGATCGCCGCCGAGGACAAGAAGCGCTACGGCGACACCACCACCGGAGATGCCTGCATCCTGGCGCGGAATCTCATCCAGGCCGACGGCGGCACGCGGTTCATCTTCCTGCAGCAGAACGGCTGGGATCATCACGGCCAGATCTACGAAGAGAAGAACTTCTACCGCCACTCGTGGGATCTGGACAACTCGCTATCGGCGCTGCTGGACGACCTCGGTTCCATCCGCCGGCCGGATGGTAAGACGCTGCTCGACGAGACGCTGCTGTTCTGTCTTGGCGAGTTCGGCCGTACGCCCGGTCCCATCAACGGACTGAAGGGCCGCGATCACTACCCGGCCGCCTACACCGTGCTCACCGCCGGCGGTGGGACCAAGGCGGGCAAGATCATCGGCAAGACCGACGATCTGGGAGCGAAGGTGGTGTCGCCGGAATGGCAGGGACGGCGTCCCGTCTACATGGAGGACATCGCGACCACCGTCTATTCGGCGCTCGGCATCGACTGGACGAAGAAGGTCCGCGAGACGCCGTCGGGCCGCGACTTCTATTACGTGGAGCCGCTCACCGCCACCACCACGATCGCCAACCGCGAGATCGCCGAACTCTGGTCGTAGGCGCTACCGGCCGCGCGATGTCCGCATCGACTCGCGGATCCTGCGTACGGTCGTGTCGACGATCATCTCGAGGCCCTTTCTTCCGTATTCCGCCGACGCCCGCTCGGGATTCCCCGCGACGCCGCTCCCTTGGAAGCCGCCGTTGTCAGCGATCTTGTCCTTGCGCACCAGCCTGGGATCCACAGCCAGCAACAGCGACGTATCGTGGATTCCGGCGTGCGTGCCGATATCCGCCTTGCTTTCGCCCTGCTTGGCCAGCCAGTCCTCGAATCCGTTGCCTCGGTAGTACTCGGCGATGTGATGCACGCGGGTCTTGCCGGAAGCCCACTCCTTGTTGAGCGCTTCCGCCACCGCCTTTTGGCCGGGCTGGTTCGGGCCGCTATCCCCAATGAACACGATATCGGTGAACCCGTGCTTGCGCAGACTGCGCGCCGCGTATTCGAGCACCTTGCGAAAGTGCTCGTCGGGCAGCGTGATCGTGCCTGGATACGCCATGTGTCCGCTGGGCGGATCGATCGTGCCTTCGGGCACGTACGCCATCACCGGCGCGACCAACGTCTTTCCCATCGCCCGCGCGATCAGTCCGGCGTTGTGCCGGATCCGGAAGTTGTGCTTGCCGAGCACCATGTGAGGACCGTTCTGCTCGGTGCCGCCCGTCGGTACGATGATCGTCGTAACTCCGGACTTCAGCAGATCGCGCACTTCGGTCCAGGTAAGCTCCTCGAGGTGCACGGTATCCGGCGCGGCCGCGCCCGCCAACGCGGCGCACAGCAACAGCCCGGCCGCCGCGCGGCGCATCAGAACAGCCGCCGTTCGCGGCGCATGAACGCCGGGATGTCCAGATCGTTCTCGAGATCGCGTTTGGGCTCTGGCGTTCTCGGCACGGGCTCCTCGCGCGGCGCCGCTCGCTCCACGGGGGGCGGCGGAGGCGGATCGGGTTGGGGCGTCAGATCCTCGACGGCGAACATCTCGGGCGCGGGTTCGGGTTCGCGAACCGGTTCGGCGGGAGGCGGCGCCGGCGCGGCGGCGGCAGGCTCTTCCCTGCGCACCGGGGCGGCCGGACGGTGGATCGGCGTTCTCACCACGGGCGTGACGGTGGGTTCGACGCCGGGGCCGGTATCGCGCTCGAACCCCGTGGCGATCACCGTGACCTTCACATCGCCGTCCTTGGGTCCGGTGAGCACAACGCCGAACGACATCTGCACGTCGTCGTTGCCGGTGGCTTCGCTCACCAGCATGCAGGCCTCGTTGATGTCGCGCATTTTGAGCGTGCCCGGACCGGTGATATTGATCAGCAGCCCACGAGCGCCGCGAACGCCGCCGTCGTCGAGCAACGGGCAATCGATCGCCTTGCGCGCCGCCTCCACCACCGCCTTGGGTCCCGACGCGGTGGCCGTGCTGAGGATCGCGTGGCCCATCCCTGCCATGATGGCGCGGATGTCGGCGAAATCGCGGTTGATCAGGCCGGGCGTCATGATGATGTCGCCAATGCCGCGCACCGCCTGCAGCAGTACGTCATCCGCCATCCGGAACGCATCGACGAAACTGGTGTCCTCGCCGGCCACTTCCATGAGCCGCTGGTTCGGTACGCTGATCACGGTGTCGACGGTGGCGGCCAACTCGGCGAGTCCGCGGTCGGCGACCCGTCGCCGCCGCGTGCCCTCGAAGTCGAACGGCTTGGTGACCACGGCCACCGTCAGCGCGCTCAACTCCTTGGCGAGCGAGGCGACGATGGGCGCGGCGCCGGTTCCGGTGCCTCCGCCGAGTCCGGCGGTGATGAACACCATGTCGGCGCCTTCCAGCGCCTCGATGATTCGTTCGGTGTCCTCGAGCGCGGCTTGGCGGCCGACATCCGGATTCGATCCCGCGCCCAATCCGTTGGTGAGCTTGGCGCCGATCGCGATCTTGTTGGTGACGGGCGATGCGAGCAGCGCTTGCCGGTCCGTGTTGAGGACGTAGAATTCGATGCCGGTAAGTCCGGCGTCCATCATGCGGGCCACCGCGTTCCCGCCGCCGCCGCCGATGCCCAGCACCTTGATGCGCGCGCCCGTGGCCAAGTCCTCGGCCATTTCGAACCGGCCCGAATCGTCTAGGTTCAACATGGATTGGTTACTCCTCATGATATCGATGCGGACGACGGCCCGCTACCATCCGAGCCATCCCCAGAAACCGGGACGGCGGCCGCCCTTGTCGAGCTTGAGACGCGCCGCGTAGAGCGCCAGTCCCGCGGCGGTGGTCCACGCCTGATCCTGGAAATCGCGTGGCCACTCCTGAATGCCCTGCGTCAGGGCGTAGCGGGCGGGGCAGTTGAGCACCCGCTCGGCCATGTCGAGCATTCCGTCCAGACGGGCGCCTCCGCCCGTCAGAAAGATGCCTTCCATCAGTCCGCGATCCATGCCGGTGGACGCCAGGTACTTCCGCACGTAGTCGTCGAACAGTTCGGCGGCGCGCGCCTCGAGGATCTCGTTGATCTGGCGGCGGCTGTAGGCGTGCGAGGTCCGGCCGTCGGCGGAGGGCACTTCCACGGTGACGTTGTCGGCGCTGAGTCCCAACAGGGCGCAGCCGAAATCGCACTTCAGCGTCTCGGCGTCGTCGTAGGAAATCGTGTGGCCGTGCAGCTCGTGGAACGCCATCATGAGGTCGCGCGTGAAGTGGTCGGCGGACACGGGCAGCGACGCCGCGCCGACGGCCGACTCGCCGTCGTACACCACGATTTCGGTGGAATGCAGCCCGATGTCGAGCAGCGCCGCGCCCCGTTGCCGCTCCTGCCGCTGGATCGACGCGTAGGCGGCGGCCACTGGCTCGGAGGCGGTGTCTTCCACGATCAGATGCGCCTTGTGCGCCGCCGCGACCAGGAGCCCGTGTTCTTTCTCCGACATCGTCACCAGCCGCACGTTCGCTTCCAGCCGCTGGCATTGCGCGCCCACGGGCGAGCGGCATCCCGCCTTGCCATCCACGGTGAACTCCTGAGGCAGCACGTGGAGCAGCATGCGGTCCTCCTCGAGCCGCATGCGGGCGGCGAGTTCGACGGCGTAGGACAGATCCTTCTCGACGATCTCGCGCGGCCGGTTGAACTCGTAGACTCCACGGGCCGGCGTTGATTCGACGGCGGGGCCGCCCACGCCGATCACCGCGCCTTCGATGTCGAAGCCGACCGTGGCCTCCAGTTGCTTCACCGCCGTCCGCAGCGATTCCGACACCAGGTTCACGTCGTGCACGCGTCCCCGATGCCAGCCTTCCGAAGGAGCCGTGGACGCGCCGAGAAACCGCAGACGCCGCTCCTCGATCGCGCCGGCGACGCATCGGACGCGATTGCTTCCGATGTCGATGCCGACCGCGTACGTCGACCGCGGCCTGGCGCTCATGACGCCGCGCTCCAGCCGCGCCCGGCGCGCGGTCTAATCTCCACTCCGCGGCTCCTCCGGCTCCTCGAACTGCATCGCGTTGATGCGGCCGTCGATGCGCAGGTCCAGCTTGATCGCGCGGGGCATCCTCTTCTCCACTTCGGGCCAATTCAGTTCGAACTTGCGCAGCCGTTGGTGGTAGTGCCCGTCGCCCACCACCAGAGTGAGCGCGCGCTTGCGGCCGTGTATCGGGTACATGAGCTTCACGTTGTCGGGGTCGGCGACATCGATCTCGGACACCGATTTGACGTCGGAGCCCAGGTCCGCCACAATGCGCTTCATCAAGCCGACGCGCTCGATGATCTCCTTCTCGTCCTGGCCGCGGCGGACTCCCGTCATCACGGGGAACTTCGCCAGTTCCTTGTCGGCCGCGAGCGCCGGAAGGATCTTGCCTTCCGCGTCGACGGCGTGCATCGCGGTCTCGGGACCGCGCCCGGGACGCAGATTCACCAGAAACACGGGCGCCCGTTCGACGACTTCCACCGCGATGCGGTTCGGCCATAGGCGCTGCACGGATGCGTCGAGCACCCACTCGAGGCCGTCCACCAGCTTGCGGCGGCGGTTCGCGAGATCGATCGAATAGACGCTGCGGCCTTCGTCGGCCTCGAAGACGCGCCGGATTCCCGCCAGTTGGGTGCGCGTGGCGCCGCTAACCACGATGCCCGGCGCGATCGCCTCGCCGCGGCCGGCGGGCTGCAGCGTGAAGCGCGGATCCTCGGTGAGCAGGCGGTCGGCGCGCTGGTACGCCAGCAACAGCGCCAGGGCCGCGAACGTGCACGCCAGCACCGGCAGCACGTACGGCCGCGCATCCTCCAGCGTATCGCGAATGCCTTCGCGCCGTTCCTCGCGGACCTGTTTCCTTGCCATTACTTCTCCCCTAGTCCCTTCAGTATTCTCTCTCCGGCGAGCGATACGCTGCCGGCGCCCAGCGTCAACACCAGATCTCCGGGCCGGGCTTGCGCGACGGCGGCGGCCACGCCAGCGTCCAACCCCCCCACGAATTCCGCGCCCCGGTGGCCGAATTCGGCGATCCGCCGCGAGAGCGCCTCGCCGCTCACCCCCTCGATGGGAGGCTCGGAAGCGGCGTAGATATCGAGCACCCACACGTGGTCGGCAACGTGGAACGACCGCGCGAACTCGTCCATCAGCAACTGCGTTCGCGTGTACCGGTGTGGCTGGAACAGAACCAGCACGCGCTCGAACTCACCCAGCCGCACCGCGTCCAGCGTGGCCCGGATCTCGGTGGGGTGATGGCCGTAGTCGTCCATCACTGTCACGCCGGCCGCGACGCCGCGCGTCTGCATGCGGCGGTCCACGCCGGCGTAGGCCAGCAAGCCCTCGCGAATCCTCTCGCCGGGCGCTTCCAGCTCCATTGCCACGGCGATGGCCGCCGTCGCGTTGAGGACGTTGTGGGCGCCCGGCGCGTTCAACACGAAGCTGCCCAGACCGGCGCCGCGATGGCGCAATTCGAACTCGCTCGAGGACGGTCCGTAGCGGGCGTGAGCGATTCGCAGGTCCGCCTGAGCGCTGGTCCCATAGGTGATCGTGCGGCGGCGAACATGGGGGAGGATCCGTTGCACGTTGGGATCGTCCAGGCACAGGATGGCGGCTCCGTAGAACGGTACCTTGTTGACGAATCCGGTGAAGGCGTCGAGCACGCGGTCGAATGTCTTGTAGTGGTCCATGTGCTCTTGGTCGATGTTGGTGACCACGGCGACGATCGGCGCGAGTTCGAGGAACGAGCCGTCGCTCTCGTCGGACTCGACGACGAGGAAGTCGCTCTTGCCCACGCGCGCGTTGGCGCCGCCCATTGTCTTGACGCGTCCGCCCACCACCACTGTCGGATCGAACCCGGCGTGGTTCAGGATGGTGGCGGTCATCGATGTCGTGGTGGTTTTGCCGTGACTGCCTCCGATCGCGATACCGAACTTCAGCCGCATCAGCTCCGCCAGCAACTCGCCGCGCGGAATGACGGGAATGCCGCGCCGCCGCGCTTCCACGACTTCGGGATTGTCCTTCTTCACGGCGGAACTGACCACCAGGGCCCGCGCTTCGCCGAGATTTTCCGCCGCATGGCCCTCGAAGATCCGCGCGCCCATTTCCTCGAGGCGGGCGGTGACCGGTCCGCGCTTCAGGTCGGATCCGCTGATTCGATA
>SXGS01384870.1_pt1 | contig 10678 bp, 9 predicted proteins | sample 3174681 | NCBI WGS metagenome assembly SXGS01 (sample SAMN11356861, study PRJNA531348) | freshwater metagenome | isolation source: freshwater sample F1-80 | place: China: Fuxian Lake, Yuxi | collected 2017-12-25
AACTGGACAAAGAGGTCAGCGCTTGGAAAGCCGAACGCAACCAAGCGCTGTGCCCAATGAGATGGCGCTTCACAACTGCCAAGGCGCGAAATCGCCTCGCTCGCCTCTACCCCTCATTAGATGCCTGACAGACCACTAGCACCTGGTAAGCGACTTTCGACTCGATGGGCAAGTGAATCGCCCTGAGGCCTTTGAATCCGGGGACGACTGACTTGAGGTCCGAAAGGATTGCTTTCAATTTTCCGCCTTCCGACTTACCGATCCGATCCAGAGCAACCGCGAGACCTTCGCCGCCTGGTCCGAGTTCGCCCTCCGCAGTGGCACGCGACGGCAGCCTGGTCGCCTGCGGGCTGATGTTGAAGAACCGCCATCCTGCGATCACGTGCCGCAGGAGTGCACATGGAAAGCTGAAGAAGCCGATCCCGATCGCCAGGCGGGATGCATCGTGCTCCGGGATTCGGTATTCCCTCCTTGGAACCGTTCCCTCAGACCGTGCCGTTAGATCGAGGGGATCTTCGATGATGAGGTTTTCCCGGTTCCTTCTAAGCGTGTACTTGACTACAGCGCCACTTCCCAGTCGGACTTGCGCGGACACGGTCTCGGACTCAACGATCGACGCCTCTCCGGGGCGTCGGCCCAGGTCCAGGTTGACCGAACACTCGAATCGTTCGAGGGTGGGTGCAGGCATGTCGGCTCCCATTCCTGGGATGTTGAACGCAGCGCCCGACTCGATGGTGAATTTGAAGCTCATGGCCCCCGGAGGATTTCGCTGGCGTGTTCGTCGATGCAACACCTCCGCGATTCCGCCAAATTCGTTCACCGCGTGCTCCACATCGTACATCACAGCGCTCTGCAGGAAGCGAAGTGCGCCGAGCAGGTTTGACTTGCCGCTGCCGTTGGCGCCGACGATGAAGTCCAGAGGCCCGAGTTGAACCGACTCGCCGGGATACCCGAAACTCTTGAAGCCGCTGACGCTGAAGTGGGTGATTCGAGTTGGTTGGCTCACCGACGGACCTCCGCACACCAGCTAAGGTAAAGGTGGCAGCGCCCCGGGCAGGGGGTTGAGTTCCAGCATCGTGCGAAGTGGGACGGATGCCCGGATGTCGCCGCCGGTGGAGAGACGGAAGCGGTCGCCTGATACGGCGGCGTCGATGGTGTCCTTCGCTTCCCACTCGGCGTTCGATGCGGTGAAGCGCGCCCGATGGAGCAGCACCCAGTCGCCTTGCAGCGTCCGGACTCGCCCAGCGCCGAAAGATGCCCGACGCGTCTCACCGGCGCTGCGGGTGTCGCGGCGGAAGTCCTCCAGAAACGAGTAGTACCCCTTCAACGGTAGGCCGCCGGTCCGAGTGCGAAACGTGACGAGTTTGCGCCAGCCTGCCCCGGCGTCCACAAAGCCCGTGTAGGAAGTCTTGGGAGCCTCCACGTGGGCATGGACGAGAAACCGAAGCGGCTTGCCGATGGACCATTCCAGATCGCCCATGCATTGCCCGCCGGTACCCTCGCCTCCAAAGCGGCGAATTCGCATGGCGGGATCTTGATGCAGCAGTTCAACCCGATCCTCGAGCTTCACGGCGCCGGGATCATCTCCTTTTGTGGGGTCCCACACCGAGAAGATCACCACCTTTCGCCGATCAGCCAGTTCCTGTACCCCGAAATAGCCGGTGTTCCATCCGCACGCCATAAAGTAGCTGCCGCGTACGGACTGCTCCACGATCATCTCGGTGGAGAATGCATCGCCGTCCGGCGCCGGGTAGCTCAGATGCACGGAGCGGGCGGCACGCGGCGGGTCGGCGAGCGCAGCTCTGATGGCGGACGGCGCCATCAGCAGCGCGACGCCTGCGCTTCGTCGGGAGAGCATCACGCGACGTCCTCAAGGGTGTCCGGTGCAGCCTGTTCGACAAAGGCCCGGGCCGCGGCCAGGCCCCGATCAATCATCGCCTGATGTCGCTGCTGCTTCTGCCGAATGTGCGGTTCGATCGGGGGCAGAATACCCATATTGCTGTTCATGGGTTGGAAGTTGTCTGCGGGGCCTGCGGATATGTAGTCCAGCAGGGAACCGATCATCGTTTCGCGAGGTGGCGCGACCGCCTCCAAACCCTTCACGGCGCGGGCGGCGTTCCAGCCGGCAATCAGCCCGGTGGCGGCGCTCTCCGTGTATCCCTCAACTCCGGTCATCTGGCCGGCGAAGTAGACCGGAGCTCGCCGCTGGGCCGCCGCCGCGATCTGGGTCCTCAGCGCCAGGGTTTGTTCCAACAGCACGGGGGAGTGCAGGTAGGTGTTCCGGTGCATCACTCCAAGTCGTACGAACTCGGCGGCCTCCAGGCCGGGGATCATGCGGAAGATCCGCTGTTGATCACCCCACTTCAGGCGGGTTTGGAACGCCACCATTGAGTAAAGCGTGGCGCTCTGGTTTTCCTGGCGAAGCTGGACCACGGCATGGGGCCGACGCCCGGTGCGGGGATCCGTCAGGCCGACGGGCTTCATCGGCCCGAATGCCATGGTGCGCTCCCCCCGACGGGCCAACTCTTCAATGGGCAGGCAGCCTTCGAACAGCTTCAGCGGCTCGAAGTCCTTCAGCGGAACCAGTTCGCCTTCCAGAATCGCGGCTCGAAATGCATCGTATTCTTCGCGAGAAAGGGGGCAATTGAGGTATCCCCCTGAGCCTGCTTCCTCGCGGCTCTTGTCGTAGCGGGACGCCTCGAACACGATGTCTCGATTGATCGTCTCCGCGTCGATGATGGGCGAGGCGGCGTCGTAGAAGTAGAGTTCACCGGCGCCGGTGAGCTGCTGTATCTGGATAGCGAGCGTGTCCGAGGTGAGGGGGCCCGTAGCGATCACCACCGGCACATCGTCCGGGATCTCAGTCAGTTCTTCTCGGATGAGAGTGATGCGGGGATGGTCTTCGATGCCGGCGGTGACCGCCGCGGCGAACAAGTCTCGGTCGACCGACAGAGCTCCGCCGGAGGGTACCGCCGACGCGTGGGCGGACCGAAGGATCAGGCTCCCCATGAGCGACATCTCCTCTTTAAGCATCCCTGCCGCAGTGTGCGGGAGCGCCGACTGAAGGGAGTTGCTGCAGACCAGTTCGGCGAGATCGCCGGTGCGATGCGCGGGAGTTCCGCGCTTCGGCCGCATTTCGTAGAGCGTGACCCGGGCGCCATGCCGGGCGGCGGACCATGCCGCATCGCAGCCGGCGAGTCCGCCGCCGATCACGATGACCTCGGCGCCTGATGGGTGCGTCATAGTAACGGGATGCTACCACAGGGGTTCGCGCCGGTAAACCTGCCGTCTGCAGCGACGGTGAGCGAGGAGTACCCATGGCGACTCGGTCCGAGGATGTTTTGCATGGGGATGCGGGGCCGCTGTTTCGAGCCAGTTACCGCCCGCCGGGGGAAGTCTGGGGCCGGCTGCTGCTCGTGCATGGCTATGGAGATCACTGCGGGCGGCACTCGGAGTTTCTGGAGTACGCCGCCGATCAGGGGGTGCTCGCCCAGGGAATCGACCTCCGAGGGCAGGGCCGGTCGTCCGGATTGCGGGGCCATGTGGAGCGGTGGGAGCAGTACGTCGATGATCTAGCCGTCGCCGCCAATGCTGATGCGCCGTCGGGTTGTCCGGCGGCGCCGTTTTTTCTGCTCGGACACAGCCACGGCGCCTTAGTGGTCGTGGCGGCTGTTCTGTCGGAGCGGGCCTCCCCGACCCACTGTATCCTGACAGCGCCGTACTTTGCGGCTCGACATCAGGTTCCTGGTTACAAGGTCGCCCTCGGCCGCTGTGTGGAGCCGTTGTTTCCGGCGATGCGTTTGCCTTCAGGGCTGCCTGATCACTGGATGTCGCGGGACCCAGAGCGTCTGCGCGACAGCCGCAGGGATCCGCTCCTGGTGCGAACCGCAACTCCGCGCTGGTACTTCCGATCGCTGGAGGCGCAGGCGCAGCTGCGGGAAAGCGCCCCGAATTGGAGGTTGCCGCTGCTCGCGTTGATTGGCAGCGATGATCCTGTGGCGGATCCGGCGGCCGCAAGGGAGTACTGCCGGAACGTTCCTGGTCCGGATGTTACTTTTGAGGAGTTGCCGGGAATGCTCCACGAAATCCTGAGGGAGGTCGACCGGAGGCGCGTCTTCGAGCTGATCCTCGGCTGGATGCGCGCCCGCGCCACGGGGGAGGATGCAACGGCTGTCAGCCGAGCATCCTCCTCTGCGGGCTGACTACGGATTCAGCGCCTCAGGCTTCACATCCAGGTCCGTAAAGACGAAGCCCTGAATCTCGTAGACGGCGTTTGTCTGGCCTTTGGCATAGTAGTGTGGGTCGCCCTTGGGCCGGCCGATTTTCAGCACCTGGCTGGAGCCGACTCCGTCACTCAAGGTGATCGTGAGCAGGGGCGCATCCAGACCATGCCGCGCCAGGTCGGTCGGCGCTTCTTCAACGTGGCGCAGTGCCGGAGTCGTTGCCGCGTCCACCAGCTTCTGGGCGACGTCCGCCTTCGCTTTCTTCATGGGCGCGTTGGCCGCCGTGGCAAAGTTCCAACCATCGCCGGTCTTCTCCAGGCGGATGGTCCCGTGAGCATTTTGCAACTCCAGGCGGCGAATCTTGTCCCGCTCCAGAGTCACCATTCTTCGCTCGCGGAGATCACTGGGCTTTTTGTTCAGATTGTCCAGCGTGGTCTTGGGCACGAGGAAGACCTCCCGTTCTCCGCCACGCACCGCGAATATCTTGCCGGAGCCGTTTTCCTTGCCCAACAGGAGCGCGTGCTTTCCGGTCCCGTCTTCGACTTCCAACTGAAGCTGCGGTTTGTCCAGACCGAACTCCGCGAGATTCGGCGCCTCGTCCGCCGCGAAACCATCCGACTCCGAGGTTCGGAGCATGGCGAGCAGACTCTCCACGTCCCACTTCTCGGCGGGGGCTCGGAACGGCTGCACGAGCTCCCAGTTGTCGCCGACCCGACGCACCTCGGTCACTGCCACGCCCCGGATGAGGAGCGACTTGCAGTTCTTCTCCTCGGCAATCTCCAGCAGCCGCTTGTCGCGGAGGTCGTCGAGCTTCTTCTTTTTCACGTCGTCCGCCTGGGATGCCGTGATCAGGAAGAGCCGTCCGTCGGCCGGCTCCAGAGCATAGAACGAGTTGCCGGGAGCGGTGGCTCCCGGCAGTCGAAAGTCGGAGCCGATCTTGAGGGTCCGCGTCTCCGATCCGTGATGCAGCACCAGCTCGGCGGCTGGTTTGTCGAGACCATAGTCTGCGAGCGCGCCCGGTTTCGAGTCGACCTGGCGGCTGATGAACGCATCATCGAGGAGCCCCTTCAGCCAGTTGTCGACGCTGGTGGGGTTCGCTCGGTAGTTTCGCGGTCGATCGATGGTCCAGTTTCTGCCCTTCCGGAGGAGCGTGAAGCCACCGTCTTCCCGCTTTACCTCCACGCGGTCGAGTTCGGCCGCCCGGAAGCGAAGGTACTCCGTCATGCGGGGCGTCGAGTCCGGGTCGCGGCTCTCCGGAGCCTTGAAGTCGAACATCAGAACGACTCCAAGGACGATCACCGCGCCGACCGCAATCAATCCGCCCTTCCCCTTCAGGGGGTTCGGTTTCTCTGTGGCGACTGCCATATCTACCCGGGTCTCCTTACCGTCGCTTCATGTAGACAACGATGGCGAGAACCAGAGCCAGAAGGGGGAAGTCCCAGAAGTGAATCAGGGACAACAGCCGGCCCTGTTCCGGAGTCAGGAACGCCTGCTCGGTGTTTTCATCCTTGGGTGGGATGGCCACCAGCGCCGGCTCCTCGCCGAGAAAGTTGATCAACCCTTTGGTGAGGTCGAGATTGTACGCGATCATCCCCAACTGTCGAGCGAGGCTGTCCGCCGTGTACTGGCTGTCGCCGATCACAATCAGACGCGCTGTTTTGGCGGTGTCGCCCGTGCCGATTTGCTTCTCAGCGCTGACCGCCACTCCGTACGCCCCGGCGGGCGCCGTGCTCAGAGCCCGGTTGATGTCGGTTCCCCGGGCGAAGTTCTCCACCAACTGGGTGGTCGCTGCCGTCTTAAGAATCTCCGCCGCCGTGATCCCCGACGGGGCGGGGCTGACGGTGGTCACCTGTCGAAGCGGCGGGAAGATCACCCGCCCGCCGGCAAACGGTTTCACAGCCTGATGCGTGGGTTCCGGCACCGACACCACGAGTCCTCCCTGAGTCTGCCCAACCAGCAGCGTTTCTCCGGTCTTGACGCCCCAGGTGGCCAGCCATTTGGAAAGGGTCGGTCCGCTCGGGTCGAGCATCAGGAGGGCACGGCCACCTTTGTTCAGGTACTCATCAAGGAGTTTCGTCTCGTTCTCGGCGAGATCTCGCTGGGGGCCCGCGATGATGACCACCGCAACCTTGTCCGGATCCGGAGCCTTCGCGTCCTTGGGATAGAGATCCAGGGACTCAACGGGCCACTGCAACGTCTTCAGATCCTCGATTAGGAGTTGAAGCGAGCGACTCGGATCGGCTCCCGTCTGAGCCGTAACTTCGGGCTCGCCGTGCCCCTTGAGGAAGAGGATCTGACGCGGCGCCTCTCGGGTCAGCTTCAGGATGGAACTCGTGACGTCTTTCTCGGTGAATTCCGTCACGTTTTCCTTGCGTCCGCCATACTCGATCACGGCGCCCGTGAATGTCACCTCGTTCAAGCGAGGACGCATCGCGAGGACCGTCTTTCGATCGACGATGGGATCCACGTGGGACCACTGGAAGCGGTCGCTGGCCTCGGCATACTGGCGGAAGAGGTCTCGCGCCTGGGCGGTGTTACGCCCGGCGGGGATGAACACGGTGACCTTGAGCGGCTCCTTCAGACTTTTGAGGAGTTGTCGGCTGCGCTCGGAGAGGGTGTACCGCTGGTTCTTCGTGAGATCGAATTTCATGAATACCCGTCGGCGGACGAGCACATTGACCATGACCAACCCGACCACCAGCGCGATGGCGATCAGGGTGGTGTTGAGTCCGCCACTTTTCTTCCACTGGACCAGGCGCTGCCAGATCAGGGGAAGATAGGCCCAGATCCACATGACAAAGAGGCCAAAGCCCAGGATCACTCCGGCTCTGCCCCACCACGTGAGTGTGCCCGAAGACACCCAACTGTGGATGCCGAGGATGCTGACGAGGATGGAGCCCCAGCCCGACACCAGAGTCAGGATGCGGTCGGCACGCTCTTCCCGGCTAACATTCGAATTGATTCCACTCATCGAATCAGGCCCACCGCGACGTTGCCAGCCCGCGCACCGCAAAGAAGAGCGAGGCCGCGATCAGCGAGAGATAGAGCACGATGTCTCGGATGTCGAGAACCCCCTGAGCGAAGTTCTCCAGGTAGGTTTGAAGGCTAAGCGCCTGGAGCACCTGGCCCAACACGTAGATCACCCACGCTCCACCGAAGGAGAGGTACGACCCGAAGTTCGGGTTGGACTCCAGTACCGGCTGTGTGGACGGTAGATTTCCGGTGAGCCAGGCAATCAGCGCTGTCATCAACAGCAAGATCGCCGCCGTGGAAACCCATGCGATGATCTGGTTTCGAGTCAATCCCGAAGCCAGCAGCCCGATCGCCAGGAACACGGCCCCCATGAGCCAGAGGCCCAGATAACCCGTAACCGCCGGCCCCCACTCACCCATCTGTCCGAGGCTGAAAACGACGCAGACAAGGGTGACGACCTTGGCGACACCCGCGGCAATCCCCAGGGGCCGGGATTCGTTGAGAGCCGCCAGGGTGAGAAGAACCAGGGTGACCGCCGAGGCCAGCAGCCCCGTGTAGGTCGGAAAGAACGGATTCGCGCCGCTCCTCCGGACCCACCCCAGAACGAGCACAAACTGCATCGTGCTGAAGAGCATCACCCCGTAGTACGCCAGCACGCCGAGGTACTTTCCGAGCACCACCTGGGTCTCCGTGACCGGAGAGGTCATCAGGAGCTCGATGGTGCCCGTCTTCTTCTCTTCGGCGAGCAGCCGCATGGTGAGCGCCGGAAGAAGGAACACCAGCCAGATGGTGACGTTGCCGATGAGGTAGCGGATGTTGGCCACGTTCTGGTTGAGCGGCGCCACGAAGAAGACGCTCGACACGAACAGGAAGAACATCATCACGATGTAGCCGAGGGGCGCCGTGACGAGCGCCTTGAATTCGCGCTCCGCAATGGTGCCGATGGTGCGCATCAGACCACATCCTCCGCGGCGACGGCTCGCCGTCCCGTGATCGAGAGAAAGACGTCCTCCAGCGTGGGCTCCAGCCGTTCCAGTTCCAGAAGTGGCCAACCCGCGCTGACGATGCTCTCCGCAACCCGACTCCGCAGATCCATGTCGCGGGCGCTCTCCACCACAAAGCGCGAACGCTCGGTGTCGATTCGCTCGACCAGTTGCACGCCGGTGATGGACTTCAACTGCTGCCGCACTTCCGCCAGGGGCGCATCCGCCTCCACCCGGAGGCGCTGAACCCGTTGTACAGCGTGTGTGAGGTTCTGGGTGGTGTCTGTCGCCACAATTCGACCGCCGTCGATGATGACGATGCGGTCCGCAAGCGCCTGAGCCTCGGTGAGGATGTGGGTGCTGAGGATCACGGTGTGATCCCCTCGAAGATTGCGAATCAGCGCCCGAATCTCGATGATCTGCTCGGGATCGAGTCCTTCCGTCGGCTCATCGAGGATGAGCACCCGGGGGTTGTGCACGAGCGCCTGCGCGAGAGCCACCCGGCGTCGAAGCCCTTTCGAGAGCTTACCGATGATCCAGTTGCGACGCTGGATGATGTTGACGGAATCCATGACGCGTTCCACGCGCCCCAGAACCTCGCGGTTGGGAACCTCGCGGATGCGCGCGCAGAAGGTCAGATAACTCTGGACCGTCATCTCGTCGTAGAGCGGCGCGGTCTCAGGGAGATACCCGATCTGCCTGCGGGCCTGAACCGAGTTCTCCCGGATATCCGCCCCACCGATCCGAACGGTGCCGGAGGTGGGCGGCATGAAGCCGGTCATGATCCGCATCGTGGTTGTCTTGCCGGCGGCGTTCTTGCCCAGGAACGCGAGGATCTCTCCTTCGCGGGCCTGAAACGTTACGCTGTCGATGGCGAGAGTGTCGCCATACCGTTTACAAAGTTGATCGACCTCGACCAAGCTGACCCTCCTGAAATGGCCATCGTGAAAGGGGCGCGCGGGACGTTCCCACAGAGAATACGCTGTCTCGCGATGGGGTCAAGTCGTTCCTGGAAATGGCGCCGCAGATGCAGGGAGAGGCGCGGCGCGCCCCTAGAATAAACGAGCCGATGAAACGCGGAGTTCCATCGGCTCGATGCCCGTACGGTGGGCCGGATCGACTGGGATCAGCCGCGGGTGGTGGTCAGGATCGTCTCGTTGGTCGCGGCCAACTGCACCGAGACTTCCGTATTGTCGGTCACCGGTGAGACAGACGCCGGAAGGTCGTCGCCGTGCTCGGTGTCAAGTTCCAACTCGGCCTTCACCTTGCGGGGGCTGCGGGGCAGCGAGTGCAGTGTGAGCGCTTCGACGAAGATGCTCTCGCCGCCGGCCTTGCGAGCAAACACATTCACCACCGTTCCGTCGGTGAGGCCCAGGCTCTCCACCTCAACCTTGAACTTCTCGCGGCCCCGCGACAGGCGAGCTTCAATCTCTGCCTTCCCCTTGGTCCTCGATGCAGCGCCGCTGCCCACGGTGAACATCCGGAACGACTTGCGGATGCGATCTCCACCGCCACCGCCACGCCGGGCTTCCACAGGGGACGTCAGTGCGGCGGCACCCAACAGAGCGAACGCTCCGCCGAGCGACGCGACTTTTCCCAATACTTCTCTACGATCCATTGCAGTTCCCGATTGCCCGAGGGCCGGGAAGAACGGCGGCGCAACGCCGCCGGTAGCCCAGGGGTTCTCTAGCAGGATAGCCGGGCGAAGCGGCCCGTCAATTCGACTTTCGAGGGATGTGATCCAGTTAACACCCCCAATGGTTCTGTCGAAATTTCGACTCCAGACCGTCTCGGTCGCTTTCGTGGGAATGCCGAAAGTTCGCATCCTGCAGGGGTCGGCCGCGAACGCTCCTCGAAGCCGTGGGCTATAATTGCGCGTTCAACCGTCCCGCCGATGCCCGGATCTCTCGTGTGACCCCCTATGTCTGACATTGCTCTCCTTCGTACGCCTCTCTACCAGACCCACGTCGATCTCGGCGCCCGCATGGTTCCGTTCGCCGGATGGGAAATGCCGGTTCAGTACTCCGGCGTCATCGATGAGGTGAACACGGTTCGTACGGCGTGCGGGCTGTTCGATGTGTCTCACATGGGCGAGCTGCACGTGGAAGGGGAGGCGGCGCTTGCATGGCTGAATGCCATGACCACCAATGATGTGTCGCGACTGACGCCGGGTCGGGCCCAGTACTCGCTGGTGCTGGACGAAGAGGCGGGCATCCTCGATGACATCCTCGTTTACTGTTCCGATCCGCAGCACTACATGGTGGTGGTGAATGCGTCGAACGTGGACAAGATCCGAGACTGGTTGGGCGGGAAGTTGGTGGCCGGTGTGACTCTGGAGGATGCCTCTCTGGTCACACACCTCATCGCGGTGCAGGGACCGGCGGCCCGGTCGGTGCTGCAGCCGCTCTGCAACGGCCCTCTGGATGAGTTGAAGCGATTCGGATTTGCCTCGGGGTTGGTGGCCGACATTCCCTGTGTGATCTCCCGCACCGGGTATAC
>SXGS01618838.1_pt1 | contig 10677 bp, 9 predicted proteins | sample 3174681 | NCBI WGS metagenome assembly SXGS01 (sample SAMN11356861, study PRJNA531348) | freshwater metagenome | isolation source: freshwater sample F1-80 | place: China: Fuxian Lake, Yuxi | collected 2017-12-25
CAGCGGTTGCGGCCGCCGCCGCCGCCGCCGGTGCCCGACCCGCCGCACGTGGTGGCGCAACGCGCCTGGGCAGCGCTGCGCGCGCGCACGGACCTTCCTCCGGAGGCGGTCGCGCGGCAGATGTCGGAGATCTTCCGGGGCTGGGTCGACGCGGCGTGGGGTTTCCCCGCCACCCGACGGACGACGCGCGAGATCCTCGACAACCTCGCAGGCTCCTTCACGGCGATCGAGCTCGACGCCGCACGCCGACTCCTCGGTGCCACCGACCTCGTGAAGTTCGCGGAGCGCACCGAGCACGCCGACCTGTTCGAACGACTGGATCGCGACTTTCACCTCCTCGTCCAGCCGATCGGCCGAGGTGCCCGTGTTTGAGTGGGCCTCTCCCGCGTGGTTCTTCGCGATGCCGCTCGCGGCCCTGCCGCTGGTGGCGATCTGGCGGCCGTGGGCGCTGCGGTTCTCCGCGACCGCGTCGATGCGCGGCGGCGCCTCGGTGCGCACGCTGGTCGCGTGGGTGCCGGCCGTGCTCCAGGCGCTCGCCGTGGCGCTCGTGGTGGTGGCGCTGGCGCGCCCGCAGGCGGTCACGCGCGAAGTGGAGCGTGAGAGTGAAGGGGTCGACATCGTGCTGGCGATGGACACCTCCGGCTCGATGCGCGCGGAGGACATGGTCTTGGGGGGCAGCCGTTTGTCCAGGCTGGAAGCCGGGAAGCGCGTCATGGCCCAGTTCGCGGAGGCGCGGGAGAACGACCGCCTCGCCCTGGTGGTCTTCGGCGAACAGGCCTTCACGCAGGTGCCGCTCACCCTCGACAAGGTGGGCCTCGTCGACTTCATCGGCCAGCTCGAGATCGGCATGGCGGGGGGCTCCTCCACCTCGGTCGGGGACGCGATCGCCGTCGCGGCGAAACGACTGAAGGAACTGGAGGCCCCGAGCAAGGTCATCATCCTGGTGACCGACGGGAAGTCCAACTCGGGCCAGATCGAGCCGGTGCAGGCGGCGGAGGCGGCCGCTGCGCTCGGCATCCGGGTGTACACCATCGGCGTCGGTGCGGCGGCCGGGCAGGGGCTCCTCGGCATGCTCGGGGGCGGCGGGGCCGACGTCGACGAGCGTACGCTCACCGAGGTGGCCTCGCTCACGGGCGGGGCCTACTTCCGCGCCGTCGACGCGCGCAGCCTCGCCGAGGTGTACGCCAAGATCGATGCGCTCGAGCCGTCGCCCGCGAAGGTGAAGGAGTACGTCCATCGCGACGAGCTGTTCCTCCGCGCGCTTGGGCCCGCGCTGGTCTGCCTGGGGATCGAGCTGTTGCTCTCGACCACCGTCCTGCGGAGGTTGCCGTGACGTTCGGGCGCCCGGAGTGGTTGATCCTGCTCGTGCTCGTGCCCGGCGCGACGCTCCTCCTGGTCGGCGCGTGGCGCCGTCGGGATGCGCTCCTGCACGCGCTCTTCGCTCCCGAGGCGTTGCTGTCCCTGGTGCCGCCTGGGCTCTCCCGCGCGCGCGCCGTACAGGCCGTGGCGTTGGTGGTCGCGGTCGGCGCGCTGGCGTTTGCCGCCGCGCAGCCTCAGCTCGGCTTCCAGTGGGTGCAGCGGCGCGCCAAGGGGGTCGACATCGTCGTCGTCCTCGACGTCTCGCGGTCGATGGACGCCCAGGACGTCTCGCCGTCGCGGATGGAGCGCGCGCGCCGCGAGCTCACCGACTTCGTCGGGCTCTTGCGCGGGGACCGCGTGGGCCTGGTCCTGGTCGCGAGCGGCGCGTACGTGCGCCTCCCGTTGACCACCGACTACGGCACCTTCGCGTGGACGCTGGCCGACAGCGACACCTCGACGATCCGGGCGCAGGGAACGGCGCTCTCCGGCGGGTTGGATGCGGCGGTGCAGATGCTCACCCGCGGGGGCAGCGCCGGCCGCGCGATCCTCGTGGTCGGCGACGGGGAGGCCCACGACGACCCGGGAGCGTTGGCCGCGGCCACCACGCGGGCGCGCGAAGCGGGGGTCCGTGTGTACGCCCTGGGCGTGGGCGACGAGTCCGGCGCGCCCATCCCGCTCCCCGAAGGCGGGTTCAAGAAGGACCGCTCCGGCGAGATGGTCATGACTCGCTTGCAGCCGGCCACGCTCCGCGAGCTGGCCGAGCAGACCGGCGGCGCCTACGTCACGGCGGTGGTGGGCGCCGGCGACGTGACGCAGCTCTACGAAGGCGAGATCCGCGGCTCCCTCGTCGCGGACGAACGAGAGGTGCGCCGTGAGAAGGTACCCAACGAGGTGTACCAGTGGCCGCTCGCTGTCGGGCTGATCGCCCTCGTCCTCGCCGCAGCCGCGAACATCGGCCCGCGCCGGGTCGTGCGGGTGGGGATGCTCCTCCTGGCGGTCGGCCTGGCGTTCCCCGACGCGGCCTGGGCCGGCGCGCGCGAAGAGGGCCTCGCGGCGGCGCGTGCCGGGGAGTGGGCGCGCGCGGTGGAGCGCCTCGGCCAGGCCCGGGTCGAGTCGCCGGGAGACGTCGAGGTGGCGCGGGGTCTGGCCGAAGCGCTCTACCGCTCGGGCCGTTTCCGCGAGTCCGAGCGCCTGTACCGCGCCCTTGCCGAGGCCGACCCTGAGCGTGCGCCAACCTATAGGTACAACGCTGGTAATGCGGCCTATCGCGATGGCCGACTGGACGAGGCGGTGAACCTGTTCGACGGGGCACACACCGCGGATCCGACGATGGTCGCGGCCGAGAAGAACCTGGAGGTGGTCAAGCGCGAGGTGGCCCTCCGGGAGCAGCGCCAACGGGAACCGCAGGAAGGCCAGGAGGGCCAGGAGGGCCAGGAGGGCCAGGAAGGCCAAGGTGGGCAAGGTGGGCAAGGCGGGCAAGGGGGGCAGCCCCCGCAGGACGGCGCGGCGGGCCAGGAGCCGCAGTCGGGCCAGGCCGGGCAAGGCGGTTCGCCGCCCCAAGACGGCCAGGGGGGTCCGGCGGAGCCCGGCGACCCGGGCGCCGAGGGGGCCGAACCCGCGGCGGGCGCCGGCGCCGGCGATCCCACCGCCGGCGGCGACACCGGCGACACGCCGACGACGGTGGACACGCCGACGGCCTCGGGGCAGATGTCGGCCGCCGAAGCCGCTCGGCTGGTCGATGGGGTGCAGGACGGTCGCCCGCACGTGATGGTGCCGGGCCGCGATACGGAGAAGGACTGGTGATCCACGCGCTTCTTTCCATCGCCCACGCCGCGGGCCTCGCGGCGCAGCTCGACGCCACCGAGGTCGCGGCGGGCCAGTCCGTCGGCCTCACCGTGCAGGTCACCGACGCCGAGATCGCGCGGCCGCCGGTGATCGACGCGCCGGCCGGGCTCACCATCCGCTACCTCACGCGCGCACGGTCGCGCCAGATGTACAACTTCGACGTGACCGAGACGCAGACCTTCCGCTACGAGGTGTCGGCCACCACCGCTGGCGTCTACTCCATCGGACCCCTGGCGGTGAAGACGGCGGCTGGAGTCCTGCACGCCGACGCGCTCGAGCTCCGCGTGGCCGAACGCGACGCGGGCGGCGTCGACGCCCTGGCGGCCGACCTGAGCCACCCGGTCGCGTGGGTGGGGCAGGTGCTCGTGTACCACCTCCGCTTCAAGACGCCGCGGAGCCTGGTGAACGTCCGCTGGGGGCCCCCCGAAGACGAACGACTGACCCCGGAGCCCGGCGTCGACCCGCTCACCTCCGAGTACCGCCTCGGCTCGGGCAAGGATGCCTTGGCAGTGGCGGAGCTGTGGTACCCCATGCGCGCCAAGGCGAGCGGTCGCGGAAAGCTCGGCGGCGCCACGCTCCTCGGGCAGTTCGCGGTGCAACGCCGCCGCGGATCGAGCGATCCGTTCCTGCGCGACCTGCCCGGGTTCACCGACCTGGAGAGCGAGACGGTGGTGAGCGAACCGCTCGCGCTCGAGGTCCGGGACCTCCCGACGGCGGGGCGGCCCGCCGACTTCAGCGGGCTCGTCGGCTCCTTCACCTTGCGCGCAACCCCGAGCGCGACCACGGTGCAGGTGGGAGACACCGTGACCGTCGACATCGAGCTCGCCGGCGACGGAGCGCTGGCGGGCGTCGTCTTCCCGGCATGGACGGGCGACGGATTCCGGGTGTACGACGACTCCCCGGCGATCGAGAGCCAGATCCGGGACGGGCACTTCGCGGCGACCGCGCGGGCCAAGCGCGCGGTGGTGCCGGAGCGTCCGGGAACGTTGGTCCTGCCGGCGGTGCGCCAGAGCTGGTTCGACCCGGCGCGCGGCGAGTACGTCGTCGAGGAGCTACCGCCCATCACCCTCACCGTCGGCGGCGCTGCGGAGGCCGCCGCGGTCGAGGCGTTCGGCGAGCCGGACGCGCGGAAGACCGCGGTCGATTCGCTGGGCGAGGACATCCTCCCGGTGCGCACCGACGTGTCCCTCGGTGCGCCGTGGCCGGGCGCCTGGGCTGCGCTGCTCTGCGTGCCCGGCGGTGCGCTCCTCGCCTGGGAGTTTGCCCCTCGCCTCCGCCGGCGCGCCCGCCCGGGCGCCGAGCCGCAACGGTTCGGGTTCGCCGATCTGGCTGCCGACCGGGAGGCGCGCCTCGCGGGGCTCGAGCGCATCTTCCGCGAAGAGGCCGCGCGGCGCCTGCGTCGGCCGGAGCCCGAGCTCAAGCGCGAGGACGTCGCCACGTTGGGCGAAGCGGCGGTGGGGCTCTACCGGCAGCTCGACCAGGCGCGCTACCGCGGCGACGGGGGCCTCCCCGAGGCCGAGGTCCGGGCCTGGGTGGAGTCGCGATGACGCTCCTCTTCGTGATGGGCGCGCTCGCGGCGGGAGAGGCCGAGTTCCAGGCCGGCAACGAGGCCTTGGCCGCGGGTCGGCTCCCCGACGCGGAGCGCGGGTACCGCGAAGCGCTGGCGGCGGGCGCCGTCGACGCCGACGTGTACTACAACCTCGGAAACGTGCTTTTCCGCGAAGATCGCCCCGCGCTCGCCATCCTCGCGTGGCGGCGGGCCCTCGCCCTGGCGCCCCGCGATCCCGACAGCGCCGCCAACCTCGACTTTGCGCGGCGTGGGGTGCGCGACGACGTGGTCACGCCCGACCCGGCGCCGGCGTGGGCGCCCTGGCAGGCCGCGGTCACCGCGGACGAGGGGATGTGGATCGGGGGCGCAATGGTGGGCGCAGGCCTGCTGCTCGTCGCGGCGCGCCGGCGCGCGACCGCGCTCCCGCTCGCGGCCGCGGGGAGCGGCGCCGTCGTGGTCGGGACGCTGCTCGCGGCGGGTGGACTGCACGAGTCGGTGCTTCCGCCGGCGGCGGTCGTGCTGGTCGACGAAGTGGTCGCCCAGAGTGATCTGGGCGGCGGCGTCGCGCTCTTCACGCTCCACGCGGGCGCCGAGGTGCAGCAGGTCGAGGTCGCGGCGGGGCAGGTCCTGGTGGCGCTCGGCGACGGCCGCAAGGGGTGGGTGGCCGAGGCCGCGGTGGGAACGGTCGATCCGTTCGCGGCGATGCCCTGATCGCCGTGCGATGCGCGCCCGCCTCTCCCGCGGCCGGGTGGAAGGTCGCGGCGCATCGCCCGGTTCTGCGTTAGCCGGCGGGGGTTCGGGGAATGACCATGCGGTGGATGTTCGTGCTCGCGTTGGCGCTCTCGGCCTGCTCCTGGCAGGCGCGCGTGAAGTACCTCAGCGACGAGGAGTTCAAGGCCTACTACGCCCTGAAGCCCTTCATGGACGAGGACACCCAGAAGTCCTACCTCACGCTCAAGACCGAAGAGGAGCGCAACGCCTACCTCAAGTCGGTGAAGATCGAGCGTGTCCCGCCCACGACGCTCTACGACATGTACTACACCTACGACGAGAACATCCGGCAGCTCATCGTCGACGGCGCGGTGCAGACGGGGTGGAACAAGGAGATGGTGCTGATGTCGTGGGGCCCCCCGTTCGACAAGAAGCGCCTCGTGGGCCGCCCGGCGCCCCGCTCCGAAATGCTCATCTACAAGTTCGAGAAGCACGAGGACGGGTCGGTCCTGGTCTTCATCCCCGGCAGCAAGACCGAGTACCAGGCGGTCGAGCGGTTCCGGCGCGAGGTGATCCTCGACAACGACGTGGTCACCGAGATCATCGAAAAGCCGGGCTGGGCCGACTAACGGCGCGCATCGGTGGCGGGCGTCACCGGCGCGGGAGCACGACCGAAACTAGCGGTGGACGGCCGCGGCGACCTCGCCTATAGCGAAGGGGCCGAGGTGTGCCCGTGAAGGTCTCGCTCATCAGCCCGTACCCCGACATCACCAACTACGGTCTGCGCAGCATCAGCGCGCACCTGCGGGCCAATGGCCACCAGACGCAGGTCATCTGCATGCCCGACTTCGCCGGCGACGGCGAGAGTGTGCACGTGCGCATGAACGAAGACCGCTACGCGCCCGAGGTCATCGACCAGATGGTGGCGTTGTGTGCCGACAGCGACCTCGTCGGCGTCACGCTGATGACGCACTACTTCGACTCCGCCAAGCAGATCACCCACGCGATCAAGTCGCGCCTGGGCGTGCCGGTCATCTGGGGCGGCTTCCACCCCTCGGTCCGGCCGGACGAGTGCGCGAAGTGGGCGGACTACGTGGCGATCGGCGACGCCGAGGACCTGATGCTCGACCTGTGCGAGCGATTGCAGAACGGCGACGGCGACAAGCTCCACGACATCAAGTCGCTGGTGTGGCGCAAGGGCACCGACGTCATCCGCAACGTGCCCGGCAGCCTGGAGCAGGAGCTCGATCGGTACCCGGCCCCCGACTTCTCGAGGGATGACCACCACATCCTGTTCGAAGGCCAGCTCATGCCGGTCACCAAGGACCTGCTGCGGCGCTACCTGCACAACGGCACGGTGAGCCGCATGTTCGGGCGTACCGGCTACCAGACGATGACCGGCCGCGGGTGTCCGCACGCGTGCACCTACTGCGGGAACAGCTTCTACCGCGACCTGTACAAGCGCCAGCGCTACGTCCGCTACCGCTCCACCGCGCACGTCATCGGCGAGCTGGAGACGATCAAGCGCGAGTACCCGTTCATCAACTTCATCTGGTTCAGCGACGACAGCTTCTTCGGCCGCCCGCTGCCCGACCTGTTGGACTTCGCCGCGCAGTACAAGGCCAAGATCGGCGATCCGTTCTACCTGCTCGGCAGCCCGGGTACGATCACCGACGAGAAGTACGGTGCGCTGGTCGATGCGGGCCTGCACTGCATCCAGATGGGCGTGGAGCACGGCAGCAAGCGCATCCAGAAGATGTTCAAGCGGTCCACGATGGGGAACGACAAGATCCTCAAGTCCGCCGAGATCATCACCAAGTACACCGACCGCACGGCGCCCCCGCAGTACGACCTCATCTACGACCTCGCCTACGAGACGATCGAGGACAAGCTCGACACCTTGCGCCTGGTCAGCGAGCTCCCGAAGCCCTACCGGCTCCAGGTCTTCTCGGTCATCTACTACCCGGGGACGTCGTTGCACACGCTCGCGAGTCGCGACGGCCTGGTGAACGACGAGAAGGCGGAGATCTACGACCGCATGTTCTTCGAGCGGCACGACAGCTACACCAACACGCTCCTTTTCCTGGCGCGCAGCGGCAAGTTCCCGCACGGTCTGCTCAAGGTGCTCATCGATCGTCGGGTCGTGGACGTGATGACCTCGGACTACATGGCGCCGGCGGGCAACGTCGCGAAGCAGGCGATCCACTCCTTGCGCCAGGCGCTCCGTTCGCCTGCGGTCGAGCGCGCCAAGGCGCTCGGGACCTACCGGGCGCGCCTGACCGGGATGACCGGGGCCGACGCCGGTGCCGCGGCGCCCAGCGCAGCCGAGTCGTTCTGAAGCCCATTCCGGGGCCCGCGCCGCGACTGTCCTGACGCGAGCGGAGTCCGGCGCGCGGTCCGCTGCGGGGGCGACACCTCAAGTCTGCGCCTCGCTGACCGATGGGCGGTCGTGGACGCACTGACCGCGCTCGCCCCCGCCTCCGGCCCCGACGCGCCGAGCCCCGCCCGGAAGGACGAGGCCGCTGCGGAGGAGTTCGAGGCGTGGATGGTGTCGTTTCTCGCGAAGCAGATGCGCGAGAGCGTGAAGGGTGGTCCGTGGTCCCAAGGGGCGATGGCCACGTTCGCCGACCTCTTCGATCAGGAGATTGGCAAGCGCGTGGCGGAAGGGGGCGGCTTCGGCCTGAAGGAGGCGGTGCTCGCCTCGTGGGACCACTCGGACGCGCCGGGCGCGCGCCCCCCGTCGCCGGGAATCGTGCAGGCAGGGCGAGAGGAGCACGACCACGAGGGCGGCGGGGTGCGCCTGACCAGCGCATTCGGCGCCCGCATCGACCCGCTCACCGGCCAGCGCCGGATGCACCACGGGCACGATCTCGCCGCCGCGGAGGGCACGCCGGTCCGGGCGGCCGCCGACGGGACGGTGCGCTTCGCCGGGCGGCGCGGAAGCTACGGCAACGTGGTGATCGTCGCCCACAGCGACGGCACCGAGACCCGGTACGCCCACTGCCGCGACCTCGACGTGAAGGCAGGCGACGTGGTCACCGCGGGGCAGTCCATCGCCTCGGTCGGCAACACCGGACGAAGCACGGGCGCGCACCTGCACTACGAGGTGCGTCGCGACGGGCAGGCGATCGACCCCGCGAGTTGGGACGGCGGCGACCCCCTGGCGAAAAATGATCGATGAACCGCTCAAGGCCGTGGCGGTTCGACCGATTCGGTTCGCAGGAGGGCCGTCGTGAAGATCTCCTCGCCCACTCTGACCACCCCGGACACGCTCACCTATGGCCGCGTGTCGCGTGGCGGGGCCGGCACCGCGGCGCCGCTCGGCGCCGGCCGGGCCGCTTCGCTCTCCACCAGCGACTTCCTCACCGAGCTCCAGGGCGCGGTTCGGGCCGATGCCTACGGCGAGGTCCGCAGCCACAAGGTGGCCGAAGCCCGCGCGGACATCGACGCCGGGCGCCTGGGCACCGAAGACGACTTCGAGAACGCGGTCAACGCGCTCCTGCGCGAGCTCTGAACATGTCGGCCCCGCTTCCCCCCGCCACCGACGACGTGCTCCACCAGCTGCTCCTGGCGGTGGAAGCGCAGCTCGCGGCGGCGAGGACGGCGGACGCGGGCGCGCTGGTGTCGAGCTCCGAAGAGCGGCGCCGACTGCAAGAGGCGGTCGACATCGACGCGATCCGTACGGCGAGCGCCGAGACCCGCGCCGAAGCGGCGCGCGTGGCCCTGCGCATCCGCGCCCTGGATGCGCGCATCCGCACGTGCGGGGAGATCGTGTCGGGCGCCATCGCCGCGCTCGACCCGGTGCGGGCGCCGCAGACCTACAACCGACGTGCGGGCCTGCGGGGTGTGCGGTGAGCCTGCTCGGGGCGCTTCAGACCGGGGCGCGGGGCCTGAGCGTCGCTTCGGCGGGTATCGACGTCACGACCCAGAACGTGACCGGCGCCGGCACCGCGGGGTACACGCGGCGAACCCTGCGGACCGAGCAGCTCGCGCCGGTGTCGCATCGTGGCCTTTTCGTGGGACAGGGCGCGGTCGCCAGCGCCGTGGTGCGCTCGACCGACCGGCTCCTCGGCGTGCGCCTGATCGATGCGGCGGGCGCCGAAGCGTCCTCGGGCACGCTCGCCGAGAACCTCCGCGTGGCGGAGAGCTACCTCGACGCGACCAACAGCACCGGCCTCGCCGAGGCGGTCGATCAGGTGTTCGACGCGCTCGGGTCGGCGACCACGGACCCCGGCGACGCTTCGCTGCGTCGGGGGGTGGTGCACGCGTGCGACGTGCTCGCGTCGATCACGTCGCGGATCGCGGGCGGCTTCGCCGACGCGGTCTCGGCGATCGACGAGCAGGCCGGTGCGAGCCTGACCGTGGTGAACGCCGCGCTCGAGGAGATCGCCACGCTCAACGCCCGCATCGGGCGCTCCGGCGCCGACGTCGGCCCGGCGGACCTCCTGGATCGTCGCGACCAGCTCATCCTCGAGCTCGGGGCGGCCATCGGGGTGAGCGCGGAGCTCAAGGCGGACGGCCAGGCGGTCGTGTACCTCGGCGGGCACGCGCTGGTCTCCGGCGCCGATTGGCGCGAGGTCGCCTCCAGCGAAGACTCGACCGGCGCGGTGACCTTCCAGGTCGCGATGGACCAGGGCAGCCTCGACGTCACCGACACCGTCGGCGGTGAGCTGGGCGGGCTCGTGCAGGCCCGTGGCCACCTCGAGGGGTGGATCGAGGACCTCGACAACTTCGCGTTCACCTTCGCGACCGCGCTCAACACGCAGCACGCCGCGGGGTTCGACGCCGACGGGGCCGCGGGTGGCGACATCGTCACGCTCCCGACGTCGGCAACGGGGGCCGCAGCGGTCCTCGCCGTCGACTCGGCGCTCATGGACGACCCGAGCCTCCTGGCGTTCGCGGGCGCGGCCACCGCGCTCCCCGGCGACGGCGTGAACCTCGAGGCGATGCTGGAGATCGAGGACGACGCGAGCCTGTTCGGCGCCGGGAACTCGCGCGCCGCGGTGTCGGCGATCACCTCCGACGTCGGCGCCACCGTGGCGGCTGCGGAGAGCGACGAAGAAGCCCAGGCCGCGCTCGTCGGTGACCTGGAGGCCCTCCGGGAGAGCACCGGTGGCGTGGACACCGACGAAGAGGCGACCCACCTGCTCGAGTACCAGGCGGCCTACCGGTCCGCGGCGAAGGTGCTCAGCGCCTGCGACGAGCTCTTGCGC
>SXGS01005054.1_pt1 | contig 10676 bp, 9 predicted proteins | sample 3174681 | NCBI WGS metagenome assembly SXGS01 (sample SAMN11356861, study PRJNA531348) | freshwater metagenome | isolation source: freshwater sample F1-80 | place: China: Fuxian Lake, Yuxi | collected 2017-12-25
AGCGCGACTGTGCTGAAAGCCAGTCGCAGCAGCATCTCAGGCTCGCTATCACGCCAAACCTGCTGCGGCTGGTGCTTCGCACACAACCGCGCTCCGGGCTGCCAGCCAAATTCACCGTCAACCTGCGGATGCACTGGCCAATAATGGCAGGGGTTATGCTGGTTGACTCTCTGGAGGCCCCCCGGTAAATTCCTAAGGACTTTTATACCCATGCTGTCCGCCATCGAAAACTTGTTGATCCTTCAGGATCGAGACCGAAAGATCCTTCGTCTGAAGGGGGAGATTGGGAAAATTGAGCCAGAGCGAAAAATGCTGGCCCAAAAATCATCCGCCGCGCAGGCGGCGCTCGATCAAGCCAAGGCCCGGGCAATGCAAATCGAAAGCGAGCGGAAGCGGTTGGAGTTGGAGGCGGAGGCCAAAAAACAGCAAATGGGCAAATACTCGACCCAACAGCTCCAAACCAAAAAGAACGAGGAATACAGGGCCTTGGCCAACGAGATCCTCAATTGCAAAAAGGCTATCAGCGATTTGGAGGATCTGCAGCTAAACCTGATGGAGCAGGCGGATGCAGCCCACCAGCTGGTGGTGGAAGCCACCAAAGCGGCGGCAGCCGCCAAACAAGAAATGAGCCGACTTCTTGGGGAGCTCGCTGCCCGCGAGCAAGTTCTGACGAAGGAGCTGGCTGATCTCGAAATCAATCGGGGCCAGTTGACCTCGGCGGTGGAGGAGTCCGCTTTGTCCCGCTATGAACGTCTTCTCAAGCAAAAGGGGGAAAATGCCGTCATGGGCGTCGAGCATTGCGTGTGCGGCGGTTGCCACATGAAGCTGCCCACCCAAGTCGTGGTGACTGCCAAAGCGCAGCAAGAATTGGTGGCCTGTCCGAACTGCGGCCGCCTCTTATATTTTCATCGCGCGATGGATATGACGGTCGTCGACTAGGCGAACCTTCTCGTCTGCACGGGCAGGGCCGCTATTCGATCGGTGGCCCGGCTGGAATGGAAGAGAAATCCCCCCACTTTGTGACGCGCGACGATGCCATGGAGCTTCTCCGAGCCTTTCGCCGAGGCGACCTCTCAGAAGAGCGGCTGCTGGACAGGCTGAGCCTGGCGCCGGTGTTGGATCTTGGATTCGCTCAAGTGGATGCTTCACGGGCGTTGAGGAAGGGATTTCCGGAAGTGATTTTTGGCGCTGGCAAGACCGCATCCCAGATCGTGGGCATCGCGCGGTGTTTGATCGAGAATGAGAAGAGAGTTCTCATCACGCGCCTGGACCCGGCTCAGGCGCAAGAAGTGATCAAGGCGTTTCCCGGGTGCGCCTATTCGGAGCCGGGACGCTGCATCACACTGACCCGTGGCTGGGATCGCCAAACACATGGGCGCATCGCTGTCGTGTCGGCGGGAACCAGCGATTTGCCTGTCGCCGAGGAAGCCGCTGAGACGGGACTTGCGATGGGGCATGAGGTGGATCGCATCACCGACGTGGGAGTTGCCGGTTTGCACCGAGTGCTCAGCCAGTTGGAGAGAATTGCCATGGCCCACGTGGTCGTGGTCGTCGCTGGCATGGAAGGAGCCCTTCCCAGTGTCGTGGCGGGTCTGATCCCAAAGCCGGTGATCGCGGTTCCCACCAGCGTCGGCTACGGAGCGAGCTTTGGAGGACTCGCGGCGCTCCTCGGAATGTTGAACAGTTGTGGCAGCGGGGTCACCGTGGTGAACATCGACAATGGCTTTGGAGCGGCTTACGCGGCCAGCCAAATCATTCGCCTCATGGAGGCGCCCAAGCACGAGCCCGGTCGTTAGGTCTCACTCCTCGCGTTGCCAGGCTTCGGGAATTTTGTGAAAACTCTTTATCTCAATATCTTTAGTGGAATGAGCGGGGACATGTTCCTCGGCGCCATGTTGGATCTGGGCTTGGACCTCGCCAAACTCGAGGCCGAGCTGAAGAAGTTGCCTCTCGAAGGATACCATCTCCACGCCAGGCACTTGGTTCGCGGGGGAATCCAAGCTGTCAAATTCGATGTCCACGTGGGCTCTCAACACCACGGACAGGCGCCTGATGAAGGACACGAGCATGACCACGAGCATGACCACGACCAGGCTCATGGGCACGAGCACGGGCATCACGAAGAAGAGGGTGTTCATACTCATAACCATGCTCATGATCATGAGCACGACCACGCGCGCGACTCAGCGAGAGGGTTTTCAGATATCGAGCAATTGATTCGCGCAGGCGGTCTCTCGGAGTGGGTGAAAGGGAAAGCCGTTTCGATCTTCAGGAGGATAGGCGAGGCGGAAGCGAAGGTGCATGGGATACCGATCGATCAAGTGCATTTCCACGAAGTGGGAGCCATCGATTCGATCGTGGACATCGTCGGAGCGTGCGTCGCGCTGGAGATGCTCGGCAAGCCGGAGGTGAGGGCTTCAGAGGCGGTGGAAGGCCAAGGCTGGGTGCGGTGCGCTCACGGACGCTATCCCGTGCCGACCGCTGCGACCTTGGAAATTCTTGGGGCGCGCGGGATCGCGATCACGCAGTGTGACGAACCGGGAGAGTTGATCACCCCGACCGGCGCCGCGCTTCTGGCGGAGTTCTCCGCCACGTTCTCGCCGATGCGCAACTTGGTTGCGGAAAGGATCGGATATGGAGCGGGTTCGAGGGAGAACAAAACTCGTCCGAATGTGCTGCGGGCGATTCTCGGGAAACAGATGACCGAGCGTCAGCCGGGGGATTCGGGATGGGATGAAGATCGCGTCGCAGTCCTGGAGAGCAACCTCGACGATGTGTCCTCGGAGGTCTTGGGGCATTTCATGGATGAAGCGCTTCGGATGGGGGCGTTGGATGTTTTTTACGTCCCCATCACGATGAAAAAGAGCCGGCCCGGGGTCATTCTCTCCGTTCTCTGCGCCGAATCCGAGGCCGATCGGTTTTCAGAGATGATTTTGTATGAGACGAGTGCCTTCGGATTGCGGCGGACCGTCTGCGAACGGCGCAAGCTGAAGCGGGAGGTGCGGCATGTCAAGACACCGTATGGCGAGGCGGATGTAAAGTTAGGCTGGCTAGGGGATCGTTTGGTGCATGCGAGCCCGGAGTTTGAAGTGTGCAAGGCCCTGGCGAATGAGGCGGGTGTGCCTGTTCGTGTCGCGATGGAGGCCGCTCGCCTGGCGGCTTTCAGTCTTTTTGGTCCTCGTTTCGCCGAGGTTGGAGACTCAACGTCCTCTCATCACTTATGATAGATGCCCAGCTTCTCGAGATCTTGTGTTGTCCTGAGACGCGCCAACGCTTGACCGTCGCCCCTGAAAGCGTCGTGGCCCAGTTAAACGAGCGGATTGTCTCCGGGCGCCTCACCAATCGAGGCGGAAGGTCTGTCTCCGTCAAACTGGATGGAGGGCTTATCCGAAAGGATGGGCGCTTCTTGTATCCGGTTCGGCAGGACATCCCAGTGATGTTGGTGGATGAAGCCTTGGCGTTGGGAGATCCCTCCTGAAGTGAACGCAACGTGGGAAGGCGCCTCCGGGCGCTCTCCTGCCGCTGGCTTGAGATTGACGGTTTCCACAGGTTTCTAGGCGATGGCTCTCAAGTGTGCCGATTGACGGCGACTTCAGCCTGGGCGCCGTCTCTCGGTCTTGCGAAAAAGGCGGCAGGTTGGCACATTGATCCTGATCAAACCGAATTAGTCGTATGAAAAACTCCATCCATTGGATCGCCGGAACCCTGGCCGCTCTGTTGTTTTGCGCTGCAGGACGATCTCCTTTGATGGCTGCAGACCCCGTTTTCAAGGCCGGATTCGCTGAGCGGGACATCACGCCTGATATCGGCATGGAAGCGCCGGGAGGCTACGGGAAGGATTATCACAAAACATTTCACGATCCGTGCAAGGTGCGGGCCGCGGTGTTTGACGACGGCAAGAAACGCGTGGCGCTGGTCGGAGTCGACCTTCTGTTCGTGACTCGACATCTGGTGAAGGAGGCGCGCGAGGAGATTCGGCAGCGTTGCGGGATCGCGGGCGACAGCGTGCTCATCGGGGCTTCGCACTCCCATTCATCCGGGCCAATCGGCATGGGCGAACCCGGGGATTTTGACAACGCCTCGGACTTGGTGAAGGAGCTCGTGAATGAAAAATCGATCGTTTCCAATCCCGGATTCTTGCGGCTTTTGAAACGGCAGATCGTGGAGGCGGTGGTGCAAGCCGACGGCTCTCGCGTCGACGCGAAGCTGGCGGTGGGTTATGGCCATGAAGACAAAGTGGCTTTCAATCGGCGTCTTCGCATGAAGGGCGGTCTCACATTCTCGCATCCTGGCGCCGGCAATCCAGAGATCGTGGGTTACGCGGGTCCGATTGATCCGCAAGTGGGCACCGTGGGTGTCTGGGATTTGAAAGGCTCGCTTCTCGGTGTGGTGGTCAACTTCGCTTGTCATGCGACCACTAATCCGGGAGGCATCTCGGCCAATTGGATTTGGGCGATGGAGAAGACTTTGCGCGGCGCCACGGGCCATGCGGCGCTGCCCGTGGTCTTCCTTCAAGGAGCATCTGGTGACATCACGCAAGTGGACAATTTGACGCGGTTCCAGAATCCGGGTCCGGAGGAATGGTGCGAGCGTGTCGGAGGGCGGGTGGGCGCCGAGGCTTTCAAGACGCTTCTCCTCGTCCGGCAGGGCGCGGGCCGTGACATTCCTTTGGACACGCGCCAGCGGGTTTGGCACGCGAAACGCCGCTTGCCTTCAGCCGAGAAATTGAAGCGTTCATTGGAATTGGTTCTGCAGGGGCCGGAGAAGGCGGGATCGACCGAGTGGACGTTCGCGAAAGAGATTTTGCTGCTCGACGCGGCGGCGCGGGCGCGGCCCGAAGTCGAGGTGGAAGTGCAGGCGATCCAGGTTGGCCCGGCGGTTTTCATCTCGAATCCCGCGGAATATTTCGTGCAGTTCGGGTTGGACATCAAGAAGGGCAGCCAATTCCCGTTCACGTTCCCCGTGGAATTGGCGAACGGCATCGTCGGCTACGTCCCTACTGAGGAGGCGATGGGGCCCAATGGCGGCGGTTACGAGACCCGGCTGAGTGCCTACTCCAATTTGGAAGTGGCGGCCGGCCGTCAATTCGCGGACACGGGCATTCGGCTCGCCAACGAAATGACGCCTGGCAAAGTGCCTCTCCCTCCGGCCGCTCCTCCATTCCGGGCGGCTTGGGCCTACGGCAACTTGCCGCCCGAGCTGAAATGACGGTGGCCAACCGGTGGAATCATGAGCCAAACGCGAATGCTGATTCTTGCCAGAACACTCCAGGCGGCGTGCTGGATCGCCCTCTGGTTGGGGGGCCTTTGTTCGAATTTGGAAGCGGCTTCGGCGCGATCTCGGGATCCGGGGCGGGAAATCTATCGCCAACAGTGCGCCCGTTGCCATGGTAAGAATGGCGAGGGCGTGCCCGGCGAGTACAATGAGCCGCTCCAGGGCGATTGGTCGGTCGAGAAACTCGCCCGCGTCATTGAACGAACCATGCCCGAGGACGCTCCTGAGAAGTGCGTGGGAGCGGATGCCGAAGCAGTCGCCCGCTACGTGCATCAAACATTTTATTCGCGCGAAGCCCGCGAGCGGAAGAGGCCGGCGCGCGTGGAGGTGTCACGGCTGACAAACCGGCAGTTTTTGGCCACCGCGGCCGATTTGCTCAGATCCTTCGGACCTGAGGATCCCTCGGTGGGGTCTGAGCGTGGGCTGCACGCGGTCTACTACAATGCGCGCGGGTTTGATAACGAGCGAAAGGCTTTCGAGCGGGTGGATCGACAGATTAATTTTGAGTATGGAACGGGCAGTCCCGAAAACTCGCACATGGGGTCGACCGAGTTTTCGATGCAATGGCGGGGGTCCCTGCTTGCGGACGAAACGGGGATTCATGAATTCGTGCTTGAAAGCCCGAACGGGGTGCGGCTCTGGTTAAATGACGACGATCAACCGGCTGTGGACGCGTGGGTGGCTTCTGGCGGCGCCGCGGACCATAGTTTCAAGCTGCGGTTGATCGGAGGCCGGGCTTACCCGTTGCGCCTTCACTTTTTCAAGTTTAAGGACAAGAGCGCCTCTGTCCGTTTGCTTTGGAAACCGCCCCACGGTGTGCTTCAACCCATTCCCGCGAGGAACTTGGCCACGACCCGGTCCTCGCCCACGCTGGTGTTGTCGACCTCGTTTCCTCCCGACGACAGCAGCGTCGGTTATGCTCGCGGAGTCTCAGTTTCCAAGTCATGGGATGAGTCTGTGACTCAGGCGGCGATGGAGATCGCCAATCACGTTGTCAAAAATCTGGACCGACTGTCCCGCAGCCAGGCCGAAGACAAAGACCGCCTGGCCAAGGTGCGAACTTTCTGCCAGGAGTTTGCCCAAACCGCTTTTCGCCGCCCCCTCGACGAGAGTTTGCGCCGTTCGCACGTCACGGACCACTTTCAAACAGGCCGCAAGCTGGATGATGCCGTGCGGCGAGTGGTGCTGCTCTCGATCAAATCTCCTCGATTTCTCTATCTTGGACTCGAGGGCGCCTCGGAAGCGGGTTACAACGCGGCGTCCCGGCTTTCATACGCCCTCTGGGACTCGCTGCCTGACAAGCGACTCTTCGAAAAGGCCGCTAGAGGTGAGCTGAACGGAAGGGAGAACGTGGTCGCGGAATGCCGGCGAATGCTCGAGGATCCTCGCGCGAGGGCTAAAGTTCTCTCGTTCCTGCATCATTGGCTTCAGATGGATCATCTGGAAGATCTCGCCAAGGACCCTCAATTGTTTCCGGGGTTCACCTCCGAGTTGATCGCGGATTTGCGAACGTCTCTCAATCTGTCCTTGGAGGACGCGGTTTGGTCGGAGTCGTCCGACTACCGTGATTTGCTCCTCACCCCCAGTCTTTACATGAATGATCGATTGGCCCGGTTTTACGGGGTGGGAGTCAATGCCACGGACGACTTTGTGAAAATCCCATTCGACCCCAGGGAACGTTCGGGAGTCGTGACACATCCCTACTTGTTGGCGGCGTTCTCTTACCCGAAATCGACTTCCCCGATCCATCGGGGCGTGTTTCTGACTCGGCACATCGTGGGCCGCGCATTGCGGCCTCCTCCGATCGCCGTCGCGTTCAAGGATTCCGATTTTTCCCCTGATCTGAGCATGCGTGAGAAGATCACGGAACTAACACGGCCTCAATCCTGCCAGAGCTGTCATTCCGTGATCAATCCGCTCGGATTCAGTTTAGAGCACTACGACGCCGTTGGCCGGTTACGATCGTTCGATGGGGACAAGCGCATCGACGCGGCCAGCGACTACGTGACAGATGACGGGGAAACGGTGCGGTTGACGGGCGGGCGGGATCTGGCGGAGTTCGCGGCTGCGAGCGGGCAAGCCCACGCCACATTTATCGAGACGCTGTTTCACCAGTTGGTAAAGCAACCCATCGCAGCCTATGGGCCTGAAGTTTTTTCACGATTGCGCGAGTCGTTTCTTGCATCCGGGTGCAATATGCGGCAACTATTGATAGAAGCGCGCGCCGTGTCGGCTCTTTACGCTCCTGGCAAGTCGGCCGCCACTGCCTCGAAACCCAGATCATGAACGCAATCCGCCGCCGCCAATTCATCCGTCAGTTGGGCGTTTCCACCGCCGTCCTCCCATTCCTCACCGGATTGCCGAGCCTCGGGCTTGCCAGCCCTGTGCGCCCGCGGCAGCGGCTCGTCATTGTTTTCACGCCCAACGGCACCATTCCCGGGGCATTCTGGCCCTCGGATCAAGGGCGCGATTTCAAACTCAAGGAAATAGTCGAGCCGCTCGAGCCGTTTCGTCATCGAACTCTGTTCTTGAACGGGCTGGCCAACAAAGTTCGCGGAGACGGGGATAACCACATGAGGGGAATGAGCTGCCTGCTGACCGGCATTGAACTTTTTCCCGGGAACATTCAGGGCGGATCCCATACGCCGGCGGGCTGGGCTAGCGGCATTTCCATCGATCAAGAAATCAAGAATTACTTCCAAAGCCGTCCTGATTCCCGAACCCGGTTCGGATCGTTGGAATTCGGAGTTGGCGTCACGGACAGGGCGGATCCATGGACGCGAATGTCCTACGCGGGCCCCAACCAACCTGTGGCGCCTATTTCGGATCCTTATCAGATGTTCTCGAAGCTCTATGGCCAAATGAAGGACAAGGAGAACGTTCAGGGCATTCTCGATGAGGTTCGGGAAGATCTGAAAAAAGTGCGCAAGCTCATGAGCGCCGAGGATCGGAAGCTCCTGGAGCAGCACGAATCCTTGGTTCGGCAAATGGAGAAGGAGATGAGTGCTCCCGAGGAGCGCAAGCTTCGCGCCGTGCCGCCCTCCTTTGAGGAAGGAATCGCCGATCAGAACGACAACGTGCCTCGGTTGAGCCGCATGCAAATCGATTTGCTCGTGAACAGCTTCGTGAACGACATGGCCAGAGTCGCCACGTTGCAGTACACGAAATCCGTCGGACAAGCCCACATGAAGTGGCTCGACATCAAGGACGGGCATCATTCGTTATCCCATGAGCCGGACAACGACAAGGTGGCCCAGGAAAAGCTCGTCAAGATCAACAAATGGTTCTGCGCCGAGCTGAGGTATTTGCTGGATCGTATGGCTTCAACCCCCGAGCCGGGAGGCGAGGGATCTCTCTTGGACAATAGTTTGGTGGTCTGGACAAACGAACTCGGGAAAGGGAACTCCCACACTTTGGACAACATCCCATTCGTGTTGGTGGGCGGCGGCTTTGGCTTCGACATGGGACGATCGCTCAAGTTCGAGAGGGTGGCGCATAACAGGCTGCACCTCGCGCTCGCGCATGCGGTTGGACATCGCATCGAAACCTTCGGGAAAGCGTCTTTGTGCGACGGAGGGCCGCTCAGCCTTGGCTGACGCGCGGGTTGTTTGATCCTTGTGCGCTGCTGTTTGTACTCCTTCCTGGCCTGTTTCCAGTTCCTTGCCTGGTGTTGTTCCGCCCAGCAGCCATCCCCCGGTTCGCAAACCGTGTCTTTAGCCGCGAATGCCGTCAACGCCTTCGGTCTCAAACTGCTCAAGGCCCATACCGCGACCCTCTCGGCCGCGCCCGCCGTTGATTCCATCCCCAGCAACGTTCTCCTCTCGCCCTATTCGATACAGACGGCTTTGGCGATGACCTTCGCTGGCTCTGATGGAGTCACGCGCGGCGAGATGGCCAACACCCTGGATTACGGAGCGGCAGGGAACGACATCCATGCGTCGTTCGCTGCTTTGCATCTGGCTTTGGACAACTCAGTCCTGAGCGCCTCGCGAATGGTTCAGCCAGCGGGTAAACAGCCTGGCTCCAGCTCATCGGAGCCCTTCGTTCTTGCGACCGCCAACCGGCTTTTTGGACAGAGAGGCTACGAGTTCGAAGCGCCGTTTCTGAAACTGACTGAGGAAGCTTACAAAGCTCCCTTTTTGACGCTTGATTTTGCGCGAAGTCTGCCGGCTTCGATCCGGTCGATCAATGATTGGGTGGAGGAACAGACGCGCCGCCGCATTCAGCAGTTGATCCCGCCCAATGGTCTGGACACGGACACGATCCTCGTTCTTGTCAACGCTCTCTACTTCAAGGCGCCGTGGGCGGTTGAGTTTAACGAGTCGAGGACCAAACCCGAAGTTTTTCACGTGAAAGGCGATCGGCAAATGGATGTCCCCACAATGGTGAGAACAGGTCCGATGGGGTATGGCGAGCGGGTGGGGTTCGAAGCGGTGTCATTACCCTACATGGGAGGGGATTTTCAGTTCCTGATTCTTTTGCCGTCCAAGTCCTCTGGCCTGGCCGCCCTCGAACAGGGACTCACATCGGAGGAGTTGAGAACCAACGCCACCCTTCGGACCCGCGAGATCACTTTGCACTTGCCCCGATTCCGGCTTGAGCCACCCCTGATGAGACTGGGTCCAGAATTGCGCGCCCTGGGGATGAAATCAGCGTTCGATGAACCGCGCGGAAGCGCCAATTTTCTGCGGATGGCGGCGCCGAAACCGGACCATCGACTCAAGATTTCGGAGGTTTTCCACAAAACGTTCGCTGCTGTGGACGAACGCGGCACCGAAGCCGCCGCCGCAACCGCCGTGGCCATGGTAAAGACCACAAGCCTGCCCGCAAGGCGGCCCGAACCCTTGGAGGTCCGAGTGGATCGGCCATTCCTTTTTGCCATCCAGCATCGATCGACTGGCGCGTGCTTGTTCCTCGGGCGTCTCGTGAATCCGCGTTAACCTAAGAAAGGGAGAGGGGATTCGTTGCCAACAAATCGCTTTCCTTTTCCTTGAAATCCTCAGTGCAACCAGCTCCCTCGTTCAACCATCGAGTCGACCGAACCGCCGCTGAGCCTCGCCGTTTTGTTGCGGGCTGGGGGAATTCGAGAGATTATCTGGACGGAGTAGCGGAGCTGACAGCGGCGGTCGGTCACTCGTGTCGTTAGGCGGCGTGAGCACACCTTGCATTCTATGGCCCAGTGGACAGACAAAACAAAGTTTCTGAGCGTAGGACGCTCTGGCCTTCAGTATTGCACGAGCTTCGCCTGTTCGCGCTCAACGGAGACTGCCGAACACCTCGTCACAGAGTTCTATCAGGCGCGTCGCGCGGCTCTCAGCAGCAAGAGCGGCGGGCACACCCTGACGTTCCCGCCGTTTCTGAGTTCGTGACGTCAAAGGAGGGAAGCAATACGCTACAAGGTG
>SXGS01123144.1_pt1 | contig 10676 bp, 12 predicted proteins | sample 3174681 | NCBI WGS metagenome assembly SXGS01 (sample SAMN11356861, study PRJNA531348) | freshwater metagenome | isolation source: freshwater sample F1-80 | place: China: Fuxian Lake, Yuxi | collected 2017-12-25
CACGTCTTTGTCCATGCCGACGGCACTTCCGAGAACGCCGGGTCCCACGTAAGGAAGACCGAGAAGGCGCAAGTACCCTTGCATCGTTCCGTCTTCTCCGTAAGGACCGTGGAGGATCGGGAAAACAACATCAAGTGTGCCGCGACGTCTGCCGCTCGCGAGTTCAAGAACCTCGGCCGTCTTGCCCGGGCCAGGAACGATGAAAACTTCCGTTCCAACCGTTTCGAGATCGATCGGGCGAGTGACGTCCGTTTTTCTCAAAACGTCGATCGAAGGAAGCGCACGCATGACGCCCTTCTTATCGAGACCGATCAAGTGAACTTCGTATTTGTTGAGATCAAGAGCGTCGGCGACGTTCTTGCCGGATTCGAGAGAGACAGCATGCTCGGCGCTTTCGCCGCCAAAGAGCAAAGCCACGCGGATTTTAGAAGACATCTGGACCTCGCAATGGAAGTGGGAGGAGCGTATCAACGCCCGCTAAGCCAAAAGTCTATCGCGCCCGCGCAAGCGCGAAAAGTTGGAATTGCGGAACCAGACTTCAGAGCGAAAGTGAGTGCGGGACTCGAGTTCCCACTGCGGGACCAGCCGCTTCGGTTTCGAGATGAAAACGCATGAAGCTCAGGACTCCGGTGATGACCTTGCTTGCCTCATTGAAGATAGGTCCACCCGAATAACCAGATTGGATTGGGCAAGTCGGGAGGACGATCGTTTCGCCGGGAAGTGTTTCGATCGTATCTAAATCAAAGTTGTCATTGCGATCGCAATGAAGCTCGCGCAACTCGTGGCGGAGAATTCCGTTCTCATCCGTGGCATCCATCGCGATTCCGAAGAGCCGCACGCGCGGACTAGCCGCAGCTCGCTCTTGGTCGAGGCCGATGGCGTTGCGTTGGCTCGGGCGGCTCAATCGAATGAACGCGTAGTCGAGTTGCACTTGTTCTTGCCGATCAAAATCGATGGTGCTTGCTTGAACGATCGAACCGCAGGCGATGAACTCTTGAGCTTTTCCGGTCTGCTGGGGCCAACGGATCCAGCAGTTGTTATCGAACGTCTTTTTATCTTCGAGGGTTTCCCACGGCACACAGTGGCTCGCCGTCAGCACTAAATCAGGTTTGACGAGCGTAGCCGTACAACCTTCTGGACCTTGGCCCGAAAGGGTGACGAGCTGACCGATCGCTTCGGGGCAGCTCGTGCCTTCAGCGCAAATGAAGGGAGGAGGGTTCAGATCCGCAAGCTTTTCGGCCTGGATCGGAGACGGAGACGCCGAGCGAGCGGCATAAGTGTCTTTCTTCTGGCAGCCCAGGGTGAAGGTCGAGCCAAGTAAGACATATATATAGAGGAGCGTTCGCATCGGCATGACGGATCCATTAAGCAAACCTATGCCGAGTGTGAGTTCGCGGCTAATTGAATCTCGCTTGTACGAGGTTCAACTTAGATGACGTTCTTAAGCGCTTTTTCGGCGGCGCTGTCTAAGGATTGATCGACTTTTCAGTGAGCCCCGGCCAGCGGGCCCATAACGCCAGGCTATGGAAAACCTTAGTCTTTTTTACAGAGGCCCTGACCTTTTACGGCCTTGGCACAGGCAGTGCTCTACCTCCCTTTGAGATTAAAAATCGTACGCCTGCCCCGCGGAGTGCGGGCCCCCTTAACCGGGAAGGTATAAAATGAAATCGATTTACGTCATGATGTTGTGCGGAATGGTTCTCTTCTCTTTCGCCAACTGTGGAAAGAAAGACGATCCGCAAGGAAGTGCGGACATGTCATCAGCCTGCTACACGCAGCAAATGCAAACCGGCACTCAACAGTACTTTGTTCCGGGCGCTCCCTGCGCGTTCAACTACAGCACTGTTCAAGGCTTCCAGCCGATCTACAACAACGGTTACGCTTACTCGAGCAGCCAATTCTACGGCGGCACGAGCATGCCCACACCGCAATGTAGCGGCGGACAAACGGTTGTTTACTCGCAAGTCAAAGGTCTCGGTTGCGTAACGAACCAACAACTGGGCTTAAGCGGTGCGCCGGCTGTTTACGACCTCAATCAAATGACTCGCACTTTCGTTTTGGTGTCGCAGCCGAATCCTTACGGCGCTTACCAAATGGGTCAAATGGGTGGTTACAACTCTTCAGGTTTCTACGGCTCGATGATCGTGCAACAGCCTTACACTTCGGGCATCCAAGTTCTTCGGACTTGCGATAACAACGACAAGTGCGGTCCCGGTCTTAGCTGCCGCTCGCCCTTGGGTCCGCAACTCGCAACGGGTCTGGGAGTTTGCTACCACTGATCAAAGTGAATAGAGAAATCGCGCAGCAGGTGACGAAGCTTACCGCGCGCGATTTCGATTCTGAATCGCGCTAGTCACAGCCTGGATAAGCTTTAAGATTTTGAACGGCTTGATGAAGAAACCATCCGCCGTCAGTCGCTGAGCTTCTTCAAGCGACATATCCATCTCTCCACTCACCAAGAAAAATGGAACAGCAAAACGAGCGCGGCGAACCTCTTTGAGGAAGCTCACGCCATCCCCGTCAGGCATCGAGATATCAGAAATCACCGCATCGATTCCGGTCTGGGAATTCAGCGCTGCGAACCCTTCGCGACCACTGCGGGCAAGCGCAATCTCAAAACCTCGGGCTTTGAGTTCCATCTCGAGGTATTCGAGAAAGTCGGCGTCGTCATCGACGAGCAAAATTCGGTGAATGCGCTTTGGTTCCATACTTCTAATATGTAATCGAAACGGGAGCGAACGACAGAGTAAAGTCGCACCCATCAAGAAATCGTAAAGAGGTCTAGGCCATCTCCACGAGTTCTTGGATCATCTTGCGAATGCCGGTGAAAACTTCGTGAGGTTTCGCATCGTACATGTAAGCGGGCGTCGTCAGAACTTTATGATCTCGATCGCTCACGTAATCGGTGACGTCGCACTTCACGTGCAGGGCACCGGTCTTCTCAATCTCTTGGGCGGTCGCGGGATCGTTTCCGATCGTGAGGTTGACGCCTTCCTTCCCTAAGACTTTTGCGACTAAGGTCGGAGCGATGCAAATTGCGCCGATCGGTTTGGCCGCGCGGTGAAACTCTTTGATGATGCGTTTTACTTCCGGATTGAGTTTCGCTTTCACGCCATCGGTCGCCCATGTCGAGAGATTCTTCGCCGCTCCGAAACCACCGGGAAAGACAACGGCATCGAAGTTCTGTTCATTGAGTTCAATCAGATCGTGAATTTTGCCGCGTGAGATTCGAGCAGACTCAACCAAGACGTTTCGTTGCTCGGGGTTCGCTTCGCCGTGATGGGCCGTGACCACGAAGGATTCGTTCGGTGCGAAACAAACCGTTTCGGCGCCAGCTTCAGACAGTGCGATGAGAGCGCTCGTGGCTTCCGTGATCTCGGCGCCATCGAGAAAACCGCAGCCCGAAAGAACGAGCGCGATCTTTTTCTTATCAGTTGTCGGCTGAGTCGTGGATTGCGTGGCCATCTTCATCTCCCTTTGGCTCGGCTATAGCGCCAATTTCGCCAAAGGTCTAGGGGCCACCAGGGGTCAAAGCGCAGGGCACTCGGGGCTAGCGTTGGGCGGAAGATCTTCCGGTCGAGCTTTAAACCTGAAATTTACGACGTCTTGGCACTCAGTGAGCATAGTCTTCGCTCCGTCATCGCCGACGGGAACCATCTGCGTTAAGCAGCTTTTCACCAAACCGGGAATGAAGTCGTCAACGGGGCTCATTTTATAGCCGGCGACTTGAGGGATATCGGGACTCGAAACCAGCTGAATGAGAAGGGGAGTGGCTTCCTTGCCTTCCCACGCGACCATCTCAAACCACAGAGTCCGGTAGCGGACTCGGCAGTTTGGAATGTTTAAGCAGTTGGGTTGTCGCTGGACGGCAAGCGGCGGCGCGCCTTCGGACTCCGAAGATCTAAGGCGATGAAACGTGACCTTTGAATCGTTGGGAGTCTCAGAAGCATTTTTGGCGCGAGCATAAAGCTCAGCAGCCTTTTCCATCGTAATCGGCGCGCGAATCACGCTCGGAGTTTGCGCTGCGAGTGCCGTGGGAACGCGAAGTCCAACCATCGGAAGTTGTCGCGTGAGCTTCTCGTATCCGCCACCGGTCTTATAAGTAAACTTCGTTTCGACAATCTCGTAGTAACGAGCATCCGCTGTCGCGAGACAATTGATGACCGTATGACCCGTATCGCTCACGATGTTAAAGAGTTGTCCACCTGCGATCGCCTGACTCTGCGCAAACTGCACGAAAGCACCGAGCTTTGTGTCGACGGGGCTTGCGTCGTGGAGCATGTCGTTGATGGCTCCACCAATCTTCTCGCGAGGAACTTCGGGCCCAAGATCAACCGGGATACCGCGATCGTCCGCCGAGCACCCAACGAGAGCAAAAATCAAGAGGGGGGCTAAGAGCGCAAGCAGAGCGTGAATAAAGATCAAAAGTTTATCGTCCGTGGAGACACCAAACGACTCCTCTGAGTTCTCAACGGTTTTGGCAGGCTCGCGGCGCGCGGGTTCGCTCATACGGAATCCCAACCCCATACCCACATCGGGATCGGCAAAACTTTTTCGAGAGTCTCGCTCGCCTCGGGTCCGAAGTTGTGGATCTGCGAGGCTTTTTGAGGGCCGAAGACCAAACGAACGATGTCGTGCTCGCTTTCGGTCGTGAAGACTTGATCCTTGGCGCCAATGAAGAACTTCCCACCTTGTTGCTCTAATACAAAATCATCAACGCCGAGGTGGCGAGAGTGACGCTTGAGTTTCGCGAAGAGCGAAGAAGGATTGAGGATCTTGATCATTCCGAGAAAACCGTCGTTTACGTGCAACTTGTTCTCGGCGAACGCGCGCAAAAGATTTTGCGAATGGCGCGGCACAATCACGGTGATGTTGCGACCTTGCGCCCGGCGGATGTGCGCAAAGAGCGCCATCAATGCCGAAACACCGCCACCCCATTCGTGAACGTAACCGTTGAGATCAGCGCCTTTGCCTTCGATCGCGTAGGCGCGAAGTTGACCTTGTTGGTCCCATGCCGTGTAAACGCGGCTGTTAGGGATGTTGAGATACTTGCGTGTCTCCTCAACGTTTCGCAGCGACGTGACGGTGTGCTGAGAGTAAAGGCGGTGAATCGCTTCGGCCGCAACTTTCGGACCTTCGATGAACTTCAAGCCGGGATCACCGGATTGAAGATCACGATCGATCACGACACTTTGCTCACTTCCCGCGAGTTCAAATCCGAAGCGACGGTAGAAGTCGAAAAGATTCGTCCAGAGAATCGCGAAGTCACAGCCATGTGATCTTGCAGCTTCCAAACAGCTCTCGATCGTTTTCGATGAGAGTCCCTGATTTCGGTGGTCGGTTGAAGTCACAACGCTGCCGAGACCCGCGACTTTGAATAAACCCGCTGGCGATTTGATGATCATCGGTTTGATGACAGCGTGCGCGACGACTTCATCTTGCTCGGTGATGATGCGGATGTTGTTGCGATTGGCTTCGCTAAAAGCGACCGGATACTCCGAAGCGATCGACCAACCTTCTTTGGGACGAAGTTGGGTGTCGAGAAATTTTACGACCCGAGGAAACTCGTTTTCGAATGGGGGACGAGGACCTTCCATGGAACCTCCGGTTTGATTTCAGGATATCAGGCGCTAGGCTGGCGGCGTGAGTCCGGGTCGAGGGAAACGGTCATTCGCCCAGGAGCAAATCGACATCAATCTCGGGTGAGCTTTCGTTGACGTCAGCTCGACCCTAGGCGAGGATCACTCCATGCTCGTGGCCTTCGTTGAAAGCATCAAATATGTCGGGCACCTTCTGCCGATCGCGTTCCTGCGGATTTTTTTGGGGTACTTCTACTTCAACCAAGCCCTCGCGCGTTTGTACGGCGATTACCTGACGCACGCCTACTTAGCGGAAGACATCCGTGGCTACCTGCCCCGGAGTCCTGCGCCTGATTGGTATAAGGCAACTCTCGAAACTCTCGTCATCCCGAATTGGCAGTGGTTTGCCGCCGCCATCACCGGAATTCAGTTAGCGATCGGAGCTTCGTACATTTTGGGTTACATGGTTCGTCCCTTCTCCATGGTCGCGATCGCGCTTGGCTTCGGCTTGCAGATGGCGGTGGGACCTGGACCCAGCGAGACACTCGCGATGTTCATGCTGGTTCTGCACTTCATCTTAGGTTGGATGGGTGCGGGCCGCTGTTTGGGCGTCGACTACTACTTCTACAAACGCCGTCGCGGAGTGTGGTGGTGAAGACAATCATCTGGGTGCGTTGGGCGGTGTTTGCCGTCGTTTTGCTTGGCTTAGCGATCGCTTTTCAACATCTCTCTTCAAGACTTCCGAAAGCAGCGATTCTCACGACGGAGGCGGGAGCAAGCCCGAATCCAACGCCAACTTTGAAAGTCATGACCTATGCTTCGTTCATGAGTTCTTGGGGACCAGGGCCCGAAATCGCGAAGCTCTTCAAAGAGAAAACGGGCAAGGAGGTCGAGTTCATCGACGCTGGTGACGCCGGTCTTCTGTTGAAGAAGCTAGAGCTTTTTCCGGCCGACGTTGTGATCGGTCTCGATCAACTTCTCTTGAAGCAAGCGCAGGCGGCAAGACAGTGGAAACCCGTGTCAGGTATTCAAGATCTCCCGGGTGAGCGCCTTTATCCAAACGACACTTTTCTCGCGATCGATTGGGGGCCGATGGCTTTCATTTACCGCGAAGGAGAAATCGATCCGCCAAAGAGTCTCGACGATCTTCTCGATGCTCGCTTCAAGTCATCGCTCGCGCTACAAGATCCGCGCACGAGTACACCAGGGCTTCAATTCTTCTTCTGGGTGCTCGACGAAAAAGGGATCGATGGAGGCTTTGCATATTTAGAGAAGTTAAAAGGCAACGTGCAGACCGTGGCGGATAGCTGGTCGAAATCGTACGGCGCCTTCACGAAGAAACAAGCTAAGCTCGGCTTTTCGTATTTAACCTCGCCCGTCTACCACTGGACGCAAGATAAAGATCGAACCTATCGCCCCGCCGTTTTCTTCGACGGACATCCAATTCAAATTGAGTATCTCGGCATTCCGGCAACATGTCAGGCGTGCGGTGATGCGGAAGTTTTCGCCAAGTTCATGCTTGAGCCTCAGATCCAGGCGATCGTGATGAACAAAAACTTCATGTATCCCGTCATCAAGTCTGTACGTTCGGGAACACCTTTCGACGAACTTCCAAGAATCAACGGACGCGATTGGAAAAATCTCGACGAGCTCAACCAGCGCCGCGAAGAGCTCTTTGAGCGGTGGCGCAAGTTAGGCCTCTGATGAACGGCGCGGCTGATCGCCGAGACTTTTCGTTTCGTTTTGTCTTAGGTGCAGTGCTGACATTCGTGCTCTTGCTGCCTCTGGTGTCCATCTTCTTTCATGTCTCGGCTTTGCGCCTACCACCCGTTGACGATATCGCATCCGTATTTTTGTTCACGCTATTGCAAGCGGCACTCAGTGCTTTAGCCTCACTCATCTTTGGCGTTTTGGGTGGCTTCGGACTCCTCGCGCTCAGCCTGCGAGGAAATCGAGCAGGCCGAGTGGGCGAAGCGTTGACTCTTCTGCCAAACGCTGCGCCTGTTATCGTGATCTTGCTAGCTACAATGAAGGTGCTTCCCTCGCTTCGTGGGCTCACGGGCATCATCTTCGTGCATTCGCTTTTGAATATTGGATTAGTGGCCGTCAGCTTCACGCAACTTGCGCGCACGAAGATCGCAGCACTCGCCGAACTGGCTTGGGTCGAAGGGGCTAGCGGTTGGAAGTTTTTCTGGCGCGGGGCCTTCCCGATTCTGAGAACCGATTTGCTTCTTCTGTTTCTTTTTGTTTTCGCGCTTTGCTTTTCGAGCTTTGCCGTTCCGCTCATGATCGGTGGAAGTCGCGCAACGACAATCGAAGTCTTGATTTACCAAAAGGTTCGCTTAAGTTCCGATTGGTCCGAAGCTTTGGGTCTGGCGACGCTGCAACTTCTGCCGGTGATGATTCTTTCGTGGCTCCTAACAAAGCGGCAATCAGCTCCGATCGGTTTTCGCGTCTCGCGCACGCCCCTTCTTTCGTGGTCGCCCGGGCTTATTTTTTGTTTAGCGCCAGTAGCACTCTTGTTTTGGGGTTTGATCGACGGAGTGGACCGAGGGCTCAATCAGCTTCGCGCTTTAGGAAGTTTTTTGGATGAACTTCCGATACTCATTCTCGGTTCAGCCTTCGTGAGTGTTGGTTCAGGGCTTCTCACGTTGATGTTGTTACTGGTCATCGCCTTCATCTCGCCTGCGGGAAAGTATCGCAAAGCTCTCCTTGGATACGCAGCTCCAAGCTCGGTTCTCACTGGATTCGGACTTCTCATTTTCTGGCGAGAACTTGGTGGCGCAACGTACTTAAAAATCATCTTAGGTTTAGCTCTCATTTCATTACCGGCGTTCTACCGTCTGCGTTGGGACTCAGCCCTGCGCGCTCTCGACGGACAAGTCGTCGTCGCACGGACTTTGGGCGCGAGTCGTTTGATGATTTTTTCTCGCATCCTTTTCCCGCAGTTGATCCGACCGGCTACTTGGATCGGCGGTCTCGCAGCTCTTTGGGCTTGGGGCGACTTCGCGCTTTCTTCGGTCATCGCGGAGCGCGCAGTTACTTTGCCATTGGCGATCCGCACGCTGATGGAGACTTATCGCTTTGACGCCGCAACGGTTTTGATTTGGCTGGTCCTCGGCGGAGGGCTGATCACGTTCGCGCTTTTCTTAGGAGCAGGCTATGTCTTGGGTCCGAAATCTAAAACGTGATTACGGCGATGGTTTTACGATCGATATTCCCTCCTGGGAAATTCTCGATGAAGGCGTCACGGCTTTGTGGGGCCCCAGTGGAAGCGGGAAGACCTCGGTGTTTCGTTTGCTTTTAGGATTGGATCAAACTGAGACACCGTTTCAGTGGGATTTTGATGGCGTTGACCTAGCCAGATTAGCGACCCCAGAGCGTCGTCTAGGGGTCGTGTTTCAATCGCTTGAGCTTTTCCCCCACATGAGTGCTGAAGAGAATATCCGCTTCGCTGCGGAGGCTAGAAAACGCGATCTCGCCGAAACGGATCAACATCTCAAAAAGCTCACGGACGTGTTGGGGCTTAGCAGCTGCCTCGGCCGGCCAGCGAACGTTCTTTCGGGTGGCGAAAAACAGCGCGTAGCTCTAGCGCGAGCGCTCATTGGTCGACCGCGTATCCTCTTTCTCGATGAACCTTTTAGCGCGCTCGATGCGGCTCTCAGAACCGAGGCCCGTTCCCTTGTTCGAGAGGTTATTTCGCAAGAAAAAATTCCGGTCGTTCTTGTTAGCCACGATCCCGAAGATCTAAAAGCCTTCACAGGTAAAATTAGCGAGATCAAATCGGGACGCCTCGTGAGCGAGCGAAAATTGATTTGAGCGAAAAGCGTCAAGCGCCTGGGCACGAGGCTCTAGCTTGTTCAAAAGTTATCCGCACGAATTCCATCAAAATCACCATTCGTGCGTGGAGCCGGCGTCGAAATCCTAGGCGTCAAAACGTTCGACCTTCCTCACTCGACATTCTTGAACATCAATCTCGTTTATTTAGGGGTGCGTGTTATTCTGGTTTCAGCTCGCTTGGGGGTGAGGGATGAAAGCACACATACCAAAACCAGCGCTGACTTCGGCGTCGACCTCGATGACGACAAACAACTGGTTCTTCGTACTCCTGAGCGGACTTGTTCTAATGGTTCCGCAAAAGGCCAAGCTAGATTCTGAAGAAACGGTCACGCGTGATCTTACCGTGTTGAACGTGCCGGTTGCGGATCTGGGGCGCATCGTAGCTACGGAGAGGAGCGAACGCGATTTTCTTCTCAAAACCCTAGGACTTTCTCTCAAGCAATACGAAATCATCCTTGAGCAACGCAGCCGTCTTCTCACCGAGATGAAAAAATCGATGGAAAGCGGAAACCCAGCCATGCTGGGGAGTCGCAAGGCCGCCCAAAAGCACATCGAGTGGCTCCAGAGCTACTTGGGTGCGGACCGCTATAGCCAACTGATTGACCTTAGTTTGCAAGAGCTCGGTTCGTCAGAAACGGAGAAGGCTTAAGTCCACAGACGGCGAAAGTCGGTCAAAGAGCTTCCCTTTTGAGCAAACTTTCCATGAGAGCTCTTCGATCTTCGGGAGGAGCCTCGATCCATTCGCGCAAAATCGCGGCTCGCGCCTGATCGCGAGTCATGCGAGCAAGAACTTCGAAGTAGTCTTTGATTCCGTAGCGACCTTTCTGTCGATCTCGTTGCTCAAAGAGCGCTCGTTGAAATCCGTAAAAGTCCGCTGGCTTCGCAAGAAGCTTTTCGGTGATGAGACTCGCGACAAAACCGCAAGTGTAGGCGGGTTGATAGCTTTCTTCCGCTTTCAATCTGGATAAGATCATCGGCGCTTTGTACTGATCTGCGCAGTCTTGAACGAACTTCTTTACCGTCGCATCATAATCGAGCGGTGTGATCAAGTTCAGATCGCGTAGACTTCTGTAGGTGATCGCCTCGGCGCCGCCTTCGATGATCCATCCGTTGGGTCGAAAATCTTCATCGTCACTGATGTTCCAAAAATGCGCGAGCTCGTGGAAAATGGTGCTTCGGACGCGTCGGGTGAACTGCGGATCTTCGGCATCGAGCCTTGGTCCTCGGACGGTAAGAATGACCGTACGAGCTTCGGTA
>SXGS01678561.1_pt1 | contig 10674 bp, 8 predicted proteins | sample 3174681 | NCBI WGS metagenome assembly SXGS01 (sample SAMN11356861, study PRJNA531348) | freshwater metagenome | isolation source: freshwater sample F1-80 | place: China: Fuxian Lake, Yuxi | collected 2017-12-25
ATTCCAGACTCAGGCGCGTGGTCGTGGATGCGTCTGGAGGCGGGGAATACCAGACCGTCGCCAAAGCGGTCCTGGGTGCCCGGGGAGGGGACCCGATTGTCCTCCGGCCCGGGACCTACCGGGAATCGCTCGAGATCAGCAGTGACGTGCGGATCGTGGGGGAGGGTGGACGGTCGAGGGTGATCGTGGAGGGTGCACCGGGGGCGCACGTGTTCTCGTTTGTGGGTGGGAGCGCGACGCTGACCGGGTTGACGATCCGTGTGGTGGGCACCGGTCCGGCTGACCAAGGCTGGAGTGCGATCGGTGTGTACGCCGGGACACCGGTGATCGAGGATTGTGACCTGACCTCCTCGGCGGGATCCGCGGTGTACATCCTTAATGCCGGGGCCAATCCGGTCATCCGCAATTGCAGGATCTGGGACAGTCGCAACTCTGGCGTCCTCGTCCACGATCAGGAACAGGGGACGGTCGAGAAGTGCTTGATCTCCGGGAACGGGCTTGGTGGCGTAACGATCGGGATGGGGAACCTCACCGTGCGCGACAGCGTGATCCGTGACAACAAGATGGCTGGCGTCGTCGTCTCCGAGCAGGGGCAGGGGACATTCACCGGGAACACGCTGGCGGGTAATCCCGTGGATGCGTGGGATATCCGAACCAGTGCCGGGAGAGTGACGCGGACGGGCAACCGGCCGAACGAGTGAGGGTGGTTGCGTGGCGGATGCGGGGTGGTGGCGCGCGCCGTGGCGCGCGGGACGCCACCCGCCTCGCATGAGGGTTATGCATTTCCTAGCGTCAGGGGAAACTGCCGGGGTGGCGGTTTGAGCATCGACGATACAATCCGCTGGATATGGGCCAAGACCGGTGACGACAAGGTCAGCGGGGCATCGGGTACCCACCCCCTTGCGTGCCACCTGATCGACGCCGCTGCCGTCGCCGAGGCACTTTGGGACCGCGCCCTCGCACCCGCCTCGCGCTGCGTCATCGCCCGGGCCACTGGAAACGACCTTGATGCTGCCCGGCGCACGGTGGTCACCCTCGCCGCCGTCCACGACATCGGCAAGGCGACGCCCGCCTTCGCACGGAAGCACGCGCCAAGCCACGCTGCCCTTGCCGGGCTTGGCCTGCGTTTCCCGGAGGTCGAAACCGAGACCGACCACGCCTGCCTGGGCGGCTATCTCCTGAAGGTGCACCGGGCACGCATCGTCGACGGCGCCGTTGCCGGCCACGCCGCGATCGCCGCGGAGGTCGTTGCCGGCCACCACGGCGCGTTCCGGGCGACCACGGACATCGGCGGCCCGCGCGTGATCGAAGGGGCTGGCCTGCGCCCCCCCCACGACGGGCCGTGGCGCAAGGCGCAGGAAAGTCTCCTCGACCGCATCTCCGGCGCCCTTCGCGCTTCCGGTACCGCTTGGGGCATCGCTCCCCTTGATCCCGACGACCGACCGGCGCGTGCCGCCCTAGCCGGCCTCGTCATCGTCGCCGACTGGCTGGCCTCATCCGAGGAAGACTTCCCGTACGCCTCCGGCGACGACCTGCACAACCTGTGCGAGTACGTCCACGGCGCCCGCGCCCGGGCGCGACGTGTCCTTGACCGCCTGGCGTGGCACGATCTGCCCGCCCCAGAACCCGCGATCCCGTTCGAGCTGCTCTTCGGACTCGCGGGGGGTCCCAACGACCTGCAGAAGGCAATGCGGATGCCCCGTCCGGACGGCCCCGCACTTGTGGTGGTCGAAGCACCGATGGGTCTGGGAAAGACCGAGGCGGCGCTTGACCTCTTCGACCGGGTCGCGCGGGAAGGTGGGCAGACCGGCCTGTTCGTCGGTCTTCCGACGCAGGCAACGGCCAATGGCCTGTTCGACCGGCTGGCCAGCTTCCTGCGCCAGAGGCACGGTGGTTCGGCAGCAAACGTGCAACTGCTGCATGGCCAGGCCCAACTCGCCGCGGCATTCGCGCCCCTGCTGACCCACGATGCAACCGCGGGCCGGGAGCTCGTCCCGGCAGGGATCCACGATGGCGACGCACACGTGGAAGAAGGAGCGGTCGTCGCAGCCGCATGGTTCCAGGGACGCCGTCGCGGTCTGCTCGCATCGTTCGGGGCGGGAACCGTCGACCAGGCGATGATGACCGCACTGCGTACCCGGTTCCTCCCACTGCGCATCCTCGGCCTCGCCGGCAAGGTAGTGGTCATCGACGAGGTACATGCCTACGACGTCTACATGACCACGATCATCGGGCGGCTCCTCGAATGGTTGGGCGCGCTTGACTGTACCGTCATCCTCCTCTCGGCAACGCTCCCCCGCGCCCGTCGCGACGACTTGGCCGAAGCGTTCCGAATGGGCCTCCAGCGACGCATGCCCGGCACGCAACCGGACGTTACCTCCTTGGCGCCATCGGCGCCGTATCCGCGCATCACGTGGGTCACCGCAGCATCCACGCGCGTTGAAGCATTCGCCCTGGCCGGACCGACCAAACACGTGCGCCTGCATCGGCGTCCGGATGCCCACGCCGAGCCGGACGCCTTCGGGGCGTGGCTTGCAGAGACCCTCGCCAATGGTGGGTGCGCCGTCATCATCGCCACGACGGTGCGTCGTGCGCAGACCATCCATCGCGGCCTCGCACGCTGGTTTTCCGGCGATGCCAGCGATGGCGATCCGGTGCTCGACCTCTTCCATGCCCGCTTCCCGTTCGCGTGGCGTGAGGCCATCGAGTTGCGGGTCCGCCGGCGCTTCGGCCCACCCGGGCGAATGGTCGCAACGCCCGATGGGCCGACGGTGCCGGTCAGGCGTCCTCACCGTGCGGTCCTGGTGGCGACGCAGGTGGTCGAACAGAGTCTTGACCTGGATTTCGACCTGCTTGTCACACAGCCCGCGCCTGGCGACCTGTTGCTGCAGAGGATGGGGCGTGTGCACCGTCACCGGCGAGACCAACGGCCGTCCGGGCTTGAAACGCCGACCGTCTGCCTGCTTGAACCGCCAGACCGTCCAGACGTGACACCGGACTACGCGCGCGATGAGATGGCCATCTATGCCGAGGCGCCTCTCTTGCGCACCGCCCTTGCGCTTGCCGGCCGGGATCACCTGGTCCTGCCGGACGACATCGATGCCCTTGTCGAGGCGACCTATGCCGACGGCATTCCCGACGGGATCCCGGACGCATGGGCCTCCCGGTTGGCCTTGGCCGACGCCTCCGCTGCCAAGGATCACGCCGAAGAAGCCACAAAGGCGGAGGCCCGCCTGGTTCCCTCGCCATGGTCGGGCCACAATCTCCATGACCTGACCTCGCTATCCGGCGGCGGTTCCCTTGCCGAGGACGCCCCCGAGGTCAACGCCTACCTGCGTGCCCAGACCCGCCTCGGGGACGAGGCGGTCGCCCTCGTCTGCATCCTCGATGCCGGCGATGGCCCGTGCGCCTGCGGCGATCCGCCCGGCACCCGCCTGCCTGCGGATACCCTGCACACGATGCCCGGGCGCGACGTCACCCACCGCCTGTTGCGTGCCTCCGTCGGCGTCTCCGGCCCGGGCATCGTCCGCGCCCTCCAGGCTGTGCCCGGCCCATCGGGGTGGGCGCGCCACCCACTGCTTCGCGACGCGCGCGTCGCCACTTTCCGGCCCGATCCCGAAGGAACCCCCGGCATGTGGCACGCCACCGTCGCCGGCCACGACTTGCGCCTGGATATCCGCGACGGCCTCACCGTCGAGCGATCCCCCGCCACCTGATCCGAAGGAGCACCCTGCGATGACCGCCACCATCGCCACCAGTCCACATCCAGGCCTCGCCACCGGCCCTGCCTTCAACCTCGTCGACGAACCGTGGATCCCCGTCGTCGGCCACCCCCGCGGCGCATCCCGCGTGTCGCTGCGCGAAGCACTGGTCGATGCCCATCGCCTGCGCGCCGTCCGCCACCAGTCCCCACTCGCCACCGCGGCCCTGCACCGGTTCCTGGTCGCCATGGTGCACGCCGCCGCCTGGCCCGAGACCGGCATCGGCCCGTGGGGTGACACCGAGGCACAGGCGCGCGCCACATGGTTGGCAGCATGGCACGCGAGCGCCCTGCCGGCGACTGCCATCAATGCCTACCTCGACCGGTGGCACGACCGTTTCTTCCTCCTTGGCGGTGACCACCCGTTCATGCAGGATCCGCGGGTAGCAGACGACCGGCGCAGTGAACCCGGGGTCCTTGCGCTTGAAATCGATGCCAAGGGCGCCAAACCCCTCTTCTACCGTGATTTGGGAAGGACCATGGATCCGGCGGAGGCCCCGGCCCAGATCCTTGCCTTGCAGTCGTTCGCACTCGGAGGCATCCTGACACCCGACCCGGCCTACACGGACGTCATCACCAGTTCGGCCCAGGGTGGTGCCTTCACCCGTGCAAGTGGCGCCTGCATGGTGGTGGAGGGACAGAACCTCCTGGAGACGCTCCTCCTCAACTGCCACGGCCTGTGGCCCGATGCCCCCGGACCCGGCCAACGGCGCACAGGCGACCGTCCCACATGGGAATGCGATGCGCCTGCCGACCCGCGGGACCGCAAAATCACCGGCCATCTCGACCTGCTCACCCGTCGCCCACGGCGCATCCGTCTCTGGCACCACCTTGATGACGCCGGCCTGCCGGTCGTCGACGGCGCCGCTGTCCTCAAGGGCGAGGTCATCCCCGAGGCGTCATGGCAGGCATGGCAGGCACATGAGACGATGGCGGCCTTCCGCGCGCTGACGGATGACGAGCGCAAGGACAAGACCAAGCCACCGTTCCGCGCCGTGCGGTTCCGCGAGGGACGTGCCGTCTGGCGGGACAGTGTCGCCCTCCTGCAGGTCGCCGGGCCGGATGCGCCCGCCTTGCGCACCCTCCAGTGGCTTGCCCCGTGGTTGGTGCCGGGCGACAAGGACGCCGGCGTGGACCCCGGGCCGCTGGCCCACCTCGCGCCACTCCGGATCCTTGGCCTCGGCCTCGTCAACGACCAGAAGAAGGCCGAGATGTGGCGTGCCGAAAGTGTCCAGGTACCACCACGGCTGGTCCTTGACGCCGACGCCCGGGCCGAGCTCGGTGACGCCCTTGCTGCCGCCGAGGCTGCGGGGAAGGCCATTCGTTCCGCCACCTACGGCTTGGCCAACATCATCGTCGGCGAAAACCCCGACCCGAAGAACGTCAGTGCCCTCACGGAGTCCCTCGACCCCACCGCCACCTACTGGGGAGAGATGGGACGTCGCTACCCCACGTGGCTTGACGCCCTCGCGCGCGCCACGCTCGACGACGACGGCCGTCGTGCCATCCGACACGCCTGGGCCGACCACGCGTGGCAGGCGGCCCACATCGCCTTCGCGTCGCTGACCGCCTCGCTCGACCGGTCGGCCGACGCCTTGCGCGCGGTGGCCAACGCCGAACCGCTCCTCGCGTACCGCCTCTTCGACACGTTAGGCGAGACCCGCGTCGTACGCGGGGAGCAGGAGCGAACGGAACCCCGGTACGCCGGCCCGACGTGGTCGCCACCCGGTTGGCACGTGACCACGCCAACACCTGTCCCTGATCCCGCGGTGGCGGGTACACCCCCGCGACCGGCGGTGGCCGGAGGCCCGACGCAACTTGCGCTCATCTGAGCGCCCCACACACGAAAGGAGCCACCCGCATGGAGCCCGCCACCACACCTCCCTCTGCGCCCGAGCCCCGTACCTCCCGCATCAGTGACTTCGCCGCCAACCTCGCCCGACTCGTCAAGGCGGAGGACCGCGCCGCCCTCGCTGCCCTGCGCCGTGGACTCGGCAAGGCGCCGGGCGACGTTGCGTCGATGCATCCGTTCATCGTTCCCTACCTGCCCGACCTGGCCAACGCCCGCGACGACGAGGCGTGGTACCTCGTCGGCAGCCTGTTCGGCCTGCACCCGGAGCCGTGGCGCGGTGACGGCGACAGCCGGAACAGCTCGTTCGGCGCCACCCTGCGCCGCCTGCGCGAGCACAAGGGCGACGCCGGTGGGCCCGGCATCGACCGGCGCATGGTCGCCGTCCTCAACGCCCACCGCGATGATGTCGGCACCCACCTGCGCCAGGCCATCGGCCTGCTGCGCGGGGGGGAGACGCCCGTGGATTGGGCGCAACTCCTGCGCGACCTGCTGCGATGGGACCACCCCGACCGGCCCGCCCAACGCCAGTGGGCACGCGATTACTACCGAGGCACCCCGGCAAGCACCACCACCCACACCGACTGAAAGGAACCGCTGCATGTCAACCCCGTCACTCATCGAACTGCACGTCATCCAGAACTTCCCGCCGAGCAACCTCAACCGCGACGACACCGGATCGCCCAAGGACTGCGAGTTCGGTGGCTACCGTCGCGCCCGCATCTCGAGCCAGAGCCTCAAGCGCGCCACCCGCGTGCACTTCCAGCGTCTCGGGTTCCTCACCAGCGCCGACCGGGGCACGCGCACCAAGCGCATCCTCGAATGGGTCGCCGGGCTCGTGCACACGAAGGGCGGACATCCGGAAACCGACGCCATCCAGGTCGTCGAGACCGCCCTTGCCCTTGCCGGGTACGGCTTTGCCGAACCGGGTGCGAACGACCCATACGCCAAGACGGAGTACCTCCTGTACGTGGGCAACGACGAGGTCGAACGCCTCAGTGACCTCTGCATCACCCACTGGGACGCGCTTGCCAAGCAAGCCGGTGTCATCAATCCTGCCGGCACGCCCAAGAAAAAACTGAAGGCAGATGGCAGCGCCGCCGCCACCAAGGGTGGTGCCAAGGCCCTGGCTTCCGAACTTGCCACCGTCCTGACCAACCGCGCGCGCGCTTCCGACGTCGCCCTGTTTGGTCGGATGCTTGCCGACGCCCCCGAGGCGAACGTGGATGCTGCCGCGCAAGTTGCCCATGCAATCTCCACGAATGTCGTCAGCGTCGAGTTCGACTACTACACCGCCGTTGACGATCGCAAGCCGGACGACACCGCCGGTGCCGACATGATCGGCACCATCGAGTTCAATGCCCCGTGCTTCTATCGGTATGCCAACGTCGATGTCGCCCAGTTGCGGGCCACTGTCGGCGATGACGATGCCTTGGTGGCGCGGACGGTAGCGGCCTTCCTTGGGGCGACAATCGCCGCCGTCCCCTCGGGAAAGCAGAACAGCATGGCCGCCTACACGCCACCCTCGTTCGTCCTGGCCGTGGCCCGCGACGGTACCCGGTGGAACCTTGCCAACGCCTTCGCGAGGCCGGTTGCCCCGACGCGCGACCACGGCCTCGTCGAGGCATCGGTCGACCGGGTCTGCGCCCACTGGGAGGCACTGACCGGCATGTACGGTCGCCGGGGCATCACCGGGACGTGGTCGGCATCCCTGGTCCCGGTCCCTGCCGGTGCATTCGGGAATGGACACCATTCCGGGACGGTCGCCAGCCTTGTCAGTGGCCTGATCTCTGCCTGCGGACTGCCGGCCGTCGAGGACGCGTGATGGCTTCCGACACCCGCTTGGCGCCGGTGCCTCCCGGCGCGCCGGACGACGCCACGGCCACCCTCCTCCTGCGACTGGCCGGTCCGATGCAGTCGTGGGGTACCCAGAGCCGCTTCCTGGTGCGCGATGCCGGCAGCGAACCCAGCAAGAGCGGGGTGATCGGCCTGGTGTGCGCCGCCCTCGGGCGTCCGCGCACCGCACCGGTCGACGACCTCGCCGGTCTCCGGTTCGCAGTGCGCATCGACCACCCGGGAACGATCCGGCGCGACTACCACACCGCCGGAGGCACCGCCTACCACCGTGCCTCCCCGAACCGGCGCGACGGCCACGGCATCTGGCACGACGGCAAGGTCGAGAAGCAAACCGTCATCTCCAACCGCTACGCCCTGCACGATGCATCATTCCTCGCCGCCTTCGAGGGGCCACTCGGCCTGCTCCGGAACATCGACGCTGCACTTGCCTCACCGGTCTGGGCCACCTATCTCGGACGCAAGGCATTCGTGCCATCAGTGCCGATCCGCCTGCCCGACGCCCCCCACGGCCCTGGTCTCCACCTCGGAGCCATCGAGCAGGCTCTGACGACCATCCCGTGGACCCCTTGGGGACGCACCGCAACGGGCGCGAGCCGTCCGGACACCGCGCCTCTTGGCAAGAGACGCCTGCAATGCGTGATCGACGCCTCTCCCGGTGATCTGGACGCCAGCGAGTGGCGCGATGATGTCCCGGTCGACTTCTCGTTGCGGTCATTCCGGGCAAGGCTGGTACGGACCACTTGGGTGGAGGTGGATGAACTCGCTGCCGACCCGCTCGCACCGGCACGAAGGCTCGCCTTGCCGGAACCACCGGCCCCCACAGGCACCACCCGTCCCGGAGAACAACGATGACCACGCTCTACCTTTCGCAGCTCTGGTTGAACGCCCGTTCACGAGAGGCCTGGCGCGATCTCGCCGACTGCCACGGGATGCACCGGACCCTCATGCGCGGCTTCCCGGACGGCATCGGCTCAACTGAAGTTGGCGCACGCGCCTTGGCCGGATTGCTCTTCCGGCCCGAAACCGACCGGCGCACCGGCACCGTTAGGATCCTCGCGCAATCAACGTCCCTGCCGGACTGGCGCGCATTGCCAGACAGATACGTCCTCCCATCCAGTGGATGCCCGGACGGTTGGTCCACCCGCACCATTCCCGAAACCGTCTGGAACACCGAGGCCGGGGCACGACGACGCTTCCGGCTGCGGGCCAACGTCACCGCCAAGGTGTTCGGAGACCGGGTCCCCTTGCGCACGGAAGCAGCCCAGCTGGCGTGGTTGCTCTCGCACGCCACCGCGTCTGGCTTCCGCGTCACGCTGCCTCCACCCGGTAATGCGCCACCCGTCGGCCACCGTGAGGCACTGCGGGCCCGGGACCTCGACGGAGTAGCCGCGGTCGAGGGACTTCCCCCGGTGCGCATCGACCGCGACAGCCCGGTAACCGGCCTCCGTCACCGTGAGGCGGATGGCGTGGGAAGCCGGCCTGGACGCGCCCGTCTGTCATTCGAGGGCCTCGTCTTCGAGGGCATCCTGGAGGTGGCAGACCCGCAACGGTTCGCTTCGGCCATCCGGCAGGGCATCGGCCCGGCCAAGGCCTATGGGTACGGCTTGCTGTCTGTCGCAGTTGCTTAGCCCTGCACCGCACGACCAGGTGGCGTCACGGCGTCGTTGGCTGCCACCTGGCCCATCGGAGGTCACGCCAATGGAGCCACCGAGCGATCTGCACCTTCTGCCCAGGGTCCGCGATTCGTGGAGCTTCCTCTATCTGGAACGGTGCACCATTGACCAGGATGGCCACGCCATCGCGGTGCGGTCGGAGACCGGCGTGACCGTGGTGCCTTGCACCATGCTGACCACCCTCCTGCTTGGGCCGGGAACCAGCATCACCCACGCGGCAGTGCGAACCTTGACCGCAGCAGGATGCGCAATCGTGTGGGGAGGCGAGGCCGGCGTACGCTGCTACGCCACCGGGCAGGGCGAGACCCGCAGTGCCAGGCACCTCCTGCACCAGGCCCGGATGTGGGCGGATCCGGTGTCCCACCTGACGGTGGTGCGTCGGATGTACGGCATGCGGTTCCCCGAACCACTTGGGGCGCAGCTCTCGATCCAGCAGATCCGGGGCATGGAAGGCGTGCGCGTCCGCGATGCCTACGCCACGATGAGCCGTGAGACCGGCGTGCCCTGGCGCGGGCGGACTGTTCCCCGCCCGGGCCAGCCCCCGGCAGATGCCATCAACCGCGCACTCTCCGCCTCCCATAGTTGCATGTACGGCATCTGCCACGCGGCCATCATCTCCGCGGGCTATTCCACGGGACTCGGGTTCGTCCACACCGGCAAGATGCTTGCGTTCGTGTACGACATTGCCGACCTCTACAAGGTGGAGATTGCCGTGCCGGCCGCATTCCAGGCAGTCGCCCGGCATGGGGAATCCGGGATCGAAGGCCATGTGCGCCGCGCCTGCCGCGACCTGTTCCACGAGCGCCGGCTACTGGACCGGATCATCCCGGACATCGACCGGGTGCTTGCCGTCCGCCGTGACGCCCACGACATGAACATGATGGATGGGGAGTTCGCGGCCTTGCCGGGCGGCCTGTGGGACCCCGACGCGGGTGTGGTGGAAGGCGGCCGTAACTGGGCCGACGGTGGACCCAAGCCACCGCCTGGTGACGCCTCGGAGACCCGACCATGACCGTGATCGTGCTGTCACGGGTGCCACCGGGGCTTCGAGGTGACCTGGCCAAGTGGCTGCTTGAGGTGCGCCCCGGGGTCTACGTGGGGCGCCTGACCGCCGCCGTGCGGGTGCGCCTGTGGGAACGGATCACCAAATACGTGAAGCATGGCGATGCCACACTGGTGTATCTTGCAGCGAGTGAGCAGGGGTATCACATCCTCACCATTGGTGATCCTTCATACCGGGTCCGAGACTTCGACGGCCTGAAGCTCATCGAGCGGGTGCGCACTGCAGATGGCGACGCATGACAACAGGAGATAAAATTAAGGGTCTTCCCCACACGGGTGGGGGTGAACCGGCTGACACCGGCGGGTCACACTCCCGGAGGATGTCTTCCCCACACGGGTGGGGGTGAACCGCCAAGGTGAAAGCGCGGGCCATGCCCGAGGACGTCTTCCCCACACGGGTGGGGGTGAACCGTTTCCCACCGCACATACGGCCGTCGCGTCGTTGTCTTCCCCACACGGGTGGGGGTGAACCG
>SXGS01774746.1_pt1 | contig 10674 bp, 10 predicted proteins | sample 3174681 | NCBI WGS metagenome assembly SXGS01 (sample SAMN11356861, study PRJNA531348) | freshwater metagenome | isolation source: freshwater sample F1-80 | place: China: Fuxian Lake, Yuxi | collected 2017-12-25
CCGTGGCGGTTGGGCAGCCCGAAAGAAAGGCCGCGGCGCGACGGCGGGCTTCGCCGGCACCGTCGCGCTGGAAACCGGCGGCGTCGGAGCAGCAGCGGTGGCGGGCGCAGCCGAAGGGACGGGCGCCGTTGGGGCGACGGGCGCTGCGACGGCGGGTTTCGCGTCTGGCAGCCCGGGAATCTCCGGGGCTGCCGCTGGCTTTGCCGCGTCCGCACCCGGCGCCGTCGCCGGCTTGGTGTCGGGAGCTGCGACCGGCGGCGCGGCGCCGCTGGGCGGAGGATTCGGGTTCACCAGCGGCGGCGCGGGGCGCAGTTGGAGCCAGAAATAGACCACGGTGCCGACAGCGAACGCGCCAAGCAGGCCCATCACGATGTAGAAGGGCAGCTTTGGGTTCGGCTCCTTGAACTTGGCCTCGAACACCTTCTTCGCCGCCGCGCGCTGTTCCGGCGGTGGTTCGAACGCCTGCGCGCGGTTCGGGCGCGCGGCCGGTTGCGGGGCCGGCGGCGCGCGCTCAGGTTCAGGGTTGCCGCCCGGGTTGCCGCTGCCGAGGCCTTCGCTGGTGATCTCCATCGGCTCGGAGATCGACGGCAGCTCGTCCTTCGTGAAGATGTGCTTGCCGTCGGTCGCCGGCGCGGATTCGAGCTCGAGCCCGGCGCCCGTGGACGGCCCGCCAGCCTGGCGCTGTGCTTCCTCCTTCGCCCTCTCAGCCTTCTTCAGGGCTTCGAGGAGGAGGCTCACGGCCGCTCCCCGCCCGCCGGCGGCGCCGGGCGGCCCGGATTGGGCCGGGAGAGGAAGTTCTCGTCCGGCAGCATCGAGCGCAGCGGCCGGTAGTCGCCGTCGATGCTCGCGTCGCGAACGATCGAGGCGCGCAGGAAGATCACCAGCTCCGTCTTCATCGTCTGGTCGCGGCGCTGCGTCAGCAGGTCGCCGAGGCCGGGGATGTCGCGCACGGCGGGGATCGTGTCCTCGGTACGGTTGGCCTGGTCCTGCATCAGTCCGCCGAGGACCGCGATCTGGCCGTTCTGGATGCGCAGGATCGAGTCGAGCTCCCGTGTCTCGAACACCGGGATCAGGTTCGGGTTCGCGGCGGTCAGCGCGGGGTTGGGGTCGGTGGCGAAGCCGATGCGGCGCCGGATCGTCGGCCGCACGTTCAGCACGATCGTGTCGGTGTCGCTCACCTGCGGCAGCACGGTCATCAGGAAGCCTTCGGCGGCGACGTTCGGCGACGTGGTGAAGGCGTTCTGCACGGTCACGTTGCCGGTGCCGCCGGCGATGGTCACCGGCGTGGAGGACGGCGTGATCGTGAAGTACACGATGTCGCGCGTCACGCGCAGCAGCGCGATCTGGTTGTTCAGCACGCTCAGCTTCGGGCTCGACAGGATCTTGATGTCGCCGAAGGTCTCGAGCAGGCGCATGGTGGCGAGGAATCCGCGCGACGCGTTCGCGGCGCTGATGATGAATGCGCCGGTGTCCACGGCGGTGGTCGGCAGCGCGGGGGACGCGAAGCCCTGCACCGAGATGCCGCTGGTGCCGCTGCGGATGCGGGACCAGTCGATGCCACGCTGGTAGGCGTTGTTCAGCTGCACCTCGGCGATGGTCGCCTCGATGAGCACCTGCCGGCGCACGTTCGACATCACCTGGTCGAGGAACTCGCGCACGCGCTCGTGCTGGCGCGACGTGGCGCGCACGAAGAGCACGCCGCCTTCGCGGTTTCCGATGACTGAAGCAGCCTCACGGAATGTGGTTCTGGTGACGGTAGATTCGCTCGCGGAGATCGGCACGAGCGGCGGGGCAGGGGGTGTCGCGGCACCCGCGGGCGCTGGTGCGGCGGCAGGAGGGGGTGCCGCTGCCCGCGCGCTGTCTTGCGTGCTCGTGGTAGATCCCACTGGCATGACCTTGTCGGTCTCCTGCAGGATATCGCGCACGTTCTGCACCAGCGAATCCCAGAGCTGGTTGGTCGACACCACGTCGACGGTGGACGTGGAGCCGGTCGATCCCGATGCCGCGGCGCCGCCGGCGGCGCCGCCGGTCGAGAACTGCGTCGACGAGGTCGAGAGCATCTTCACGTTCCGCGTCGCGCTCACGTAGTCGATGCGGTAGGTGCGCAGGAACGGCGTGTCGCGCATGACGAGCAGCGTCTCGCCGTTGAGCTCGTAGCGCATGTCGATCTGCCGGGAAATGCGCTCCAGCAGTTGCGGCAGGGTCTGGTCGATCGCGTTCAGCGTGACGGAGCCCTCGACGCTCGGGTGGATGTCGATCTGCAGCCGCGCGTCGCGCGCCAGCGCGAAGAGCAGGTCCTGCGCGCGCACGTTCTGCACCACCACGCTGTAAACCTCGGGGCGCACCGCGGGTTTCGGCTTCGGCAGCGCCGGCACCATCTGCACGAGCGGAGGGATGTTTCCGCTCTCCGGCGCGGCGTCCGGCGCGGTGATGTGCTGCGGTGAAGGCTTCATCGGCGCGGGCGCGCAGCTCGCGAGCAATGCGGCCAAGAACGGCAGGCAGACGCGGGTCAATCCGGCGGCACTTCGGCGCATAGTCTCTGACACTTGCCTAGGATACCATAACTATAACATTAGAAAGGGATTATAAGTTTATGAAATGAAGGGGATTTTCTTCAGATGTCCTGCCTCAGGGTGGCGAACGTGCGCAATTCCATCTGGAACGCCTGCCGGTATTTCGGCGGCATCCTGCCCTGGGCTTCTGTCGCAGCCTCCCGCGACGAGTATGCGCCATAAACCACGCGGATTCGATAGCGCCCGGGGCCACCCATGGGGATCACGTAGAGTTCCTCGAGCGGCACCAGGTCGCGGGCGCGCGCGAGGAACCGCTCCTGCCGCACCGGGTCCCAGTTGTCCGTGGTGAAAAGCTCGATCGCGATGTTCCCGTCGGGTGCCGACGCGAGGCGTGCGACCGTCGCGGCGATGCGTTCGCGCAGCAGCCTATTGGCGCCCGCGGGATAGGCGGCGATGCGTTTCTCCTGATCGGTGTCCAGCATTGCCGCAGGCGCCGGCTTGGGTGCCGCATCCTGGGCGGGCATCGGATCGGGCGCCGCTTGTGTCGCCGCGGGAGGCGCCGGCATTGCCGCCGCCGGCGCGGTCACGGGGACGGGGGCCGCGGCCACCGGCGGTGCCGGCGGCGTTGCGGCGACGGGGCCTGGCTCCACGGGCGTGGGCTTCGCGACGACCGTCGGTTCGGGACCGGATGGCGCGAGGCGGTGCAGCGCGAAACCGGCGGCGATGCCGGCTGAGACCAGGGCGAGTCCGATCGCCACCGGTTGCCAGCGCCGGGGCGGGCGGAGCGCGGCGAATTCGGAATCGCGGATCGCGGCGCGAACCTCGCGCTCGGTGACGCCATGCCGCCCTTCGGAGAACGCCGCCAGCAGCGCCTTGTCGGCGAGGATGTTGATCCGGCGCGACAGCCCGTTCGAGGCTGCGGCGATTCGCGATACCGCGCGGCGCGAAAACACGTCCGGCCCGCGATAGCCCGCCGCGCGCATGCGGAACGACAGGTAGGTCGAGATCTCCGGGGTGGACAGCGGCCGCATGCGGAAGCTGTGGGTGATGCGGTCCTTCAGCTGCCGCATCGAGGTCTTGGCGAGAGCGACGTCGAGCTCGGGCTGGCCGAACAGCACCATCTGCAGCAGCTTGTGGCGGCTGGATTCGAGATTCGACAGCAGCCGCACCTGCTCTAGCGTCTCCTCAGGCATGGCGTGCGCCTCGTCGACGAGGATCACCACGCGGCGACCGTCCGAGTAGAGCTTGATCAGGTGGTCGAACAGCTCCCGCATCGCCACGCGCGTGCCGTCGTTCGCCAGCGTGATGCCGAGCTCGTCGGCGATCGAGCGCAGCAGCTCGTCGCGCGTGAGCGACGGATTGGCGAGGTACACGGTCTCGACCTGCTCGGGCAGTCGCTCCAGCAGCACGCGGCAGAGCATGGTCTTGCCGCTGCCGACCTCGCCGCTGACCTTGACGATGCCCTCGTCGTGCAGGACCGCGTAGACCAGCGCCTCGAGCGTGGTGCCACGGTCCGCGCCGTCGAAGAAGAAATCGGTGTGCGGCGTGATGCGGAAAGGCGGTTCGTCGAGCCCGAAGTGCGCGAGGTACATGGCTAGATCAACCGCGGCTGCCCGCCCGGGGCGCCGTCGCCGCCCGCAGAGCTCATGCGGCTGTAGAGGGTCGTGCGGTTGACGCCGAGCAGCTTGGCGGCCTGGCTCACGTTGCCCCGGGTCAGGCGCAGCGCCGCCTCGATGTAGGCCTGTTCCCAGGACTTCAGCATTTCGTCGAGGTTCACGTTGCGCTCATGCTCGAGGTGGCGCAGCGCCTGCGCCACGCGGTCGCCGGAGGCCGCGTCGGCGCCCGCCGCGGGGCCGGGCCGGTCCCCGGGCAGCGACTCGAGGTCGAACTCCTGCTCGACCTCGGCCACCGAGAGCCGTTGGCCGGCATGCTTGGTCGTCAGGCGGATGACGATGTTGCGCAACTCGCGCACGTTGCCGGGGAAGGGATACGCGAGCCACGCCTTCTCGGCGGCTGGGTCGAGAGAGAACGGCTGCACGCCCGACTGCCCGGCGTAGAAGCGGCGGAAATGCTCCAGCAGCGCGAGCCTGTCCGTCTCCATGTCGCGCAGCGACGGCACCGAAAGCGTGAACACCGACAGCCGGTGGTAGAGGTCGGCGCGGAACGCGCCCTTCCGGACCTCCTGGCGCAGGTCGCGGTTGGTCGCGGCGACCACGCGCGCGCGCGAATGCCGTGCCTGCGTCTCTCCGACGCGCTGGAAATCGCCGTTCTCCAGCACCCTGAGGAGCTTGGCCTGCAGTTCCAGCGGCAGTTCGCCGATCTCGTCGAGGACGAGCGTGCCTTCCTGCGCGTCTTCGAAGGAGCCGGGCTTGTTCGCCGCTGCGCCGGTGTAGGAGCCCTTGGCGTAGCCGAACAGGGTGGGCTCGACGAGCGTCGGTGCGATGGCGGCGCAGTTGAGCGCCAGGAACGGCTGCGCGGCGCGCAGCGAACGACGGTGAAGGTTGCGCGCGACGAGGTCCTTGCCGCTGCCCGATTCGCCCTCCACCAGCACCGGGAACGGGGAATCCGCGAACTGGCCGAGCTGGCTGCGCAGCTTGGCCATCGCCGCGCTGTCGCCCACCAGTTCGTCCGCGCCCCCGGGCTCGCGCGCCAGTTCGACGGCGCGGAATTCCAGCGCGCGCGTGAGGATCCGCTTCAGCGTCGCGGGGTCGCAGGGCTTGGCGATGAACTCCGCGGCGCCGAGCGCGCGCGCATGGCGCGCATTCGCGGCGTCGTTCTGTCCTGACAGCACGAAGATCTTCACCTCCGGCGCGTGCGCCAGCAGGTCGGCGATGAGCTGGAAGCCCTCGTCCGGCGCGTGCGGCGTCGGCGGCAGCCCGAGGTCGATCAGCGCGAGCTGGGGCGCCTCCGCAAGCTGCCGCAAAAGCTCGATCGCGTGCGGTCGCGATTCGCAGGCCAGCACCTCAAACTCGGGACCTAGCGCGAACGCGAGGGTGTCCGTGATCAGCGCGTCGTCGTCGACGATCAGCAGCGTCGGCCGGCGCCTGGCGGCGGGTGCCGGGCTAGCCGCCACGGATGCACCGGATGAACGCGCGTTCGAGGTGCGCCTCGCCGAAACTCGCGCAGAGCCCTGCGGGCGGGCCAAGGTAGCGGATCGCGCCGTCGTGCAGCACGCCGATCGCCGAGCACAGCTCCTCGACGTCGGCAAGAACGTGCGAGGTGAAGAACAGCGTCCTGCCTTCCGAGCGTAGCCTCGCGAGCACGGATTTCACCGCCACGCGGCTTGCCGGGTCGAGGCCGGACATCGGCTCGTCGAGCAGCGTGAGCTCGCGGCGCAGGAGGAAGCAGGCGGCGAGGCCGAGCTTCTGCGTCATGCCCTTGGAGAGTTGCCGCACCGGCCGCTGCAACACCGCGGGATCTAGCTCGAGTTCGTCGAGCTGCCGGCTGGCGAGCGCGGCGTCGTAGGCTTCGCCAGCCAGTTCGAGCGTCATGGCGATGAACTCCCGGCCGAGCAGGTAGTGCGGCGGCGCGAAGCGCTCGGGAACGAACGCCAGCCGCGCACGCGCGGCGGCCGAGCGGCTCGGCACGCCGAAGATCTCGGCGCTGCCGGACTGGAAGTCGCAGAAGTCGAGCAGGCACTTCACCAGCGTCGTCTTGCCGGCGCCGTTGACGCCCACCAGTCCGAAGCCCTGCCCCGGCGCGATCTCGAGGTCGACGCCGCGCAGCGCCTCGCTCGCGCCGTAGCGCTTGCGCAAGCCGGCGACGCGCACCGCCGGGGACGCCGGGGATGCGCCCGCCCGGTCCGCCACCGCCTCGGCTTGCGCTTGCATACTCGCCACTATAGGCAAAAGCGGGCGCGGGCGCATTGCGGGGTCCGCGGTCGAGTAGAATCCCGCCTTCCGCCAGAAACGCCCGGCCGACCTTGTCAGCAGCCCCGACAGTAGAGATCCAGAACGTCTCGTTCGGTTACGACCGGCGCCTCGTGCTGCAGGACGTGAGCCTCTCCATCCCGCGCCGGGGCCTCGTCGCCATCATGGGGCAGTCGGGCTGCGGCAAGACCACGCAGCCGCGGATCATCGGCGGGGCGCTGATGCCGACCAGGGGCACCGCCCGCGTGCTGGGCAAGGTCACCGGGGAGCTCGACGCCGACGGCCTGCAGGCCCTGAGGCGGCGCATGGGCATGCTGTTCCAGTTCGGCGCGCTGTTCACCGACATGACGGTGTTCGACATCGTCGCCTTCCCGCTGCGCGAACACACCAACCTGCCGGAGGACCTGGTCCGCGACCTGGTGCTGATGAAACTGAATGCGGTCGGGTTGCGCGGGGCCGCGGACTTCATGCCCTCATCGCTCTCCGGCGGCATGGCGCGCCGGGTTGCGCTCGCGCGCACCATCGCGCTCGACCCCGGGCTGATCCTCTACGACGAGCCGTTCACCGGCCTGGACCCGATCGCGATGGGCGTCACCGCCCGCCTGATCCGGGACCTCAACCACGCGCTGGGCGCCACTTCGATCATCGTCACGCACGACGTCGAGGAGACGCTCGCCATCGTCGATTACGTGTACTTCGTCGCCGCCGGCCGGGTCATCGCCGAGGGCAAGCCCGACGACGTGCGCGCGTCCATCGAGCCGTACGTGCACCAGTTCGTGCGCGGCGAGCCGGACGGACCCGTGCCGTTCCACTACGCGGCGCCCCGCTACGAGGCGGACCTGGACCTCGCCGCGGCGGGGAACTGAGATGCTCGCCTGGATCCGCGCGCTGCTCGAGCGCACCGGCGCCGTCGTCACGGCGAAGCTGTGGCGGCTGGGCTATGCCAGCCGGTTCTTCCTGCACCTGCTGCTGCACTCCGGCACGGCGTTCCGCCGGTTCCGTCTGACGCTGCGCGAGATCTACTTCGCCGGCGTCCTGTCGCTGATCATCATCCTCGTGTCCGGCCTCTTCGTCGGCATGGTGCTCGGCCTGCAGGGCTACCACACGCTGCAGCGCTACGGGTCGTCGGAGGCGCTCGGCGTGCTGGTCGCGCTCTCGCTGGTTCGCGAGCTCGGGCCGGTGGTGGCCGGGCTGCTGTTCGCCAGCCGCGCGGGATCGGCGATCACGGCCGAGATCGGCCTCATGAAGGCCACCGAGCAGCTCTCCGCCATGGAGATGATGGCGGTCGATCCGATCGCGCGAGTCGTCGCGCCGCGGTTCTGGGGCGGCGTTATCTCGATGCCGCTGCTCGCCGCGCTGTTCTCGGCGATGGGCATCTTCGGCGGCTACCTGGTGGGCGTGAAGCTGATCGGCGTCGACGAGGGCGCCTTCTGGTCGCAGATGCAGGCCGCGGTCGACGTCCGCGAGGACATCGTCAATGGCGTGATCAAGAGCGTGGTCTTCGGCTTCGCGGTGACGTTGATCGCCGTGTTCGAGGGCTACGACGCGCCGCCAACCGCCGAGGGCGTGTCCGGGGCCACCACCCGGACGGTGGTCACCTCGTCGCTCGCCATCCTGGCCCTCGATTTCATGCTCACCGCACTCATGTTTACCGGAGGTAACGGACAATGAACCGCGCCACCATCGACCTCTGGGTCGGCGTTTTCGTCGCTGCCGGGCTGGGCGCCATGTTGTTTCTGGCCCTAAAAGTCGGGAATCTGGCCTCTTTCTCGGCCTCCCCGGCGTATCAGGTGCAGGCCAAGTTTGCTAACATCGGCGGCTTGAAGGTGCGGGCGCCGGTGAAGAGCGCGGGGGTGGTGGTCGGCCGGGTGTCGGACGTCCGCTTCGACACCGAGAGCTACGAGGCGATCGTCACGCTGAACGTCGAGGCGGCCTACCAGTTCCCGCGCGACACGTCGGCGAAGATCCTAACGTCGGGTTTGCTCGGCGAGCAGTACATCGGCCTCGAAGCGGGCGGCGATGGCGTGATGCTGAAGAACGGCGACCGGCTGCGGCTGACGCAGTCGGCGGTGGTGCTGGAGAACCTGATCAGCCAGTTCCTGTTCAACAAGGCGGCTGAAAGCAAGGACCCGGCGAAAGACGGGAAGGACGCAAAGTAAAGGTGGGTACGACGATGTCAAAGTTTGTCCGGGTCTTCGCAGCCGTGGCCGCGCTCGTGCTGGCGTCCGGTTGCGCCACCACCAATGGCGACTCGCGCGACCCCTTCGAGGGCTTCAACCGGGCGATGTATGGCTTCAACGAGGGCTTCGACGAAGTCATCGGCAGGCCGGTGGCGGGCGCCTACAAGGACGTCATCCCGGGCCCGGTGCGTACGTGGGTGCGGAACTTCTTCGCCAACATCGGCGACCTGTTCATCGGCGCGAACAACCTGCTGCAGGCCAAGCCGGGTGACGCTGTGAACGACTGGGCGCGCTTCGCGTTCAACACCACGTTCGGCGTGCTCGGCATCAACGACGTCGCCTCCGACATGGGCCTCGAGAAGCACGACGAGGATTTCGGCCAGACCTTCGGGCGCTGGGGCATGGGCAGTGGCGCGTACCTCGTCTGGCCGTTCCTCGGCTCGAGCAGCGTGCGGGATACTGGCGGCAGGGTCCTCGACCTTTACTTCGACCCCGTGAGACGCCACAGCAGCCACGGCCAGCGCAACAGTCTCCAGTTGCTGCGCGCCACCAGCCTGCGGGCCGACCTGCTGGACGCCTCGCGCGTCCTCGAGGAGGCGGCGCTCGACAAATACGTCTTCCAGCGCGACTTCTACCTGCAGCGTCGGCGCAACCAGGTCTTCGACGGCAATCCGCCGCGCGAAGGCGCCGCATCGCGCCGCGACGAGCCGGCCGCGCAGTCGCCCGCCGGCGCGGTCAACCCCGTGCCGCCGGCAGGCGTTGATGCCAGCTACGCGCCGCGAATCCCGCGCAACTACGATTCGGTGATGTCCGCGGCGCGCTGAGAACGACATGCGCTCAGCGGCCTCTAGTTCGGCAGTCCCTTTTTTCAAGGTCCTTTTCGCCGGTGCGCTGCTCGCGGTGGGGGCGGCGGCGGCACGCGCGCAGGACGTGGCGCCCGACGTCCTCGTCAGGACAGTGACCACCGAAGTGGTGGACATCATCGCCAAGGACAAGGACATCCGCGAGGGCAACCAACGCAAGGTCATCGAACTGGTCGAGATTAAGGTGCTGCCGCACTTCAATTTCTCCGGCATGACGGCGCTGGCGATGGGCCAGAACTGGAGCAAGGCCAACCCGGAGCAGAAGAAGCGCCTGATCGAGGAGTTCAAGACGCTGCTGGTGCGCACCTATGCCAGCGCGCTTTCCGCCTACAGCGACCAGAAGTTCGAGTTCCGTCCGCTGCGTGCCAAGCCCACCGATACCGACGTTACGGTGAACGTGCGCGTGCTGCAGCCCGGCGCGCAGCCGGTGACCATCGACTACGACATGGAGAAGACGCCTGCAGGCTGGAAGGTCTACAACGTCTACGTCGGCGGCGTGAGCCTGGTGCAGAACTACCGCACGGATTTCTCCAACCACGTGCGCGACACGGGCATCGACGGCCTGATCAAGACCCTGCAGACGAAGAACAAGTCTCTCGACCAGCGCGCTGCGGCGTCCGCGGGGAAGAAATGATCCGGCGGGAGCGTGAGCGGCTCTTCCTCAGCGGGCCCGCGACGCTCCAGCAGGTGGCGGCCCTCTTCGAGCAGGGCAGCGTCCAGATTCGCGAAGGCGTCAAGGTGATCGACCTCGGCGAGGTCACCGAGCTCGATTCCTCGCTGCTCGCCATGCTGCTTGCCTGGCTGCGCGAGGCGCGTGCCGCCGGCACCGGGTTGGAGTTCGCTCGCATTCCGGCGGACCTGGCGACCATCGCCGGCCTCTACGGCGTGGCCGAGTTGCTCCCCGCTTCCCCGGCCGTCCACCACTGACCGTTTCGCCCCGGCGCCCGTGGTCCGCTGCGTGCGGAGCCGCGTCGGCCGGGCGTGAATATTCACACCCATGATCCCCGCCATCTCCATCGACAAGGTCGCCAAGCGCTACGGCGCGCTGCAGGCGCTCGACGGCGTCAGCCTCGAAGTCGCGCAGGGGGAGTTCTTCGGCCTGCTCGGCCCGAATGGCGCCGGAAAGACCACGTTGATCAGCGTGGTCGCTGGTCTCGCCCGCGCCGATTCCGGGAGCGCCTCGGTGATGGGGGCGGACGTCGTCCGGGACTACCGCACAGCGCGGCGCAGCCTCGGCGTGGTGCCGCAG
>SXGS01011406.1_pt1 | contig 10670 bp, 16 predicted proteins | sample 3174681 | NCBI WGS metagenome assembly SXGS01 (sample SAMN11356861, study PRJNA531348) | freshwater metagenome | isolation source: freshwater sample F1-80 | place: China: Fuxian Lake, Yuxi | collected 2017-12-25
CACCACCCCCACAATAAACATGGCAATGAGGAGGAGGTAAGAAAAGACATCCCGAGCGGAGCTTTTCGACGAATGAGGTTGATTAATCATATGCATTTAGTATAGCCTAAGCAGGCACACGCCACCACGGAGGTCGAACATGGAACGTGAACGATGGGAAGGAACTGCCTTCTATGCCCGCGAAGGTGCGGCAACTCAGGGACCACTGATCATCCAGCGGATTCAAAGCTTCAGGAACCTTGTCACTATCGAAGGGATTGGTCAGGGGAAGGTGGAATTTGATCGAGATGGAAGATTCAAGGGCTGCTGGGCACTGGGAGACAAAATCTACGACGTCCAAGGGCAGGCCCGGGGAGATCGTACGTTCTGGGAAGGGACATTCGAGATTCGAGACATGGAAGGCCAGCGCGTCATCCATGGCACATTCCGCGCCAGACGCATGGCTGTCTAGCCAACCCATTCACGCGAGAGCCAATGGCTCTCTTTTATTTTTTGGAAGCCTTCTCAAGTTTCAGAATGTGTTTCACGACCAGGAAGATAACAAAAGCAAGAATCAGAAAATGGAGAAGGTCCGCTGTGAACGCGCCCCAACTAATTTCAAATGGTCCCAGATCCCAGATAGAATCTCGCCACGACGTTTCCAGGAGCGGGTTAAAAAACGGCATGATGAGATTGTTGACGAGACTTTTGACGAGCGTGTCTGTCGCCGTTCCCATCACAAACGCAATCGCGAGCGCAATCACGTTGTACTCTTTGATGAAGGAAGAAAAATCTTTGATGATCATAGATGAGAAAATAATTCTTTTACAAGACTTGGGTCCGCATCGGTCATGTTGGTGCCGTGACCAAGGCCGTGGCGTTCGATGAGGACTGCCGATGGATTGAGTCGATGAAGTTCGTGCACAGAGTCCCAGGAAGGGCGATCGTCATCGTCACTGGCGACGAGAACGACTTTCTGGTTTGGTTTGATCGATGTGATCACGTCGTCAGTCTTCACGCCGCGGTAATCCAGACCCGGGGAAAGCGCAATCGCGAGTGAAAGGTTCGGATGTTCGGCCAACGCGCGAATCGACAAGTTCGCACCGATCGACGCGCCGATGAGGACCGTGCACGCTTCGTCAAATCCTTGTGTGCGAGTCCAAGCAACCGCCGCCTCAAGGTCGAGTCGTTTTGCTTGTTGCTGCTCGGGCGTGAATGTCTTGTAGTCGAGCGTGCCACCCATCGTACTTTCCCCATGTCCACGCAGATCAATCGCGAGCGATGCATAGCCACGCTGAAGGAGCATCTGCGCGATCGAATCCCAGGATTCCTTAGTCGCCGGCATCATGTGCAATAATATAGCGATCTTGTTCTGACCGGTGTTTCGATACGTCCCGACAAGCTCAATGCCGTCGGAGGTTCTAAGCGTTACTCTTTCCGTCATACGTTACCTCATTCGATCAATTTCCAGATGAAAAGCAACCGAATCGCCGGCACCGATATCTTCTTTCTTGCGCACCGAGGCCTTAATCGGAAACAGATACGAACCGGATTTCGAATCCGGAAAAATCGACGACTTCCAAGTGCTTGTCCCGATCGTAACATTCACCGGAATCGATCCCCATCCACGACGTGGACGCTTGAAGTCTTTTTTTATTTTCTCCGCGGTAGTTATTGGCAATGTCACAAAATGCCAACCTGCCATACCAGGATAGAGCCACACTTTTGCGCGAGATTTGTAGAGAATGGGCATAGCCATATGACGAAGCTTCGACGGTGATGGGTGAGAGTGTTGTCATGGACCTCACTGTACCAAAAATCTCAGATGAGGGCGATCGTGAGAAAAACCTTTGTTTGTTTCAAAACCGTAGACTGGAGACCTGACCCCCATTGCTTGACGTCTACATGTTTATGTACTATTGTACTAGTACGCTATGTCATCCTACCTTCCATGGCATAAAGAATTGATCGATCTCCTGCAGTTTGCCTCACAGGACCGAAACCTGTTAGATTCTCTGTTAGAGGATCTCTGTTCGCCAGAAGAATTAGCTGTCATGGCCAGGCGTTGGCAGATTGTGAAGCTTCTGCACAAAGACACCCCTCACCGTGAAATTGTGGACCGACTTGACGTCGCAATCGGGACGGTGACCAGAGGATCCCGCATGCTCAAAAACCCAACCGGCGGCTTTGCCCGCCTCATCCATATGATTCTCACGACCAAACGCCCAAACGGGCCCATCAAAGCCTGGCGCAACCAACTCATGGAATAGTCCCTGAGCCACGGTTTGCGTTTCCAGAACGATCGCCTGACTCATGGGTGGTCGTTTTTCGTTCGAGGTTCCCATGCGTGTCCGTCTTCTGACTGCCCTCCCCTCCCTCCATGACGCCATCCTCTCTGCCTCCGAAGGGTTCGGCCAGCCCATCGACGAGGCCTTGAGTCTGGATGTCGCCCAACACCTTGGAAACTGCGGCTTCGGCTTCCAGTTCCTCACGGATGAGAACGAGATCGCCGGCTTCACGCTGTTCAAACACTTCGGCTCGCTACTGTGGGCTGACGGTATGATGATTCGACCGGCGTTCCAGAAGTCGGGTCTTGTCCGGCAGGGCATCTTGCTTGCGAAGGAACACACCGGAGCCCGCACGCTTGCCTTCCGTACCCAGTCGCCACGCATGTGGTCAGCAGGCCGACATGTGGCCAGGCTGTGGACGCCCACGTCCGAACGGGGATTCTTCCATAGCGAGCTCAATGACGCACGCTCCCTCGCCGCTGATCTGCTCCATATCCAGCCGACCGTAACTCGCGCCGTGTTCGACCGCCCCCTCTACGGGCAGAAGCCGACGCACCTGGACCCCGCCATTCAATCGTGGTGGGACTCGATCTGCGACTTCGAAAAAGGCGACATGGTCCTGTGCGTCGGCGCGTTCTAGCCGCTTGTGAGTCGAAGACACTCCATCTTCGACTCACACCACTTTTTAGAAAACGCTCTCAATCATTACTCAGGGATAAATATCATCGACAGCGAGTTCACGCAGTGACGTGTATTTTTGTCTGTCAGATGCTCCCCTTCAAAGACATGGCCAAGATGGCCGTCACACGTCGCACAAGTAATCTCCGTGCGACGTCCATCCGCATCAAGACTTCGTTTCACGGCGCCGGCAATCTCCTGATCAAAACTTGGCCAGCCGCAATGGGCATCGAACTTATCTTGTGAACGATACAAGGCCGTACCGCATTGCCGGCACACATAGGTCCCTGTCGCTATGGTGTCAACGTACTCGCCACTAAAGGGCACTTCGGTTCCTTTGTCGAGGATGACATTTTTTTCTTCGGGAGTGAGTTCGTTCATATGGGAGGTAAAAGAACAGCTCTACTTACTTAGAACGTATTTCATCATGAAAAAGAAAAGTCTGTCTGGAAGAAGCCGGCGAGCCCAAAGAATCAACACCCCTACCGTACCGGCGGGATAGCGTAGACGTGATGTCCCATCGGTTGCGGCACGATAAATCACCCTTGCAATATCCTCAACAGGTGCTCCTTTCACTCCCCCGCTCATTTTGGGAAGGACTCGACGCATAAACGCATCATACCCCTTGCTATCTCCTTCCAACTCAAGATCCATTGATCGCCCATAAAAATCTGTGGCAACGGGCCCAGGTTCAATCACCTTTACCCGTATTCCCAATGGCTCTAGCTCATAATGCAGTGACTCGCTGAACCCATCTACCGCCCACTTGGTTGCGTGATAGTTTGAATAAAGAGGGAATGTCATACGTCCACCAATAGAGGAAATATTCACAATCACCCCACGTTGGCGCTCTCGCATCTGTGGAAGAACCATTCGAATCACCGACTGGAGGCCAAAGAAATTTACCTCAAATTGACGGCGAATCCTCTCTGTGGAAATGACTTCAAAAGGACCGACCAATCCATACCCCGCATTGTTTACCAAAACATCAATCTGCCCAAACATCTCTTGTGTCCTTGTGATGGCCGTTCTCACTGAGCGTTCATCAACAACGTCACACGCAACAACCATAACCCCTGGAAGATCTTGTAGACTTCCTGCCTTTTCAATATCACGCATACTCGCCGCCACGTTCCATCCCGCATGTGCAAAAAACTCGGCCGTGGCACGTCCTATCCCACTTGAGGCTCCTGTAATGAACACTGTTTGCTTCTGTGAAAGTGGACTCATAAAATTTTTATAAACATTTCGTTGGTTATTTCAGAAGGGTGGAGAGGTCTAGGGTTCGGTCGAAACGAATCTGCTTCACGAATTCCTCGGCATGGCTCACAACCAGCATACATCCCTGGTACTCGCTAAGTGCCTTGGCAATCACTGGCAAGTGTCGGAAGTTAATGTGATTTGTGGGTTCGTCAAAAATGAGAAGACCTGGCTGTTGAAGAACGAAGCGTGCAAAACACAGCAAGCCCTTTTGCCCTTCAGACAGCGCGCCCACCGGAGTCGCAAGCGCATCCCCGTCCAATAAAAACTGCGCGCCGGTTCGACGAATGGTTTCATTATCCGTTTGATCCATCATCTCCGACAACGAAGCGTAGGCCGTCTGACTAAAATCTAAGCCAGAAAAATCTTGTCGATAATATCCAACCTTCACACCGGGAGAAATCCCCGTACCAGGAGAATCACCCTGCGCCAAGCTACGTAGAAGCGTGCTCTTTCCAATCCCGTTTGGTCCCGCGATCAAAATGTGTGTTCCACGTCGCAATCCAATCTCGACCTCAACGTCGACGGCCTCATGATTTCGAATCACTTTAATAGAACTTAATCGAACGATCTCATCTGTAAACGGTTGCGCGGGAATGACAAAGTCCTTAATCGTTCGATCATCTCGACGGACATCCACCATGTTCTCTTCTGCTTCTGCGACCTCCTCACGAAGCTTGCTGGCCAGCTTACGCATTTTTCCTCCCTTGTGCGCAAAGAAGTTCACTTTATCTTTTCGATCCTGAATCGTTTTCAAGAGCTGGGCATTTTTTGCTCGATCCCGCTCTACACGCGCGGCAATTTCCTCTACAACGTCCGTATAGTTCCCATCATACTTCTCCACCTTTCCCGTAAAGACGTCCAAGTGGAGAACCCCCTCCGTGAAGCTATTCAAAAAATCTGCGTCATGGGAAATCACCAGGACCGTCTTTGGATACATGATCAAAAACATCGTGAGATGATCAATCCCCTCGCGGTCTAAATTATTTGTCGGCTCATCAAGCAACAAAATGTCCGGCTCTTGAATGAGTGCATAGGCAAGCAACAACCGAGCCTGCTGACCACCCGAAAACGCACCAACGGTTTTCTCAAGAGGTGCTGAAAGATTGACGACCTCAAGCACCTCGGAAATATGCTTATCCAAATTATAAGGAGTCTCGACAAAGGCTTGAGCAAAATAGTCACGAACAGAGAGTGTGAGATACTCTCGTTCCATCACTTGTTTTGCTGTCGCGATGGTGGCTCCAGAGGAGAGATGAATCTGCCCCTGATCGGGTTTGAGCTCACTGGTGATAAGCTTAAAAATCGTACTCTTCCCCGCCCCGTTTTGGCCCATGAGAGTAAATTTTACGTTCTCACGAAGTGAAAAACTTGCCTCATCTAAAATGGGATTTTCTTGGGTGTATCCAAACGATACATTTTCAAATCGAACAACGACATTTCCAGACGCCATAGAGCGCAAGCTTATACGAAGTCCTCTAAAAACTCAATCCAAACTGCCCGATGTGAATGGCACGGAGCTCCCTTCGCCGTGTGCGGTGATCCGGAATCGCCCGGGCAACCAGATTCCAAAATTTTTGAGAATGGTTGAACTCTGCCAGATGACATAGTTCGTGGACGATGACGTAATCAGCAAGGTGAATGGGAAGGCTCGCAATGCGATAGTTGAAGTTAAGATTCCTTTTCTTAGAACAACTCCCCCATCGTGTTTTCTGATTTCGTATGGCGACTCGGTTGTAGACAAAACGATAATGCTCATTAAACATCTCTAGCCGGCTATGCACAAACCGCCGTGCGAATTCTCTTTGTCTGTAATACTCGACCTGATTTTTCATACAGCGACTCCCATCCTACCAAAAATCCCCCATGAGGGGGATCCGCGCCACCTGAACCGAAATTTCTCTTGAACGGATCCTGGAAGCATGTTATCTTCTTGCCCGCTGAGATCCCTCAGCACACGGAGGATTCGTGACCGCACTCGCCCCCAATTCCCTTCACACCACTGACTCGTTCCCCAAAGCGCTCTTCAACACATTCATCGAACTAGGTCTCGCTGGCCTGTCGATCTGCATGTTCTACACGGTTCTTGCTGTTGAGATCATCGGCGGCCGGACATTGGGTACGGATCTCATCCTGGGAACCACCTGTTTGCTCACGGCAGTGTTGGCCATGAACGGTCTAGCCAGGCTCGAGCTTGTCCTGCATCCGATCAGCGAACAAGGGCTGGCTCGATACGAGGGCCGCCCCTTCGTTAGACACCTGGTGGGTCCTACGCGCCGAATCCTGCGTCTTGTCCACGGAATCGCGGATGAAGACGCGCTTGCTGGAATCTTCGTCGCACTCCTCACGGCCGTGCCGCTCTTGTGGCACCGCGACGTGTTCATGACCTTCACGCCATCCCAATGGCATCACCTCGTCGCCATGGCGTCAACGCTCCTGGGCATCATGTCCACAGCAAACCTCGTCTCCCAGCACCTGACTCCCGTCCTCGGACTTGTGGAAGGAGCCTGTTCCCATCTGCTGGGTAAACGAGTTGGTGGGTTCATCGGCATCCGTCTGACACTCTCACTGGGTGCCCTGCTCTCGAGTCTCACTGGGGAACCGGCCGCGGCCGTGTTCAAACTGGCATACTTCAAGGATCGAGTGAAGCCAGGAATGCAGGCAGACGCCGCTGTCGGATTCTCGATGACGATTGGTTCGGGAGGTGGACTCACGTTCTTCGCGGCCCCGCCGATCCTCATCATCTGGTCCGGATATCTCGCTTCCCAACTGGGGTGGGAACTAGGCACGCTCCTCCTTTATGTTGGAGGCGGATGTGTGCTCTACGTCCTGCTCAGCGCACACGCTCTGGCCGAGTGTCTCAGCGAGGCTCCGCCCAAGCCACTCACCTTCCCTGGCCTGAACAATCTGATGGGCATGCTGGGCCTTGGACTCGTGGTCTATCCGCATGTGCACTACGCCTCACACCTGCCTCTTTGGGTCATGGCGATGGATGTCCTGCTGGGAGTCCTTGCCACCTGGGTGGCCAGCCGAAACACCTCCTGGTGCCACGAAGAAAAATTCGTCTCGATGTGGCAACCGTGGATTCTCTCGATCCTGCTCATCATGCTTGATTTCATCGGGCTCGTGGGCGACCCGCTCATCATGGCATTGGCGGGCATCATTCCTGGCACGTTCCCCCTTCCGCTCACGGCGCTTTTGCTCTTCACGCTCACCGCGTGGGTGAGTCACTTCGCGGACAACGCACTCGCCAGCCGTGTGTTCATCATTGTCCCGATCGGACTTCTGCCCACTATTGGCCAATCCGGCGCCGACCTGTTGGCGATCGCTGTGGTGACCGGCTCCCTGTTCGGGTCCCTTCTCACGGTCTCCGCGAACCTGCCGAACTTCTACATCAAGGGCATCCTGGGTGTTGAGCCGGGAGACTGGTTCCGCAGTGGCCTCAAGTACTACTGGACTGGAAGTGCCTACGTGGCCTGGCTCGTTCTGTGTTCCTTCTTCCTCACCTGACGCCAGGTGAATTTTTTTATCCCAAATATATGTGCTTATCGCCATTTATCAATTTCCAGCATGAAGGCGATGGTCTTTCCATGCTCGATTCCCTCTACTTTGCGAACCTTCGCCTTGATTGGCAGGATGTAGCTATCTCTTTTTGAATCTGGAAATACAGACGTCTTCCATTGGCTCTTTCCAATCGTGACAACAACGGGAATCGATCCCCATCCGCGACGAGGTTGCTTAAACATCTTTTTCAACTTTGCTGCTACCGTCTTTGGAAGTGTTACAAAATGCCAGGCCGCTTTGTCGCCCGAGTAGAGCCAAACTTTTGCACGAGAGGTGATGGGCATAGAAATAACATCGTACCAAAAATCACGATTCACCACCCTTCTCCTATCGGCTAGTCACACACCTACTCCTTTTCAATTGGATACTTCTTCGCGTTCTTTTCCATCTTCTCCCGCACTGCTTGCGCCAGATCGATCCCCATACGGTCGGCAAATTGGAAGACGTAGATCGCAACATCGGCGAGTTCGTCTTTGAGTTCCGCTTTTCGCTCATGCACACATGTGTCGATTTCTCCGTCCTTAATCCACTGAAAATGCTCCAACAGTTCAGCCGCTTCTAAGCTGATCGAAATGGCCATACCCTTCAGATCAACTCGACCATTTTTGCACCAACCACGTTCATCTGAAAACGTGCAGATTTCTCTTGTAAGCTCTTGAATAGAGTCCGTCATAGAATCGTTTTTAGAAGTTCTGGAAATTCATCAGTGCCCATACTGTCCATCGTGAAATGCCCATGGTCTGTGAGTTCGATCCGTTCCCCTCCGAGGGCTTTATAAAAAATCTCCACACTCTTCTTGCCGTCCTCTTCCTCGTCATCTGAAATGAACATCACGATGCGTTTCACGCGATCCGATATGGTCTCGTCGATCGAGTACCCATAGTAAGCCTCGCGCCCAGTATCCCCAGGATCAGGAATCTTCCAGGGTGCAACAAGAATCAGCGTGTCAATTTTTTGTTTGGTGTCACCTAGCCAGCGGACGAGGAATGCACCCCCGCAGGAATGACCGATCAACACGCTTGACTCGTTCACGGGATACTTCTCAAACTCGGCCTTGAACTTCTCGTAAACGGGAGACCAGGGTTCTGGCAGAAGCGGGACCTGGGTCGAGATTCCTCGCGCATTCAGTTCACGCCGGATCCAGGAAATCCAATGCTTCGTGTAGGTTCGCTCACTCAAATCCATCAACGACTCTTCGTCGCCGGGACAGCCGTGCACAATAAGACAAGATTTAGGAGATTCCATATAGGCGCATATTAGCGCAGTCGGGAGGCGAGGAAAACCTCCGGGTCAAGCAGGTGCGTGATCTCCTCTTGTCTCTCGTTGATGGCATGCAACATGACAGGCTCATCCACGCCGATCGCATACGCAACAGAAATAAGTACCTCTTGGGCGAGACCGCGACGCAAGAGATGAACGGCCACCTCGCGCGCTTTGTGTGTCGCGGAGCGGTCTACTTTTGAGTTGTCTTTGCCATGAGTTGACCCTCCCCCACCAGGGAGAATTCCGCCGTACCCATCTACGGCAAGCTTGCGGCCGGTGAGACCAGAGTCTGCGTGAAACCCACCAATGGACCAGGCACCCGCGGGGTTAATGAAAATGGTCGGGGCGTCGAGTCTCAGCGCTTCCTTCAACGTCGCTCTGACTTCCTCCACACTCACACTTGGGTCGTGCTGGGTGCTTATGACGATCACCTCTGGCTGACCGTCACGAACAGTGACTTGGGATTTCCCGTCGCTCAACAGCCACGGGAGGGCGCCCGACTCACGTAATTCTTCAAGTCGATGTGTGAGGCCTCGTGCCAGGTCAACCCCAAGCGGGAGATGACTTGCTGTCTGTGCCGTTGCGTACCCATACATGATGCCCTGATCACCGGCTCCACCTGAACTCACCGCCGTACTAATCTGCGGTGACTGTTGATTGAGGTGCAAACGAAAATCGACGGGATCGTATCCGACAGATTCAAGCACTTCACGGGCGAGTGCTTCATAGTCGACGTTCGCATGCGTCGTCACCTCACCTCCAATCGTCACTACACCTTTGCATCCAAACACTTCAACCGCAACGCGCGCGGCTGGATCAAGCAACGTGATCTCATTCAAAATCCGATCGGCAATTCTGTCGCACACACGATCAGGATGACCTTTCGTAACAGACTCAACGGTATACACACGAGGAAGTAGGCTCATATAAAAAAATACTCTTCCCAACTGGAAAGAGTGGTACAAATTATCTTTCCCTTACGGGCGAGAGGTCGCACCTTATCAAAATGAGAGGTTGCGGGCAGGTCGTCGGGCTCGATCCCTCGCTGCGCTCTTGATAGTCTTTAATTGTACCGGCAGTGTATCGCATACTCCCTAAATTGAAAAGCTCCGACGTTGTCGAGCTTCGTGTCGACTGATCGTCGGAGCCGTGGTTGGAGACGGGAGCTTGTGGGCGCCTAACGGCCGCCCTTCTTCTTCCCGCCGCCACCGTTCTTGCCGCCGTCGTTGCTCTTGCCCTTCTTCTGGCCACCCCCCGTGGAGAGGTGACCACGGAACTCGCGGACACCCTTGCCGTGGCCGGTGTTGGCCACGTGCAGGGTCATCCGATGGGCGTGGGGGGTCTTGAACTTGCAGCGTGCGTCGGGGCAGGTCATTGAAACGACTCCAGTGGAGGGTGTTGTCTGGCGGCTTTTTATACCGCAAAGACGCCCCATCATGCCATATTCCTAGCATTCCGTCAACCCCCCGTTTCAAACTGTCAAACCTGTCAATGATGAGAACCCGTGGGGACACAGGCATCAAGCGATGCAAAGATAAACACCCCGGGCTACGAGGTGCTTTCTTATTCAGCAAATTGAATCTGGAATTCGACTGCATCGTCGTTCTCTGGGAGACCCGATGGGTTGTCTCGTTGCAA
>SXGS01032111.1_pt1 | contig 10670 bp, 7 predicted proteins | sample 3174681 | NCBI WGS metagenome assembly SXGS01 (sample SAMN11356861, study PRJNA531348) | freshwater metagenome | isolation source: freshwater sample F1-80 | place: China: Fuxian Lake, Yuxi | collected 2017-12-25
ACCCGCGGAGCTGCTGCTTCACTACGGTACCGAGGAGCAGAAACGTCACTGGCTGCCGCGGCTCGCGCGCGGCGAGGAGATACCGTGCTTCGCGCTCACCGAGTCCGCGGCAGGCTCCGACGCGGCGTCGATGCGCAGCGAGGGAATCGTGTGCCGCGGCCTGTTCGACGGCCGCGAGGTGCTCGGCATGCGACTCACGTGGGAGAAGCGCTACATCACGCTCGCGCCCATCGCGACCGTGCTGGGACTCGCGTTCAAGCTGCGCGATCCCGAGCGCCTGCTCGGCGGTGAAGTCGATCTAGGCATCACCTGCGCGCTGATCCCGGTCTCGACGCCGGGCGTCGTGACCGGCGAGCGCCACGATCCACTCGGGATTCCGTTCATGAACGGCCCGACGCGCGGTCGCGACGTGTTCGTACCGCTCGACTTGATCATCGGCGGCCCGGCCATGGCGGGACGTGGCTGGACGATGCTGATGCAGTGCCTCGCCGCAGGCCGTGGGGTCTCGCTCCCCGCGCTGTCCACCGGAGCAGCCGAGCTCGCGGTGCGCGTCACCAGCGCCCATGCGACCGTGCGCGAGCAGTTCTCGCTCCCCATCGGCCGCTTCGAGGGTGTGGAGGCGAAGCTCGGTCGCATCGCAGGCCTCGCGTACACGATCGACGCTGCGCGCATGCTCACGCTGGGCGCGCTCGATCGCGGCGAGAAGCCCGCCGTCGTGACCGCGATCATGAAGGCCTACACGACGGAGGCGATGCGCTCGGTGCTCAACGATGCCATGGACGTCGTCGGTGGGAACGGGATCTGCCGCGGGCCGCGCAACACGCTCGCGCACGCCTACCAGTCGTTGCCGATCGGCATCACCGTCGAGGGCGCGAACATCCTCACGCGCTCCCTGATCATCTTCGGGCAGGGCGCGATCCGCTGCCATCCGTGGGTGCAGCGCGAGCTCGCGGCCGCGGAGAAGGGCGACATCGCGGAGTTCGACGAGGCGTTCTGGGGACATGTCGGACACGTCCTCACCAACGGCGTGCGCGCCTTCGGACACGGCCTCACCGGCGGAGCGCTGGCGAGCGTGCCGTGCCGGGGAATCGCGGCGCCCTACGCGCGCGACCTCGTGCGCTACAGCGCGGCCTTCGCCTTCGCGGCCGACACCGCGATGGGAACGCTCGGGGCGGCGCTGAAGCGCAAGGAGAACCTCAGCGGACGACTCGCAGACGCGCTGGCGTGGCTTTACCTCGGATCGGCCGTGCTCAAGCGCTTCCTCGACGCGGGTCAGCCCGCCGTGCAACGCGACGTGTTCCGCTGGTCGATGGAGCGCGCCCTGCACGAGGTCGAGAGCGCGCTCGTCGGGCTGCTCGACAACCTGCCGACACGCCCCGTCGCGTTCGGGTTGCGCGCGGCGCTGTTCCCGCTCGGGGCGCGCCGACGCGCACCGGACGACCGTCGCACGAGCGCGGTCGCGCGCGGGGTCGTGGAGGGCGGCGCGCTGCGGGACCTGCTCACGCGGCTCGTGTACGTGCCGCCCGCGGAGGAGCTGGGCCTCGGTCAGCTCGAGGCCGCGCTGTCGGCGGTGGTGGCCGCGCAAGGCGCGCGGGACAAGCTCAAGGACGCCCAGCGCAAGGGCAAGCTCCCGCGCGGCGGCGCGAACGTGGTCGAGCTCGCGCAGGCGGAGGGAGTGCTCTCCCCCATCGAAGCGGAGGCGATCCGCGCAGCCGAGCATGCCCGCGAGGCCGCGGTCGCCGTCGACGCATTCCCGCGCGGTACGCTGGAGCGATGAGCTCGAAGTACCCGGTCACGCAGGCCGTGCGCGCGCTGCGCGCGGCCAACGTCGCATTCGAGGCTCACGAGTACGCCTACGTCGAGAAGGGCGGCACCGCAGCCTCCTCCGCAGCGCTGGGCGTGCCGGAGCATCAGGTGATCAAGACGCTGGTGCTCGAGGATGACGCCAAGGAGCCGCTGGTCGTGCTCATGCACGGTGACAAGCAGGTCTCGATGCGCAACCTCGCGCGCCAGATCGGCGTGCGCAGCGTCCAGCCCTGCAAGCCCGAGGTGGCCGACCGCCACTCGGGCTATCAGGTCGGCGGGACGAGCCCGTTCGGCGCTCGCAGGGCGATGAAGGTCTACATGGAGCGCACGATCCTCGACCTGCCGCGCATCTGGATCAACGGCGGTCGCCGCGGCTTGCTCGTGTCGCTCGACCCCAAGGAAGCGGCGCGCGTGCTCGCTCCCGTGCTCGTCGACGTCGCGACGGATGCCTGACCGCGGAGCGCGCGGTGCCTAGAATGCACCGCGATGAACGCACTCCGCTCCCCGGCTGCCCCGCTCCTGCTCGCCCTGCGTCCCGCCTGCGGAGAGGAGCTCGCGCCGCTGCCCGCGGAAGCGCGCATCGAATTCGCGGAGGTGGGCGAGCGCGCCGGTCTCGCGCTGGTGCAGGAGAGCGGCGATCCGAGGCGCTGGTACATCCCGGAGAGCAACGGAACGGGCGCGGCGTGGCTCGACTACGACGGCGATGGCGACCTCGATCTGTTCATCGGCAACGGCCAGCGCGTGCGCTACCTCGACAACGGTGCACGGCTCGAGATCGCGCGGGACGCCCGCAGTGCGCTGTATCGAAACGACGGTGGGCTGCGCTTCACCGACGTGAGCGCGGACACCGGCTGCGATCGCCGCGACTGGGTGCAGGCCATCGCAACCGCGGACGTCGACAACGACGGTGACCCGGATCTCTACCTTGGATGCATCGGACCCGACGTGCTGTTGCGCAACGACGGCGGACGCTTCGTAGACGCGACGGCGGAGAGCGGAATCCGTAACGAGCTGTGGGCAGCGGGCGCGGCGTTCGCCGATGTCGACAACGACGGCCAGCTCGATCTCTACGTCGCGAACTACTGCCTGTTCGATTTCGAGAACCCGCCCAACAAGGGCGTGCGCAACGTGATCAAGGAGATCGAGGTCGCGTGGGGCCCCGAGGAGGAGAACAAGAAGGGTTTCAACCCGGGTGCGCCCGATGCGCTGTTCCTCGGTCTCGGCGGCGGCAAGTTCCGTGAGGCCACGGCGGAGCGCGGGCTCGTGCTCCCGAAGGCTCTGTGCTCGTACGCGGCAGTGTTCAGCGACATCGACGGAGACGGCGATCAGGACATCCTCGTCGGCAACGACATGCAGCCGTCGAACCTGTTCGTGAACGACGGGCGCGGGCATTTCACGGAGGAAGGCGCGGCGCGCGGCTTCGCGCTCGGGGCCGATGGACGCGCGACGAGCGCGATGGGGCTCGTGCCGGAGGACGTCGACTTCGATGGCGACTTCGATGTGCTGCGGACGAACTTCGACTTCGAGCCCAACTCGCTGCACATCAACGATGGCACGGGGCGCTTTGCGGACCGCGCTCGGCCGCTGGGCCTCGCCGCGGGCTCGGTCGACAAGCTCGGCTGGGGTGCGGCATTCCTCGATGCGGAGCTCGACGGGGACCTCGATGTGCTGATCGCCAACGGACACGTGTATCCGCAGGCCAAGCAGGTCGGAATGAGCGGCTGGAAGATGGAGACCCAGCTCTACGAGGCCGTCACCGGCAGTTCGGGCGCCGTCGTCTGGCTGGACGCGACCGTGCGCATCGGCGGCGGGCTCGAGGGCCTGCACTCGGCGCGCGGGCTCGCGCTCGGCGATCCCGACGAGGACGGCGATCTCGATGCGCTCGTGACGGACATGGACGAGCGTCCGCGGCTCCTGGAGAACCGCTCGGCCCGCGCTGGGCGCTGGCTGGCGATCCGCCTCGTGGGCTCCCGATCCAATCGCGACGGGATCGGCGCCAAGGTCACCGTGCGCGCCGGTGGACGAGCTTGGACGCGCGAGGCGCGCCTCACCGCAGGTCTGTATTCCTCGCACGACCCGCGGCTGCACTTCGGGCTCGGGAAGGTCTCGGAGATCGAATCGGTCGAGGTGCGCTGGCCGAGCGGAGCGCACTCCGTGGTGGCGGGACCTGCGCTCGACAGTATCCTCGTCGTGCCCGAGGAGCCCTAGTCACGATGAAGGTCGCGCTCGTCTTCCCCCCGCAGGGACATTTCACCCAGCCCTATCTGAGCTTGCCGTCGCTGGCGGCGTACCTGCGAGCCCACGACGTGGGGCAGGTCGAGATGTTCGACGAGAGCATCCTCGCCTACGACCACTTCCTCTCGAAGGAGCGGCTCGAGCGCTCGCTCGGCCGAATTCGCGCGCGCGCACGCATGGCGCAGCTCGACGCGAAGGACACGCTGCGCTTCTCCGACATGGAGCAGTACCAGACGCTGTCGGAGATCGACCTCGTGGGCGAGCGTGTCGCCGCCGACATCGAGGAGGCCAAGCGCGTCCTGCGCACGAAGGAGCTCTTTTACGACTACGAGCGCTACCTGTGGGCCGGACGGACGATCGAGCAGGGCCTGCGCATCATCTCGACGGAGTATGCGCCGAGCCGTCTGACCGCGCACGGCTTCGTGATGCGCTACTCGGTCGAACGCAGCTCCGAGATCCTCGCTGGTACGGCTGACGAACAGGAGAACCCGTTCCTCGAGTTCTTCCGCGAGCACACGCTCCCGCGCCTGCGTGCGCTCGACCCCGACCTCGTCGGCATCTCGCTCACCTTCCCGAGCCAGGCCATCCCGGCCTTCACGCTGGCGCGGCTGATCAAGGAGTGGAAACCCTCGATCCACATCACGGTCGGCGGCGGATTGCTCGCCTACGTCGCGGAGAAGCTCAGCAAGCGCCCCGAAGTGTGGGGCGTGATCGACAGCTTCATCATGCTCGAGGGCGAAGGCCCGCTGCTGGCGCTGTGTCGCGAGATCGAGAGCGGCCGCCGCGAACTCGCCTCGATCCCGAACATGATGTGGCGCGACAGCGACGGGACTGTGCGTCACAACACGCACCGCGACCCGCTCGACATCAAGACGCTGCCGACGCCCGACTTCGACGGCATGCCGCTCGACAAGTACTTCTCGCCCGAGCTCGTGCTGCCGCTTGCGATCACACGCGGCTGCTACTGGGGCAAGTGCGTGTTCTGCACGCTCTACACCGTCATCGGCCCGGGCTACCGCGGGCGCGCCATCGACCAGACGGTCGAGGACATGCGCAAACTCTCGGAGAAGTACCGTACCAAGCACTTCTACCTCGCCATCGAGGACCTGCCGCCCAACATGGCCGCGCGGCTGCCGCAGGCGATCCTCGACGCGGGCCTCGATATCGACTGGTGGTGCGATGCGCGCCTTGAGCACGAGGCGTTCACGCAGGAAGTGTGCGACGCCATGGCGAAGGCTGGTTGCAAGCGCATCGCCTTTGGCTACGAGAGCTCGTCGCGCCGCGTGCTCGCCCGCATGTGCAAGGGAATCGACCCCGACAAGTCGATGGAACTCGTGCGCCGCGTGCGAAAGTCCGGCATCTCCGTCACGCTCTACGTGATGATCGGCTTCCCCACCGAGACGCGCGACGAGGCAAGCGAGACGCTGCAGACGATCCTCGCCAACCGCGACGCGATCCAGGAAGTCAGCGTGCGCGTGTTCTACCTCGACGAGTCGAGCGAGATCTTCAAGCGGCGCGAGGAGTTCGACATCGTCGAGATCTATCCCGATGCCTCGGCGGACCTGCAGGTCTACTACGACTTCAAGTGCGCGAGCGGCATGAGCCGGCGCGAGGCGCGCGACATGTATCTAGAGTTCACGCGCGCGCTGCGCTCGTACTTCCCCGTGTTCCAGAACACGAACATGCTCTACCACGAGCTCAAGAGTCACTACTTCCTGTACCTCGCGCGCGCGGGGAGCTGGGAGAAGCTGTGCGCTGACGTGCTCGAGCGGCCGCGTACGGCAGCGGGCTCCGTCGCGCGCCCCCAGCGCCGGCACGAGCTCTTGCGCCGCGAGCTGCGCTACGACCGCGCCCAGATCGACCAGCGGCTCTCCACGATCGACTCCGCCACGCTGCGGCCGCGCTACCAGTCGGATCTGGTCGAGGACGAGGATCGCGAGCGCTTCGACCGCGAGCTGCCGCGCGAGGAGCCCAGCGACGCGACGCTCGTGTACGACCCGGCTACCGGCGAGGTGCAGTGCTTCTCGGCGGCGGCGGCACTGCTGCTCGAGCGCTGCGACGGCACGCGCACGGTGGAGCAGGTGATCGAGATCGTCCCGCACGAGGTCCGCAGCGAGGCCATGCGCTGCGTCGAGGACATGCAGAAGGCTCGGCTCTTCGAGCAGGAGAACGCCCGATGAAGGAGCAGCGCAAGGACGAGGAAGCGACGGGCGCCGAGGCGTCTGGCGCGGCGGCCGACAAGTCCGCGCCGGCAAACCCCGCCGAGGCCAAGAAGCCCGCCGGCCTCAACTTCGTGTTCAAGATCGCGCCCGTCGACCCGAAGAACTCGTTCGACTTCGAGGACGTCGCGGACAAGTGAGCTTCGTCGTCGGCGCGGTCGCTCAGCGCTCCTGCATCCACAGGATCGAGTGCGCGAGGCCGTGCAGGCGGATCTTGGCGCCGTCGTCTAGGTCACGCATGGGCTCAAGATCGATGCCGAAGCCCTCGTGGGCCACGAGCAGCCCGTTCACGCGCATGCCGTGGGCCTCGGCTGCGTCCCAGCGGAAAGCGAACAGAGCGCCTTGGGCACCGGCAGCGAACGCGAGCGGCCGACGCGTTCGAGTCCAGACGTCGTAGAGCGTCGACGACAGCCAGCCGTCATCGAGCTTCGCGTTGCCGATGCGGCGCGTGCGCGTGACGTTCATCTGCCCTTCGAGCCCGGGCATCTCTGTGTGGAACAGGTGGAGCTGCCCCTGCTCGTCGAACGCGACCACCGGCCGCGTCGAACAGCGCGCTCCCACCTCGCCGCGCACCCACATGCTCTCCAGGACCTGCAGCGAGTCGCCGTCGGGAGCGAGCCACGAGACGCGCAGGGAGAAAGGCGCGCCCTTGGAGTTCGTCGCCGCGCTCGCGAGCACGATGCGCCCGTCGCGCGGATCGACTCCGAGGCCGACCGGAACCGCCGACTCCAGCGGGAGCGCTCCGCCGCGCGAGACCTCGAGCCGCTCGGCTCCATCGAGCCAGAACGCTTCCAGCTGTCCCTCGCTCGTGCGCGTCACGAACAGGATCCGCTCACCGACGCGCGTGGCGGAGAGCTCGCGGTCCGGCAAGCCCCCCACGTCGGCTCGCTCGCGCACCTCGTTGGCATCGAACAGGCTCGCGGACCAGCCGCCGACGCGCCGCGTGAGCAACATGCCGCGTCCCCAAGCGTCGACGAGCAACGGATCCTCGTTGGTGGCCGAGTCCGGCACCGTACGCGGCGAGCTCCAGCGCTCGTCTCCCTCGAAGCGGCGCAGGGACACCGTCGCCTGCGTCGCGTCGAGGGTCGCGAGCCACGCGCGCTCACCCACGTACGCGAGCGCCGGCGCAGCCCCGATGGACACGCCGCCCAGATCGCGTCGGATCCCGCAAGACGTCGAGCCGCCGTAGTTGATGTCCGCTCGCACGGGTGTGTCCGAGAACACTCCATCATGGTTCCAGTCGATGCAAGTCGAGTACTCTCCGTCGGCGGCGAGCGTGAAGCGGTACGGTGCAGCTGCGAGGAAGCGCAGGCTGTCGAGCGAGAACGGCAGCCGTTCCTCGAGTCGGTCCTCGCGCAACTCCACGCTCGCGAAGCGACCATCGGAGAGCTTGACCGCGTTCGCGTTGCCTCCGAGAGAGTAGTTGTAGGCGTAGTTCAGGAGCGACGGGTACAGCGGGCACCACGCAGGTTCGCTGTCGCCCGTGTGCGAGAGCGAGAGCTGGTGCCCGAACTCGTGCGCGAACACCGCGAAGCCGTTGCCGCAGCCGCCCATGTCGCCAGTTTGAAGGGCCTGTCCCCCACCGGAGTTCGTGACCTGCATCCAGTGCAGGACGCCGCGCTCGCGCGCAGGAAAGTTGAGCGCAGCGCAAGCGGCCCAGTCGCCACCCGCCTGTCGCTCGGGCGGCAGGCTCGGGTCCACGCGCCACCAGAACTGCACGCCGGCGGCGTCGTAGATACGCGCCACGGAGAGCAGCTCACGCTCGAGCTTCGCCCGATCGACGCCCTCGTACGGAGCGACGGCACAGATCACGTCCGGACGGCGCGGATCGAGCTTCGCGTTGCCGCCGTCGATCCCGCGCGGCAGTCCCTCGCTCTCCCACGCGTCGAGCAGCCCATCGCCGTCGATATCGCGGAGACGTGCGTCGCTGGGTTCGAGCCGCAGCTCGAGAAAGTTTCCCGGGCGCGTGCAGCGGAAGGCGCGCAGCGTGTCGTCCACGCCATCGCCGTCGACATCGCCGCGGGACGCGAAGGCGTACACGGCGTCGAGCTGGTACGCAGGCGGCTCCAGCACCGGCGCGGCGCCGGTGCCTTCGCTCGCGCGGCGCTCGAGCTCCTCGGCGAGCGCGGCACCAAAGCTCTCCGCGTTCTTCCAGCCGCTCGCCTTCCAGCCCTCGATCGTGCGAGCGACCAGCCAAGCGCCCGCGATGCGCACGCACGCATCCGCGCGGCGGTCGCCATCGACGTCGTGCAACACGAGCGCATCGGCTCGCGCATCGCACGAGGCCCACGTGCGCGTCAGCGCATCCTGCAGCGCGAAGGTCAGCATCTCAGGAGCTTACTTCGCCCCGCGGCGCGAGCGGAATGCCGCGCTCTCGCGGCAGCGCAAGCTGGGCCATGAGGTACAGCTCCATCGCGAACGGCAGGTAGCCCAGATAGCCGAGGATCGGCATCTCGAACACCTTCCAGAAGCCCACGTAGGGCACGTGGTAGATCCACTTCGGGTAGCTCCAGAGGTTCCACATCTCCCAGAAGAACCCGCACAGGAGCCCGCCGAGCCACAGCGCCATCCAGGTGCGCCAGTCGCCGTGCAGGAGCCCGTCCGTGAAGCAGCGTCGCCCGAGCCGCAGGCACAGCGCTTCCAGCACGAACACGGGCCCCATCCACACGAACGGGAAGCACTGGCGCGGCCACAGGAGCGTCGCCGCCGTCAGGGCGAGGCCGAGCGCCACGAGCGCGGCTCGATAGCCGGCGCTGTCGCCCCGGCGCGGGAAGCGCGGACCGTGCGCGAAGCGCTCGACGAAGGCGAAGCTGCGCACGAGTTCCGCGCTCTCGAACACAGCCGGCACGACCGTCGAGAACGAGAGGGACGCGTAGAGGAAGTACTCGAGGTCGCTGAAGCGCTCCGCACCGAGGTACTCCCAGTTGTGCAGGCGCGCGTTGAATGCCTCGAACAGCCACCAGCTCGGGACCGAGAGCGGAAACAGTGCGACAAACGTGCGCGGAGCGCGCGCGAGGAGCGATGTGCCCGTGCGCAGCCGCACGAGGCCGTCGACCGCGAGCACGTAGCCGAGCCAGAGCGGGAAGAAGAGCACGTGCGTGCTCTCGAGCATCCAGTTCAGCGGCCAGAAGAACGCCACGAGCGCGAGTCCGCACGCGAGAGTCACCCAGCCCGGTCGGTCCATTCCCATCCTCGCGAGCTTGCAACTTCGCGGCAATGCGCGCCAGCGCGAGCCACCGCACGCCCGCTCAGGCGGCCTTGGAGCCCGCGTCGACGAACCAAGTGCCGCGCAGCGCACAGCGCGCCGGCAGGAGCGACGGCGAGCTCGGGTCGAGGGCCGCTCGCACAGCCGCCGCCCGGTCGCGCCCCGTGGCGAGCACGATCAGCTCGTCCGAGCTCTCGAACACCGGCGGCGTGACCGTGATCCGGTGATGGGGCTTGGCAGCGGTCTCGACGGCGATCACGCGTCGCTCGCGCTCGAACAGCGCGCTGGAGCCCGGGAAGAGACCGGCGAGGTGCCCGTCGAGCCCGAGCTCGAGCAGCGTGACGTCGAGGCGTTCGGGGAGCCGCTCCTCGTACTCGCGCGCGACCTCGTCGTGGTCAGGTCGCTCGGCCTCGATGCGGAAAGCCCCCTCAGCGCGGATGCGGATGTCGCTGAAGAGCAGATCCGCCGCGGCGTACCAGTTCGAGGCCGGGTGCCGCTCGGGCACGCAGCGCTCGTCGGCGAACCAGAACTCGATGCGCTCCCACGGCAGCGCAAGCTCGCGCAGGGCGCGGTACACCCACGGCGTCTGCGGCCCGCCCGACAGCGCCAGCGTCGCCACCCCACGCGCCTTCACTGCCGCCTGCAACCGTGCCGCGATGCGCAGCGCCACTGTCCGGCCGAGCTGGCCGGGCCCCACAAGCACCATCTCCGGACGAGCGAGTTCCATGGCTCAAGACCCCCAGCGAAGGCTACCGCGCGCAGGCGCCGCGCGGAGCGCCACCGTCCAGATTAGGAGCCGCTCGCGCTCCGCCCGGCGAACGCCGCGGCAAGAACTTCGGGTGGCGCGCGCCCGGCGACGACGCAGGGCACCCCGGAGCTCACCCCGAGGTGCTCTGCATGCTCGGATCGAGCGCCTCTCAGGCCGTGCCCGCGAGCTTGCGGAGCACGTACTGCAGGATGCCGCCATGGCGCACGTACTGGCGCTCCTGGGGCGTATCGATGCGCACGATCGCACGGAATACGATCGTCTTGCCATCCTCGCGCGTGGCGCGCACCTCGACGTCGCGGCTCTCCGCCAAGCCGCCCTCGACGCCCTTGGCGAGCCCGACGATGTCGTAGGTCTCGCGGCCCGTGAGGCCGAGCGACTCCGCGGTCTCGCCGCTGCGGAACTGCAGCGGCACGATACCCATGCCGATCAGGTTCGA
>SXGS01494322.1_pt1 | contig 10670 bp, 5 predicted proteins | sample 3174681 | NCBI WGS metagenome assembly SXGS01 (sample SAMN11356861, study PRJNA531348) | freshwater metagenome | isolation source: freshwater sample F1-80 | place: China: Fuxian Lake, Yuxi | collected 2017-12-25
CAAGTCAGCAGGGACGGGTGGGACCATAGCACTCGAAGAAGCAGCAGAGAGCGAAATGGGTGTGTTCGATACGAGTGTTGCCATGCACCACGCTGCCATCGGTGAAGCTGGATTTTTCTGTGCATAGGCAAATGCATCGGCCACAATGGCATTGGTAGGCAGCAGCTGCGCGATGTCGGGTGGAATATTGTACGCCGAAGCAGCGCTGCGAAGCAGGGCAGATACAGTGGTCATACTAACGCTTCTAACATCGGTCTTTGTTGAAAAAGAAAAAGAAAAAGAAGTGGGGCCCTTTCATCGGCCTAACTCAACCCAAAACTTCCATCCCCCACAAAACAAAATATTCGTTTTGTGGTAGGGGCGGACCCCTGTGTCCTCCCTTGTTAGAACGAGGGCAGACACGGGGGTCTGCCTCTAGGTTTTGAACGAATTGGTTCGCATGACTCAGCAACCAAAACATACATTTTGTTTTGCGAGGGTTACCCAAACAACTTTGCGAAGAAATTTCGTAGCATCTGGAAAAACGAAGATTTCTTCGCAAGAGACGTCGGGGCGCGTCGTTGCGCCGATGCACCTTGGGATTGATGGCGCGGACGACGATCACGCTCACGACCGCCACTGCGTTCTGGTGAACGTGCGGTTTGATGCGATGGACGCTGCCCTCCACGTGCGTTGCGGTCCATTCCGCGCTCTGCACCGCGCTCGCTATTGCGCTCTGCGCTACCGTGACGTGATGTGCGTGGTTTGTCGCGTGAGGCGTCTTTTTTGTTTAAATTGCGTGGCACATCGATAAGTTCAAACGATGGCAAATCCATGCCATCGTTGCCAAGGGCTGCTGATTGCGTGGCGGATGATGCGGTGCTGCGCTCACCATTGCGTCGGCGACGTCGGCGTCTTGGGTTTTTGTTGGTGGAACTTGTTTCTGTTTCCATATCACTTTCCTTTTCTTCGTCCGCGTCGTCATCCACGTGATCTTCCGGGAACACTTCGTCACCCTCAGGGCGGGGAGCCGGTCCAAAATTGGGTTCTTCAAGCGGCATGACGACCGCATTGGGATCTGTTTCAAAGGTAAAATCGTCGGCGCCGGGCACCATGGTACGATCAATCACAATTTCAACGTGAAGATTGTAGGCGGTTTCGAGTTCACGAATGGCATTCCATTTTTCGGTGCGCAAGAGCTCACCCGCTTCTGCGCCGATGCGTACTTTGGCTTCTTTAAGATCGCAGCGTGCAGCGCGATCACGCAGACGTCGCAAAACGCTCACCACATGGGATGTCGCACTTTGTACGCGGCCTGTTCCTTCGCACGCCGAGCATGTGTCGGAGACACTGGTTTGTAAGGCCGTGCGAATGCGCTGTCTGGTGACTTCCAACGTTCCGTTGGGCGAGATCCTGCCCACTTTGATGCGTGCTTTGTCGGTGCTGAGTGTATCGCGCATCACTTTTTCAACACGTTGTTGATTGCTGCGCGAATTCATATCGATAAAATCGATGACCACGATGCCGCCCAAATCGCGCAATCGCAGTTGGCGGGCTATTTCGCGCGCCGCTTCCATGTTGGTTTGTGTTGCGGTTTCCTCTTGGTCACCGGATTTTTGCTTGCCGGAGTTGACGTCGATTGCCACCAAGGCTTCCGTCGATTGGATCACCAACGATCCACCGCTGGGCAGTGTTACTTTGGGGACGTAGAGCAGCTCAAGTTGATCTTCGACTTTGTAGTGATGAAAAATAGGACGCCGTTCGACGTAGCGTGTAAGGACGCTGCGCTGTTTGGGCATCACCATATGCATGTACTCTTCGGCTCTGTCGTAGGCTTCGTCGGAATCAAGGATGATTTCGTCGGTGTCGGCCGTGAAATAATCCCGAAGCGACCGGATGATCACATCCTGTTCTTTAAATATAAGCGCGGGTGCCTTGGCTTGCTCTGATTCTTTTTGGATGTTTTCCCAAAGTTGCAATAGCACTTTGAGATCGCGATTAAGTTCAGTCCTGCTGCGATCTTTGCCTGCGGTGCGGATGATCACACCCATGCCTTCAGGCACATCCAGCATCGAGGCCGCTTCGAGCAGTTGGGTGCGGGCCTCATCGTCTTGGATACGACGTGAAACAGCCTGACGTCGTGATTCAGGGATCAACACCACATAGCGACCTGCGAGCGATAAAAATGTGGTGAGTACAGCGCCCTTGGTGCTGACTTCATCTTTGGTGATCTGCACAAGAATTTTTTGCTTGGGCTTGAGCAGTTCATCAATGCGATAGGGACGATCACTTTGTTCTTCCAAGGCGTTGATTTTCGGATCGACGTCATGGGCTGTAAGAAATCCTTGTTTTTCAGCACCATAGCTTACAAAAGCTGCGTTGAGCGCGGGTTCAACCGCGACGACTGTTGCAAGATAAATATTTCCTTTGTTGCGTTCTGTTCCCCGGGCTTCAATATCAAACTCTTCAAGTTTACCGTCGTTCACTACTGCGATACGAACTTCGTCCTGGTCGACGGCGTTAACGATCATTTTGCGTGTCATGGATCTCTACTTATCTGCTGGTTCGACGCATCTCACGCCAATGTCATTTGCCTGGCGGAGCGTCGACCGTTTTTGTTGTCCTTAAAAAATGCAGTGACACGAGGTCTCATCCATCGCGCCTGCGTTGTTCCCCCTACCACTATCCCAGGTTGACCCCGCTGTCACCATCCCGGATATGATACCCCTGTTTGAAAGCCCGTGACCTGGCGCTAAACCATGCTATAGGAAGGCGCTGGAGGTGGTCCTCATGTCATACAAAAAAAATCGTAAAGTGCTTTTGGGCGGAGAAGATACCTTGGGAAGCTCCGCAGTGGCGTCGGTAAGCTGGGTTGGGGACCATCGACGTCTTGCAGGCCTTACAATCGGGGTGCTTGCCGTTATTTCTCTGACAACGGCTTTATGGTCGCATGTTCGAGATGAGGATCGGGCCGAGGCCAACGAACTGTTTCGTATTGCGATGGAACATTATGACGCTCGTGTTGGCGCTGCCACAGGGGATGCCAAAGAGGCGCTCTTGTATGCCACAGAGGCAGAAAAATGGCAGGCTGCACTTCCTAAATTTGAGGCCGTCATGGCGGCAGGCGGAGATGTGGGGCATCTCGCGACGCTGTATGTGGCCGATGTGCGCATTCACCTGGACAACAAAGAGGGTGCGGTAGCCGCTCTCGAAGGTCTGATCAAAGCATTGGAACCCAAAGACAGTCTTCGCTTTTTTGCGGTGGAGCGTCTTGCCCAGCTCAAAGCTGAAAAAGGCGATGTCGAGGGTGCTACCGCAGCCTATGGGGAACTTGAGGGTGGCCTCAGCGAGAAAGATAGCGAATTTCGTCGTATGGCAGGGTACCGTCGCGCACGGCTGCTTGCCGATGCAGGGCGTGCCGATGAAGCTCGCACGGTCTTGAACGCACTGGGTGATGTAAGTGCAGAATCTTCCGTGGGTGGCTTGCTTGCCGGCTTGCGTCAACAGCTTGGCAGTGCTGTGCCTGCACCCGCACCTGTTGCACCTGCCCCTGTTCCTGCTGAGAATAAACCGTGAAAATATTTGTGACTGTTTTGGTTTGTCTGTGTGGATTCGATGTGGCCGCCATGTCGATGCCCGGACCCAGGCGCGAAAATCAGCAATGGCTTGATGTCAGTTCCCAGTGGGTATACGCAAAGCGCTGGCAAAAACCTGTCATACGCACCGGCGAATATCGACAATCGGATATTTCCATGGGGAACCCGGCGGTATCGGTGGCGCGCGGGCATGTGTATATCGCAACAGCCGATGGTGATATCGAAGCGCGATCCATCACGACCGGTGAAATCGTATGGCGTCGTCTACTTAAAACACCTTTTGCAAGTGCCTTGGGACTTGTGAAGGTCGGTGGGATTGAACGCCTGTTGGTGGGAGGACTTTCAGGATCTTTTTCTGCCCTTGATCCTGCCAGCGGCGAAACGTCATGGGAAATAGCACTTAAGGGATTGGTGTTGGCGCCTCCTACCGCCTGGGAGGATATGATTTTTTTGCAAACATCCCAGGGACGTGTGGTCGCTGTCGCGGGTGATACAGGCGAAACACGCTGGAGCCTGAATGGTCCAGAACCTCGTGGTTTAACGATTTATGGACATAGTGGGATCACGGTCTGTGGCGATCGTGTGGTGACGGGCTATGTGGATGGGTCTGTCAGTGCCTATGAAGCAAAAACCGGAACCGCCTTGTGGACGCGGCGCATTTCAGGCGAAGGCGAATTTCGTGATGTGGATGCAACCCCCGTGTGTTCGGACGATCGGGTGTATACGGCAAGCTACAGCGATGGCGTGGTTGCAATGGCATTGGACGATGGACGCGTAACTTGGCGTTTGCCGCAGCGTGCAGTGGTTGCGATGGCACTTGATGGTGAACGCGTGATTGCAGTGAGTGCCGAGGGAGTGCTTTTGCTTCTTAATGCCTCCGATGGACATAAATTGGTACGAACATCTTTTGCCTCGGGGCCGATTTCGATCTTGCATGTACATCGTGGCACGATCGCGTTTGCGGCGGGTGACAACGGTTTGCTTGTCTTTGACGCCAAAGAGGGGAAACCGTTGCAAGCGTCATTTTTAGGATCGCGTATCGAAGGTGGCATGGGCGCCGATGGCGATGTGCTTTCTGTGCTCGTTGGCAATGGAACCCTTGCGCTGTTTCGCTTGGGTGGTGTGCCTGAGATTAAAAAAGAATAAAACGCTTTGGATGCCGCACCCGTTCGAGCGCATGCAAACGAACCAAGTTTTTATTAACCAAAGTCGCAAGACTTTCGACGAAGCCTCGCTCATAATCCCGAAGGATCGTACTTGCCGTTGGCTCAGCACGAAGCATGGTTGTTATTTCGGTGAATAGCGCTCTTGCAAAGGGTTCGCCGTTCTCGGCTTTGATGGCTTTTTTTAAAATTTTTGCTGTTGTATCGTGACTTGTGGGATTGCTTAACCAGGCCATGATCTGTCGCTTAACGCGATGTTCTTCGTTTTGTGTTTTGGGATCTTGGGCAAGCTGCGTGACCAATTCACTGAACACGCGATACACGTCACACCATAGATCTTCTTCCATGACGCTTGCCAAACTTGCAACGATCTCACTTGGGTCGCGTTTTTGCTTAAGCGTTTCATTGAAAACCTTCTGATGGCTTCCAGGTTGCCCCGCACGACCTGCACGGCCTTGGGCCTGTCGCATAATGCGCATTTCGTCGGTATCAAATCCTACAATGACGTGAAGTCCCTTGGGCGCATGATCAAGATCGACTTTGTAATCGCTGCCGCGCCCGCCTAGGTTGGTTGATACAATCATATCGCCAGGACGAAGCTTTCGGGTCAACAGGTGTTCATCCGCGGATGTTTCGTAAAGTGCCACCGCACCAGGGCGTATTCTTTTAAGGCCTTCGAGCAAATAATGCGCATCTTCAGGATTTTGGGCAATCACAAGGATAGGTTGATCAGGATGTGCGAGGATCTGATCCGCAACGGCATTGATCCACATGTCGCGATCAGCACATTTGATCGCAGGCTCTTCTCGCAAACGCGACGCGCAAAATTCAGGAATACCGATGGTTTCTTCAAAACCCCATGCCTTTTTAAGAAAATGCAGTACTTCGGGATCACGATCGCCCAATGTCCCAGAAACCCCGACGACCTGTTGGGCGGTTGCCAGGTAAGATGAAAATGATCGCACGCGAAGTGACATGGAGGGTTCTGTTCGGATCTTACCGTCGCAGTACCTGTATTCGAGAAACTGATGGATCATGCCACTGAATTTCATTTTATCGATGATCTGACCCGTTGCCACGTCAAGATAAAGTACCTGGGGCTCTCGCATGATTTCAAATACATGGGTGCGTGGAACAGTCGCTTTGGTGCTGCGATCGATGAGATCATTGATGCGAATAATCTCGGTGATACGATCCTTAAGTTCAGTGATACGTATGGCGAGTGAGCGTTGTTCGGCCGTAAGAGAAGCCTTCACGTCAGATCCATCGAGTATTTTTGCGATAGCAGTCAGTTGGGTCACGATCGCTTTTTCATTGGCCGATGTGTGTATGGGCGATGCTTTTCCACCGCGTTTTCCAAGCTCTTCGAGAGCACTCGCAAGGGTGCCCAGTGATTTCTCGAGATGTTTTCGAAGGGCAGGTGCGGCTGTTAGTTCCATCAGTTCGTCAAGTGCGGGTCTCTGCAGAACGAAACTCACACCATCGCGCCATTCGTTGTTTGGATTGGGATCAAGCACCTCAAGGGCATTCTTGATCCATGTTTCGTGTTCTGTCTCCCAGCGGGTGCGTAGCAACGGATCTTCGCTGATGTGTCGTTCGACGAGGCTTTGGATCTTGGCATGCAATGCCTTTTCAGCACCGCGGATGTGTGCTTTGCCCTCGCTGTAGTACGCAGTAACTTCGGCAGCAATAATTTCAGTGAATTGCTTGATGGTTTCTTTGTCGGGATCGGGGTCGCTCATGCGTGCGCGCGCTGTGGCTTGATCGATCAGGTGATGATCACACTCGTCGATCATGACAAAGCGACGTCCATGCAAGCGGTTGCTGAGTACTGCGAGGGTATTAAGTGCACTGTTTACTTTGGGATTGCTTGAATCAGAAAGCGTGCGACAGCGGGCAATAAAAGCATCAATTTTTGTGTGATCTGCTTTTTGTAAATTGCATGCCGGTTTCCATGCGGGCACTGCATGCGCGAGCGCATCGAGGGCTTCATGCAACGCTGCCACCACTGCAGCGGCACCCTGGCTTATGCGCTTTATTTTGTTCCGTGGATCCATATCGCTGAGCATTGCCGATTCAAAATCAAACGACGTCCCATAGGACACGGCAAAGGGACCCCCTTGATCATCAAGAAAACCAACGCTGACGTTGCATGCATCGAATAATGTTTGCGTTTCTCTGGGGGCACTTCGCGCAAGATTTTCTGTCGAAGCCACCACATGAACTTCTGATTTGAGGATCTTCACTTGGGCAATGGCCGTCATGGCCGAAATAAGTGTTTTACCTTGGCCTGTTTTGATTTCAGAAAGACGACGCTTGCCATCGAGAAACTGTAACACTGGGATCATTTGCGTATCGCGGGGTTTGTGCCCGCCCGGAATATGTTCTGCGATTGTGCTTATCTTGGCAAGCATGAGGAGGCGATACATGTATTCTTTGGGTTCGCCCAAGCGCGGGTCATCGATGGAGAGTGTATCGAGGTTTTTATCTTGGCACGGATCGGATCTTCGGAAAATATCGATTTGTTCCAGATCCCTGGCCAGAGCCCGTTGCTCTGCATGAGGCATGTGTTTGCCATCGACCGTGAGGCGCGCAAGGATTTCTTCGCGCGTGTAGGGCGGAGCGTGATGGGGGATGGGTGGGGCATGGCGGCGGGGTGGCATAGGGGTAGCGCTGGCTGATGCCTGTGGAGGCAACGTGGGGCGTGGTGGAGGGATGCCTTTGGGTTTTGTGGGATCTACTTGGTCTTTGTCATGTTTAAGTCTTGGTGGAGGAGGTGGAGGATTTCCAGAATGTACTGGTGGAACGCTGGGATCAGCTCCCGTGATCTTTTTGGGTGGCACCATACACTCCACGGACAGATACGTTGTATCTTTATTATAATATCCTGCTGCGATGTTTCATAAAAACATGCTCTCTGCAGGTCATATCAACGGGGTCGGTGGATTTCAGGGGAGATTTCAAGCCAAGTGAGATGGAGGGGGAAGCTGAATTAAACCCCGTTTTAGCGATTGCTCCTGAATACCCCGGCATTAAACGCTGACCGTTCGTTTCTTTAGAATGCATCGATAAGCGAAATTGTTTGAGATGGATTCGGTGCTGTGCAGGTTTCTTCATCGCCACAAGCAGCCAGGCAAAATCCAAGTACAGGCAGAGTAGAAAACAAAGACAAATCTTGAAATCATTTTTGTCATTACTTCGTCCACGTCTCGTGGGCGAAGCGAACCAGGTTTTCTTTCTGAAATCCTTCGCGTGGTAACAGCACGAATCTTGCAAAAAATAAGCAATGACAGCGAAAACGATTTAACCTCTACGCAATCGTGAACAAACAAAAAAACTATCTACGAAGCATTGTTGTCAGCATCCTCTTAGTTGCAGCTTGTGGAGAAGATGAATCAGGCATAGCAATCAATGATGTACCTGTATTCCATTCGGAACAGGCTTCAAGCACGAACACCGCTCCGGTACTCTACAACGCAAAAACCCCCGAGCTAACCCCCGTTGTCACTGGCGCTGGTACTCCGTCAGGCGCAGTCGGTACGCGTGTTTCTGGGTTGGTTGATTTTGCAACACCGGATGGTCAAGTGGACAACGTAACTGATTCTGACTCGGGCGCACTCTTGGGAATTGCGGTTACCAGTACCGATGAAACCAATGGAACATGGCATTACACAATCAATGGCGGTACGACGTGGAATAGCATGGGGACTGTGTCGGGGTCGTCGTCTCGTTTGCTTTCGGCGGATTCAAACACCTCTCTCTATTTTGAACCCATCAGCGGTTATTCGGGGACTGTCTCTTCCGGAATTACCTTTCGGGCTTGGGATCAAACCAGTGGTTCAAACGGAAGTTCGGTCGACACAACAACCAACGGTGCCGCCACCGCGTTTTCAACCGCAACGGACACCGCGTCGATCACTGTTTTTCCAAAAATATCTTTTCGAAGTGCTACAGCAAGTTCGGTCGATGGAACGGGTAGCTCACTTACGTTGTCCCGTCCTACTGGCACGACAACCGACGATGTCATAATTGCGGCGTTAAGCCTCAGTCCATCGACGACCATTTTAACCCCACCAACCGGTTGGACACTTATTCAACGCATCGACAACAGTTCCTCCGAAGGCATTTCCATTGCAACATACTTTAAAGTATCCGGTGTTTCAGAACCCTCGACGTATATATGGACGATGTCAAATGGGACTTCCAGTGTGGTTGGCGCGATCCAAGCGTACATCCATGCCACGACGACGAACCCCATTGCGACCTACAGTGGTACAGCCACAGCAAACGGTACACAGCACACAGCACCAAGTGTTAGCACGACAGCTGCAAATATGCTGCTCACGTTTCACACTTTTGCCAGCTCCGCCCCATGGACACCGCCGCCAGGCATGACGGAGGAAGTGGATATTGCAAGCAGCTCGTTAGGAAGCCAGGGCGTATCCATGGAAGGAAACAACATTGAGCTCACAACAACGGGAACAACATCCACATACACGGCGACGGCGTCCAATAATGCGAGTGTTGGGGCAACACAAACAATTGTTCTTGCACCAACAAATCCGATTGCAAATAGTGCGCCCGTGCTTGACGCAAGCAGATCTCCCACACTTCCAGCGGTCAATCAAAATGCCAGTGCACCATCCGGTGCGGTGGGAACATTGGTTTCCAGTCTCGTCGATTTTACGCTTCCTTCTGGGGGAAACGACAATGTGACAGATTCGGATCTCGGTGCTCAACTTGGCATTGCGGTGACTGCGGTTTCAACCACCAGCGGCAGTTGGTTTTATTCGCTCGACAATGGCACCTTGTGGACAGCAATAGGCACGATGTCTCATACGAATGCGCGATTGCTTGCTGCCGATGCATCGACGCGGGTCTATTTTCAGCCTAACTCGGGATTCAGCGGTACGTTAACGAACGCGATAACATTTCGCGCTTGGGATAGGGCAACCGGAGTGAATGGCACGGTTGCTTCAGTGGCTCCAAACGGCGGAGTAACTTCTTTTTCCACGGAAACAGATACCGCATCGTTGATAGTCATTTCTCCAATTGGGGCAACCAATCTTTCGGCGGCTGAAACATATACCGAGGACACCACACGGAATCTGGTGGATATTGTGGTGTCTACTTCCAATAGTGTGGCGGTGACAGCGACCCTTACACTTTCCAATCCATCTGCGGGAGCTTTGAGCACGGCAACATCAGGCGCTGTCACGTCAACCTACAATGCTGGCACAGGGGTTTGGACAGCAGGTGGTGTCATCGCGGACGTGAATACACTTCTTGCAAGCGTTACTTTCACGCCGGCAACCAACTTTAGCAGCAGCTTTACCATCGCCACCAGCGTAAGCGATGGCGTGGCGGCTGCGGCAACGGGTTCGAAAGCGATGACAGGTATTGCTGTCAATGATGCGCCAACAGCGACCAATTTATCTGCATCAGAAACGTACACCGAAGACACTGCGTTAAATTTGGTAGATATCGTGGTATCCGATGTTGACAGCGTGGTGACAGCCACGCTCACACTTTCCAATCCAGCTGCGGGAGCTTTGAGCACGGCAACATCAGGTGCTGTCACGTCAACCTACAATGCTGGCACTGGGGTTTGGACTGCCGGTGGCGCCGTCGCCAACGTTAATACACTTCTTGCAAGCGTTACCTTCACACCGGCATCCAACTTTAGCAGCAGCTTTACCATCGCCACCAGCGTAAGCGATGGCGTGGCGGCTGCCGTGACGGGCTCGAAAGCGATGACAGGTACTGCTGTCAATGATGCGCCAACGGCGACCAATGTATCTGCATCAGAAACCTATACCGAAGACACCGCGTTAAATTTGGTAGATATCGTGGTATCCGATGTTGACAGCGTGGTGACAGCCACACTCACACTTTCCACTCCAGCTGCGGGGTCTTTGAGCACGGCAACATC
>SXGS01352392.1_pt1 | contig 10667 bp, 6 predicted proteins | sample 3174681 | NCBI WGS metagenome assembly SXGS01 (sample SAMN11356861, study PRJNA531348) | freshwater metagenome | isolation source: freshwater sample F1-80 | place: China: Fuxian Lake, Yuxi | collected 2017-12-25
GAGGTTGGAGAAGATCAGCCGCGTCCCCTCGCTCAGCTGATCGACGCAGTGGGTCAGCTGCGAGCGGCTGACCTGGCCCGAGGCGACGCTGCGGCGCAGCTCCCCGACATGGTGCTCGAAGGCGGTCGAGGTGGTGAGCGCGAGCCCGATCGGCGTGTTGATCTCGTGCGCGACCCCCGCCACGAGCTGGCCCAATGCCGCGAGCTTCTCGGCCTGCACGAGATGGGCCTGGGTCGCGCGCAACTCGGCGCGAGAGAGGCCGAGCCAGGTGAAGCGCACGTCGTGGAGCTCGGCGTAATCGTAGACACCGGCGTAGGGTGGTGAGGTCAGCACGAGGTCAAACCTGGTGCGCGGCGGCAGCGGCAACGCGCGGGCATCGCCGATCTTGACGTCGGGCAGGGGCGTACCGAAAGGCATGCGGGTCTCGAGCGCCTCCAGCCCAAGCGCCAGCTCGGCGGCGCGGTCGGCAAAATGACGCGAGGGCAGACCGCGCCCGATCCGCTTCTCGGCGGCATCGGGTGCCGCCTGCGGGCCGGCCCGCATGAACTTGACGAGGATCGACGATAGGCAGAGCCGAAGCGCCCGCCCTACCCCATCCTCGGGCAGATCCATCACCAGCTCTCGTAGACCGAGCAGCTCGAGCGCGACGTGGGGTGAGAAGCGCATCGTCTCGTGACGCGCCCAGGGCGGGATCTCGACCGGCACGCGGCGGCGCGCACGGGCCGCCGATTCCTCGGCGATCTCGCGCGCACTCTCCATCAAGCGCACACGCGCGGCCGTGCCGAGCACGCTCGTCCGGACTCGCGCGAGTCGCACCGCAAGCGGGCTCGCGTCGATGCCCTGCGCCACACGCCCCGCCGCCATGGCCTCGACCAGCACCGTGCCACCGCCGCAGAAAGGGTCGAGCACATGATCCCCGGAGGCACTCCAACGCGCCAGCACACCCCGCGCAACCTGGGGGTGCATGCGCCCGGCGTAGCCGTGGAAGCCGTGCGTCAAGTCTCTCTCCAGGCGGGGGTCGACCTCGAAGAGGGCCGCCAGTTCGTGACAAACCTCGGCCGGTCCCTCGGTCTCGATCGCACCACGCATGACCGAGAAAGCCCGACGCTGGCGCGGCGGCAGCCCGCCCGCGTCCGACACCTCCCGACTTCCACTGCGGTCCTCCTCGCGGGGTCGGTGCTGGCGCGGCCGCAGCCCGCCCGCGTCCGGCCCGCTGGCCCTCGTGCCCCGCTTGACCTGCCCACCGACACCGCGCGGGAACGCGGCCTTGGGGGCAGCGCCTCGCCCGACATCGAGCCGCTCCTCGCCCAGCCGGCGGCGGGAAGCGGTCGCCCGCCGCTCGTCCGCGTGCGACGGGCCAACAGACGACCCGGGCCCCGGCCGCGCCACGCGACCCGCCGGCGGTTTACGCGAACGCTCCACCCGCTTGCTGGAAGCCGCCGGCAGGGGCCCGGTCAAGGCGCGCCCGGGAAGCGGGCCTTCCCAGCCCAAGCGCCCGCGCCGACCACTCACCAGAAGCCAGGCTTGGTCAATGCACGTTGGGAGCGGTGCCTTGCAGGTTGTCGGTGATACTCCGGGATCGGGCCCGCTCGGCCGATTCCCCCGGCTCGGACCTTGGGTCCATCTCGCGCGACCACCCGATCCTCATGTAGCGTTATGGAGATGGTTATTCCATAAACGAAGCAGATATGGCGACGCTAGGGAGGTTATTCCAGCCGCCCAAGGGCCACTTCTTTCTCTTTGGGCCACGCGGGACCGGGAAGTCGACCTGGCTCGGTCTCGAGTATGCGGACGCCCTCCGCATCGACCTCCTCTCACCGGAGACGCTGCGTGCTTATCTGGCGCGGCCCGAGCGCCTGCGCGAAATCGTTGCCGCCCACCCCGAGAAGCGAGTCGTCATCATCGACGAGGTGCAGCGCGTACCTGCCCTTCTCGACGTGGTGCACCAGCAGATCGAAGCGTGTGGACGCTCCCGGCGATTCGTGCTGACCGGATCGAGTGCACGCAAGCTCAAGCGGGCTGGCGTGAATCTGCTGGCGGGCCGCGCCGTCCGCACAGCACTCCATCCCTTTCTCGCGGCCGAACTCGGCGGGGCGTTCAATCTCGATCGGGCCCTCGGACACGGCATGGTTCCGCTGGTCTGGGATGCACGCGAACCGGAGCGTGCGCTCCAGAGTTATCTTTCGCTCTACGTACGCGAAGAGGTGCAGGCAGAAGGACTGGTGCGCGACCTGGGCGGCTTCTCGCGTTTCATCGAGGCCATCTCGTTCTCTCACGCGAGCCCGCTCAACCTCGCCAACGTCGCCAGGGAATGCGAGGTCGGCCGGAAGACGGCCGAAGGCTATCTCTCGGTTCTCGAAGATCTCCTCCTCGCCTTCCAGGTTCCGGCCTTCACCCGCCGGGCCCGGCGACATCTCCAGGTTCATCCCAAGTTGTTCTGGTTCGACACCGGGATCTATCGCTCGGCCCGACCGGCGGGGCCTCTCGATCGGCCCGAGGAGATCGGGGGGCCCGCGCTCGAGGGATTGGTGGCGCAGCACCTGCGCGCCTGGATCGACTACTCGGCCGCCCGTTGCACGCTCCACTACTGGCGCACAAAGTCGGGCACCGAGGTCGATTTCGTGGTCTACGGGCGCGAGGGGTTCTGGGCGATCGACGTCAAGAATGCGAGCCGCGTGCAGGCCGCCGATCTGCGCGGCCTGCACGCGTTCCGCGAGGACTACCCGAGCGCCCGCCTCGCACTGGTCTACCGGGGGACCGAGCGACGGATGAGCGAGGGCGTGACCTGCATCCCCGCCGCAGAGTTCCTCTCCGAAGTCCGTCCGGACCGACCGCTACCGCTCTGAGCCTCGCGCCTCCTCTCGCTTCCGCAGCCCAGATGCTCACTACTCGCCAGCCCATAGCTGCGTGGCCTGACGGAACGACTGCCTGGGCACGCTCCCGCAGCAAAGCCGCTCACTGCTCGCCGCCGCCGGCCCTGCCCGCACCGGCTCAGCAACAACGAGCTAGTCCCTCTTGGCGGCCCCACACCACTCGCCAGTCAGCGACGGCTGGGGCGCGAACGCCGCGGCGGCCCGGCCCCCGTCCTCAGCGCCCCTTGAACGCGGGGGGGCGGCGCTCGCGGAAGGCGGCGATACCCTCCTGCGCATCCTCGGAGCCAGTCACCAGCGCCTGCAGCGACGCCTCCTCGTGGAAGATGTCCTCGAGGCCGGTCTCCGTGCCGCGGTTCAAGAGCCTTTTAGAGATGCCGATCGCGAAGGTCGGACCGGCGGCAAGGCGGCCCGCCCACTCGCGTGCCGTCGCCTCGAGTTCCTCGGCCGGCACAACCTTGTTGACGACGCCCCAGGCGAGCCCTTCCTCGGCGGTGAGGCCCTCGCCGAAGAACGCCAGGTCCTTGGCCTTGGCGAGCGGCATCACGCGCGGCAGGAGGAAGCCGCCTGCGGCGTCAACCGCGATGCCGCGCCGCACGAAGACCTCGATGAAACGCGCGCCCGCCGCCGCGATGATCAGGTCCGAGCAGAAAGCGAGATGCGCGCCCAGCCCGGCGGCGGTGCCGTTGACCGCAGCGAGGACCGGCTTCTCCAGCTCCCAGATCGCGCGCAAGAGCTTCTGCGCGCCGCCGCGCATCACCTCGCGCGTGCGGCCCGCCCACGGCGCGAGCGGCGCGCCGCCGCCGGGCTGGGAGAGGTCGGCACCGGTGCAGAAGCCCCGGCCACGGCCCGTCAATACCACGGCGCGCACGTCGAGATCGGCGCGTGCGGCGGTCAAGCGCTCGACCATCTCGTCGCGCATTGGTGCCGTGATCGCACCCATCTGCTCGGGGCGGTTGAGGGTGATCCAGAGGACACCTGCTTCGTTGGCAAATTCGACGTCAGCCATGATCTTGTCCCTCTTGTCCGACATTTGTGTTGGCGGAGCTGCCGCGGCGTTCGTTAACCCCGAACATGTCTCCGCCGTTCCGAATCTTCCCCGCCCTCGTGTTCGCGAAACTGCCGCGGTCCGCCGCTGCGGCACGGCCCCCCCGATTCCCCTGCCATCCCGCGGTCGGCGCCGGCAAGCTCGCCACTAGAGCCGCCCGCGTCGCTGCCGGCCCGATCACCCTCGCGGCAGCCCGAGCACGCGCTGGGCGATGATGTTGCGCTGCACCTCCGACGTACCGGCGTAGATGGTCGCCGCGCGCGACCACAAGAGCCCGTACTGCCAGCGGCCACCCTCGAATGCCGCGGGGTCGTTCTCGTCGAGCAGGCCGTGCGTGCCTTCGATCTCGAAGGCGAGCTCGAAGAGCCGCTGCTCGATCTCGCTCCAGAGGAGCTTGAGCATCGAACCCTCGGGACCGGGGCGGCCCTCGTGCTCGGTGTTGCTGAGACTCCGCCAGGTACTGAGCCGCAGGATTTCGACCTCGCAGCGCAGTTGTGCCGCGCGCTGCCGGAGCCGTGGGTCACGCGCCTGGTCGGGCCGAGCCCCGAGCAGGGCGACCAGCGCGTCAAGCTCGGCCTGGATGCGCGGGTACGGCGTCACCGACGCCCGCTCGTGCGAGAGTGTCGTGATGACGATATCCCAGCCGCGGTCGATCTCGCCCACGACGCAATCGAGCGGCACTCGCACGTCCTCGAGAAAAACCTCATTGAACCAGGCGACTCCCGTCATCTCGACCAGTGGCCGGATGGTGATGCCCGGCAGCGTCATGTCGAGCAGAAGAAAAGTGAGACCGCGATGTTTGGGCACGTCGGCGTTCGTGCGGACGACGAGGATGCACCAGTCCGAGTAGCGAGCGAAGCTGGTCCACACCTTCTGGCCCGAGACGACGAGTGCGTCGCCGTCGCGCACCGCCCGCGTCCGCAGGCCGGCCAGGTCCGAGCCCGCCGCCGGCTCGGAGAACCCCTGACACCAGACCTCCTCGCCGCGCAGAATCGCCGGCAGGAAGCGCTCCTTCTGGGCTTGCGTGCCATGGGCGATGATCGTCGGGCCGACCAGGCCAGGGCCGACACCGACGTCGATCAGATCCGGCGCGCCCGCGCGAACGTATTCCTCACTGAAGACGAGATGCTGGCGCGCGCTCAGATCCCGACCGCCGTACTCGACTGGCCAGGAGATCCCGGCCCAGCCACCGTCGAAAAGAGTGCGGTACCAGCGCCGCGCGAAGTCGACCCGATCGGCGGCCGACCGGGGCCGCGCAAAGGTCCCGTCGCGCCAGCCCGGCGGCAGCGCGTGCCCGAGCCAGTCGCGCACCGCACGCCGGAAAGTCTCCTCCTCGGCTCCCGGCCGAAATTCCACTGGGGATCTCTCGCCCGCGGCCGGAGCGGGCGACCTCAGCCGGCGCGGCTCGAGCTGTCGCCGCGCGCCTCGGACTCGTCCCGGTCGATGATGCCCTCTTCCAGGATGCGGCGATCGTGATCGTCGGCATATTGCAGGGCGAATTTTGGCTTCAACAGCGACACCATGGGCGGAATGAAGAGCAGCGCGCCCACCAGGTGGAAGGCCAGCAGGATCACCAGCAGGAGCGCCATCTGGGCCTGGAACTTCATCGGGAAGAAGCACCAGAAGATGATGCTCGCCGTCAACGAGAGCCCGGTGAAGAGCACCGTCTTGCCCGTCGTGCTGTAGGCCCGCACGATCGCGTTGTCGAAGTTCCGGTCCTTCGGATACTCCTCGACGATCCGGCTCAGGACGTAATAGCCGTAGTCGATGCCGATGCCGATGCCGACCGCCGCCACTGGCAGCGAATTGATGTTGAAGTCGATACCAAACCAGTACATGCAGGCTTCGCTCAGCGGCTGCGAGATCAGCGACGGCAACATGACGATGAAGGCGCCGATCACCGAGACGTAGGTCAGGTAGCTCAGCACGAAAACCACGGCGAGGATCAGCGCCAGGTTGACGCGATAGGACCACTCGACCTCTTCGTTGGTCGCCGCCAGAATCCCGATGAGCCCGCCCGCGAGCAGGTAGCGCACGGGGTCATCCGCCTTCACCTCGGTCCCGATGAACTCCTTGGCCTTGGCGATAGACTGCTTGATGACGTCGTGGTTGTAGTTCTTGTAGAAGACGGTGAGCGTGGCGTCGGTCTGGGACATGTCGAAGAAGCGGTCCATCTCGCCGCGCCCGGTGTTCGACGTGAGCAGAAAGAAGAGCTGCCCGACGTGATCGGCCGATGCGGGCAGGATCTCCCACTTGGGGTCACCCTCGTGGAAGGTACGGAAGATGCGCTTGAGCATCGTCGTGGCCGAGATCGAGCCGCCGATCGCGCCGGTCTCGTCGCTCTGGCGCATCCAACGCGAGAAGAGATCGAGCGATTCCAGCGCACGCGGATCCTTCAACGCCTCGTTCCGCTTGCCCTCGGCGATGACGATCAACTGGCTGGCACCGACGAAGTTCTTGTTGACGAAGTCGAAGGCGACGTTGTGCGGATGATCGGCATAAAGCAGCGCTCCGCCCGGCGTCGCGTCTCCGGTCTTGACCTTGTGAGCGAAGTAGAAGCCGGTGAAGAGCAGCCCGAGCAGAATCAGCGCCATGCCCTGGCGCCGCCACGCGGTCGAGCACCAGATCAGGAACTGCTCGAAGCGGTCATAGACGCGCGCAAAGACATTCTTCTCGTGGTGGGTCGCCAGATGCTTGGGCGCCGGCACGTAGGCCAGGATGATCGGGTGCAGCGTCACCACGCTGACGAAGATCGATATGATCCAGAAGCTGCAGAGGATCGCCAGCTTCTGGATGATCGGGATGCGAGCGACGATCAGCGTCAGGATCGCGAGGCCATCGGCCGCGATCGAGACCATCGCCGGGGCGTAGATCTCGGTGTAGGACTTGACGATCGCGGCATTCTTGTCGCCCAGCTTCTCGTATTCCTCGTGGAAGCGCTCCATCGACTGCACCGAGTGCGAGTGGGCGCGCGCCGAAATGAGCAGCGGCACCACCAGCACCAGCGGATCGAGCGAGAGCCCGAAGAGGCCGCCAAAACCGAGCCCCCAGATGGCGCTGAGCCCACCCGAGAGGATCGGGATGAAGACGCCCTGCCAGCTGCGGAACTCGAACCACAGGATCAGGATCATGGTGCCGATGCTGGCGATCAGCACCCACATCATCGCCGGCACCATCTGCATGAAGTAGGCGTGGAGCACCGGCGGGCCGGTCACGTAGATACGATGCTTGCCATCGGTCTCGCGCGCCACGATGGCCTCGATCTGCTTCAGCATCCCCGGCAGGTCGAAGTACTCCTCCCAGAAGCCAGCGGCGATCAGCGTGGCCTTGTCATCGGGCGAGACGAAGAAGCCGCGGATGCCCTCGGTCGTGTAAACCTTCATTTTCATGAAGTCGAGGTCTTCCTTCGTCTCGGGAAGCCTCGGGTAGGTCATGGGGACGACCTTGATGCCGGTACCCGACGTCAGCGTCGTCTTGAGCTTCGGGTGCGTGATCGAGAGCACCTGCTCGCCATTGACGCCGGGAACATCCTGCAGCAGTTCGAGCGTGATGCGATCGACCTTCCGGAAGGTCTCGGGATCGTCGAAGATCGTCCCGTCAGGCGTCTCGACGACGATGACAAGCTGGTTCGCCGTGCCGAACATCGAGCGATACTTGGTGTAGAGCTGGATGTAGGGATGGCCTGGCGGGTAGAGGTCGAAGAAGTTCGTGGCCACCGCCATGTGGTTCCACATGAAGTACATGAAAAAAATCGTGCAGGCGGTGATGACAGAGGTCACCTTCCCCTTGTGGCGCAGGAGGAAGAAAAGGTAGGCCTCGATATATCGGCGTGGCAGCATGACTCATCTCACGCGGGAGCACGCCTAACGCGCGCCCGCGGCCTCCCCCACGGGCCGAAGATCGGCCCCTTCGAGCGGGACGGTGAGACCCCCCGCCCCGACCACCAGTGCACCGGCCGGCAAGGCCGTGACACCGCGCAACCAGGCGAGACTCCGCTCGCCCGGCAACCGGCGCTCTTCCCAGTGCTTCCCGTCGCGACTCACCAGCACATGGCCGATGTCGCCCGCCACGACCGCGCCTTCGGCGGTCGCGGCCACATCGTAGAGCCCAGGGTTCTGGAGCGCGTCCATGACGCCGAGGGTCTCGAGCGCTTGCAGTTCGAACGTGCCGTGCTGCGCCTGCCACGTGGTCCCACCATCGCGCGTGCCCGCAACAAGACCGTCCATGCCGACGACCCAGCCGACCTGGGTATCGCGAAAATCGACCCCAAACAGGGTCTTGTCGGTACCGGTAGGCTTCTTCTCCCAGGTGGCGCCGCTGTCGTGGCTGACGAGCACGCTGCCGAATTCGCCGGCGATCACCCCGAACTCGGGCGTGGGCCAGCTCATCGAGGTCAGCACCACGTCCTCGTCGAGTGTGCGGTCCTTCCAGGTCGCGCCGGCATCGCTGGACTCGATCACCACGCCCCAATCGCCCACGGCGAAAACGTGGGTGGGCGAGGCGAAGCGCACCGCGAAGAGATTCCGGTCGACCGGGGATTTGCGGACCACCCAGGTGGCACCGCCGTCGCCCGTCGTGAGGATCACCCCGGAGCGGCCCACCACGACACCGTGCACGGCGTCACCAAAATCCACCGAGAAGAGATCCTCGGTCGTGGGCGTCTTCTGTGCGATCCAGACCTTGCCGCCGTCCTCGGAGCGGTAGACGGCTCCGAACTGCCCGACCGTGTAGACCGCCCCGCCCTCGACAGCCGCGACGGCGAAGAGATTCTCGACCACGCGCGCCCCGGCCAGGACCTCTCCCGGAAGAACCGCCAGCGCAGCCAGCGCAAGCATCATCCGCATTCCGGACATCCAAGCAGCTCTCGTCCGCCCTTGCCCCATCTTGCAGTCCGCCTCCGCCCGAAAATTCCCGCGTCTGAAAAACGAATCGCCGTTCGGCCTCCTGAAGCCGCGATTCGACCCGTCTACCTGCCCGAGAGTCGGGTGGTCAAGACGGCGGCCCCCGAGAGCCCCGAGATTGCCGGGACGAACCTGCGAGCCCGCGGCCGAGGATCCGAGCGCGATGCCCCATGCCCGCGCCATGATATGCGCGGGCATGGTTCCGCGTCGGATCGGCGACGTTCGGCCACCGGCCGAGCGCCTGACGAGGTTGCGCGCAAAGGGTCTCTGGCGCGGCCGGCCCCTGGGTTCGCTCCTGCGTGACACCGCACTGCGCCTACCCGACGAGTTCTTGCTCGTCGACGGACGGCAGCGCCTGACGGCGGCAGATCTCCTCGCCCGGGCAGAAGCCTTCGCCAGGGCCTTGGTCGAACACGGCATCGGGCCCGGCGACGCCATCGTCTACCAGTTGCCGAACTGCTGGGAGGCCGCGGTCACGCTGCTCGGCGGATGTCTCGCGGGTGCGGTGGTAGTGCCGGTGGTCGACATCCTGCGCGCGCGCGAACTCGGCGGCGTGCTGGCCGAGGCCCGGCCGCGCCTCGTGGTTGTGGCGGCAGCACAGCGCGGCAGCGACGGCCTGGCGCGCGCCCGTGAGGCGATCGCGGCACAGCCGGACACCTCGGCGCCCGAGATCGTGGTCGTGCGCGGGGCAACGGACACTCACCCCCCCACGCCCGCACAAGCGTTCGACGATTTCGTCGCCGCAGGCGGGCAAGGCGCGCCGCTGCCCGAGCCCGATCCGGCCCAGGTCGCGGTCGTGATCTACACCTCCGGCTCGACCGCAGCCCCGCGCGGCGCGATGCACAGCCACGAGACGCTCGCCGCGGAACTCGCGAGCCTCGCCACCGTGCACGGCCTCGGCCCTGGTGACGTCACGCTCATGCCCTCGCCCGTCGGCCATGTCTCGGGCGTGGTGCACGGCATTTTGGCCCCGGCGCTGCTCGGCACGCGGGCGGTGCTGATGGAGCGCTGGGATCCCGCTCAGGCGCTCGCGCTGATCGAGCGCGAGCGCGTCACCTACATGGTCGGGGTGCCGACCTTCCTGCAGCAGATCCTCGACGTGCCGGCGCGCCGAGGGCACGACCTCTCCTCGCTGCGGCTCTTCTCCTGCGGCGGTGCAGGTGTGCCCGCCGAACTGATCCACCGCGCCCGGCGCGAGCTCCCCGGCCTGGTCGCCAAGCGGGTTTACGGCTCCTCCGAATTCCCGACGATCGCCACGACCACAGCCGAGGACGCGCTGGCACGTGGCGGCGACACCGAAGGCCGCGCCATGCCCGGCGTCGAGATTGTCATCTGCGACGACACCGGCCGTTCGCTGCCGCCGGGACAGGAGGGGGAGATCCGGGCACGTGGTCCCGACCTCTTCCTCGGCTGGGTCGACCCGGCCCTTGATCACGACACCCTCGACGACGCGGGTTTCCTCCGCAGCGGCGACCTCGGGGTGCTCGACGGCGAGGGCTACCTGCGCGTGACCGGGCGCGTCAAGGATATTATAGTCCGCAAGGGCGAGAAGTTCAGCGCGCGGGAGATCGAGGATCTGCTCGCGTTGCACCCCACCGTGGTCGAAGCCGCCGTCGTCCCGGTGACCGATGCCGCGACCGGCGAGCGGGCGTGTGCCTGCCTCCGGCTCGGTGCGGACGCGCCACCGCCCTCGCTCGCGGAGATCACGGCCTTCTTGCGCGCCCGCGACCTCACGCCGCAGAAACTCCCCGAGCAACTCGTCATCGTCGCCGAGTTTCCGCGTGCCCCGAGTGGCAAGATCGACAAGCGCCGACTACGCGCCGACGTCGAGAGCGGAGGTTCCTGAGC
>SXGS01606694.1_pt1 | contig 10665 bp, 11 predicted proteins | sample 3174681 | NCBI WGS metagenome assembly SXGS01 (sample SAMN11356861, study PRJNA531348) | freshwater metagenome | isolation source: freshwater sample F1-80 | place: China: Fuxian Lake, Yuxi | collected 2017-12-25
CGCATCTACGGGGTGTTTGCGCTGCAGTGTAGCAGGTGCGGCGGGCGGGTGCGCCTGATTGGCTTTATCACAGAGCCGGCGACGGTGCGACAGATACTGGCGCATGTCGGCGAGCCGACATCTGCACCGGCAATCGCACCCGCGCGCTCACCACCGGTGGAGGCGAATGCAGAGCAGCTGATTGCTCCAGAAGCAGTAGAGGCAATCCCCGAGCTTGAGTTTGACCAGACGGCAAACCTAACAGCGGAAGCTGGGCACGGCTGGTTGGTGGCTGATGCGGGTGCGGATGCGGAGCCGGTCCCGGAACTGGAGTTTGATCAGACGTTGGGATGATAATCCTGCGCTGCAGGAATGGCACACGCGGCGCAGCGTGGGTAGGCGTGGTGCAGCCGCTGGCGGAGCGCACCGAATATTCAGGGCTGCCGATGCTGGTGTGTCCAAATCGGGCCATTTCCGTCTGTTGCGCTGAGCGTACCTCTCGGAAAGTCATACAAAAGTGATCATTGACATCATTGACCGTAATGGAGTGGCGGGGTGCAGGTTAGCGCACAGTGGTGCTTGACGGGTGCGGGCCCAGCGCTTATCGTTTGCTGGTGGTTGTGGGTTTGAATTTCCTATCTGTTAGACTTTCTTCCAAAGTTATTGTGACGGGGCCATTAATGCCAGGATATAAACCTCCAGCGCAATTCAGTGGAGATCAAATTAGAAAAAATACACTGAACCTCCAACAAAACTGGTTTTATGTGGGAGTGTTTGATACCGCTCCACTGGATGCCAAAAAAGCAGGGGGCGGTTTTCACGCCTTTCATTCTGATATGAATGATGATGCCTACTGGACTCAGTTCATGGCAGATATGGAACAGTTGATGGAAGAATTCAAAGACCTCGCAATCCTTTATAAACCCAAACGAGACTTTCTAAAACCCAACTCCCGTTTCCAAAAACCTTCTTTTCTCAATCTTTTGTTAGAGCGTCAAAAAGAGAATCCACGGTGGGTCATTATGGATAGTGAAATCAATCCCTGGATTCCAGTGATGGCTTCCGATTTGGTGGTAGGAATGCCTTTTTCCTCCACCTGCTTTGCCGCTCTTAATAAACATCGAGCATTTTTGTTTCATGACTCACAAAACAAGCTGAGGCACACGTTTTATGAGGATCTCCATTCTTATGTGAGTCATTCCACCGAAGAACTCATTCAAAAAGTAAAAGACATCCGGAAAGGTACTTTGAATTATGAGTCTCTTCGTGATACTGCGTATTACGTTCCTTTAGCCACAGACCGGCGCTTCGCTCAAAATTTTACAGAATTTTTAAGAAACGTTGCGCCTAAGAAAGCCAACCTTATGAGGAACTGATTTCATTTGTTTTACCATGCAAAAACATATTCTGGAATATTTTGAAACGGGCTCATTGGTTCATTGGCCTCAGAAAGTAGCTGTCATTGATGCAAATGAGAAGTATACTTTCAAGGATATTGAGTCCCTCTCCAAACGATGCGCAACTCTGGTTCTTGAAAAGACAACATCCATTAACGAACTTATTGCGGTTTATTTGCCAAAAAGTGCAAAGACCGTTGTCGCCGATCTAGGGATTTCCTATAGCGGAAATGTTTACACAAATTTGGATATTCAATCTCCTCCTCAACGTACCCAAAAGGTAATGGAACATCTCGGAGTACGGTGGATCATCACCGAACAAAAATATGCAGAAATGATGTTCTCCTGGGGGATAAAGCCCGATCGATTGATTTTTGTGGAAGGAGCCTTTGATACTAAAAAAGAGTATGACAATGCTAGGATACTGAATCGCTTGGAAGATGTAATTGACACCGACCCCTTTTGTATTATCAATACATCCGGTTCCACAGGCATTCCCAAAGGAGTAGCGCTATCCCATCGTGGAGTCATTGATTTTATGGATTGGGTCACAGACCGTTTGGAGCTTGATGGCCATGAAGTGATTGGAAGTTTGTCCCCCTTTTTTTTCGATATCTACATGATGGAGTTACAGCTTTGTTTATATAAAGGCGCCACCCTGGTAGTTATTCCTGAGCAACTATCCATGTTTCCCGCAAAATTGTTGGAATTTATGAGTCAGCAATCCATCAATTTTATTTTCTGGGTTCCCACCGTCATGGTCAATATCGCTAACTTGGATTTGTTATCTCAATGTAATTTAGGCAGCTTGAAAAAAATTTTTTTCGCGGGTGAAGTCTTTCCCATGAAGCAGCTCAATTATTGGAGAAGACAACTTCCCCAATCAACTTTTGTGAATCTCTATGGTCCCATTGAGATTTCAGTCGATTGCACCTATTATGTACTGGATCGTGAATTTCGTGACGACGAACCGTTGCCCATCGGTTATCCTTGCCGTAATACGGATATTCTCATTTTGAATGATGAGGATAAATCTGCCGCAGTAGGAGAACATGGGGAATTATGTGTTCGTGGCAGCTCCCTGGCTTTAGGATACTGGAATGATCCTGAGAAAACCGCAGCTGCCTTTGTACAAAACCCTCTGAATTCCCATTACCCAGAGTTGATTTATCGTACAGGGGATGTGGTTTACCTAAACCCGGAAGGGGTAATCATGTTTTTGGGACGCAAGGATTTTCAGATAAAACATTTGGGATATCGGGTTGATTTGGGTGAGATTGAACATGTGGTAGTGAGTTGGCCAGAGGTGGATAACGCCTGTGTCCTTTATGATAAGCCTAATAAAAAAATCATTTTGATTTACGAATCAGCGGCCCAAATCACTCCCAGTGATTTACAACAGAAATTGATGGCTGTATTTCCACGTTACATGATTCCCAAGTCGTTTTACAAGGTGGAACAAATGCCCAGAAATCCGAATGGGAAAATTGACCGGCAGCAATTAAAGGTTATCTATGTTGATTCCCTCTCTGGTTAAGCATGTGATCGAACTGAGTTTGATAACCTAGAAATGCTCAATCCTTCTCCTCAAATTTATGTTCTAAGTCTTTCTCTACCTTGATAAGAGACCTAGAAATCCTAACTGAGAAATGGGTAGGAACTGTCTGAGTACTAATTATTTTTAAAAAACGATTATGGTTTTCAAGTCCTCACTAGAAGAGATCAATAACTATATAAATAAATTAAAATCAAACTCAAAAAACAAAGAACTGCATACCAATTACCATAAACAAAATTTCATAAATTCTATTTTTGAAACCATAAAGGGAGAAAACTCTATTGCATTTCTAAATCAAGAAATAGATTTTCATCGTTTGTATTTTTATGCAAGTGATCTGGAAGAACTAACAGAAATTATTAAAGAGTTTTCTGATCAAACGATGACCATAGATTTTTATGCTAAAACATATTCACCTGAAGTAGAACAAAGTTTGGTAAATGCAGGATTTTATAGGTATGCAGTTTTCGAGCGTTTAGTAAATTATAAGTTCTGGCTTCCAAAAATAGAAAGTGAAATAAATTATGCCTCACAGGAAGATCAAAGTTATCTATTTCAAAGAATGTATACTGATTTTGACAAGTTTGTAGATCATCTCCCTGACAAAATGGAGTTAGAGGAGTTTCTCAAAAAAAAACAAGTTCTACTGAATAGAGTGAATGCAAAAATTACTGGATACCTGATCTATGAAGTTGAAAATAAAAGAGTAGTAATAAGAGCATGGCGGAGTATGGCAGGGGATATCCCAATGGGGGCCATGTTGTTAGTTGGAAACTTAAATAAAGTATTGATCACACAAGATATCCGGATGGTTTGTGGGTGGGTAAATAGAGAGAATGAACATTCTATGGTGGTATTAAAGCGAATGCGGTATCAATTTGATGGATTAAGCGATTATATTTATGTAAATCGTTAAAACAACTATGATTAGCCGAGCATTTACTCTTGAAGATCAGTTGGCTTTTGCAGATTTTTCTGGAGACTATAATCCTATCCATATAGACACAATTGCTGCAAGAAGGTCTATTTTTGGCACACCAGTAGTGCATGGAGTACATTTACTTTTGTGGGCTCTAGAAAGGTGGCTACTTAACAAAACCTTGAACATTGAACTCTTTTCCATTGAAGCCGATTTCCAAACTACCACTCGAATAGGTGAAGAGGTCAACTATTTATTGAAGGCCGAAAAAGAAGGGTGTACTGAAATTGCATTATTGGCTGAAAAATCTGTAACCATGACCCTTAAGTTTCAGTGGAGAAGTTCAAGCGGTGACGAAACAAGTTTTCTCTCCTCTGGGTTATCAACGAATCGTTATGAATGCAGAGAATTATTATTGAGTGAAGCGGCGAATGCATCGGGCAGTCTCCAGCTATATATTAATCTCGAAATGTACACTTTACTGTTTCCACATTTGGCCAAATTGATGCCATCATTGCAGATTGCACAATTGTTGGCTACCACTCGACTTGTAGGTATGGAATGCCCAGGATTACACTCTATGTTTTCTTCACTTGCCCTCGCTTTTGGGAAAGAAACACACCAAGCTTCTATTTTGACATATCAAATCATAAAACTGGACAAGAGATTTGGTTTGGTATTGATGAAAATTACCTCGCAAAAGATGACAGGGACCATAACAGCTATCTTTCGTCCTCCTCCTCAAAAACAAATTGGTTTCAAAGAATTAAGAGAGAGAGTAAACGGCAATGAGTTTTCGAATCAAAACGCATTAGTGGTCGGAGGTTCTCGTGGTTTGGGTGAAGTAACCGCTAAACTTCTATCTATGGGAGGAGCAAAGGTCAAAATTACTTATCATCAAGGAGTAGAGGACGCACACCGAGTGGTTAATGAAATTATTTCTGGAGGAGGCTTTGCTGAAAATGTGCCCTTTGATGTCCTTGATAATAGCATGAACATAGCTGATAGACTTGGGAATGGATGGGTTCCAACCCATCTGTATTACTTTGCTACGCCTTTCATTGCTTCAGGAAGAAAAAGAACTTTTTCAGCCTCATTATTCCAAAACTTCTGCAATTATTATGTGATTGGATTTCAAAGGATTGTGGAACAATTAGTCGCCTTTGGGTTGAAAAAGGTGTTGTACCCATCATCCGTATTCGTCAACGATCTCCCATCAAACATGGGTGAATATGCGGCAGCCAAAATGGCAGGTGAAGTTCTTTGTACGTTTTTGGAGAATACGCAACAAGGGCTAATTATTTATAAGCCACGACTTCCTAAAATGGCTACTGATCAAACAGTTAGGCTCACCCCAGCAGATACTCGAGATCCAGTATTAATAATATTGGAACACCTACGTAATCTTAGAGATTCGTCTCTGTTACCTCCAGAGAAGCTGTAGTGGCAACTTACTTTCTGAGGAAAAAATGTTGAACGATACAGGATTAATGTATTTCGAAATCCTGGCAAGAAATGCAGAGTTGAAGAAAACGCTCTCAGGTGAACCTTACAGAATTGCTATTCTTTCGAATATTATTTCCTCTCAGCTCAATGAAATTCTGGAATACACTCTGAGAAGTACTGGGATTAATGCTGAAGTTATTTCAGGAAGTTATGACAATATAGTCCAGGATAGTCAGCAGTGTGACCAATATCACACAGTTATTATTTTTTGGGAAACTTCTAATATCATTGAAGGAGCACAGTATAAAATTAACTTGATGAGTACTGATGAGATTGCAGAGATAGAAAATAAAATAAAACCAGCGATTGAATTGACATTTAAAAACCTTAGTAAATCCCCTTTGGTTCTCTTCAACCAATTTTCTTCAGCGGCTTTCAATTCCAATAACTTAGAAAACAATGCTTTTGATCATTTTTGCCAAGCATTAAATCGGTTTATAGAAGACCGTTGTCCTCCTAATTTTCGTATCATCGATTTAACTCCAATATTTCTACAGATATCTCTAAAGGAAAGTATTGATTTTCGCTATTTGTATTCTTCAAAAAGTCTCTATACGGTAAGGTTTTATCAAAAATATGTTGAGATGATTCATCCCTTTATTCGTATGATTCGAGGGCAGACTAAAAAGGCTCTAATTTTTGATTGTGATAATACTTTATGGAATGGGATTTTGGGAGAGGATGGCATGGAGGGAATCGATATGTCACCCAATTCTGATAAAGGAAGGATCTTCGCAGAGGTACAATCGTTAGCTCTCGATCTAAATCGTAAAGGGGTTTTATTAGGGATATGCAGCAAAAATAATTTTGAAGATGTCACTGAAGTCTTGAATCACCATCCAGATATGCAAATAAAAGAGAAACATATCTCTATTCAAAAAGTGAACTGGAAAGATAAAGTGATAAATCTGCAAGAGATTGCTCATGAATTAAATATTGGGTTGGATAGTTTTGTCTTCGTTGATGATTCTGATTTTGAGATCTCTCTAGTACGTGAGCGGATTCCTGAAATTACCGTGGTGAAAGTCCCTGAAAAATTGTATGATTATCCATCTTCAATCCGAGAGATTATCCCGCTATTTTACCAGACCTCTAAATCAATTGAGGATACTGAAAGAGTAAAAATTTATCAACAACAGCAACAACGTGAAGTGACCAAACAGCAATTTAGTAGCTTGGAAGACTATCTGCAACATTTGGAATTAAAAATTAAAATATATGAAAACCCATCAAACTTGATTCCTCGCATTGCACAGTTGACTCAGAAAACCAATCAATTCAACTTGACTACAAAACGTTATACCGAAACTCAAATTGAAAGCTATATTTCTAATAAAATTTATAAAATATGGGCTTTTGAGGTTTTAGATAAATTTGGAACTAGTGGAATCACAGGGGTATGCATTGGTAAATATGTAAACAGTAAGAAAATGGTTATTGATTCATTCCTCATGAGTTGCCGAGTAATAGGTAGAAATATTGAATTCGCATTTTTCAATTTCTTAATTAATTTTCTGAAACAACAACATATTGATGAACTGGAATCAAGCTACTTGAAAACACCAAAAAACACTTTGGCTGCTGAGTTTTATGACAAATTGGGGTTCCAATTATTGAGCCAAATGGAAACAGAGAAATCCTATCGCCTCAAACTAGAAGATTATCAGCCATATAACCTTTCCTATATAATGGTATTGTATGGAATCCAAAATTAAGTCCGTGATGGCCGCTATTTTAGGTGTTAATCAAGATATAATCGTAGGTGCTTCTTCCATGGAAAATATTGATGGATGGGATTCTCTTATGAACATAAAACTGGTGATTGCCTTGGAAGAGGCATTTGGAGTGGAGTTTGATGAAGATGATATTGTAACGATGACCAGTTATCAACGGATTAGATATATTTTGGAACAAAAAATTTGATTGGATGACATTGTTAAATCATTCCAAAAGTTAAAAAAATTTCATATAAAAAACCATGAATCGAGTTTTAAAAATATTACACAATATCAGATCTCAGGAAGATTTTTTAACCTCGGATGATTTTATTAGCAATGGCCTGCTGGATTCTTTTGATTTGTTGACTTTGATCCGGGAAATGGAGAACATTTTCTCCATTTCAATTGATGGCACCGAAATTACCCCTGAAAATGTAAAGAACTTGGAAAGTATCCGCTCATTGTTAGAAAAATATCACGTCTCCGACTTACGAGACCTCAAGGGGTAATGCGTCTACAATATCAGGGTAAAATCATTCGAGGGGTCCTCACCATAATCCCCCAGCATGAGAGCCGGTTTGAGGATGAAGCTTCAAATTATGACTTTACCGAGTCTCAGCGAACACAGTTGAAGTCCATCATGGGTTACAACACCCACCGCATCGTGCAGCGGGATGAGATTTGTGTGTCGGACATGTGTCTGTTTGGGATGGATTATCTATTCGAAAAAAATCTATTAAACCGTGATGAAATTGATGCCCTCATTCTAGTGACTCAAACTCCGGATTATCTGGTACCCCCCACTAGCTCCGTTATTCATGGAAAAGCCGGGTTAAAATCGAATGTGTTCTGCATGGATATCAATCAGGGGTGTACCGGGTTTATTGTGGGCCTAATGCAAGCCTTTATGCTTCTGGAGCAGGAGTCCATCAAAAAAGTATTGCTTCTAAACGCAGATATCTTAAGCCGCAAAGTTTCAAATCGAGATAAAAACAGCTATCCTCTAATTGGAGACGCCGCATCAGTGACTGTCGTAGAAAAGGGGCCTTTGGATTTGGTAATTCATGCCAATCTTGCTAATGACGGAACTCGCTACGACACGATGATCATTCCTGCAGGAGGATTACGATTGCCATCCTCTCCCACCACCTCAGGATTAGAACCGGATGAAAAAGGTAGCCTACGCTCCAAAAATCATCTTGTCACTAAAGGCGATCTTTTGTTCAATTTTGTGCAAACTGAAGTTCCTCCCATGGTCAATGAACTCTTGTCTGTCGCGGGCCAGAAAATAGAAGACGTGGATTATTTTATGTTCCATCAGCCTAATAAATTCACTTTACAAAAGTTGGCTTCAAAACTAAAAATTGATCCAAATCGACTGCCTCATAACGTCGTGGAAAACCTAGGAAACCCTGGCAGTGTCTCGATTCCCGCCGTGATTACCTATAACTGTTCTCCTCTTTTGACTTCGGAAATCAAGAATTTTTGTTTGGCAGGATTTGGCGTTGGGTTGAGTTGGGCTTCCATGTTGTTAAAAATGGGGCCTCTAGATTTCTGTGAAATGTTGGAAATGCCTTAACGATTTCCGCAACTCTTACTTGACTTACCCCCAAAAGATCGCTTCTGCGATTTGACATGAATAAAGAAAAACTAATCTTAACTCTGTTTGAGGTACTAGATGAACTAAACCCACAACTACCAGAACCTCGTCGATTGGAAAAGTCACTAGATTCCGCATTGATAGGAAAAGGAACTCGATTGGATTCCCTGGGTTTACTGATGATGATTAACGCCACGGAAGCCCGTGTGAGGAAATTCTATGGGGTCGAGGTGGAGTTACCCTTTGAAAAAACCGTACAACGCGATAGCCCATTTCGGACGATTGGTACCCTCATTGATTATATTTTGGCAGAAGCGGGGGGTAAGAATTGACGGAAGCAATCGCTGCAACCTTGATTAAAGAGGCACTGGAACAGGCAGGTATCAGAGCGGGAGATGTCATCTGTGTTCAATCTGATGTCTCTCCGATTATGGAACTCAGTGGTCTGGAGTGGTGGGAAGATGTTCTGGAACTTGTGAAACACTGTTTCTTAGAAGCGCTTGGCCCCGAAGGAACCTTGCTGGTTCCTACTTATAATTGGGATTTTTGTAACGGGAAAACGTATATCCATGAAAAAACCACTTCTCAGGTTGGTATGTTTTCTAATTACATTTTGTTTGACAAAAATTCGATCCGCTCCTTTCATCCCGTCTATTCTTTTGCTGCCATTGGACCTCGTGCCCCCCGTTTGTTTGAAGGGATTTCAAAATCTTCTTTTGGGGAAAATTCAGTATTTCAACGTCTACATCAAATTAACGCCAAGATGGTGTTTTTTAATCTCACGGTCAAAAGGGCTACTTTTATCCACTATGTAGAGCAGGTAAAGAGGGTGGATTATCGATTTGTGAAGGAATTTCATGGTCGTGTCCAACGCGATGGGCAGGCCTATGAAGATACTTTTGATGTCTATGTGCGTTATCTGGACCGGAATATTATTACGTATCTTGATCGGCTGGAAACCTACATGGACGGACAAGGCCAGACCACCAAAGTCATGATAGCGGATCAATACCCATTTGTGGTGGCACATGCGGATGATATTTATCGTGCGGCCCTAGAAAAATTGGCAATCGATCCGTATTTTTTAATTCAGTACCCTCCTTCTATGGATCGCAAGGCATGAACTTGAATCTGGGGCGGGAAATGTACTCGCTCATGGGGCGCTTATTTCCGATTTGTCGAAGCATCACAGGAAACGGCTTTCGTGAAACACTAGCAATAATGGGTGAGTATATCCCCTTGATTCTTCATGAAATTCCATCAGGGACCCAGGGGTTGGATTGGACGATTCCCGAGGAATGAAATATTCGAGATGCCTATGTCAAAGATGAGCAGGGAGAACGGGTCATTGATTTCCAAAAGTCTAACCTCCATGTCATGGGCTACAGTATTCCCTTTGAAGGGAATCTCTCGCTGTACTCGCCAGCAATGCAGATTCGCGTTGCCGTGGAAGCGGGCGCGGGTGAGGTTTCTGAGGATCGAACCCGGCTGCTGGAATTTCAGATTGGGACTTGATAATTAGAAGCGCTGCTGGTGTGCCGGGGACAAGCTCAGGCAGTAACTGCAAGCTGAAGCGGGCCGCGGTGTACGTACGCCGGCGGCCGGAACGGAGTGCGGCGTATCAAGTGGTGCGTGAGAATTTGGAGACGTGGTTGGCGCAGCGGCGCGCGGGTAGGCTGGTTGCAGGCGCAAATCGGGTGGTAGCTTCAGTGCCGGGATACGTGGAGCGCGACCTGCGCAAGTTTTTAGAGTGCGGCATTATGGCGCACGGTTTTGCGCGGGCGCGGTGTGAAAAGTGCGGCCAGTACTTTTTGGTAGCGTATTGGTGCAAGGAGCTGGGGTCCTTGCGCTCAAGTGCAGCGGGTTCCCCCGCCGATCTTGACGGTGAACAGTTGTTCTGTTATTCTTGCTCCATGCGCAGCAAAATGGCAAATGGAGTGTTTGCAGTGTGAACAAAGGTGAGTTGACCGTGCGCCAGCAGTTAATAC
>SXGS01065829.1_pt1 | contig 10660 bp, 8 predicted proteins | sample 3174681 | NCBI WGS metagenome assembly SXGS01 (sample SAMN11356861, study PRJNA531348) | freshwater metagenome | isolation source: freshwater sample F1-80 | place: China: Fuxian Lake, Yuxi | collected 2017-12-25
GGCGGCGCCGACGGTGAAGCGGGCGTTCGGGTGCGCGGCCGGCTTGTCGGACGCGGGCGTCCAGTCGTTGCCGTGCCAGTCGATGAGGTGCGCCGGCGGCTCCTCGGTCATCTCCTCCCACCACACGTCGCCGTCGACGTAGGCGCAGTTGGTGAAGACCGTGTCGCGCTCGATCGTCTTCATCGCGATCGGGTTGGTCTCGTAACCGGTGCCCGGCGCGACGCCGAAGAACCCGGCCTCCGGGTTGATCGCGCGGAGCTTGCCCTCGGCGTCGAACTTCATCCAGGCGATGTCGTCGCCGATCGTCTCGACCGTCCAGCCGGGCAGCGTCGGCTGCAGCATCGCGAGGTTGGTCTTGCCGCAGGCGCTCGGGAACGCGGCGGCGATGTGCTTCACGACACCCTCGGGCGACGTGAGCTTGAGGATGAGCATGTGCTCGGCGAGCCAGCCCTCGTCGTGCGCCATCACCGATGCGATGCGCAGCGCGAAGCACTTCTTGCCGAGCAGGGCGTTGCCGCCGTAGCCCGAGCCGTAGCTCCAGATCTCGCGCGTCTCGGGGTAGTGGACGATGTACTTCGTGTCGTTGTTGCACGGCCACGGCACGTCGGCCTGGCCCTGCTCGAGCGGCATGCCGACGGTGTGGACGCACGGCACGAAGTCACCGTCGCTGCCGAGCTGCTCGAGGGCGGCGGTGCCCATGCGGGTCATGATGCGCATCGACGCGACCACGTAGGGCGAGTCGGTGAGCTCGACGCCCACGTACGACTTGTCGGAGCCGAGCGGACCCATCACGAAGGGCACGACGTACATCGTGCGGCCCTTCATCGCGCCGGCGAACAGCTCGCCGAGCGTCTCGCGCATCTCGGCGGGGTCGCGCCAGTTGTTGGTCGGACCCGCATCGCGCTCCTGCTCGGAGCAGATGTAGGTCTGCTTCTCCACGCGCGCGACGTCACCGGGATCGGAGAGCGCGAGGTAGCTGCCGGGGCGCTGCTCGTCGTCGAGCTTGCGGAACGTGCCGGCCTCGACGAGCTGCGCGGCGAGGCGGTCGAACTCCGCCTGCGAGCCATCGCACCACACGACCTTGTCGGGAGTCGTCAGCTCTGCGATCTCCTCGACCCAGCTGGCGAGCCGGGCGTGGGAGGTGTGCTGCGACTGGGAGACGGGCGTCGACGCGGGCATCGCTGATCCTTTCGATCCGTGTGCACGGAACGGGTCAGCCAAGCCCGGCGATCCCTTCCGAGCTCGCGCGGGGAGTCGGAGCGCGAGGGTCCGAGCCTACCTGCTCGGTCGGGAGCGCGTTCCGCTCCGGGTGCGCAGCACGGTCAGCAACGCAGCCGCAGCGCGTTCACCACCCCGCGCAGGGCGTCGTCGACGGGGTTCGCGAAGGTCGAGGGAGTCATGCGTTCGCCGTACGAGATGTGTCCCTCGAAGTAGCGCAGCAGCTCGGCAGCCGACTCGGGGTCGCGGATGTGCGCGTTGAGCTCGTGGAACTTCGAGGCCGACATGTTGGCCGAACCGATCGAGTAGTCGCTGCCGCCGCCGAACACGGCCTTCGCGTGGAAGAACTCGCGCGGCTCGATCACCTTCACGCCGCTGCGGACCATCCGGTCGACGTACGTGCGGCTGATCGCATCGGGGAAGAACTGCCGACGCTGGCGCTTCCACGAGAGCGGGGTCATCACGACGTTGACGTCGCGCCCCTCCTCGGCCGCCGTCGACAGCGCGGCGGCGCGCTCGGGGTCGGCGAAGAACGACGTCGCCACGTAGAGCGGGCGGTCGCGCCGCGCGAACTCGGCCCCGGCGAACGCGTCGATCTCCGACGGCGAGCCGGGGCGCGACGTGAGCAGGCGGACGCCCGCCTGGCCCTGCGCGACGGGGTTGCGGAGCGCGTCGGCGAGCACCTCGCGCTGCACGGCCGACACGTCGCCGCCCATGTCGCGCATGCGGGCGAGGTGCTCGGCCTGTCCCCACGCCGCGACCGGGCCGTCGATGCGGACGGTGAGGTCCTCCCAGTGCTGCTGGTACTTCTGCCCGAGCCCGACGCCGGTGAGGTACATCGTGGTGCCGTTCACGACGAACAGCTTGCGGTGGTCGGCGAGCGAGCCCATCCACGGCCGATGCTCGCCGATCTCGGCACCCGCGCGGCGCAGGCGCGCCGGCTGGAACGAGCCGAGCTTGCTGCGCGTGCCCATCATGTCGGTGGTGCTCGCCACGTCGACGCCGCGATGCAGGGCGTCCTCGACCAGGCCGGTCGCCTCGCGCCCGAAGCCGTTGCGGTACCACGCGTACTCCTGGACGTTGAGCGTGCGCAGGTCGGGGCTGCGCAGCTCGCGCGCGAGGTCGTCGTAGAACTCGCCAACCGTCGTCATGAGCTGCACGCGGTTGCCGCCCACCTCCGGATACGGCCCCATCGCCGCGGAGCCGCGGTCGACGCGCGCGAGCAGGTCGTCGACGTCCACGTCGAGCGGCGCGGCCGGTGGCAGCGCGAGGTGTGGTTGCGCCGCGGCAGCGGCCAGTGGTCCCGTCGTCATGCGTCCCCCCGAACGACGGATCCCCCGAAGACCCGTCGCCCGACTGTCGGGTGGGGACGGCCTCGTCGGTGCAGCCGCGCCGGCGCGTCAGGCGGCGCCGGCGGGCAGGAGCGCGGGGTCGAGCTCCTCGTAGCTCGCGCGCAGCTTCGCCGAGAACGCGGACGCCGCGACGAGCGCATCGGCGAGGGGCCCGCCGGCTGCGCCGAGCACGGGGACGATCCAGCGCTCGCGCGCGCCCGATTCGCGGCGGATCCAGAGGTCGACCTGGTCGGGGAGTCGCGGCGGCCGGCTGAAACGCGGGATCCGGAAGCCGTCGAGCTCGCCACTCGCGGCGTGGCGCTCGAGGATCGCGGTCAGCTCGGCGGCGCCGCGACGAACGTCCTCCGCAGCCTGCCCCGGGTCGATCCCGTCGCGCAGCAGGCGCTCGGTCGAGTAGTACCAGCGCTCGGTGGTGCCCGGATCGTGCGCGTACGTCATGCGCCCGTCGGTGAGCGTCGCCTCCTGGCCGGCGTCGCCGGGCCAGAACTCGAGCGTGGTCTGCCCGTAGCGTCCGCCGTGGGCGGTCTCGGAGCCGCGCACCTCGAGGAACAGCCACTCGATCGGATCGGAAGCGCTCGGAGGTGCGGGCGAGGCGGGAACGGTGTGCGAGATGCGCATGGCGCGAGCCTACGGCCGCATCCGGGGCAAAGCACCGTCCCGCGTGTGAACTGTCGCAGGTTGGACCCGCATGGCGCGCGCGGCCTGCGACGGATCGGCGGCCGCCAGCATTCACCACGCAAGCGTCGCAGGCCGTACCCGGTAGGCGGGCACCGCCCGCGACGGTGCGATGGCGCACGGCGGACGGTCGTCGAACGATCGACACGCGCGGATTCGGCTACCCGATGTCAGGGGAGCCTTACGCGAAATGCCCGTGCTAGGTTCGCGAACGGTCTCCCGCGTGCGCGTCCTGTGCGCCTGCGTACGTGCGCGCGTGGGTGAGAACGAACCCGAGAGGATCAGCGTGATCGCATCCCATGACGTCGTGATCGTCGGCGCCGGCCTTGCCGGCATGCGCGCCGCGGTCGAGGCGGCCCGAGGCGGCGTGGACGTCGCCGTCGTGACCAAGCTCCACCCCGTTCGCTCGCACTCCGGCGCAGCCGAGGGCGGCATCAACGTGGCGCTCGGCAACGTGTCGGACGACTCGACCGAGGGCCACACCTACGACACGGTGAAGGGCAGCGACTACCTCGCCGACCAGGACGCCGCGCGCATCATGTGCGAGGCGGCGGTGGGCGACATCCTCGAGCTCGAGAACATGGGCTGCTTCTTCAGCCGCCTGCCCAACGGCCGCATCGCGCAGCGCCCGTTCGGCGCCGCCGGCCGCCCGCGCACGGCGTTCGCCGCCGACATCACGGGCCACGTGCTCCTGCACGTCATGTACGAGCAGCTGCTCAAGCACGGCGTGAAGGTCTACGAGGAGTTCTTCGCGATCGACCTGGTGCTCGACGCCAACGGCGAGTGCATCGGCGTGTCGAGCTGGGACATCAAGGAGGGCGGCATCAAGACCGTCCTCGGCAACGCCACCGTCATCTGCACGGGCGGCATGGGCCGCATGTACCACGGCACGACCAACGCGTTCGCGTGCACCGGCGACGGCATGGCGATGGCGTTCCGCGCCGGCGCGCCGCTCAAGGACATGGAGTTCATGCAGTTCCACCCCACGACGCTCAAGGCGAACGGGGTGCTCATCACCGAGGGCTGCCGCGGCGAGGGCGGCGTGCTGCGCAACGCCAACGGCGAGCGCTTCATGAAGGACTACGCGCCGAACGCAATGGAGCTCGCGTCGCGCGACGTCGTGAGCCGCGCCGAGTGGACGGAGATCATGTCGGGCCGCGGCGTGGACGGCTGCGTGCTGCTCGACCTGACGCACCTCGGTGCCGACCACATCAACCGCGCGCTGCCGGGCAGCCGCGAGCTGGCGCTCGACTACGCCGGCGTCGATGCGATCGACGAGCCGATCCCGGTGCGACCGGGTGCGCACTACCAGATGGGTGGCGTGCACACCGACGTGAACGGCCAGACCCCGCTGCCGGGCCTCTGGGCGTCGGGCGAGGCTGCGTGCGTGTCGGTGCACGGCGCGAACCGCCTCGGTGGCAACTCGCTGCTCGAGGCGGTCGTGTTCGGCCGCATCTCGGGCGAGCACGCGGCGAAGACGGTGAAGGGACAGACCCGGCCCGACCCGGCTGCGGCTGCTGCGTCGATCGCGAAGACCGAAGCGAAGGTCGCCGGCCTGCTCGCCGCGAACGGACCGCGCGCCGACGAGCTGCGCGAGTCGCTCGCCGAGACGATGTACGCCAATTGCGGCGTGTTCCGCACGGGCGACTCGATGACCGAGGCGCGCGACACCATCGCCGGCCTTCGGAAGACGTACGACGAGGGCGTGCTCGTGCAGGACAAGGGCACGAACTTCAACAACGACCTCACGTACGCCATCGAGGTCGGCTACCTGCTCGAGATGGGCGACGTGCTGACGCGCTGCGCGCTCGAGCGCGAGGAGAGCCGCGGTGGCCACACGCGACTCGACTTCCCGGACCGCAATGACGAGAAGTGGCTGAAGCACTCGCTGACCACGCGCTCCATCGATGATCCGACGATCCAGGTGGGTACGCACCCGGTCACGATCACCGACTACCAGCCCGCGATCCGCACCTACTAGGAGAGACACAGACTCATGCTGGTCAAGCTGAAGATCTGGCGACAGACGCCGACGGGCGAGGGCTCGTTCAACCGCGAGCTGGTCGACTTCGAGGTCGACACGTTCGAGGAGGCGACGCTGCTCGACGTGCTCGACGCGATCAAGCACCACCAGGACGGCTCGCTCGCCTACCGCAAGAGCTGCCGCATGGCGATCTGCGGGTCGTGCGGCATGCGCATGGACGGCCGCGCCGTGCTCGCGTGCAAGACGCCGATGAAGGAGCTCGCCGACAAGGGCCGCGTGCCGGTGATCGCGCCGATGGGCAACATGCCGGTGCTGCGCGACCTCGTCACCGACATGACCGACTTCTGGTCGAAGGTGCGCGCCATGACGCCGTGGCTCGAGCGCGCGCACCACGGTGACACGCCCGCCGACGGGCGCGAGCACCTCGTCTCGCCCGAGGAGCAGCAGAAGATCACCAAGGAGACGATGTGCATCATGTGCGGGTGCTGCGTCTCCGAGTGCAACTCGATGGAGGCCGACCCGGCGTTCCTCGGCCCGGCGGCACTCGCCAAGGGCTACCGCTTCGTCGGTGACGTGCGCGACAAGCGCACCCGCGAGCGCCTCGAGCAGTACAACGGCGAGCACGGCGTGTGGGAGTGCACGCGCTGCTACTTCTGCAACGAGCGCTGCCCGAAGGGCGTCGATCCGCGCGATGCGATCGCCAAGCTCGGCGCCGCGATGTTCGACCACGGCATCACCGACGACCGCGGCGCCAAGCACGCGAAGGTCTTCGTCGACTCGACGAAGGGCCAGGGCCCGGTGCCGGGCAGCTTCGGCATCCCCGTGCCCGGCTCGGAGATCCTCTACAACGGTCACCTCTCGGAGACCGCGCTCATCCCGCTCACGCTCGGCATCCCCACGGCGCTCACGCCGGGCTGGGCCGGCATGGGCGTGAAGCTCGGCCGCAAGGGCAAGGTGCCGCCGCCATGGCACGGCGCGCTGCACCGCGTGAAGGGCCTCGAGGAAGTGCGCCGCCTCCGGCGCGTGCTCGAGGGCAAGGAGACCACCGAGCGCCGCGGTGGCGACCTCGAGGAGCCGGTCAAGCCGCTGCCGCCGAACATCGCCCAGGGCGTGCTCACGCAGTTCACGCCGGAGCAGATCTTCGAGCGCACCGGCGCCGTGGTGAGCTCGGACGTCACCGCTGGTGGCGGCAAGCTGCCGCCCGACCAGGTCGACCTCGCCGGCTACTACGGCGACGACACCGTGGTGCAGCAGTTCGTGAAGGCGGGTGGTCTCGAGCACGACCACGGCCTGAGCGGTCCGGTCCCGACCGACTACGCCGCCCAGCAGGCGGCAACCATCTCCGCGCACGGCTCGAAGCCGGGCGCGACCTCCCCGAACAGCAAGGACGCGTGAGTCACATGAAGAAGGTCGCCTACTACGCAGGGTGCCTCGCCAGCCTGAGCGCCAAGGAGCTCGACAGCTCCACGCGCGCGCTGGCGCCCCAGCTGGACCTCGAGCTCGTCGACATGCCGAAGGCCACGTGCTGTGGCGCCGGCGACATCCACGAGGCGAAGCCCGACTTCTACCTGCACCTCAATGCGCGCGTGCTGAGCCAGGCCGAGCAGATGGGCGTCGACACGCTCATGACGATCTGCAACGTCTGCACGCTCAACCTGCGCCAGGCCAACCAGCGCATGCAGTCCGACGAGGCCGTGCGCGAGCGCGTCAACAACCACCTCATGGCGGCGGGCGTCGAGCCGTACCACGGCACGGTCGACGTGCAGCACTTCCTCTGGCTCATCACGACCGGCGAGCGCTACGAGAAGCTCAAGACGGTCGCGGGCGGTCGCCTCACCGGCATGAAGATCGCGCCGTTCTACGGCTGCCAGATCCTGCGCCCGAGCAAGATCCTCGGCTTCGAGGATCCCGACAGCCCGCAGAGCCTCGAGCGCATCATCGAAGCGTGCGGCGGCACCCCGATCGACTACCCGGCCAAGCTGAAGTGCTGCGGCTTCCCGATCGTGCTCGCGCGCGAGTCGGTGGCGCTCAACGAGGTGACGCAGCCGCTCGACCAGGCCAAGGAGCGCGGCGCCGACTGCATCGTCACGCCGTGCCCGCTCTGCCACCTCTCGCTCGACGCGTGGCAGGACAAGGCGTCGAAGCAGGCCGGCAAGAACTTCGACATGCCGACGCTGCACATGAGCCAGCTCATCGGCCTCGCCGCGGGCGTGGAGGGTGCGGAGCTCAAGTTCCAGCGCCACGTCACGCCGGTCGGCGACAAGATCATGAACGCGGTGGTGAAGTAGCCATGCGTCGCCTCGGCGCGGCAGCGGGCGCGATCGTGACGGGTGCCTTCGCGATCATCGCGACGGTGGCCGGCGCGGTGAAGCGGCGCCGCGACTGACGTCGCCGACAGATCGATGCGAGTCGGGAGCCGTGCCCTCGGGTGCGGCTCCCGTTCTTCCATGGCGATCCGGGACCCACCCGGTGCGGCACGGCTGCTGGCGGTGCGCGACGGCAGTTGGGGGACGAACGACGCACTCGGCGCTGGCCGTGGATGCGACCCGCCGGGCGAGCCCCGGATCGATGCTCTGGAACGAACAGAAGTGCAGAACCGTCGATCGGGCAATTCCTGCCGACCGTTCGCGAATCGGACTGCAGGTCGCTCAGGTTTCGCCGTTTCGGACCGATACATACCCGGTCCGTGGCGGCGGAGGAGTGACGACGATGGGTTCCAGGATGTGGCGCACGTGCGCCTTCATGATGACGTGCGTGCCGATGGCGATGGCGATCGGTGCCACGCCCGCGCATGCAGCGACGATCAAGCTGACCGGTGACGGCGTGCGCTATGCGGCCGCACCGGGCGAGGCGAACGTGGTGCGTGCGTGGACCGAGGGGCGCGTGCTGCACCTCACCGACACGGGCGCGACGGCGATCGACGGGAAGCTGCCGGCCGGGTGCGTGGCGGTGCCGGCGACGTCGGGCATCGCGGCCGACTGCGACGTGCGCGGCGACGCCACCCTTCGCGTCGACCTCGGCGACGGCAACGACTGGCTCGAGGCGTGGGAGCTGCCGCGTCGCATCTCGCTCGACGTGCAGGCCGGTGACGGCGACAACGTCGTCGAAGGTGGCTCGGGTGACGATCGCATCGTCGGCGGCGCCGATCGCGACACGCTGTACGGCGGGCCCGGCGAGGACCTCGTCGTCGGCAACGACGGCAACGACTACCTGCGCGGGCACGCCGGTGCCGACGTGATCCGCGGCGGCGAGGGCATCAACTTCATCATCGGCGACGGTGGGGCGGACGAGCTGCGGGGCGGCTCGAGCTTCGAGTACTTCACCGGGGGCGGTGGCGACGACGTGGTCTTCGCCGGTGGCGGCGCCGACGACATCGGCGCGGGGCGCGGCGACGACATCGTGTTCGGGGGTGCCGACGACGACGAGCTGCGTGGTGGCCCGGGCGCCGACCGCCTCCACGGCGAGGGCGGCAACGACCTCGTGCGTGCGCGCGACGGCGAGGGTGACGTCATCAACTGCGGCAGCGGCACCGCCGACATCGCACGCATCGATACCGGCGAGGTCGACGAGGCCCGCCGCTCGTGCGAGACCGTCAAGCAGGCGGATGTCGTGCCGGCGGACCCGCCGGATGTCGACGCCATCACGAGCTGAGGCTCAGCTCCAGCGACCGCGCTCGGCGAGCGCCTCGAGGACCTGCACCGCGTTGGTGGCCGCGCCCTTGCGCAGGTTGTCGGCGACGACGAAGAGCGCGATGCCCTTGTCCTCGGGCACCGACGGATCGCGGCGCACGCGACCGACGAACACCTCGTCGCGCCCGGCCGCGTCGCGCGGCATCGGGTACTCGTTGCTCGCCGGGTCGTCGACCAGCTCGACGCCGGGCGCGCTCGCGAGCAGCGCCTGCACCTGCACCGGATCGGCCGGGTCCCGGAGCTCGAGGTGCACGCTCTCGCTGTGGCCGATGAACACGGGTACGCGCGTGCACGTGGCGACCACGCGCAGGTCGGGCAACCCGAGGATCTTGCGGCTCTCGTTGACGAGCTTGAGCTCCTCCTTCGTGTAGCCGTCGTCGGCGAACGAGTCGCAGTGCGGCAGCACGTTGAAGGCGATCGGGTGCGGATACACCTCGGGGTCGTCGACGCCGACGCCCATCACGATGCGCGCCTGGTGCTCGAGCTCCTGCATCGCCGCGTGGCCGGTGCCGGAGGTCGACTGCATCGTCGTGACGCTCACGCGGTCGAGCCCGTACATGTCGTGGATCGGCTTGAGCGCCACCACGAGCTGGATCTTCTAGCAGTTCGGGTTGGCCACGATGCCGCGCGGCAGCGTGTCGAGCGCCTCCGCGTTCACCTCGGGCACCACGAGCGGCACGGCCGAATCCATGCGGAAGGCACTCGAATTGTCGATCACGATCGCGCCCGCTTCGGCGAAGCGGGGTGCGTGCTCGAGGGCGGTGCCGCCACCCGCGCTGAAGAGCGCGACGTCGATGCCGCTCGGGTCGGCGGTCGCGAGCTCCTCGACGACGACCGTGTGCTCGCCGCACGTCACCTCGCTGCCGGCGCTGCGGCTCGACGCCATCGCGCGCAGGGAGGCGATCGGGATGCCGCGCTCGGCGAGCACCTCGAGCATGGTCGTCCCCACGTTGCCCGTGGCGCCGACCACGGCCACGTTGAGCGGTCGCACGCCGTGCACGATCGATGCCACGTCAGCGGCGTTGGTCACCTGCTCGTCGGCCATGTCAGCCCTCCACCGCTTCGTGGTCGCGCAGCGCCGTGTCGGCCGAGAGGTCGAACGCGTCGTGCAGGCAGCGCACCGCGGTCTCGACCTGGTCCGACGGGATGACGCAGCTGATCTTGATCGGCGACGTCGAGATCATCTGCAGGTTGATGTCGTTCGTCGCGAGTGTCTGGAACATCTTGGCCGCGATGCCGGGATGCGTCTTCATCCCCGCACCCACGAGCGACACGATCCCGATGCCCTCGTCGCTCCTCCAGCCGGCCGCGCCGACGTCGGAGGCGATGCGGTCGAGCGTCTCGCTCGCGCGCTGCAGGTCGCTCACCGGCAGCGTGAACGCGACGTCGGTGACGTCGTTCACGGCGGGCGTCTGCAGGATCATGTCGACGTTGATGCCGAGCTCGGCGCACGCGCCGAAGATCCGCGCCGCCGCGCCGGGGTGGTCGGGCACGTCGCTGATGGTGATGCGCGCCTGTGCCTCGTCATGCGTCACGCCACTGATGATCGCGTCTTCCATGCGCTCGTCCGCCTCTCCGATCCAGGTGCCGGGCTCGTCGTGGAACGACGAGCGCACGTGCAGTCGTACGTTGTAGTTGCGCGCGAACTCCACCGATCGCAGCATGAGCACGCGGGCGCCCGACGCCGCCATCTCGAGCATCTCCTCGAACGACACGAAGTGCAGCTTGCGCGCGTCGGGCAC
>SXGS01522933.1_pt1 | contig 10660 bp, 9 predicted proteins | sample 3174681 | NCBI WGS metagenome assembly SXGS01 (sample SAMN11356861, study PRJNA531348) | freshwater metagenome | isolation source: freshwater sample F1-80 | place: China: Fuxian Lake, Yuxi | collected 2017-12-25
GCCGCGATGGAACTCAACCCGCCGCCGCCGATCGACGCTCCCATCCTCGAGTCGATGGCACGGATCGGCGTCGGCCCGGGGATGCGGGTCGCCGATGCGAACCTGGGCCTGCTGTCGACGATCGCCGCCGACCTCGCGGTGCGGGCCACCGCCGCGCTGTTGCCGCTGCTGACCACCATCAACCAGTACATCGGGGCCTTCCAGGGCCGCGGGTGGTCCACCCCGCCGCCGGAGATCGGTAATTACGGGACCGACTACCTGCTGCGGGCCGGCGTTGCCGAGGTGGGCCTGGTGGCCAACACCCCGGAAGAGGCGGTCTACTCGGCGGGCCTGCTCGGTGGCCGGCTGTTCCCCCTCATCGGCTTCGGCATCGGTTCCTACAACCTGCATTTCGCCCCGGGTGAGCAGCCGCCGGTCGGCGCGTTCTGGTCGGTGACGGTCTATGACAGCAACGGCAACCTGGTCCCGAACGCCGCCCGGCAGTACAGCGTGAGCAGTAGTCGCCCCGACGAGTTGGTCTACCGCCCGGACGGTTCGATCGACATCATCTTCTCTCCGCTCAACCCCGGAGACCCCGGCGCGAACTGGCTGAAGGTGCCCGCGGGTGGCGGGTTCAGCGCGTACCTGCGGATGTACGTCCCCGACGAGTCCGTCCTGGACGGAACCTGGACGGCCCCGCCCATCGAGCGGCGTTGGTTCAGCTGACGAGCACAACAGGGCTGATCCGATGAGCCTGCGCCTGACCGACGAACAGCACGGAATCGTCAGCACCGTGCGCGCCTTCGCCGCCAAGGAGTGCGGTACCCGGGAGCAACGACTGGCGCTGACCGATGGCGGTCGGAGCCACACCAGTATGGAGATCGCCCGGAAAATGGCCGATCTCGGATTCCTCGGGCTGTCGATTCCTGAGGAGTACGGGGGCTCGGGCGGGGGGCTCTTCGACGCCTGCCTGTTCCTGGAAGAGCTTGCCTACAACCGTATCCCGCTGGGCAGCTTCGGTGTCACGTTGATCGTCGCGCACATGTATCTCAACTTCGCCGACGAGGATCTCAAGAAGGAGATCCTCGGCGCCGTGGTGGCCGGTGCGCCGACGGCGGTGGCGATGTCGGAACCGGGCTCGGGCTCCGATGTCGCCTCATTGCGCTGCCGGGCGGAGCCCGACGAGGGCGGTTACCGCATCAACGGCCAGAAGACCTGGATCTCCAACGCCCACATCTCCGATCACATCCTGCTGGTGGCGCGCACCGAGGACACCGGTCACAAGCACCAGGGCATCTCGATGATCTCGGTGCCGACCTCGACACCCGGCGTCGAGATCCGGCCGATCGCCACGATGGGGCTGGAGGTCAACGATGTCTTCTTCACCGACTGTGTCGTCGGGTCTGAGCGCCTGGTCGGTCAGCAGGGGCAGGGCTGGCAGCAGCTGATCCTCGGTCTGAACACCGAGCGTGTCATCGTCGGGGCGCTGGCCCTCGGTCAGGCCCGCCGGGCCTTCGACGACACCGTGGCCTACGTCCGTCAGCGCGAACAATTCGGGAGGCCGGTCGGGTCGTTCCAGGCGGTGTCGCATCCGTTGGCGGACCTGGCGTGCGAGATCGAGGCGACCCGGCTTCTGGTGCACGACGTCGCCCAGCGGGTCGACGAGAACCCGGGCGTGCTGATGCCCCGGGAGGCCTCGATGGTGAAGCTGAAGGCCACCGAGCTCGCCAAGCGTGCGGCGCTGGAAGGTATGCAACTGATGGGCGGGATGGGCTACACCGAGGAGGGCGGCATGGAGGAACTGGTGCGCGCCACGCTGCCCGGGACCATCGCCGGCGGAACGAGTCAGGTCCAGCGCGACATCATCGCCAAATCCTTTGGGCTGTAATCCTTCAGAGCATGTCCGGCTGCTCCGGCGGATCCGACAATAGTCCGGTCGGCTACCGCGAGGGGTGGCGTCTACTCCCCTGAGGACGAGGTGTCGCCACCCACCTCGGCGGGCATCGGCGGCGGCAGTGGCACCGTCGAACTCGACTTGGCCGCCGTGGAACTCGGCGCGGTCGACGAGGTGTTCGTGGTAGACGTCGAGGCGGTGCTCGAGGTGCTGGACGTGGTGCTCGTCGCCGACGATGACGTCGAGGACGGGGAGGTCGAGACGGGGGCCTGCGGGCCGTGGTAGTCGGTCCAGGTCTCGGTCCTGAAGGTGTCGCCGTTGGCGGTGACACTGAGCGCGGTCGGGGTCACGGTGTACGTCACACCGTCATTGTTTGCCACGAAGGTGTTCTTGGAGGTCTGCGAGGCTGCGGTGATCAGCCGCGCCCCATCGCTCACCCGGACGCCGCGGTACTGGAAGCTGCCCGAGGCGGTCTGGCAGATCGCTACCCGCGAGGATTCGGTGGAGCCGAAGACGACCGCAGTGTCCGGCTTGGTGCAGCGGGCCGTCGAGTCGACGTATCCGCCGCCGTCCGACGGCGGCGCGGCGGTCGGCGCGGCGAGTGCCAGTGGCACGCCGATGGCGATCAGCGCGGCGGCGGCGGCCGCGGCGAGTCCGGACTTGCGCAACGTGGAGGTACTCATTTGTCCCACCAGACCACAGGGCGTGCCGCGCGCGCGAGGGGCGATACGGAGCTAAGACCCAATCGTTAGGGGTCCGAGACAGCTCTGCGGACCCACTCCCCGCGGCACAGCACCGCACTGACCGCGAGGTCGTCGTCGAGAACCACCAGGTCAGCGCTGGCACCGGGTCGCAGTTCGGGGTCCGGCAGTCCCAATGCACGGGCCGGGTTAATCGAGGACTGGCGAACGGCCTGCAGCATGGCCTGCTCGCGGGGCAGACCGCTGTGCGTCACGGCGAAGGCGAACAGCCGATCCATGGTCGCGGTGCTGCCCGCGATGGTGGTGGTGCCGGCCAGATGGGCGACACCGTCGGCGACCTCGACGGCCAGCGGGCCGATCCGGTAGGCGCCGTCGGCCATACCGGCCGCCGCCATCGCGTCGGTCACCAGCGAGACCCGGTCCGGCCCGGCCGCCCGGGTGACGTGCCGGTACAGCGCGGGGTCGACGTGCACCCCGTCGGCGATCACCTCGACGGTGACGCGGGGGTCCTCCAGCAATGCGATCACCGGTCCGGGCTCGCGGTGGTGGATCGGCCGCATCGCATTGAACAGGTGCGTGCCCACCGTCGCGCCGGCGTCGATGGCGGCGCGGGTCTGCCGGTAGGTGGCCTCGGTATGACCGACGGCGGCCACCGCGCCGGACTCGACTACGCGGCGGATCGCGCCGAGGCCACCGGTCCGCTCCGGAGCCAGGGTCACCATCCGGATCGTCCCGCGGCCGGCGGCCAGGACCGCATCCAGTTCGGCGGGATCGGGATCCCGCAGTAGCGCAGGGTCATGCGCGCCGCAGCGCTCGGCCGCCAGCCAGGGACCCTCCAGGTGGATCCCGGCGATCAGCCCGGCACGCACCTGGCCCGCCAACTCGGTCACCTGGCGCAGGAGATCCTCCGGCGACTCGGTGACCAACGAGGCCAGCATCGTGGTGGTGCCGTGCCGGCGGTGCAGGTCCACCACGGTGGCCGTCTGCGCGGCGACCGAGAAGCTGCCTCCACCACCGCCATGCACATGGGTGTCGATGAAACCCGGCACCACGGTCGTCCCGCCGAGATCGCGGTCGGCGGGACGATCCGGCTCGCCCCCGCCGAGGGCGGTGATATGGCCTGCCGACACCTCGATCCAACCGGGGGACAACGCTGTCGCCCCGGTCAGCACCGTGCCGGCGGTCAGCAACACCTAGATGCCCTGCCAGTCCGGTTTGGACCGGTAGGTCTCCCGGTAGTAGTCGCCGAGTTGGAGCCGATGGGCGGCGGCATCGTCGAGGAGCACCGTTACATGGCGGTGGTGCTGCAGGACGCTCGCCGGCCACATCGCGCTGACCGATCCCTCCACCATGCGGTGTACCGCCTCGGCCTTGTTGCGGCCGGTGGCCACCAACACGATGTGGCGGGCTTCCATGATGGTGCCGAGTCCCTGGGTGAGGCAGTGGGTCGGCACGGCGTCGATCTCGCCGCCGAAGAACCGCGCGTTGTCCGCCCGGGTCTGGTGGGTCAGCGTCTTGATCCTGGTGCGCGAGGCCAGCGAGGAACTCGGTTCGTTGAACCCGATGTGACCGTCGGTGCCGATCCCGAGGATCTGAAGGTCGATCCCGCCGGCGGCCCGGATGGCCGCCTCGTAGGCGGCGCAGGCGGCCGGGATGTCGGCGGCGAGGCCGTCCGGCCCGGAGACCGCACCGGGCGGAAAATCCACCCGGCCGACGAAGGCCGTGTCGATGACGTTGCGATAGCGCTCGGGGTGCTCGGCCGGCAGGCCGACGTACTCGTCGAGGGTGAATCCCTTGGCGTGCGCGAACGTCACCCGCCCGGCCCTACAGCGGGCAGCAAGTTCGTCATAGATCGTCAACGGTGAGGAGCCGGTGGCCAGACCGAGTACCGCGTCGGGTTTCCCGGCCAGCAGCGACTCGATGGCGTCAGCCGCGACGACGCCGATCTCCGCAGGGTCCGCCAGGATGACAACTTCCATCAGCGGTTACTTTCCGGCGGTGAAAAGTATTGCGCCACGCTCGATTCCGACACCATTGGTGACAGCGTCGACGACCGTGATGTTCTCCGGTTCGCGCTCGTCCATCACCACTACGGGCACCACCGGGCTCAAACCCGCGGCGACGATCGCCGGCACGTCGTAGCTGATCACCCGCTGGCCGGCCGCCACCGCATCGCCCTGGGCGACATGGGCGGTGAAGCCCTCGCCGTTGAGTGCGACGGTGTCCAGACCCAGGTGCACCAGGACACCGACTTTGTCGGCGGTCATGATCACGTAGGCGTGCGGCAGCAACTTCAGGATGGTGCCGCTGACCGGGGCGACGGCGTCCACCACCTGCCGGGGTGGGTCGACCGCGGCCCCGTATCCCACCATGCCCTGGGAGAAGACCGGATCGGGCACTTCGGCAAGCGTGAGGGCGCGGCCCTCGATCGGCGCGAGGACCGGGGTGAGACTCACAGATGACTCCTCTGTCGGTGTGCGGAGATGCGTCGGGGCCGTGGGGTGTGGGGAAAAGGATAGAGATCAGGCTCGGCCGATGAAGCCGAAATGCGGCCCGAAGCACCCCTTGACCGGCTCTCGCGTCGGGTGATTGTGGTCTAAGCTTCCGCTGAGCCGTGACAAAGAAAGGCCCGATCGTATGAGTGAGGCGACGAAACCCTCTGGTGGACAACCGAAATCAGGGTTGAAGATCCCGGGCTTCGCCCAACTGCAGCGGCTCGGCAAGAGCCTCATGCTGCCGATCGCGGTCCTGCCCGCGGCCGGAATCCTGCTGCGACTCGGCCAGGATGACCTGCTCGGCCGGATCAAGGCCCCGGTGATCGGCCCGTTCTTCCAGGCGATGAGCGCCGCCGGGGGCGCGGTCTTCAGCAATCTCGCCCTGCTGTTCGCCGTCGGTGTGGCGATCGGTTTCGCGCGCAAGGCCGATGGTTCGACAGCCCTGGCCGCGGTCGTCGGCTATGTGGTGATGGAGGCGGTTTTCAAGACCATGGCGCCGTTCGTGCTGGCCGGTCAACTCGACAAGGCCGGCGAGCAGGCGCAGATCAACTACAGCGTGTTCGGCGGGATCGTGGTCGGACTGATCACCGCCTGGCTGTTCGACCGGTACCACACCATCAAGCTGCCGCCCTACCTCGGTTTCTTCGGGGGGCGCCGGTTCGTCCCGATCGTGGTCTCGCTGACCACACTGGTGGTGGCCTTCGCGATGAGCTACTTCTACCCGATCTTCGATGCCGGCCTGACCGGGCTGGGGAAGTTCATCGGCGGCGCCGGAGCCTTGGGCGCCTTCGTGTACGGGTTCGCCAACCGGATGCTGATTCCCGTTGGCCTGCACCATATTCTGAACTCCTTCGTGTGGTTCATCTACGGCAGCTACCCGACCGCTGATGGTGCGGTGGTCACTGGTGAGCTGACCCGTTTCGCCGCCGGCGACCCGACCGCGGGCCGGCTCACGTCCGGCTTCTACCCGATCCTGATGTTCGGGCTCCCGGCCGCCGCGCTGGCGATGATCCACGTCGCCAATGCCCGCCAGCGCAAGGTCGCCTTCGGCATCCTGTCAGCGGCCGGGCTGACCGCCTTCCTGACCGGCGTCACCGAACCGCTGGAGTTCTCCGTCATGTTCGTGGCCGTCCCGCTCTACATCGTGCACGCCGTGCTCACCGGCCTGTCGCTGGCGATCGCCTACGCCCTGGACATCCACCTCGGGTTCTCGTTCTCCGCGGGTCTCATCGACCTACTGCTCTACGGCACCGCACCGGCAGCCAAGAACGTCCCGTTGCTGATCGTGATGGGGTTGGCCTTCTTCGCGGTCTACTACCTGCTGTTCCGCTTCGTGATCACCAAATGGAACATGCGCACCCCGGGCCGTGAGCTGGAGAGTGAGTTCGAGGCCGAGGAACGGGCCAACGTCAGCGAGGGTGCGCCCGCCCCCACCGCCGTCGAATCCGGTGCTGCCCGCGCGGGGGCGGCCACCGCACCGGCGGCTACCGACAGCAAGGCCGAACAGTTGATCGCCGCCTTCGGCGGCCGGGAGAACCTGGTCAGCGTCGACGCCTGCATCACCCGGCTGCGCATGGAGGTCGCCGACACCTCGAAGGTCGACGCCGACCGGCTCAAGAAGCTGGGCGCCGCCGGTGTGATCGAGGTCGGCAGCAGCGTGCAGGCGGTGTTCGGCACCCAGGCCGAGGCGTTGAAGAACGACATCCTCGACGTGCTGTAGAGGGCCTTCGGGAGACGTTGCCGGCCACGTCCTCCCCGAGCGCGGGCTGAGCGCGGTTTAGGCTGTGCGATACCGATGACCAAGAGGAAAGCGCTCTTTCGCGCGACGACGACGACCCTGTGCGTGGCTGTTTCCGCCGCTGCGGTCATCGTGGCTGCGCCGGCCGGGAATGCCTCGACGCCGACTCACATTGCGGTGATCGGGGATTCCTACACCTCCGGGTCCGACGAGGGGGGCCAGGGCGCGCAGTCCTGGCCGGAGTTGGCCTGGCAGTTGCTGGCCAAGCGCGGCGTGGAGATCGACGCCGATGTGGCTGCCGAGGGCGGGGCCGGTTACGGGCAACCCGGAAGCCGCGGCAGCGTCTTCGAGGATCTGGCCGCGCAGGCGGTTCGGCGCAATGACGTCCTGGTGGTCTTCTTCGGGTCCCGCAATGACCAGCCCATCGATCCGGGCACGTTTCCGGGTCTGGCCGCCGAGACCTTCCAGCTGGCGCGGTTCGGCGCGCCGGGTGCGAAGTTCCTGGTGATCGGCCCGCCGTGGCCGAGCGCGGACCCGCCGCCGGAGGTGCTGAAGATCCGGGACGGCCTGCGCCAGCAGGCCGCGGCCGCCGGTGCGGTGTTCGTCGACCCGATCGCCGAGTCCTGGTTCGTCGATCGGCCCGACCTGATCGGTGGTGACGGAGTGCATCCCACCGACGCCGGCCACCGCTACATGGCCGAGCGGATCGCGCCGCTGATCTACGACCAGCTCACCATTCGGGTCTGATTGCCCTTGCCCCGACCGCGACTCGCGGCCGATTCTGGTCGCATGGGGTCGCGTCGCCATCGGGTGCTTCCGGCGGTCGCGTTGCTCGGCACGGCCGCCGTCGTGTTGGGTTCACTGGCCGTCGACCGCTCCCCGTCCACCGGGCCCACGAGCGTCATCGACGGTCCCTACGCGCGCCTGCTGGCCGAATCCGTCGACCTGGGTCCCGCGCGCAGTGACTCGGTGCAACTCACGGCCGCACTGAGCGGGCCGCGTGAGCCGGTTCGGCTGACCGACTGGGCCGGCGCGCACGGGCTGCGGGTGCGGTGGCGGGCCGGCGATGCGTGGGCGATTCTCGAGGGTCCTTCGCAGGAGGTGTCCGACGCCTTCAACGTGGCGGTGCACGACTATCGCGCCCGTGGGGGAGCGGACGAGGGGCGGGTGTTCTACGCCTCTCCGCAGCAGCCGGAGATTCCCGAATCCCTCCGCGGCGAGGTCAGCGGTCTCGGCAGGATCCTGAGCTACACCCCGCACCGGGAGGGGCTGCCGCCGACGCCTCCGCTGGACGTCCCCGACGGCGGGCTGCTTCCCACCCAGCTGGGGAAGGCCTACAACATGTCGCCGTTGACCGAGGCCGGTTACACCGGGGCGGGCAGCACGGTGGTGGTGTTCGGTTTCGACGGTTTCGACCAGGCAGATATGGACACCTTCGCCGACTGGTTCGATCTGCCGAGGTTCACCCCGCAGGTGGTCGGGGGCATGCCGGAGCGCCGCAGCGGCGAAGCCACCATGGATCTGCAGATGGTTCACGCGGTCGCGCCGGCGGCCACGAAGGTGTTGGTCAACGCCCGCTCCACCGTCGAGGGCGGTGGAACCTACGAGAAGCTCGGCATACTCATGGAGTCCGTCGATCGGCAGTTCCCGGGTGCGCTGTGGAGTTTTTCGATCGGCTGGGGCTGCGACCGGCTGCTCACCGCGGCAGACCTTGCCCCGGTCCGCTCCGCACTGGCCACTGCGCACCGCCGCGGCACCACGGCTTTCAACGCTTCCGGCGATATGGCCGGGCTGGAGTGCCGCGGGGGCAAGCGGTGGTCGGACCCACCCAGCCCGGACGACGTCGGGCTGGACGCGGTGGCGTCGATACCGGAGATGACGGCCGTCGGCGGCACCTCGCTGTCCACCGACGCAGCCGGCGGCTGGCTGGCCGAACAAGCCTGGTACGACGTCCCCTTGACCCAGGGCACCGCCGGCGGGGCCTCGGTCCTGTTCGGGCGGCCGTCCTGGCAGACCGTCAGCGCCACCGCCGGACCCACCGACCGGCGGTTGGTGCCGGACGTCGCCGCGGTGGCCGACCCGTTCACCGGGGTGAAGTTCGTCTTCGGCCAACAGGTCGTCGTCGGCGGCGGCACCTCGCAGGCCGCCCCGGTCTGGGCCGGTATCGCCGCACTGATCAATCAGCTGCTGCGGGCCCAGAACTTCGACCCGCTCGGCGATTTCAACCCGCTGCTCTACCAGGTCGCCACCGGGGCGGCGGTGCCCGGCTTCCGGGATATCGAGCTCGGCGGCAACGCGATCAGCCCCGGCGGGTCCGGCTATGACATGGTGACCGGACTGGGCAGTCCCAATGTGGAAAACCTGGCGAAGAACATCCTGCTGAACCGGACGGTGTCGCGATGACCGGCCCAGCGGCGACCGCGTCGTTCGAGGGCTATGCCGTCCCGCCCGGCCGCTACACCGCCGAACGGGATAGGGGGCCCAAATACTTTGTGACACTGGGTTTGTGGGTGCTGATCATGGTGGTAGGGATGATGATCCTGGCCCTGGTCGACGGCCGGGTCAGCGATGTGCCGACCCGTTACGTGTGTCCGCCGGACTGCGGTCGTCCGCCGACCGGCCTGCCGGTGGCGACCAATCCGCGCTTCACCGCTTCGGACGGGTCGTTCTCGGTGTCCTACCCGAACCCCAGCGCGGCCTCTGACGTCGAGATCGGGGACGACGGGGTGACCGCGGAGTGGACCGGCGGCGACGGCGGCACCCTGCGACTGTTCAGCCGGCCCGCGTCGGGCCGCAACGCCCGTCAGATCGCCGGGGAGTTGATGCAGGACGGCTTCCCCGACGCGCTGGTGGCCTACGAACTGCCCAACGCCACGGTCGGCTATCACGCCGGCTACGGCGCCGTCTCCGACTTCCAGCCCGCCGGGACGGCGACCAGCGCCGACCGGCTACGGGTGATCGTCGTCGTCGCGGTCAAGAACGACCTCGCGCTGATCGCGGCCGCCAAGGGGCCGTTCCACGAGTTCACCCCCGGCTTCGGCCCGGGACCGCCCTCGCCCGCGAATCTCCAGATCGCCCAGGACATGGGCAAGTACGTCAACAGCTTCACCTGGCGGGGCGACCCGCCCCGCTGATACTCAGCGCGGTGCGCCCGGTGCCGCCGGATCCTCGTCCTCAGGTTCGGTCGGGGGCACCGGCGGTTGCCGATCCAGCCAGTCCTTGAGACGGAACAACTGACTGGCCACCAGTCCGACGGCCAGCAACAGCACTGCGCCGACGATCACAGCAGTCGTCACGGGCGGCCCCTTCCCGGCTATTCTGGCTCCAGTGTCCCAGGCGTCCGGCGACGATGTGCGTGCGTTGCGCACCCGGCTTGACGACCTGACCCTCCGTGATGCCGTCCGCCTGGGCCGGTCGCTGAAGGCGTTGCGTGACCCCGTCGATCCCGAGGCCGTGCGGCGCCTCGGTGACAAGATCGCCGCGGCGGAGTCCCTGGTCGCCGCGCGCCGTGCCGCGGTGCCCGAGATCAGTTACCCGGATCTGCCGGTGAGCCGGCGGCGGGGAGAGTTGGCCGCTGCGATCCGCGAGCACCAGGTGGTGGTGGTGGCCGGTGAGACCGGGTCGGGCAAGACCACCCAGCTGCCGAAGATCTGTCTGGAGTTGGGCCGCGGGGTCCGCGGCACCATCGGTCACACCCAGCCGCGCCGACTGGCCGCGCGCACCGTGGCCGCGCGTATCGCCGAGGAACTCGGTAGCCCACTCGGCGGCGATCGTGGTTCCGAGGCGTACCCGGTCGGATACACCGTGCGCTTCGACGATCGGTCCGACGACCGCAGCCTGATCAGGCTGATGA
>SXGS01479006.1_pt1 | contig 10659 bp, 8 predicted proteins | sample 3174681 | NCBI WGS metagenome assembly SXGS01 (sample SAMN11356861, study PRJNA531348) | freshwater metagenome | isolation source: freshwater sample F1-80 | place: China: Fuxian Lake, Yuxi | collected 2017-12-25
CGTGCGGCTCCTCGCACCCGAGATGGCCGCCCTGGAAACGCAGATCGAGCGTCTCCCGGCACTGGGGAAGTGGTTCGTGACCATCCCGGGAGTGGTCCCCGCCTGACGGGAGGATTAATTCTGCGCGGTTCCCTAAGTGGTATCGTGCAACCGATCGCGCTGAAACGCGATTCGAACTGGACGGGGACGCTGGGGTGCTGGTGCAGGTGAGTGGTTCGCCAGCGACCTTCGCAGTACCGGCAGGCATGGCACAGGGTCTGGCGGGCAAGACGTTCCGCTTGCGGGCTCGCCTCACGCTCCCCGAGCAGGAACCTCTTACGAGCGAAGTCGAGATCGTCGTCCGATCCGCGCCGGCGAACTAGTGGGGCGAGGCAGTGGAGCCGGACCAGGAACAGGCTGACGCATCCCAATTCCGTCCCTACCGATTTCCCCGGCTTTCGAGTCCGGGCGCAATCTGGGTTCTGGGGGCTGCCATCATTGGAGTTGCATCACTCGCAGCGCCACCCGGGCGCGGCTGGCTGGGGCTCCAGGCACTGATCGCCGAAGCGGCGGGGATCGTGCTCACCGTCTTTCTCGTTTCGCACGGGGATTGGACGCGTGCCCGGGCATTCGATGCATTCTGCACAGGACCAAACTCGCTGGTACTCGGGTTTCTGGGCTGGGTTTCTCTGTCGGCCGCGCTGTCCCCCCTTCCGGACTACAGCCGCACCGAAGCGCTCCGCCATATCGGCGGCGCAATGATCTACTTCGCCGTGGTCCATGGCATCTCAGTCCGCCGGCACTTGGGGATGCTGCTCCTCGCACTCGCCGTCGCGACGATCTGCGCCACGTTCGGCGCGGGCGAAAGGCTGATGCGGATGGACAGTCCGTTCATCAGCGGCGCCTACCAGAACACCCAATTGCTCGCTGCGTTCCTCGGCCTGATTTTGCCCCTGCTCGTCGTGGGGGCGGTGGCTGCCGAGTGGTCCGTGGCCCAGGTCTTCTGCCAGGCAGGAACCATTGTGGCTGCCGCCGGGGTGCTGCTCACCCGGAATCGCAGCACCTGGATCGGTGTCGCCGTCTCCGCGATCGTGCTGGTGTTACTCTGGTATCTCATAGCGCGGGCGGAGAAGGGCAGCTTGCGCAGTCGCCACCTCGTTGTACCGATTGTTTCAACCCTCACGGTGCTTGCCCTCTTCGCGACTACGTTTCGAGCGGACGTCATCTCGGTGCCCCGGCTCGGCTCCCTGCTATCACTGCGAGAAGATACCAACTTCCAGTGGAGGATCGGAATGTGGAGCAAGGCGGTGCGGATGATCGGCGATCGCCCCTTGTTCGGCTGGGGGGTGGGGCTCTTCCCGCTCAGACAGGCGCTCTATCACCATTCGGCCGTCCACCCGGTTATGGAGCGGGACATCGCACGGGATGGGGCCAACCTTTCTCACAACGCACACAACACCTATCTGCAGATGGGAGCCGAATTGGGGTTGCCGGGACTGGTGCTCTACCTGGGAATCCTCGTGGGGTGGTTTCGCCATGTCCTGGTGCGCCTGCACGACCCACCGGAGTCCTCCTCGCGATATCTCTTGGCGGGGTGCATTGCCGGCGTCGCCGGCCAGATGTTTACTGCGCTCGGATCCCCGGCATGGGAACTCGCGCAGTGTTCTGTATTCTTCTGGCTCATGCTGGGACTGGGCATGGCGCTCGCTCACGACGACACCCGCGGATAGGGAGCAAGCCCGCCGATCCTCACATCCGCATTCCAGACAAGTGACGCCGGATGAGAGAGGGACCGCTGGCAGTTCCGGGTAACTCCCAGGCAGTCCCCGGCATCACCGGCAGAGAGCCGAAGATCCGTTTCTATGCTCGAACCTGTATCCCCTCGCACGCTACGCAGTGCGCTGCTCAGCGCGCCGGGCCCCGAGGAACTTTCCCGGCTCTGCATCAGTGAACGTGAGCGACTACGCTCACAGATGCTCAGCGCGCCGGTCGGCTCGCGCCACTGCGCCGCGCTGACCGAGCTCTGCGATCTGGCCATTCAGCGGCTGTTCTCGCTCGCGCTCCCGGAAGGGGCCGGCGCCCGCGAGGCCACCCGCCCCAAGATCTCCATCGCGGCCACCGGTGGCTACGGCCGGCGAGAACTCTGCCCTTATTCGGACATCGACGTGACGTTCGTTGTCGCCGAGGAAGAGGACCCCCTGCTTGACGCCACCGTGCGACAGATGTTTCACACGATCATGGAAGTCTTCCACCAGCGCTGTGGGCTCAAGGTCGGCTACGGGTACCGGACTCTCGCCGATGCAGTCCGCCTCGAGACCGAGACCCAAACGGCCCTGGTGGACCTCCGGGTAGTGGCCGGCAGCCATCGTCTCGCCGAGGAGTTTCGCCGGGAGGTTTTCCAACATGTGTGGCCTGCCGCGTTCGTGCGGACGAAACTGGCGGAGCGGCGGGAGCAGTGGGAGCGCCACGGCGGCGCCATTCATCAGATCGAACCCGAGGTACGGGAGGGTCCCGGGGGCCTCCGCGACCTGCACCTGGCGGAATGGCTGGCAACGGTCTCTTTCCCCTCAACCCGTGGCGATGTGTGGCGACAATTGCAGCGCCTCGGGGCGGTATCCCCCGCCGACGTACAGGGGGTGACCGAAGCGCGAGAGTTCCTGCTCACCGCGCGGAACTGGAATCACTGGAAAGCGCAGCGCCATGCCGATCGCCTGGTGCGAGAGCGGCAAGAAGGTCTGGCGGAGGCCCTGCGGTTGCCGGATGATCGGGACCTGTCGCGCGTCGAGCGCCTCATGGAGCGGTACTACCGGGCTGCCGAGACTGTGGCGCGGATCTCCAGCTTTGTGGCAGATCGCTGCCTTGCGGAGAGACTTAGCCTGTCCGAAGCGCTGGGATGCTCCGGTAGTGAGCTGCACGTGGCCTATCCGTGGGTCCGCGTCACCGAGCCGGACTTCCTGATGGAGGTCGCGCAGAACTTCCAGTCACACGGCCTCCAGCCCGGCCACGAACTCCGGCGGATGATTTCGCAGCACCTGGAGTCCTGCTCGCCCCTGGCCGAAGATCCCGAGGCGGCACAGGACTTTGTCGGGTTGCTGCGGGCGCTTCCACCGCCGGGCCGCCACTACGCGTCCCAAACCGCGGGCACCCCCCCCGGCGTATACGCTACCCTTCGTCTCTTTGCCGACCTGGGACTGCTCCAGCGCCTGATCCCCGAACTGGGCGCGGCCTATCGCCGAGTACCCTTCGACGTGGCCCATCGCCACTCCATCGGCTTTCACATGCTGGAAACCGTGCGCCACCTTGAACGGCTGCGGTTTACGGATGAAAGTAATCTTGAGGACTTCCGCCGAGCCTGGGGAGTGGTCGAGGCGCCGGAGGTGCTCTACCTCGGCGCACTGCTCCACGACATCGGCAAACTCGCGGGCACGGGACCCCACGCGGAAACGGGCGCTCACGCAACGCGAGACATCGCAGAAAGGCTTGGGCTCGAGCCGGACCTGGCCCAGCGCGCCGAACGCCTGGTGCGCCTGCACATGGTGATGTCGGAAACCGCCCAACTGCGTGATGTCACGCTCGAGAAGACGATTCACGACTTCACCGACGCGGTGGGCTCACTGGACATGTTGCACATGCTCTTGGTGCTGACGTACGCGGACATGGCAGCCACGGGCGTACTCAACCCGGCCAAGGTGCGATTCTTGCTGGACCTGTATGTGCGCGCGGAAGCACGCTTCACCGGGGCCACCGAACCTCCCGGGCGCCAGGAATGGGAACGCCGCCTGCGGTCCAGGCTTTCCCGCCGACTCTCCGCGACGAGCCTCCGCCCGGAGCAGATCCAGTCCCACACCGAGGGCATGCCGGTGTCCTACCTCCTGAACACCCCGGCCGACGAAATCGCACTGCACATCCGCATGCTCGAAGCGCTCCGCCACGACGGGCCGGTGGTTGAGTTCGCACGTTCCGCCACCAGCCCGATCACCACCATACACCTGTGTACGGAGGAACGACCGGAGCCCGGCCTGCTGAGCGAGATCGCCGGTGTGTTCTACGCCCACGATCTGGCTGTGTACGGCGCGCAGGTGTTCACGCGCCCTGGGGAGCCGCCGGTGGCGCTTGATACCCTCTGGGCGGATTATCACGGCCGCCCCATTCCTCCCTTCAAGTGTCTGGAACTGGAACAGGATCTCCTCTACGTCCTGCGCGGCTCCCCGGTCGAGGACGTCATCGTCCGGCGACGACGGCGGCTGCCGCCGGCGGTCCCGCCACATGCCGTGCGCTTCGACAACGACCTGGCCGAAGGACAAACTGTGGTCGAGATGCGCGCGGAAGACCAGCCGGGTCTCCTGTACCGGGTCACCCGCGCGTTCGCCGACCTCGGCTGGGACATTCGGAGCGCCCGCATCTCCACCCGCGCCGACGAGGCCCGCGACTCGTTTTACGTCACAGGCCCCACCGGCGGCCAATTGGAAGAGCACCCCACGCGTCTCAAAGACGCCTTTCTCGCGCAATTCGGAACCGACTCGTTCCGAGAAGAGGTCAAGCAATGCCCCTGAACCGCACCGATGACATCCGGTTTTACACCGAGGACTCTCCCCTGGATCGTTTCCCGAACGGCCGGCCGCGGGTCCCGGATGACATCCTGGAGCGCATGCATCTGGTCACCACGGAAGAAGCCTGGGGTGTGCTTCGTCGCCATGGGTACAATCACCAGTTTGCCGGCAACTGGCTCACCGTTCACCCGGACCAGGTACTGGTCGGTCGGGCCGTCACCGCGCAGTTTGTGCCCACCCGCCCAGACCTGCAGGCGGCAATCCAGCGATGGGGGGACGCAAACGGCGGCGTGGGCGGGCAGAACTCGTGGGTGATTGATACGCTTGAACCGGGCGACGTCATCGTGGTGGACCTGTTCGGGAAGGTCCGCGATGGAACTTTCGCTGGTGACAACCTCGGCACCGCCATCGCAAATCGCACCGGTGCGGGAATGGTGATTGACGGGGGCATCCGCGATCTCCAGCGCCTGCAACTGATCCCCAATTGCGGTATCTTCGTCCGCGGGGTAGACCCGACCGCCATCGCAGAGGTGACCCTCGTGGGCATCAACAACCCGATTCGCATCGGCGAGGCCACCGTACTGCCGGGAGACGTGGTGCTCGGCACGTGTACCGGAGTGATCTTCATCCCGCCCCACCTGGCGGAGGAAGTCGTGGTGGAGTCGGAACGGGTGCGCCTGATGGACGAATGGGGCCAGATGCGTCTGCGCGAAGGGAAATACCTGCCGGGGCAGGTGGATGGCGCGTGGACCGACGAGATGAATGCGGATTTCGCAGCGTGGCAGGCCGCCCGTGACAGCGGCGAGTAGCCGGGAGAAAAGCAATGCGCTACCGTACCTTCGGTAAGACCGGCTGGCAGGTCAGCGAGATCGGCCTGGGCGGATCCTGGTTCTACGGCCGCCCCGAAGAAGGAGTGCTGCCCCCCGAGCACGGCATCGCTGTAGTGCGCCGGGCCCTGGAACTCGGCATCAACTACTTCGACACAGCGCCGCTGTACGGGAAGGGGCGCAGTGAGGAAGTCATGGGCATGGCGCTCGAGGGCGTCACGCAGCCCCACTTCCTCGCGACCAAGGTCGGCTATTACCCGGAACCGTTCGACTACACACGAGACGCCGTCTGGCGCGGCTTTGAGGCGAGCCTCAAGCGATTGCGGCGGGATCGGGTAGACCTGATCCAGATCCACGAGTCCGAACAAGCCGGGAGGGACGGGATTTTCGGTCCGGGACGCACGATGGAGGCGCTCCGGGAGATCCGCGATCAGGGCCTGGCCGCCCACATCGGGATTACCGGCGCAGATCTCGACCTGATGAGCGACGCAGTCGCCACGGACGAGTTCGCTTCGGTCATCACCTACCTGCGCTACGATCTGCTCGTGCAGGACGCCACCCAGCGCCTGATCCCCACAGCCGCGGAGCACCAGACGGCGGTGATCCTGGCCTCCCCGCTGCACGCCGGCCTGCTGGGGAGCAAGCGGGACGACTGGATTCGTGTGGGCCGCTTCCCGGAACTACACGACAAGCTGCGGCGCGTGGAAACGCTGCTGGCGGGCGAAGAGGAAGACCTGCCGCGTCTTGGCCTCCGCTACCTCCTCTCCGACCCCCGCACGACGGTCGTCCTCTCGGGTGTGCGCGACATCGAAGAACTGGAAACCAGCGTGGCCGCCTCCGACGGTCGGGTGCTTCCCCCGGAGTGGCGCGCGCGGGTTGAGGTGGTGTAATCACTGGACTTCGAACTCCCGTGCCGTGCTCCGTCAGGATGTCCCCCATGAAAATCCGCGCCCTCCACCTCAACAACATCCGAGACTTCCGAGGAGAGTACACGCTTGACTTTGTGGACGAGTTCACGAACGAACCGCGCCCCCTCACCGTACTGTCCGGCTCGAACGGTTGCGGCAAGACCACTGTGTTGGAGGCAATCGGCGATATCTTCTGCATGCCCACGGCGAAGATGCTCACCACTACTCCTCTCATCCGGGAAGCGCAGGAGGGAGGGTGGATTTGCGCCGAGATCGAAGTTTCGAACACCGGCGAGGACCCCCCTGATTCCGGCGGGATTCCTCCACGCATTCACCTGGGCGCCGGAAACCAGGACCTGCTGCTGGGAGGCGGAAAAGACCGCTGGGCGGATGGAATCTTCGCCACCAGCGGCATGTGGCCCTCGCGACCCGTCAGCGCCCCCGTCGAGCGACTGCTCACGACGCTGGCCCGAATCGCACAAGACCGGATCGAACCAAGAACCGGTCTGCTCTACTTCCCGAGCACGCGACAGCTCCAGGGCACACAAGGAGGCCCGATTGAACCTCCGCTGCACGAGGCGGCATGGGTCGAGACAGTGGCGACGGCAGGTCCGTGGAACGGCGGGCTCGAACAGTATTGGGTCTGGCAGAATTACCTGGACCTGGAGGCCGGGCGTCCTGATCGTCTCAGCCTGCGTCCGTACGTCGAACGGATCGAACGACTGCTGGGCGACGACCGGCGGATCTTCATCCAGCAGGGCCGGGTCTATGTCACCCAACGAAATCCGGATCGGCCCCCCGTGCGTATCCACGAACTCCCCTCCGGAGAGCAGCAAATCCTCCTACTGATGGGAGAACTCGCACGGCATGCGTACCCCGGGCTCGTCTGCCTGATTGACGAGCCGGAAATCAGCCTCCACCCGGCGTTGCAACATACGCTGGCGCATGCCCTCCGGCAGTTTGCCCACGAGAACGACTCGCAGTTTATCCTGGCGACCCACTCACCGGAGATCGTCGCGGCCTTGCCGGGCGCAACCCTGTTTCTGGATCGCCTCGTCGCCCGCCACACAGTCGCCGATCCGGTCGCGCAGGCGGCGTAGGATGCCCATCCCCTCTTTGGATGACATCACGGTCCAGGCGCTTGCCGGAGCGGCGATTGTCGTCATCGTCGAGGGTGAAGATCGCGGCGGCGATGCCTTTGTCTACGGTGACATCTGGTTCGGGGACCGAGCTACCGAGATTCGCTTCTTTCCGCAGGATGGCTGGCCGCAGGTGCGCCAGGCTGTGGAGACACTCCGCGAACGGCTGCCGGACGGTCCGATCTTTTGATTGATTGATCGTGACTTCACCGCTGATGCGGACCTTCGGTCCCTGGAACCGATTGGGGTTTTCCGCTCACCGAGATACTCCGTAGAGAACTACCTACTTCGATGCTGGGTGTTGGCACAGCACTTTTTCGCTCCTTCTCCGACCCCGGATGGATCCGGACCCTATGTGGGCATCGGCGCCGCTGATTGAAGCACGCATCCAGGATGCCTACGATTCAGCCAGGCCCGCAGCCGCCTTCAACCGTACCATTTCGCAGACGATACGTGCACATCCGGGATGTAACCCACTCCGCTACGTGCAACAGGCGCGCGACGAGCGTCTGGAGACGCCCGCACGGCACCTGGAGCAATGGGCACAGCAGATCGGTTGTCGAACGAATCTGGTGGACGACTTCCACAAGAACCGTGCGGAATTGGATGCCATGGGGTCTGAGGAACTGGCCACACAGGTGAACGGCAAGACAGTACTAAACACCTTCTTGCGCAACTTTCAGGCATGCCATCCGCCTCTCAATGGATTTCCTGACTGGCAGTTCGTGAATCAGTACCTCGAACAGTGTAGAACGCCGCCCGGCCAGATCCGAGAACTCATCCGGAGGATCGAAGATGCTGCTGCGGCGATGCACAGGCGATCGTGAGACAATTTTCGCACTCCTCTGTCGCAACGTGTGCCCTTCGGATCGGCAAGCGCCGGCGCCAGCGCTACCTCGGGTGGTTCTCCGTAGGTACGGCCTGGGGTGTGATGGTTGTCATGTGCTCCGGGAGCGCGGATAGCGATGAGACCTCTTTCTTCCGGACGCATCGGCTGCAGACCCCAACTAAACGCAATAATAGGCCACCGTGCGCCTCGAAGCTTGTCTCAGGAGGAGTGATAGACTTCTCCCTGGTCCAGCCGGACCGCAACTCGCACTCTCTTCGCATTCCGAGCACAACGTGTACTGTGACGTCCTGATCGCCGGGGGCCGGGTCGTGGATGGGACCGGGAATCCCTGGTTCTATGCCGATGTGGCCCTCATCGGCGACACCATCGCCGCCATCGCGCCTCCCGGGTGCATCGCTCGCGCGGGCGCCGCCGAGGTCGTCGAAGCCGCCGGCCGCGTCGTGTGCCCCGGCTTCATTGACATCCAGAGTCACTCGATCGCCCCCTTCATGACAGATGGGCGATCGCTGTCCAAGGTCACGCAGGGTGTCACCACGGAAATCATGGGAGAGCTCTGGACGCCGGCCCCGTTCGGCGGGCGGCGGGAGCACCCCTTCGGCTGGTCGTCCCTTGACCCGGAAATTGAACAAGCTACGCGCGAATGGACCCGCTTCGCGCACTGGATGCAGTTCCTCGACGATCGGGGCGTGGCCGTCAACTTCGGCTCGTTCATAGGGGGCGGCACGGTACGCGAGTTCGCCAAAGGCATGGATGCCGGCGCACCCTCGGATGATGAACTCGACGTGATGCGCCGGGTAACGGCCGAGGCGATGGAAGACGGCGCCTTCGGCATTGCCACCGCGCTGATCTACCCGCCGAACTGCTACTCCCCCGACTCGGAGCTGCTCGAACTGGCCCGGGTGGTCTCGCGGTACGGCGGCGTCTACGTCACCCACATGCGTTCCGAAGGCGACGCCCTTCTTGAGAGCCTTGAGGACACGATTGCCCTCGGCCGCATCGCACACGTTCCAATCGAGATTTACCACCTCAAGGCAACCGGGAAGCGCAACTGGCACAAAGTCCCGGAGATGATCGCGCGCATTGATCGGGCGCGGGCCGAAGGGGTGGATGTGGCCGCGGACATGTATCCGTACACGGCGAGTGGCACCGGACTGACGGTAATGCTCCCCTACTGGGTGTCCGAAGGCGGGGGCCTCTACGAGCGCCTGGAGGATCCGGCGGTGCGGGGACGGCTGTGCAGCGAGATGCAGGCGCTCGAGGGGCAGGCTTCCCCGCATACGGTCAGCCGGGACTACGTGGTCCCGGTAGGCTTCCGGCGTCCCGAGAATCAGATCTACATCGGAATGAACTTGATGGAGATTGCCGAACTGCGCGGCGAGACCTGGCCGGAAACGGTGATCGCGCTCCTTCGATCCGAGCAGCAGCGCATCGGGACGGTTTTCTTCACCATCAGCGAGCCCAATGTGCGGCTGCAACTCCAGCAACCGTGGATCAAGGTCAGCACGGACGCCGGAGGCATTGACCCGGAAGGTCAGACAAACCCGGTCCATCCCCGCGGCTACGGCACGTACACTCGAGTGCTGGGGAAGTACGTGCGCGAAGAACGGGGGATCTCGCTTGAACATGCCGTACGGATCATGTCTTCTGCGGTGGCGGACCGCCTCGGACTGCGGGACCGGGGGATCATACGCCCCGGATTCCGCGCGGATGTGCTCGTCTTCGACCCTGACACAGTGGCGGATCGGGCGACTTTTACCGATTCGCACCAGCTTTCGGTGGGGATCAATGAGGTGTGGGTGAACGGGGTGCGCGTGCTGCGCGAGGGCCGCCACACCGGTGCGATGCCCGGAAGACCCGTCTACGGACCCGGGCGGGCGGGGACGCGCGCATGAACAAGACTGCGTTTCTGTTTCCCGGTCAGGGCTCGCAGAAGGTGGGCATGGGCCGGGACCTGGCCGCGCATCCCGAGGCGCGCATTCTGTTCGCCGAGGCGGACGAGGTGCTGGGATTCTCCCTTTCCCGCCTCTGTTGGGAGGGCCCCGACGGGGAGTTGGGACAGACGCTGAACACGCAGCCCGCACTCTTCACGGTGAGCGCCGCAGCGTGTCGCGTGCTGGCCGCACGTGGACTGACGCCGGACTGGGTGGCGGGGCATAGCCTCGGGGAGTACTCGGCGCTGGCGGCGGCGGGCGTGTTCTCGTTCACCACGGGATTGCGCACGGTCCGAAGACGCGGGGAACTGATGGCGGGTGTCAGCGACCGGACACCCGGTGGCATGGCCGCAATCCTCAATGTTCCCGCCGAGTCCGTGGCGGAGCTCTGCCGTGATGCGGCCGACGCAGGAGTCATCGAAGTCGCCAACTACAATGCGCCCGAGCAAACCGTGATCTCCGGCGAACTGGCGGC
>SXGS01009537.1_pt1 | contig 10658 bp, 10 predicted proteins | sample 3174681 | NCBI WGS metagenome assembly SXGS01 (sample SAMN11356861, study PRJNA531348) | freshwater metagenome | isolation source: freshwater sample F1-80 | place: China: Fuxian Lake, Yuxi | collected 2017-12-25
CCGGCGGTCTTGCCGGTGCCGGTTTGCGCGCAACCCATGAGATCACGCCCAGCCAGCACGGCGGGGATTGCCTGTGTCTGGATCGGCGTGGCTTCGGTGTAGCCCTGATCCGCTACTGCGCGCTGCAGTTCGGGGATCAGATTGAGCGTGGCAAAAGACATCAGGACATCAGGTAGCCATCAGAACGATGGTAAGACCGGCGCGTGCGTGACGCGCGGAAGACAGTGTATGGGTGGTGCATTGAATTCACAGCTATACAGTATAGCGTAATGGCGCCGAACCCGCCATCGCAAGGACGAGGTGTTTCAATGTAGTCCAAATCTGGTAGATTTCAGGCCATCAAAGATCGTCTGATGTTCTTGTTTAAACCGGTAAACTGAGACATGAATTCGATTTTCATTGAGCACCTGACGCGCAGCAGCGCGCTGCCGCTGGTGCTCACGCTTGACACCCACGGCGTGCCACACCGCTGGATTACCTGGCAGCACGCGTGCTTTTACTATGCGAAGGATCAGGTGGCGTGGGCGCTCGGCGAGCACGCCTTCACCGTTTATGGCGGGCGCAATCGGCTGACTGGCGAGCGCTCCGAGATTTCCGCCAGCAGCATCATCGCCGTCAAAGGCAAGGCGATGGCGATGAAATCGTTCAATCAGGTGCCGCCGCTGAACAACCGCGAACTGTTTCACCGCGACCGGCAGATTTGCGCCTACTGCGCGGACGTCTTCCCCGGTGCGAAGCTCACGCGGGATCATATCAAGCCGTTTTCAAGGGGTGGGCTCGACTCCTGGATGAATGTGGTCACCGCCTGCCGTGCCTGCAACGAACGCAAGAGTGATCGTACACCCGAAGGTGCGGGCATGGAGCTGGTGTACTTGCCCTACGTGCCGAATCGCGCCGAGTATTTAATACTCACCAACCGCCGCATCCTTGCAGATCAGATGGAGTTTCTGGCGCAGCACGTGCCGGCGCAGAGCCGGTTGCATCAGAAAAGTATTTGACACGCCGGCACGGTACGTCTGCCGGTACAGAGCCGGCTGCTCAGACTGTTTTTGACCGGGCTCGAAGCGCGTTCAACGCAATGAGTGCCCTCGCCCGCAAGCGGGCGAGGGCATTTTCGGTGTACTCGGGGTAACTTGACGCTTGAATATTGCCGTTTGTCTGGCGTGCTTAAATTTTTTGGAAGTTGATGACTTTTACCAGCTCCGCGGTCTCTTTGGATTCCGCTTTAATCAGCGCCATTACGTCTTCGGGTTTGTTGCCAACGACAGACAGCCCCTCGCCCTGAATTTTTTGTTTGACATCGGGTGCATTGAGCGCTTTGACCAGTTCGGCGTTCAACCGGTTGATAATCGGGCGCGGCGTGGCGACGGGCGCCAGAATGCTGTGCCAGGTGAGGTACTTGAAGTTGGGCAGCCCTGACTCGTGAACGGTGGGCAGGTCGGGTAGGGCGATGTTGCGTTCGAGCGAGGTGACCCCCAGCGCGCGCAGCTTGCCGGATTTTACATGCGGTATCGCCACCAGCGGATTCATCATGAACATTTGTACGTGGCCGCCTATCAGCTCGATCACTGCCTGCCCCGTGCCCTTGTAGGCTATGGGCGTCATGTTGATATTTGCCGACTTGGTGAAGTTGGCGATGCCCAGCACGTTACCCGTGCCGGTGGTGGCGTAATTGAGTTTACCTGGCTGTGCCTTGGCAAGCGCGATGAATTCTGACACCGACTTGGCGCCCACGGAGGGATGCACCACCATCACGTTGCCGCCGCTGGTCAGCTGCGTGATCGGCATATAGTCGCGCTCTGGGTCGTACGGCAGTTTCTTGTAGACATGCTGATTGATGGTCAGCCCGCTGTTGGCTGCGAGCATTATGGTGTACCCATCGGGCGGCGCCTTGGCCCCGATTTCAAAGCCTACAATGCCGCCTGCGCTGCCGCGATTGTCGACCACGAATTGCTGTCCGAACGCTTCACCGAGTTTGGCCGCCATCATGCGCGACAGAATGTCGCTGGGGCCACCCGCGACAAACGGCGCGACAAAGCGCACCGGACGGCTGGGATAGGTGTCGGGCTTTTGTGCGTATGCGGCGCTCGCAAAGCAAACCATCAGAGACGCTGCTGCAATATGTGTTGCGTGGTGCATGTCTTCCTCCTTCGTTTTATGAGTTTTGAGTTTGGACACAGGCCGGTATCAGGCGTCGCAGGTCTGTGGCTTGCCGCTCACTGCACGTTTGATTGCGGAGCAATTAAAAAGTTCGTTGCTAAAACGCCTTTGCCGGGAGGCATTCTGCCACCAGCGGAGTACTTCGGCCAGCGCGAATGCAGATCCTTGTAAGCAGTTGATTTAAAAGACATTTTAATCGCCTATCCGTAGAGGGCAATCTCGCCGTTCCAGCATAGGCAGGACGCCGGGGATAAATCCACCGCGGTGAACAGTGGATACGCGTCGAAGAACAGGCCAGATTCCAGCTTGCGCCGGAATATCAGAGTGGTTACTGTGACGCGCAAGAAACAGATGCGTCACAATTTTCATTGCTAATACGGAGACACGCATGAGCGGATGTGTAGGTTTGGTGGGCATGGGGTTAATGGGGCAGGCGTTTTCGCACAACCTGCTGCAGGCCGGCTTCAAGGTGCAGGGCTACGACGTCGATGAAAAGCGCATGCGCGAGTTGCACGAGCGCGGCGGCACGCCGGTGGAAAGCCCTGCGGCGGCGGCACGAGGCGCACGCTGGATCATCACGTCGCTGCCCAACAGCGACATCGTGCGCGAAGTGGCGTTGGGTGCCAACGGCATTGCCGAAGGCGCGGCAAACGGATTGGTTTTCGCCGACGCTTCCACGTCTCGCCCCGAAGATTCGCAAAAGCTCGGCGCGGAACTGGCCGAGCGCGGTATCCGTTTTCTCGATGCAGCTGTCAGCGGCACCAGCGCCATGGCGCAGCGCAAGGATTTGATTGTGGTTGCCGGGGGTAATGCAGAAGACTTCAAGGCGGCCGAGCCGATGTTCGCCGGTTTCAGCCGCGCGGCGTATCACATGGGCCCGCTGGGTTCCGGTGCGATGGCGAAGCTGGTGATCAATCTGGTGCTGTTCGGCAATCGTCTGGCGCTCGCTGAAGGGCTGGTGTTGGGCACGAAAGCCGGCATGCAGACTGACAATCTGCTCAAGGTGCTGCAGGACGGCGCATGCAGTTCCAAAACCATGATCGACAAAGGCCCGAAAATGCTGAAAGGCGATTTCACGCCGGAGGGCCATGTCAAAACGTCGCTGAAGGACGGCCGGCTCGCGCTGGAACAGGGAGCGCGTCTCGGTGCCCCCATGCTGGTTGCGAGCCTGTGGACGCAGCTGCAGCAAGCCGCTTACAACCAGGGACTGGCTGATGTGGATAGCTCGGCGTTCATAGAGGTGTTAAGGGGAATGGCGGGATTGCCGAAGCGAGACTGACATCGCGAGTCTGCAAGCACCAAGAGTAAAGTGCCAATGATTCCTGCCATTACGTGCTTGTTGCTCTACGTGAATGCACTACCTCACGCTCGTTGAGGCAAACGCGAGGCCGGTTTGCTGCAACAGGGGGTGGTTAACGCGCCCGGTTCCCTGGCGCGCAGGCGGTTTTGGTGGCGAGTTGGAAATTGCCGCCGGTGGGGAACGATGCTACACTTTCCTCGTGGAATATATGCTTCGTGTCAACACATTTGTCCCGTTTTGTACGTTGGCTGTAAGTGGGTTGTCAGATGGCGTTTCTCGCTGCTGCGAACGCGACATTTCCTTCAAAGATTAATGGTCCAGGCATGACGACTCTACGACAATCGGTGCAAGCGCACCGGCGTGCCGCCCGGCTTGATCTGGTCGCCGCCGTGCTGGCCATCGGCGGCGGTCCCGCCGCGACGTGGGCTGCGCTTGCCGCAACGGGGGCGGGCGCCCGAGTTGTTGTTGTCGACAAGGGTTATCTTGGTACGAGCGGCGCGACCGCACCGTCGAATACGGGAACCTGGTTTGCGCCGCCCGGGGCCGAGCGTGAGGCAACGATAGAGCGCCGGCAGAAATTAAACGGCGGCTTGGCCATCCCACGCTGTGTGGATCGCATGCTTCATGGCGCGTGGCAGGGCCTGCATGCGCTCGCCGATTGGGGGTACAAGTTTCCCATCACAGACTCGGGCAAACCGTATCTGACCAATTTGCGCGGCCCGGACTATATGGCTTTTATGCGGCGGCGCGTGTTGCGTGCGGGGGTTGCAGTACTTGATCACCATCCGGCGCTTGAACTGCTGAGCGAGTCCGGAGTGATCGCCGGCGCGGCTGGTGTAGACCGTCAGCGTAACCGGCCTTGGTGTATCCGCGCCGGCGCGGTGGTATTGGCCAGCGGGGGATGCGCTTTCGGTGAGCGCATGCTTGGCGCGACCGGGCTGACTGGCGACGGCTATCTGATGGCGATGGAAGTGGGCGCGACGCTCTCGGGGATGGAGTTTTCCGCGCAGTATGCGTGTGCGCCCAAGAACACATCGCTAAGCAAGGGCGTGCCTTTTGGCTGGGCCAGTTATTACCGTGCAGATGGCACGCGGATTGAGACGGCCAACCAGGAGCGCTTTGCGCCCGTGGCCAAGGCGTTGCTGGAAGGGCCGGTGTGGGGATGTTTCGACAAGGGCATACCTGAGTTGAACGGGTGGCTGCGACAAGGCCAGCCCAATTGTTTTCTTCCACACGACCGCGCGGGCATCGATCCGTTTAAGCAGAAATTTGAGGTTGGGTTGCGCTGTGAAGGCACTGTTCGCGGTGTAGGTGGCATCAAGCTGGTGGCGGACGATTGTTCGACAGGCGTACCCGGGCTGTATGCAGCCGGCGATGCTGCGAGCCGCGAGCACGTGACCGGCGCAATCACCGGCGGCGGCGGGCCGAATTCTTCCTGGGCCATCGCGTCAGGCAATTGGGCCGGCGCCGCGGCAGCTTGCTACGCGGCGCGCGAAGGTGGAAACATTGCCACGCGCAACGTCACTGCGATGGGACGTGCGGGACTGCGCCCGGCCAAGGTGGCACACCCAGACACCACTGCCGCCGCGATCGTTCAGACCGTGCGCGATGAATTTTTGCCGATTGACCACAATTTTTATCGCAACGAATCCACCTTGCGCAAGTCCCTGGAGACACTCGACCGCACGTGGTGCGATGTGCGCGACCATCTGGCCGCCAAGGATGCAGGCACGGGGGTCGACGCAGTCAGAGCGCGTGAAGCCGCGGCGATGGTCGCCACCAGCCGTTGGGCCTTTGCCAGTGGCCTGGCCCGTGCTGAAAGCCGCGGCATGCAGCGCCGCATCGACAGGCCAGCGACAGATCCGCAATACTTCTGCGCTTTCGAGGCCACGGGGCTCGATCACATCGAGATTCGACGATGCGCCATCGCAGACACAGCGCCGGCTTGAACCATTTGCTACACTATCCCGTTGATTGAAATCGTTTCTGCCTCCCGTTGTATCGAGTGCGACATTTGCGTCAGGGTGTGTCCGGCCAATGTTTTCGACCCGGTGCGCAAGCAGGCACCCGTCATCGCGCGGCAGGAGGACTGTCAGACGTGTTTCCTGTGTGAAATCTATTGCCCGACGGATGCGCTGTACGTCGCGCCCTTCGCGGAAGGCCCCACCGGCATCAGCGAGGCCCAGGTCGAAGTAGCAGGGTTATTCGGCAGCTATTCGCGGGCGCTGGGCTGGAAGCGCGGCAAGCCGGGCGGCACCGAGAATGATCCGACCCAATACATTCGTACGACGCCACGATAAGGTTTGTGTTGTTTTAAAATATCAATTAAAACAAATACTTACGTAAATCCATTTTTCATCCCCAACGGAGGCTTTCCAAAATGATGTGGCTTAAAACCGTAAGCGACGACGAGGCAAAGGGCTATACCAAGGAGGTGTTCGAACATTATCGCGGCCGCAGAGGCGCAGTACCCAACTTGACCCGGGTGTTGGCGAATCGTCCCGAGGTGCTCAAGGGTAGAGAGACGCTGCGCAATGCCACCACAGATGGCGCAACAACGCTGGGCAGGCACCGTGAAGAACTGCTGAATTTCTTTGGTGCGACAGCAGGCGGCTGTACTGGTTGAGTGATGAATCACGGAGCGTTGCTCCGTCAAATCTCCGGCCTGGAAAAACAGGACGTGGTGCAGATCGGCAAGGATTACACGTCGTCCAAGCTCTCCGAGCAGGACAAAGTCATGGTGGCGTTTGCCGAAAAGATCAATGACGCACCGCAACTGTTGTGCCGCACTGACATCGAGCAGTTGCGCCAGGTCGGGTTTACCGATGAAAATATTCTCGACATCATCGCTTCGGTGGCGTACCGCAACTTCAGCAATCGATTGAACATTGCGGTAGGTTTGGATGATCCGGACAATCTCTCAAAACTTGATCCGGATTTCAAGGCTATGCTTGACGCCAAGGCGCCGGCATAGACAGGCCGGCGCACGGGAAGCAGGGGTCAATCCACCGGAATCTTCGCCTCGGTAATGACCCGCTTCCAGATGTCCACTTCCTTGCGCAAAAACTGAGTCAAACTCTCTGGCGAACTGAACGTCACGTGAAAACCGACATCGGCCAGCCGTTGAACTATGTCAGGCATGACCATCACCCGGCCGATATCGGCATTCACCTTGCCGATAATGGCTCTGGGGGTGTTTCTCGGCATCATCACGCCGTACCAATTTAACGTTTCGTATCCGGGAACGGTATCCGCAACCACGGGCACTTCCGGCAGCTCGGCAATGCGTTTGGTGCTGGATACCGCGACCGCGCGCAGGCGATTGCTTTTCACATGCGGCATGACGACCGGTGCCACCGCCATCATCAGTTGCAAGCGCCCGGCGACCAGATCAATGACGGCTGGCGGCGTCCCCTTGTAGGAAACATGCACCATGTCGGTCTTTGTCATGAGCTTGAGCAACTCCGTGGCGAGATGCGGCCCCGTCAAGGCACCGCCTGTGCCGTAGTTGATCTGACCGGGTTTGGATTTTGCCACCGCGATAAGCTCCTTGACGGTTTTAACCGGCAGGCTTGGGTGCACCGACAGTACATTCGGCACTGCGGCCAGTTGTGCAACAGGCTCCAGATCCACGAAGGGATCGTACGGTGTTTTCTTTCCCGTCGCTACCAGGTTGGCAAACGTACTCGACATCAACAGCATGGTATATCCATCGGGAGGCGCTTTCGCCACTGCGGTATTCGCAATCACGCCGCTGGCCCCAGGCCGATTGTCGATGATGACCGACTGCCCCCACAGCTCGCTGAGTTTCGTTCCTACCGCCCGCGTCAGAATATCGCTTGAACCACCCGGGGGAAACCCCAGTATCCAGCGCACGCTCTGTCCAGGATAGGTTTGTGCCATGGAGAGGGTGGCGTGAGCAAGTAATGCGGCCGATGCCATCAGCAACACGTTTTTTCCGGTAATACTCACGAAGGTCTCCAGTCGTCCAATGAATGGAAGAAACAGCCCGGCTAGCTCCGCTAACACGGACTGCCTGCCCCGATCGGGGCTTTGAGTCAGGCTCAATGTATGACCATTGTATAACAGTGCCCAAACTGTAGTTCCTCAATCCCATCAACCCTGTGATCTGCCCCATCTGAAAGTCAATTTGAGGCGTTTTACTCTCTGACCGGAGTCAAACTGAGTAAGCGCGCGGAAGGCTACTGCAAACCTCGCGCGGTCTGAAGCCTGTCTGGCGATTACAGGGTCTGTCCCGGACTTATTGCCGTGGTCAATGCGTTCAGCGTGCTGGTGTTCGATTGATCCAGATGATCCACTGCGGCAATAACCTTTTCGGCGCCTTGACCAGACAAAATGCCGGCAGTCATTTTGCAAAAGCGGGCGGCTATTTCGTCAAAGGTAAACGGTTTTGCCGGCGTGCCTTTGTGATCGAAGGCGGTGACCGTGACAACCTGCCCGTTGCGCAGTGACGCCTTGATCCGCGCGGAGTAGCGGGGGAAAGCATCCATCTCCGGGTCCAGATACGCCTTGACCTTGCTTGCGGTGGCGAGCAAGGTGGCGTCCGCAAGGCAGGCTTCATCGACTGAACGTGGATCGGCGAGATCGCGTGACAATGCCAGAGCCGTTGCAAACGGCATGCTGTATTGAGCCGCCATGATTGATTTCGGCTCATAGACAATTTGATAGCTGAATATGCTTTCACGCACGCCGATGTCCAGTTGCTCGATATTCTCGGACGTGACGCCATGCTTCGCGCGCAGTTCAGCGATACCCTCGATGAGCGGATGGAACGCGCGGCAGGTGGCATAGGGCTTGAAGACGGTTTTCAGGATTTGGTATTCCTGCCCCAGCCCAGCGGTGACCGGCCCCAAATCCACATTCGGTGAGATGCCGCGCAAAAAACCCTGCCGCCCTTCAAGCACTGTCGCGGGGCCGGTCATTCCTTCGCTGGCGAGCCATGCCGCGACCACGCCACTTTGCGATGGCCAGCCGCCGTACATGCGCTTGACCATGGTGCCTTCAGGATCGTTGGCAAACTCCATGACACCCGACGCCATGCCCCCTGCAAGGCCGAACGCATTGGTGATCTGCCGCGCATCCATGTTCATCATTTTTTGCGGCAGCAGCCGTTCCGGCAAAAACGCCTGCTTGCGCGGTGGCATGATGAAACTTGTTCCATTCGCGTGCCAATGCCAGGCTAACGCGCGTCATGGTCTCGTAGCCCAGGATGGCGCCGAGCAAAAAATCCTTGCCGCTGCGCCGGTTTTCCTCCGCGACCGCGAGCGCCGCTGGAATGGCTGGCGCTCCCGGATGGCAATACCCCCCCTCGAAACTGTCATCGAGCTCGTACCCATGCGCACACAAACCATTGGCAAAAGCCGCGTGCTGCGCGCTGGTTTTCCATGTCTCGCCATAGACCGTGCAGCCGCCCGCGGCAGAAAATTTTCGCGCGTACTTTTGCGCGATGCGTCCCCAGGGAGACCGGGCGGCATAGAGGGCCACACCGAAATGGTCCAGCACGAGATGCTTTGCATGCTGCACCACGTTGACGGGCAGGTCTGCAAATTGTGTGGTGGCAACAAACTCGGCCAGACGGCGTGTTTCGTTCATCGCATCGGTGTCCCGGTAAAAGGTTTAGAGTGTCTAGTCGGCTCGCGCGCCCGATTCCTTGATGACTTTCGCCCACTTGGGTATGTCTCGTTTGATGTAGTCCGCGAACTGCTCGGGCGTATTGGCCACTTTCTCGGAGCCGTCGGCAATGATGCGGTCGATGACCTCTGGCACTGCCAAGGCCTTGAGTATCGCGGTGTGCAGCCGCTGGACAATGCTGGTTGGTGTTCCTGCCGGCGCCAGCATGCCATACCAGCCGTAGGTCTCGAAGCCAGGCAGGCCGGATTCCGCTATGGTTGGCACGCCCGGCATTGCCGCGGAGGGCTGTGAACCGGTCATGGCAAGCGCACGTAACCGCCCGGTTTTGACATGGGGCATGGATGACGGCGCGCTCGCGAACATCAACACCACATGTCCGCCCAAGACATCTACCAGCGCCGGACCAGAGCCCATGTAGGGGATATGCACGAGGTCAACCTTCGCCATGGTCTTGAGCAGTTCCATGCCCAGATGGCCGGCGCCGCCGCTGCCAGCAGAGGCGTAGGTAATCTGACCCGGACGCGCACGGGCCAGATCAAGTAGCACTTTGATGTTTCGGGCAGGTAGCGAAGGGTGTACGACAGCGATATAAGGTTGACGCGTCGCCAATGTGATGGACGCAAAATCCTTGATCGCATCGTAGCGCGCCTTGGGAAAAAGGCTGGGCAGAATGGTCAGACTTCCCGACACGAGCATAAAGGTATAACCATCGGGGAGCGATCTTGCAACGGCCTCGATACCGACCAACCCGCCTGCACCTGCGCGATTTTCCACGACGATGGAGCTACCGAGGTTCTCGGTCAATCGGGGCGCCAGCGCGCGCGCCAGAATGTCGGTACCGCCACCCGGCGGAAACGGTGTTACCAGGCGCACCGGTTTGAGCGGATAATTTTCCGCCGCCCACACGCTCATCTTCAGCGCCGCGGAGCAGGCGGTGATAAGGCGTATGGCCGCAACGGGTATTGAACGGGCAGTTGTCATGGCGCTTTTTTCTCCACGATCAATTTATCTGGCGCTACCACTATTGTAAGCGTGACCTGACAGGCCCGTGAAAGCAGGGGTGAGCAAGCAGGTGATTTAAAAAACCCAATAAAAACAATCAGTTAGGCAATGCGCACGGCCTAGCGCTTGACTACAGATTGGCGGAGGCCATACCGATCGGCGCGAAGTCGCGCGTCATGCCAGCGGGCGGCCCTGGCGTCATCAGCTGCGTCACGCAATCGATCGTCGGTGGCTTCATTGCACGTTAATGCCGGCAGCCTTGATCACCCGCGCCCACTTGACGATTTCAGTCTGGATGTATTCCCCCAGTTCCCGTGGCGGCAGCACGGCCGGTTCCGAGCCTTGCGCGAGTATGCTGGCTTTCATCTCGGGTTCATTGGTGACACGTGCGAGCGTCTCGTAGAGGCGCTGAATGATGGCGGGCGGTGTCTTGGCCGGCGCCACCAGCGCAATCCAGGACGCCACGTCAAAGCCCTGCAGACCCTGCTCGTGTGCGGTGGGCAGATCGGGTGCTGCTGGTGAGCGGTTCAAGGTGGTCACTGCC